>Ga0272441_10000126_pt1 | contig 167738 bp, 158 predicted proteins | sample SSMProp6N_FD_193582 | JGI IMG/M metagenome (GOLD analysis project Ga0272441, IMG submission 193582) | Marine sediment archaeal communities from Little Sippewissett salt marsh, Falmouth, MA, United States - SSM-Prop-6N | ecosystem: Environmental > Aquatic > Marine > Wetlands > Sediment ...
CCTTGGCGTGGTCGCCTGGGGCGACGGTGGCGAGGCGGGGCTTGTCATCTACCGCGCCGACTACTTCCCCGACGGGTTCGAGCTTCTGCCCTAAGCCAAACGCAGCGTTGGGGTCACGTCTTTGATTGGGGTGTCATCCTCAAGCGCGTGGTATCCCCCTTGAGAAGTGCCGTTTTCGGCGGCCGACGCATTCGGTGAGTCGTGGTAGACATCCCAATCCAAGACGTGACCCTGATCGCATCGCCTGTTGATACATACAGTAGAAAAGGTGGGGAGCTCACAGGGAAGGAACCATGTCGAGACTGTACAAGTGAGGACGAACCCTCCTATACTGCGTGTCGCTCCGGCGGCTCCACGGCACGCACGGCGTCGGCGCTTCTTCGGCGTCGAAGATCAGGGATCCCCGGACAAGGAGGACGGACAATGGATGCGGGAAGAGACGTTGTCTCGGGGCTTGCAGACGGCAGCTGGCGGCGAAAGGCGTTCATCGTGACGTTCCTCGTCATAGGATGTGTTGCGTGGGCGCTTCCGGGAGCCGGCGCGGAGTACGTGGACGATTTCACCCCGGCGCCGTTCACAGGAATCGTCACCGCGTTTGACACCGACGCGCTTCACTACGCCGGGTTCAACTGCGACTTCTATGCAAGCGTCTTCGTCAGTGCGTTGGCGATCAACATGTGGGATCCGGCGCGGTTCGAGATCACGGCCCGGGGTGGCGGGGAGTTCGTGTTCGAGAGCATGTGGGTTGACGCCTGGGAAGACATCGTGATCTCCGGGTCGGGCTCCGAGCCGTTCTCGAAGAACGTCTCGATGGGCACCGTTGGGACTGTGGGTCCAACCACCCCGAAGCGGGTGTCGAAGGTGACGGTGGCCTCGGCCACAGGCGCCGTGGACTTCGATGTCTTCTTCGACGACGTCGCAGTAGGGTTCCCGCCGGAGCTCACTTCGTTCACCCGCCAGACGCCGTTGGCCGAGGACACGAACGCCGACACCCTGGTGTTCCGCGCCACGTTCGACGAGCCAGTCCAGAACGTGTCGCCCGGGGACTTCGTCGCTACCGGGACGACGGCAGGCGTCACCAACGTGAACCCGATCAGCGCGAGCATCTACGACCTGACCGTCTCGGGTGGGGATCTCGCGGGCTACGAGGGGACGGTGGGCATCGACCTTTCGGGGATCCAGGACATCGAGGATCTTGCGGGCAACGGCCTTCCGGACGACGAGCCGACGACCGACCAGACCTACGAACTCGACAACACCCCACCCGATGACCCGACGCCATCGAGCTCGAGCCACACCGTGAGCGTCTGGGACAACGACGACACCATCGACATCCAGGTCTCCGGAGCGGCCGATGACGGAGGAAGCGGTGTCGACGGGTTCGAGGTGGAGTGGAGCAACAGCGCTGCTTGGTCGCCGACGGGGACCAAGGAGCACGACGGGTCTTGGGCCGGCGCGACCTACACCGCGACCTCCGACGGCGACTGGTACTTCCACATCGCCACCGTGGATGTCGCCGGCAACTGGACGAGCACCCAGCACCTCGGGCCGTTCCGGATCGACACCACGCCACCCTCTGTGCCGACGGGACTCAGTCCGGCAAGCGGCGCCTACACCACCGCCCCATCACCTGTCCTTTCGTGGATCGCATCGAGCGACCCCGGTGGAAGCGGCATTGACAACTACCGAATCGTCGTCACAGGACCGGTGAGCCGTGACACTTACGTCTCGGACACCGACTACAACCCCACGCTGTCAGAAGGAACCTTCACGTGGAAGCTCTACGCGCGTGACAACGCGGGGAACGCAAGTGCGTACTCGGCGGACACGACGCTCCACATCGATACGACCCCGCCCGATGTGACGATCGACCAGGCTGGAGTGCAGGCCGATCCGGCGAACGCGTCGCCCGTCCTGTTCACGGTCGTGTTCGATGAGCCGATCGACGAGGTGACGTTCAGCGGCGCCGATGTGTCCGTTGGCGGGACCGCGATGACCGGCACGGTGACAGTGGCTGAGGTTGTGCCGAACGACGATACGACGTTCGAGGTCTCGATCGCAGTCATGGGCGATGGAACCGTTGTGCCGACGATTCCGGTAGGCGGCGTTCGGGATCTCGCCGGCAACACGAACACGGCGTCCACGAGCGACGACAACAGCGTGACCGTTGACCTCACCCGGCCGAACGTCACGATCGACCAGGCCGCCGGACAGGCCGATCCGGCGAACGCCTCACCGGTGCTGTTCTCGGTCGTATTCGATGAGCCGATCGAGGAGGCGACGTTCACCGGAGCGGACGTCAGCGTCGGAGGAACGGCGACGACAGGGGCCGTCACGGTGACCGAGATCGCCCCGCACGACGACACGACGTTCGAGGTGTCGATCGTCGTCACCGGTGACGGGACGGTCGTGCCGACGATCCCGGCAGGAGGGATCCTGGATCTCGTCGGGAACACGAACACGGCATCGACGAGCATTGACAACTGGGTGAGGGTCGACACCTCGCGGCCACATGTCGAAGATGTCACCGTCAGCGACACGCTGCTCTCCGACGCCGACGCCGGCGCCGACCGACTCACGATCACCGTGGAGTTCGACGAGTCGATGGACCCGGGGTACTCCCCGGTTCTGACGTTCTCGCCTGACGTGACGTCGGGCCCGTCCGCGACGCTCTCTAACCCGGATGGAGCCTGGGATCCGATGACGTATACGGCCTATGCCGTGACCTACGACGTAGCGGATCAGTGTGTGGATGTCGACAGCCTCGACATCGACATCCACAGCGCGCGGGATCCCGCGGGCAACCTTCAGTACCCAACCGTTGAGCCGGCCGCTCTAGAAATCGACACCCTGAACCCGACGGCCAGCATCTGGTTTGACGACACGTTGATCAGCGATGCCGACGTGGGGTTGCGCTACTACTACCTGAACCTCTCCTTCAGTGAGGACATGGACACGACGTGCGGCTGGCCCAATTGGTCGTTTGTCCCCAACGTGACGACGGTCGGGGGCGGGACGGGCACGCTCGGGCACGACACGCCGGCGGGCTGGACGTCCTCCACGACCTTCCACCGCAACTACGCGGTGTTCGACACCGACGATCCGTACAAGAGCGTCAGCCTGCAGCTGAACTCGGCGTACGATCTGGCAGGGAACCTGATCGAGCCCTGTCCCACGATCAACGCCGACGCGCTCATCGTCGACACCGAGAACCCGACCGTTGCGAGCGTCGCCGTGAGCGACACCCACCTGGACGATCTCGATGTCAGCGGCACGTTCACGGTGGCCGTCAACTTCTCCGAGGCGATGACCACCGACGGCAGCGCCGATCCCGCGGTCGCGTTCACACCCAACGTGGCGACGACCCTCAGTGTCTCCAGTGCGGCGTGGGTCGACAGCGACACGTGGGAGGTCGTCTACGACATCGCGGACTTCAACGTGGCCATAGGTGACGTGGACATCGGTGTGACCGGGGCAAGCGACGCCGTGGGCAACGCCCAGGTCGCGTTCGACGCTCCGGACCGGTTCGCGATCGACACGCTGAGTCCGCCTCCCGGCAGCGTGGTGGTCACCCCGGCCGGCGCTGCGGGGTTCCTCGATCGCGGATGGAGCGAGGACGAGGAGCCACCGATGGTCGGCGAGCTCGCCGTGTCGGCGGTGTTCGAGCCCGGGGAGATCATCACCGGGGCGTTCATCATCTGCCACGTCGCCGGCGGCACACTCGATCGGCCGGTGATCCTCACCTTCTATCGCGTCGTCGAGATCGGCGAGGCGTTCGACGTCCGTGAGGCGCTGTTCGCGCGGTACGTCTACTGCGAGGACGGAACCTACGCGTTCGAGATCGAGACCGAGGGCCTGGAGCCCGGCTACTACGACGTCCGTCTGGGCCTTCCCGGCGGCATCGTCCAGTGGCTGCGGGTGGAGGTTGTCCCGCCGGCCGACGCGTAGACAGCAGGCTTCCGACAGGATCGACGCGCGGGGCGCCTTCCCTCGACGGCGCCCCGCCCACCTTCCGGGGTCACGTCTTCGATTCTGGCATCGAGAGGGATGCTCAGACGCTGGCTTCGAGCGGCAAGCGCCCTTTCGATGGGGGCTGCTGCATGTGTGTGGCCAACACCCAAATCAAAGACGTGACCCCGATCAGGGGGTGTGGTTGGAGGCTTCGGCGATACGGATCCAGCGGTCGCCGCGGCGCTCGAACAGGAACAGACAGGCCCACACGGTGTCGAACGACACCTCCTCGCTGTCCGCGAGCCTGCGGGTTCCGGCGACCTTGAGGCGGAAGATCGACCAGGAGATCGACCCGTCCCGCGAGAAGCCGAGGATCGGCCCTTCGAGCATGCGGTACTCGGAGAACGTGGTGTTTCCGAGGTAGTCGGTGAACTGTGCGCGGATCTCCGCGTCGGTCTGGCGCAGTAGCTCTCCGCGAGAGACGTTCACGTAGTCGGGCGATCTGCCCTCGACCATGAACTCGGGTCGGTTTTCCACATGGGCGCCGACGAACGCCTCGTGGAACGCCAGAAGCTCCTCGCTCCACTCTTCCTGTTGTGGCGCATTGGGTTTGCGCGACATCGTTGCCTCCCTAGAGGTTCGGGCGTCTGCCAGATTCTCGAAGCTCTCTGCCTCGTCAGCCGTTGCCCACGTGAGGATACGCGGGTTGCCTCAACGCTCCCACGCGGGGTCGGCGAGGGCTTGACACGGAGGGGAGCGATAATGTATATATGGATATCGTATCGACATAGCCAACAACGGAGGCCGGACGTGGCAGAACGCTCCTACCTGAACAACTCGGTAGATCGCGCGTTGCGCGTTTTGGAGGTGTTCACCGAGGAGCAGCCGCTGTGGTCGGCCGCTGAAGTCGCGGCGTTCCTGAACACGCGCTACGCAACCCTCTACCCTACGCTTGCGACCCTGGAGGCCCACGGCTACCTGCAGCGGGACGAGCTCAAACGGTATCGTCTCGGACTGAAGCTTGTGGAGCGCTCGGGGCAAGTGCTTGCGGGGATCGATCTGCGGCAGGTCGTACGGGGCCACCTGCGTGAGCTGGCGCAGCAGATCGGGGGCAACGCGCATCTTGCGATCCTCTACGGTAACGAAGTGCTCTACCTGCTTCGTGAAGTCGGCCAGCAGGCGGTGGTCCTGAGCGACATCGTCGGTCGGCGCGTTCCCTGCCACTGCACTGCTCTCGGGAAAGCGCTGCTCGCGTCTCTCCCTGAAGAGGAGTTGGGCGAGAGAGTGAGCGCGTTGGATTTCGCGCCGCAGACGGAGAACACCATCACCGACCCGGAACGGCTCCTGCAGGAGATCGCAAAGGTGCGCCGCGATGGCTATGCGCTCGAGATCGAGGAGTTCCACCTTGGCAGCTCGTGCGTCGGGGTCGTTGTCCGCAACCACGAGGCGAAGGCCGTGGCCGCGATCAGCGTTTCTATGTCCGCTTCGCGGTTGCGCGATGCGGGGTCGGAGGAGCTGATCGAAGCCATCCGGGCGACGGCGGACAACATCGCCCGAGAGCTCGGGAACCACGCGGCGTCATCAGACAGTGCATAGGAGGTGATCGACCGCCGAGAGACCCTTCACCAAGAGGAAGGTGCATGCTGGAAGATCGATCCAAAGGAGGCTGTGGATATGCGTAGGTGCAGTATTCTCGTGCTTCTCGTTGTTCTCGTAGGGGGCCTTGCAGCGACCGGTTGGGCCGCTGACTACACAATGACCATCGGACACTCCCAGCCGGAGACCTCTGCACGTCACCGGGCATTCCTGTTCTTCGAGGAGATCGTCGAGCAGGCGTCCGAGGGAAGGATCGACGTGGAGGTCTTCCCCAGCGGGCAGCTGGGAACCGAGGCCGAGGTTATGGAGGCCGTTGGGATCGGAGTGGTGCAGGCGACCGAAGGCGGCAAGTTCGAGGACGCCAACAGGGCGTACCTCATCTACACCCTTCCGTTCCTGTTCGCATCCCCGGAGCAGGCGCTGGCCGTCATGAGAAGCGAAGTCGGTGAGGAGATCAACCGCGGCGCCGAGGCCAACGGCTACTACGTGCCGGCCTGCGGAATCGCGGGCGGCTTCCGCCAGTGGACGAACAACGTGCGACCGATCACCTGCCCGGCGGACATGGTCGGGCTGAAGATGCGCACGCCCGGAATCGACACGATCATGCGGACGTTCGATGCGCTCGAGGCGGCCCGACAGTCGATTCCCTACGTGGAAGTCTACATGGCGCTCAAGCAGGGCGTGGCCGACGGCCAGGAGAACCCGTACTCGAACATCGTGCAGATGAAGTTCTACGAGGTGCAGACGTACCTGACCGTCTCTGACTACCAGGTGCATCCCAACCCGTTCTTCATCAGCCTGACGTGGTATCAGTCGCTGCCCGCGGAGCTTCAGGACATCATCACCCACGCGGCGAGACTGGCGATGATCTTCAACGACACCATCTGGCTCGCTGAGGAGATGGACGCCTACGACATCTGTGCCGCAAACCTCGAGGTGAACGTGCTCACCGAGTCCGCTCGTGCGGCGTTCGCCACGAAAGTGCAGCCGGTGTGGGACTACTACGTGAACGAAGGCTTCTTCACTCAGACGCTGCTCGACAGCATCCTTGCGTACATCGCAGGGTAGCGTCGGGCTTCCACGACCTGGGGCGCGGACTCTTGCGGGCCCGCGCCCCGCTCCAACGTATGTCGGATCAAGGCGGAGTCTAGATGGATCAGATCGATAAGGCAACACGCATCCTTAGCGTTATCGTGGATGTGGTGGTTGGGCTGTTGTTCGCGGGGATGGCTGTGCTTGTGATCCTTCTTGTGATCCTGCGGTACTTCTTCGGCTCCTCGATTCCCGGGGGATTTGAGGCGCTCCGCTTTGCGTTCATCTACACGACCTTCCTCGGCGCGGCGGTGCTCGTCGGCCGGGACGGCCACATCTCCATCCGGCTTCTCGTTAACCGGCTTCCGCGCACGGCTCAACGCGTGGTGAACGTCCTGAACGGCGTTCTCATCGCTGGGATGCACCTGTATCTCCTGGTATTAAGCCTCAACTGGATCCGCGTGACCGGGGGGTTCCTTGCCGAGGAGCTCGACTTCCCCATGCGCTTCATCAAGGTGAGCCTGCCGATTGGATGCGGACTGGCGGCGCTCTACGCGCTGCTTCGCATCGTGAAGATCGTCTGGGGCCGTGCAGAGGCTGCGGAAGGAGGCGACCGATGATTCTGCTCTTCGGATCGCTCCTTGCGCTTCTTCTGCTCGGGATCCCTATCTGCTACTCGCTCGGGATCTCGGCGGTCCTCTACTTCGTCGTGTACACACCCGAACTCGCGGGAATCCTTCCGCTACGGACCTACGCCGGCACCGACTCGTTCGCCATGATCGGACTGCCGTTGTTCGTGCTGATGGGGCTTCTGATGAACCGGGGGGGAATCACGCGCCGCATCATCGACTTCGGGATGGTGTTCGTGGGCCGCCTTCGAGGAGGGCTGGGTCTGGTCAACATCATCGCGAGCATGATCTTCGGAGGCATCTCCGGCTCGTCGGTGTCGGACACCGCGTCCATCGGCGCGATCCTCATCCCCGAGATGACGGAGAAGGGGTACAAGAAGACAACGGCCACCGGGATTACCGTCGCCTCCTCGACGATGGGGATGATCATCCCGCCGAGCATTCCGATGGTCATCTACGGGGTGGCCTCGGGCACGTCGATCGGGAAGCTGTTCTGGGCGGGCGCGATCCCCGGACTGCTGATCGGGTTCATCATGATCGCCATCGCTGCGGTGCTTGCGTACCGCCGGAAGTGGCCGACCGAGAGAATCAGCCTGTCGCTTGTCGAGTTTCTTCGCCGTACGGGGAGGGCGCTTCCCGCGCTTCTGATGCCGCTTGCAGTGGTCGGCACCATCACCCTGGGGATCGCCACCCCGACCGAGGCCGCGGGGATGGGTGTTCTCTATGCGTTCCTTGTCGGCCTTTTGGTCTATCGAGAGCTGAAGCTGCGGGTGATCCCTCGGTTGATCAAACAGAGCATCATGATCAGCGCGACGATCATGATCATCACCACGTTCTCACGGCTCTACACGTGGATCCTGGTGAAGGAAGGCGTCCCGGCGGCGATCACCAACTTCCTCACTTCGCTGCACGTGCCGCCGTTTGCGGTCCTGCTGATGTTCTCGGCGGTGCTGTTTTTTGTCGGCGATTTCGTCGACGTGGGGCCCGCGATTCTGCTGATGACCCCGATCCTTCTCCCGGCGTTCCAGGGGATGGGGATCAGCGCCATCCAGTTTGGGACCGTGCTCATCGTCGGCCTTGCCGTGGGGCTTGCGACGCCGCCGGTGGGGCAGTGCCTGAACGTCGCGAACAAGATCGCCGGTCTCGAGCTCACGGAGACGTTCTCCGCGGCGCTTCCGTTTCTTGTTGCCAACTTCATTGTGATGATCCTGGTGTCCGTCCTCCCGCAGCTGAGCCTGTGGCTTCCGTCACTGCTGTTCCGGTAGCGGGGAGGCTTGTTGAACAGAGAAAGGAGACGCGGCATGTACTTCGAGGCCGTTGACAGCGGTGCGGGACGAAACCCGATCAAGGAAAACCCCTGTAGGCTACTTGGTTTCGAGAAGCTCGTCGTTGAGCCTGGTGGCGAGCTGGAAGGCAACACTGGTGAGCATGAAGCGCTTCTGGTCGCCCTGTCGGGAACGGCGGCGATCTCGGCGTGTGGCGTCGAGTTTCCCGCGGTCGGCGGTCGGCCCAACGTCTTCGCCGGGCTGCCCCACGCGGTGTACCTTCCTCCGAACTGCCCGTACACCCTGCACGTGGAAGCGGGCGGACGACGGTTTGAAGCGGCGCTTCCCATGGCCAAGGCCGACGACGGATCCGCGCCGTTTCTCATCACCCCCGATCAGGTGCGAACCGGCAAGTGGGGGATCTCCAACTTCTCCCGAGACTTCCGTCAGATCCTGGTGCAGGGGCAGCATCCCGGCCGGGCCGTCCGCCGGCTGATCGTCGGAGAAACGCTCACCCCGTCCGGCAACTGGTCAACGTACCCGCCGCACCGGCACGAGCACGATGACCCGCCGAACGAGGTCTTCATGGAGGAGATGTACTACTTCCGCGTGGGCCCGGCTGACGGCTTCGGACTCGCGAAGTACTACAACGACGACGGGTCGATCGACGAGGTGTACACCGTCCGCGACGACACCATCCTCAAGATGCCCACGGGATACCACACCGTGGTCTCCGCCCCGGGCTACACAACCTACTACCTGTGGTTCCTGGCAGGAGACACCCGGACCCAGGCGGCGGCCGACGATCCCCATCTCGGCTGGGTCGGTCGCGCCATTCCGATGATCCGCAACATCGAGGAGAACCTGTCATGATCATCGATCGGTTCCGCCTGGAAGGGAAGGTCGCCATGGTGACCGGCGCGGCTCGAGGTCTCGGCCAGGGGATGGCGGCCGGACTGGCGGAGGCCGGCGCCGACATCGCTGCCGTCGATGTTTTGCCCTCCATGGAGGAGACCGAACAGCGCATCGGCGCGACAGGCCGGCGCTTTGCGGCGATCAACGCCGATCTTGGCTCGATCGACGGCGTGAACCAGGCGCTTGACCAAGCGCGCAGTGCGCTCGGACGGGTGGACATCCTGGTGAACAACGCGGGGATCATCCGACGGCATCCCGCCGAGGAGTTTCCGGTGGAGGAGTGGGACGCGGTGATGAACCTCAACATCCGCTCGCTGTTCTTCCTCACGCAGGCGTTCGCCCGCGTGCTTCTCGCGGAGAGCCGTGCCGGAAGCGTCATCAATGTGTGCTCGATGTTGTCGTACTCCGGAGGGATCCTCGTTGCCCCCTACACTGCGAGCAAGAGCGCCGTGGCAGGCATCACGCGGCTTCTTGGCAACGAGTGGGCAAGCCGTGGGATCCGCGTCAACGGCATCGCTCCCGGGTACATGGCCACCGACAACACCGCCCCGCTGCGCGCCGACCCGAAGCGCAACGCCGAGATCCTCACACGGGTCCCGATGGATCGCTGGGGAACGCCCGAAGATCTGCAGGGGGCGGTCGTGTTCCTCGCGTCGGAGGCGTCCGCGTACGTTACCGGGACCATCCTTCGCGTGGACGGGGGCTGGCTCACACGATAGGAGTGCTGAAAGGACGGGTATGAAGGCGGCACAGGAGCAGGTGCTCGAGCGCCTGATGGAAGAGCGACTGATCGCGGTCATCCGCGCGGAGAGTCCCGAGGACGCCTTGCGTGCCGTCGAGGCGATCGCCGCGGGGGGCATGACGTGCATGGAGATCACGATGACCGTCCCGAACGGCGTCGAGGTTCTGAGGTCCGTGGCACAGGGCAACGAGCGTCTCCTTGTCGGTGCCGGTACGGTCCTCACCGCGGGCGAGGTGGACGCCTGCGTGGATGCGGGGGCGCAGTTCGTGGTGTCTCCAGGCTGCTGTCTCGATGTGGTCGCACAAGCGATCGAACGCGACACCCTCGTGATCCCGGGGGCGATGACGCCGACCGAGGTCATCACCGCGACACGTCACGGCGCCCCGCTGGTCAAGGTGTTTCCCGCCAGCAGGCTCGGCCCTCAGTTTCTGAAGGACCTTGGCGGGCCGCTTCCCGGGGTCAAGTTCGTGCCCACGGGAGGAATCACCGACGCGAACGCCGCGGAGTACCTTCGCGTCGGGGCAGCGGTCCTCTGTATCGGGTCTTGGCTGGCCGACCCACAGGCGATGCGCGCCGGCGACTACGATCGATTGACCCAGCGAGCGCGACAGCTTGTCGCGGTAGTGAACGAGGAGGTGCGTGCCGATGCGCCCGGTTGAGCTGGTCACCCTTGGCGAGGCGATGATCCGTCTCTCGGCGCCGGGTTTCGCGCGTCTTGAGCAGACCTCCACCCTTGAGGTACAGGTTGGCGGCAGCGAGATGAACACGGCGGTCACCGCCCAGCGGCTGGGACTTGCGTCGCGGTTCGTCACGAGGCTGCCGGAAACGCCCCTGGGTCGCCTGGTGAGAAACAAGGTGAGAGAACAGGGCGTTGACGACTCCGGCATCGCTTGGTGCAAAGGCGATCGCGTCGGGCTCTACTTCCTTGAGTTCGGCGCTTCGCCCCGTCCGAGTGCCGTGGTCTACGACCGCGCCGGCTCAGCGATCGCCCGCGCCCGCGCTGACGCGTTCGACTGGGAGCGGCTGGTGGCAGGGACACGTGCGTTTCACACCAGCGGGATCACGGCTGCTCTTGGGCCCGGCACGCAAGGGTGTGTGGTGGAAGCCGTTGCCGCGGCGCGGCGCGCCGGATGTCTGGTGAGCTTCGATCTCAACTACCGGAAGAAGCTCTGGTCTCCCGAGGAAGCGCGGGCGTTCATCGCGCCGCTGATGGAGAGCGTCGACGTGCTCATCACCACGGAAGAGGACATCGGCCGTGTGTTCGGCATCGAAGGCGAAGACTACGCCGCGCTATGTGAGGATCTGGTGGGGCGGTTCGGACTGAAAGCCGCGGTGATCAGCGTTCGCGAGAACGTGTCGATCTGGCGCAACCGCTGGACGGCAATTGCGCACGACGGTGCGAAGCTGCACGAAACGAACGACTACGAACTCGAGATCGTCGATCGTGTCGGTGGGGGCGACGCGTTGGTGGGCGGCGTGCTCTACGGGCTCATCAAGGAGGACTCGCTTAAGCGAGGGCTCGACCTTGGGGTGGCCACCTCGGCATTGGAGCAGACAAACCCCGGCGATCTCAACTGGTCGTCGCTTGAGGAGGCGGAGCGCCTGCTCAAGGGCGGCGGCCGCCGCATCGAACGTTAGCCTTCCGCTACGATTGCACCCCGACGGCGGCTGCTTCGGCGGCCGCCGTCGGTCCTGCAGCCGGGTATCGCGCCCCTGCGCTGGCTACGTGGACGGTGCGATCACCTCGATGCGCAGCCATTGCACCTGGCCGTCCGGGTAGCCCAGCCGGATGTCGTGGTAGCCTGTTTCAAGCGCGTCGGTCTCAAGCGCGAAGCCGTAGAGCGCCGTCTCTGGATCCGCACGCAGCAACTGTGCGTCGAGCGGGACTCGCACGTCGAACGTCTCGCCGATCTCCGCCACCCGGTACAGCGTGAGGATCACCGGGTCGGTCACCGGCTCTCCGGCGAGGGAGCAGATGAGGAAGCAGCCCTCCACCAGCTCACCCTGGACGTAGACTGCGGCGAGCGGCAGCTCGCCGACCACGAGCGGCTCCTCGTCTTCCGGCCATCCGCGATCGAGGAACCCCGCAACGCCCATCGGGGTGACGATGTCGCAGCTGGCGTCCACCGTGACGTTGAACGAGCACCCCACGGTGTTCCCGGCGACGTCCGTCGCCTGGTAGGAGACGGTCGTGGTTCCCAGCGGGAAGACGTCTCCGGGGCGATGCGTGGACGCCACGGCGCCGATGCCCGAGGTGGCGTCCGATGCGATCGGCTCCGCCCAATCCACGGTGGCCCACGCGGCCCCGGGAGGGGCGTCGACGACAATGTCCTCCGGACATCCGTCGAACGTAGGGGGCGTTAGGTCGACGCCGAACCACCAGTCGGACGGACGGTACGGCAGGAACAGCCGAGGGTCTGCAGGGCGCAGCATCACCATGCCGATCGAGTAAGTATCGTCGGCGGTTCCCTCAGGCACCGGGATCGTCAGCTCGTTCACCGTCGTTCCGTCGGCGACGATCGGCTCGGCCGTTGTCCAGCTCGACGGGACGGTGTGGACGGAGCCCTCCGCCGCGCAGTCCGCGACGACAAGCCGTAGGGTGACTTCTGCGGGAAGCAATGTGATCCACTGCGGCGTCAGCCCGACGATGGATACGTTCGGCGTGTCGATGTAGATGCGCTGCTCGGCCTCGGCGGAGTTCCCGGAGGCGTCGTCGGCGCGCCACGTCCGAACCACAAAGCCCTGCCCTCCGTAGCCGTAGCCGTCGCTGTAGCTGATCGAGGGATCGGGATCGCAGTCGTCTGCGGCCGTCGCCCATCCGGTCTCGTTCGGGTGCAGTGAGTCGCTGCACGCGATCGCGGTGTCCGCCGGCACCGTCAGCGTCGGCGGGGTGGTGTCCTCCACCGTGTAGTAGATCGTCAGCTCTAGGGAGTCGATGTAAACGTTTCCCATCGTCCCGTAGAGCGGCTTGAGCCACACGGAGAACTCGCTTGCGTTCACTCGGTCGGCGAGCCAGTCCGTGTCTCCCCAGGTGTAGGAAGGGGTGCCCGCATGGAGGTCTGTCGGCGTTTCGCTCAACGTTGACGGCGTATGCGACACCCTTCCGGATCTAGGGTAGTCGTCGGGCCCCCAGGCCAGCCACAGCGCGAGCTGCTCCCCGCTGGAGCCATCGCGCCACGCGTCGTCGACTTCGAGGACGACACCGTCGATGGTTGCGCACGCGGGGATGTCAAACCGGAAGTCGTAGAGCGCGAGAACGTTATCGGCACTCGGTGGCGCCACAGCGTAGACGCCGTTGTCGGTAAGGATCTGTGACGGCTGGATCCAGAGCTCCCACTCGAAGTAGGCGTTGGGGGAGCGCCTCTGGCTCTCCGCCAACGCCGGGATCGCGCTCAGCGCGATGAGCGCGACCAGGGCGGCGGCTCTACACCAGCTCCTTGGAATTCTCTGCAGCATCTCTCCTCCTTGGCGAGATCCACATCGGGAGAGCCTCCCGAATGATGCCGCGCCCGCGGAGCCTGTCCTCCAAGAGGGTGCCGTTCTATCGGGGAGCGCTCTTCCTTCAGGTCATGCGGCCCCTTGATTCGCGGCCACTAAACTCACCCGCAGCATAGGGAGACTGACTGGAATGGTCAAATATCCCGTCTCTTCTCATTATGTCTCCCGCGGATGTCGGGAGCCTCGAAGCGGCTCGATGGAGGACGACTGCGCGATACCAGCACCGCTGAGCCGCGCAGGATGAAGCTAGGGGTAGAGCCGGTTCAGCTGTCGCGCGAACGGGATGACTTCGCGGATGTGCGGCGCGCCGCAGATGTAGCGCAGAACTCGCGACATCCCCATCCCGAACCCGGAGTGGGGCACCGAGCCGTAGCGGCGCAGGTCGAGGTACCATTCGTACGGCTCCAGGGGCAGGCTCTGCTCTTCCATGTGGGCGACGAGCGCCTCGAGGGAGTCCTCGCGTTGGCTTCCGCCGATGATCTCGCCGTAGCCCTCGGGAGCGATGAGATCGGCGCCGAGGACGCGGTCCTCGTCCGCAGGGTCGCGCTTCATGTAGAACGGCTTGATCGATTTTGGGAAGCGCTCGACGAACACTGGAGCGCCGAACCGTACGCCGAGCGCTTCCTCCTGCGGTGCGCCGAGGTCATCGCCGAAGGCGATCTCGTGTCCCTGCTCGGCCAGCCACGACACGGCTTCGCCGTAGTCGACCCGCGGGAACGGCTTGGCCACCTGCTTTTGCAGCAGTTCGATGTCGCGATCCAGCGCCTCGAGCTCCACACGGCGCTCGTCGATCGCGGCGGTCACCAGATGGCGTAGCAGCTCCTCCTGGATCTGCAGGTTCTCCTCGTGCTCCACGAACGCCATCTCGGCCTCGGCAATCCAGAACTCGGTCACATGATTCCGCGTCTTTGACTTCTCGGCCCGGAACGCCGGCCCCATCCAATACACGCGGCCGAGCGCCATGGCGGTCGCCTCGAGATAGAGCTGCCCGCTCTGCGACAGGTAGGCCTTGTCGCCGTAGTAGTCGACCTCGAACAGAGTCGTTGTGCCCTCCACCGAGGTGCCGGTGAGGATCGGAGCCTCGGTGGCGACAAACCCGCGGCCGCGGAAGAACTCGCGGAACGCGTGGAACACGGTGTCGCGGATCCTAAGAATCGGGATCTGACGTCCCGTGCGGATCCACAGGTGCCGATGATCCATGAGAAACGCCGGGGTCTGCTCCTTGAGCTCGATCGGGAACGGCTGCACTGCACGGTGGATCACCTTGAGCCCCTCGAGCGCCAATTCGCAACCGATCGGGGCGCGGCGGTCCTCCTTGAGGGTGCCGTGGGCGACCAGCGAGCTCTCCCGCGGGAGTTCGGCCGCCAGCGCGAACAGCTCCGCGTCGTCCGCCTCGCTCAGCACCGCCTGGATCACCCCGGTGCCGTCGCGCAGTTGCAGGAAGAGGATCTTGCCGCTGGATCGGCGGTTGTACAGCCACCCACGAAGCGTGACGCGTTCGCCGATGTGCTCGGGTGCCGTTTCCACGGTGACGATCGACATGACTCCTCCTTCGTGAGTGTGCGAATGTGGCGACAGAGTAAGGGGTTTGCCCTACCTTTGCAACCGCGACGGGGTTTCCACCGGGGCTTCGAGCTCCACCATCTCCGGCGGCGCCGCCGACGCGGGAAGCGGCTGGTCCTTGATGACCCGATGTTTCCAGTTGCCGGTGAGGAAGGTGGCGAGAGACACGATGGCCGCCCCGAGGTTGGAGCCAAGCATCGCCCACCAGACACCGTCCGGTCCCATGCCTCGGTACATCCCGAGATACCACACCAACGGCAGGCGCAGCCCCCACAGGCGGAACAGCGAGAACAGCATCGAGTAGAGCGTGTGCCCCGAGCCCTGGTAGGTGCCGATGCACACCTGGAGAATCCCCATGAACGGAAACGCCAACGCGGTGAGGGCGAACATCACACTGCCGAGGGCAACCACCTCGGGATCGTCGAGGAACACACGGATGAGTGACGCGCGGAACGCATACACAAACGCAGCTGCCATCACAAGGATAGCGGTCGAGATCGCCATCCCCGACCATGCGGAGCGGCTCGCCCGCTGCTTCTTGTCGGCGCCGAGGTTCTGCCCGACCATCGTCGCCGTCGCCTGGCCAAGCCCCATCGCCGGCATGAGGACGATGGAGATGATGCGGTTGCCAATGGTGAACGCGCCCACGGCCGGTGTGCCGAACCGGGCGAGAATACCTGTCATGATGGTGAATCCAAGCGCTGTTCCCGCTTGGCCCAGCGACGCCGGCACGCCGATCGTCACAATCTCGCGCACGCTGGCCCAGTGCAGGCGCAGATCCCGCCACCGCAGACGTACCCGCAGCCGCCCCGAGAACAGAAGGAAGAAGGCGTACATCGCCACCGAGCCCTGCGCGGTGATCGTCGCGACCGCGGCACCGAGCACTCCCATCTTGGGGAACGGCCCCACGCCGAAGATGAGCAGCCAGTCGAGCAGCACGTTCAACCCCGTAGACACCGCCATCAGTCGCATCGGTGTAATGGTGTCGCCGATCCCTGTCAGAAGGGCGTTGGCAACAAACAGGCCGAACACCGCGGGGATCCCGAGCATCACCGTCCGCAGATAGGTCGTCGCCAGTGGCAGAAGATCGGGTCCCGCGCCCATCGCTTGAAGGATCGCCCTTCCTCCCAGGGCGCCGCCGGCGGCAAGGATGACCGCAAGCACCCCGGTGAACGCGAACACCTGCCCGGCCGCACGGTCGGCGTCACGCGGGCGATTGGCGCCGGTGTACTGCGCCACGAGGGCTGTCCCGGCGACCGTTGCGCCGGCGCCCACGGAGATGCCCATGAAGATCACCGGCCACGAGATTCCGGGCGCCGCGACGTGAGCGGTTCCCAGCCGTCCGAGCCACAGGGTGTCGACAAGGTTGTACAGCGTGTGGAACAGGTTGGAGAGCATCACCGGCCACGCCAGCCGCAGAAGCGAAGAGACGATAGGGCCACGGGTGAGCTCGATCGGCGCCTGAACGGTGGGTCTCTCGGACATGAGCAGCGATTGTACCCAACTGCAGCGCTCGCTCGCATGAAGCGCGCCGACGGGACGGAGGCGAGACGCGCCCGCGCTCCCATCGGCTACACTTGAACGTTGACCCTGGTCGCGGCCTTGAAGAGGCCGCGGAGGTGAACGGAGGCACACGGTGAAGCGGCGTTGGATCCTCTACGGCTTGGCTATGGTACTGCTGGTGATCGTTGCCGCGACGGTCGCCAAGCAGCTGTTCGTCCCTCGCCCGCCGGGGCTTGTGGTTGTGTCGCTCGACGGCACGGCGCGTACACTGACGCTTCCAACGATTCGTGCGGTGGGCAACGTTCCGCACCCTCTCGACAGCGACGCGTCCGGAGACGCCACAGCCGGTGGGTACACCGGCGCCCTGCTCCGCGATCTCGTGGACGCGGACGCTGAGTACACCGCCGTTGCCCTGGTGACCGAGGACGGCGAGTCGGTACGGCTGGGCAGGGAGCGCGTGGAGGATGCCGGGGCGCCGGTGCTTGTCGCCTACGCGTGTAACGGGGTCGAGGTCCCGTCGTGGCGGGACGGGTTCTGTGTGCTTGCCGCGCCTGCGGGCGCGGCCGACGGCGCGCCGGACGGCGGTCCTCCGCCCGCGCCCGAGGTCGTGCCGAACGTGCGCGAGATTCGGCTCCTCGCAGAGTGAGACGGCCTGCGCCGCTCGCACGCGATGCGTGGGAGCGGCCCTCATGGGCCGGTTGAACGTCGCGGCGAGGCCCGCCATACTGGATGACGATAGAGACGAGTGGTGATCGGATGCCAAGACAGCTCATCGTTCTCGTAGGGGGCTCTCCCGACGACCGCGCGGCGTTCATCGCGCGCCACGGGACATGGGTCGTTGCGTCGCGCGACGCGTTGACGCATGCGCTTGCCCCCGGGAACCTGGCCGCTCCCCCGGATGGCGTTGTCGAACGCGCCTTCGCCGTGGTGCTTGTTGAGCTTCTGGAGTCGTCGGTCTCGTACCTGTGTGTCGACGCGCCGGCCGCCGGCCGCGATGACCGCGCGACTTGGATCGACCTGGCGCGGATGGCCGACCGGCATCCGGTGGCCTACGTGCTGCTGGAAGACAAGGTGCCCGGCGCCTCCGGCGAGAGGTGCGATGGTTCCGCCGTGGCCGATCCGCCGACGGCGGATGAGGGGTTCGTTGAGGTCACCTACGTGTCTGTGGGGCGACGCCGGGCAAAGAAACGAGCGGCCGCCGTTGCGCCCGCTCCGTCCCTTGAGCTGTTCGCCGGCGACCCGCCGGGGTGACGAGGTCGGCGGCGTCTCCGCTACGACGGGTCCGCCGGCTGCAGCAGCTGCTCGAGCCGGGGCCGATCGAAGCCGATGACGAACTCCCCGTCGATCTCAATGACCGGGACCCCGTACTGGCCGGTCCTCTCCACGAGTTCGCGGGCTCGCTGCATGTCGCTTGCAACGTCCACTTCGTCGAACGCCACGTTCCGTGACAGCAGGTACTCCTTCACGGCGAAACACCACGAACACGTCGGTGTCGAATACACGGTCACTTGCTGGCTCACTTCTCCTCCCTTGTGATCATCCGGATCAGGCGTCGTACCCGGCTGTCGATCTCGTAGCAGTTGCGGGTTCCGATGCGTCGCTTCACAAGGACGCCCGCCCGCTCAAGCTTGGCCAGGTGGTAGGACACCGCCGGCTGGCTCAGATCCATCTCTTCGAGGATCTCCTGGCACTGCATGCGCCCCTTGCAGAGCAACGCCACGATGTGAAGACGTGGGGCGCTCGCCAAGGCGGAAAACACCTCGAGCCAGCGGGCGTCAACGGCTTCACCGTGTTGTATGCTTCCGGTCATGATGGCGACAGGATAGCCGCCGGAGAGAGCGTTGTCAAGTATTTAGATATTTGAATTAGCGGAGGTTGGCATGGTCCGACACAGTGTGCACTACGACGGCGGAATGGCGTTCATCGGACAAGGGAACTCGGGGCAGCCGCTGGTCATGGACGCGACACCGGAGTCCGGCGGGCAGGGCCGCGGACCCACTCCGGTTGAGGCGCTTCTCTCGGCGATCGGCGGCTGCACCGGCATGGACATCGTCTCCATCCTGGGGAAGATGCACACGCCGCCCACGGCGATGAGGATCACACTCGAGGTCGAACGTGCAACGGAGCATCCCCGGGCGCTGCGTCGAGTGCGCCTGCTGTTCGCGCTCGAGGGACCTGTTCCCGAGCCCAACGCACGCCGTGCGATCGAGCTTTCGCTCACCAGGTACTGCTCTGTCCTCCACAGTCTTTCGCACGACGTGGACATCGATTGGGAGGTCGAACTGGCCGCTTCCTAGCGATCCGATGCCTTCTCGAGGATGCGCTCGATGTCGACGTTCGACTGGAACAGCCGAAGGGTGTAGTCGAGGGTGTCTCCTGGGACCGCCGAGGTACGCGACAGCAGCTCGTTGCACACTGCGGCGGCGGCCATGGTCGTTTGACCAACCAAGAGGACGGGGACCCCGCGGTCGGCGGCCTCCCTCAGCGTGTCTGGCGACGGTCGCTGATGGCCTGTGGCGATGAGACACTTGAGGCTTGGGACTCCGAGAGCCGCCTGATGGATGTCGTGGCGGTCGCCGCCGACGATGACACCCAGATCGGGCGTGCGCCGGAACCGCCGCAGCTCTGTCTCGGCGCTCGAGGATGCGATGACGAAGTGGGCCACCGAGCCGGTGAGCGCCACCCCGCCGGGCTCGGTGGCTCCCAGCCGTTCAGCGATCTCGGCGACGCGCACCGAGCGGGTCTTAGGATCGAACGGGACGATCCCCAGGACCTCTGCGCCGCGCTCGCTCAAGAACGGGACGAACACCTCGTTCAGCACGGCGAGCTGCGTGTTCAGCTCCACGCCCTTGAACACGACCCCGAGCACGGTCGGCCCGCCGTCGAGCAGCCGCAGCGAGCTCAAGATCCGGTCAACGGCCTCCTCGCCGTCGTAGCGTGTGAGAATCACCACGTCGGCGCCGAGCCACGACGCGATGTCCATGTCGCTCAAGCCGGCGCTGATCCCCAGGCCCAGGTAGTGGCGCCCCTCGATCAGGGCCACATCGCGGCCGACGGTCAGTCGCCCGAACGACTTGACGATCCGTGCGCGGAAGCCACGATCCCCGGACACGAGCGCCTCGCGCAGGAACGGGCCTTCGAGCGGCACGGGGGCGACGTCCGCGATGTCATCGGCGGTGCCGAGCGTCTCGCAGATCGTCAGGGCGTCGCGATCGACGGCCGCTCCAGTCACGTAGGACACCTCGTAGCTGATCGGCTTCATGTAGGCAAACGGGACGCCCCGCTCGCGGAGCCAAAGGCCCATGGAGAGAGCCAGAACGCTCTTCCCACTGTAGCTCTCTGTGGACACGATGAGGATCCGCTTCATTGCCCCCCTCTCGACGTTGGCCGGGCGGGTCAGTGTACACGAGACGCGGAAGCGGTGGCACCCTTCGGCAGCGCGTCTGTCTGGGGCGCGACGCGCTGCCGGGCGTCGGCCGGCAGCCGGGTGGCGCGCGGCGCAGGGCGGCGTTCACCGGATCCTCATAAGCTGGTCACGGTCTCTTCACAGACCGGCCCTACGTTTGGTGGTGTTCGCGTCCTTGATGGGCGCGACACCTCCCAGGGGTCCCAAAGGGCGGTTGGCGAAGGAAGACGGGGCAGCTTCGCGAGGATCGTCGGCCGTCCGGGATCCCATGGACGCTTTCACTCCTTGCTGTTCGCTATAATATTCCGCCATGAAGAGGATCTTGATCGTAGACGACGAGGAGATGATCGTTCGCACGGTCAAGGCCTACCTCGACCGTGAGGGGTTCAAGACCTACACCGCGTTCGACGGGGAAGAGGCGTTGCGCGCCTTCGAGGAGAAGGGCCCCGACCTGATTGTCCTCGACCTGATGCTTCCCAAGGTCAGCGGGATAGAGGTGACGCGCCGCATCCGTTCGAGTTCGCGTGTGCCGATCATCATGCTCACCGCCAAGGCCGCCGAGGCGGACCGCGTTGTCGGCCTTGAGCTCGGCGCGGACGACTACGTTGTCAAGCCGTTCAGTCCCCGGGAGTTGGTCGCGCGTATCCGAGCGGTTCTCCGCCGCATCGAGGGTGCCGCCGCGGAGACTGAGAAGATCGCAAGCGGGGGACTGGAGATCGACATCAAGACCCGAGAGGTCGTTCTGGAGGGGCGCGAGATCGAGCTGACGCCCACGGAGTTCGATCTCCTTGCCTATCTCGCCCGGCATCCGGGCCAGGTGTTCACTCGGCTGCAGCTGCTTCGAGAGGTTCAGGGCTACACCTACGATGCGTTCGCACGCACGATCGACACCCACATCAAAAACCTGCGGCGGAAGCTGGAAGAGGACCCAAAGAAGCCTCGCTACATCCAAACCGTCCACGGCGTGGGGTATCGCTTCGCTCGGGAGGGGTAGCATGCGCCGCCGCTTCCCGTTCTCGCTCAAGCTTGGACTCGCGTTCGCCGTGGTGATTCTCGTGTCGATCGCAACGGTGTACTTCCTGAACGCGCGCTCGATCGCCGTCCAGTTCGCCGAGTTCCGTGAGAGCGACAAGCAACGGCTCGCACAGAAGGCGTGCGATCTCCTGTCGTACTACTACAACTTGCAGCACAGCTGGATCGGGGTCGGGGAGTTCCTCACGACACAGCTTAGGTTCCGCGTCAACGAGCAGGTGATCGACGTCCGCGAGATCTACCTGATCCAGGGGCCGTTCTGCCTTGCCAACGAGCACCACGAGGTGTTCGTGTCCACCAACCCCGAACGCGTGGGCACGACCCTTGCGCCGGACGAGATCTCGGAGGGGATACCGATCGAGGCCGAGGGAGGCGTTGTCGGGACGCTGTGGCTTGGCGAGCTCGGGGCACTTCTGGACCCGGCAGAGGAGGAATTCCTCGTATCGGCCCAGCGCTCCGCGCTGTTCGGCGGGGGCATTGCTTCGGCGATCGCGCTTCTCGTCGCTGTCTTTCTCATCTCTCAGGTGTCCTCACCGCTTCGGGTCCTGTCCCGCGCCACCGAGAGGATCGCGGTGGGCGACCTGCCCAAGGAAGTTTCTCTTCGCTCGCGGGACGAGTTCGGCCGCCTGGGGGAGTCGTTCAATCGCATGCTTGACAACCTCCGTCGATCTGAGACGATCCGCCAGACGATGACCGCGGACATCGCTCACGAACTGCGTACTCCGGTCACGATCATCCAGGGGAACCTCGAAGCGATGCTTGACGGAATCTACAAGCCGACGCAGGAGACGATCGCGCCGATCTACGAGGAGACGCTTCACGTGGGGAAGCTGATCGATGATCTCCGGGATCTGGCGCTCGCCGAGGCAGGCGAGCTGCGGCTCGAGCGTCAGTCAACCGACTTGGTGGAGCTTGCGAATCAGGTTGTTGAGACGGTTGCCTCAGCGATCGACCGCGGACCCAGGATCCGCGTGGCGTCGCCATCGGGACGTCACGTTGCCTCCGTGGATCCGATGCGGATTCGTCAGGTACTGGCCAACCTGCTGGGCAACGCGCTGCGGTTCACGCCCAAGGACGGAGAGATCACCATCCGGTTGCGCCAGGTGGCAGAAGACGTCGAGATCTGCGTTGAGGACAGCGGGCCGGGGATTGACCCCGAAGATCTGCCGCACCTGTTCGAGCGGTTCTATCGCGGCGATCGCGCGCGGACGCGCGCGGGAGGCGGGAGCGGCCTCGGACTGGCGATCGCTCGCCACTGGGTGGAGGCGCATGGGGGGCAGATCTCCGCCGCGAACCGCCCGCAACGCGGTGCGGTGTTCGCGATCCGTCTTCCCCTTGGTTGATCGCGCTCTTCCTAGGGCCTAAGATTCGAGCGATGAACGATCGCTTCTACAATCCGAGCCTCGGCGAGCTGACGTTCGACGATGTCGTGTCCACGATCGTGTCGGAGATGCGGCAGGATCCGAGGGCTCGCTATGACGTGCTGGTAGGCACTGACTCGTCTTCGGGCCTGGAGAACGTAGACTTCGTCAGCGCGATCGTGCTCCACCGTCTGGGAAAGGGCGGGCGCTACTTCTGGAGCAGGGTTCGGGAGCCCAAGGTGGCCTCGCTTCGTCGCCGCATCTGGCGCGAGGCGTGGCTGTCGTTCGAACTGGCCCAACGCCTTCTCGCGGCGCTGTCCGGATCCTCTCTCCTGCAGTTCGACCTGGAGATCCACGTCGACATCGGAGAGAACGGGCGGACCAAAGAGATGATCGACGAGGTCGTCGGGATGATCATTGGCAGCGGGTTTGCGGTGCGCATCAAGCCCGAGGCGTACGCCGCGTCCGCTGTCGCCGACAAGTATACCTGAGTCGCGTCCACCGTATCTGCCATCCTCAACGCCGCTCCAGCGGGATCGCCTCATTCTGAAGGTCGTCGAACGCTGGCCACCGCTGCGCCGCGGGGGGCGTGCAGGGAGACGCGTCATGCGCCCAGCCGACGGTAGGCGTCGTTTCTCGACACGCCGAACGCAGCGGCGAGGACGCGCGCAGCCGCCTTCCTGCCCACCCCGGCCTCGACGAGAAGCGCCGCTGTCTGGTTCCAGGCGACCGGATCCAGCGGGCTCTCCGTCTCGCGTGTGCCGTGGATGACGAGAACGCACTCCCCGCGGACGCGGTTGCGGCCGGCCATCGCCGTCAGGATCTCCAACGCTGTGCCGCGAAGGAACTCCTCGTGCAGCTTCGTCAGCTCGCGGGCGAGGACGATCCGTCGAGAGGGAAGCGCCTTCGCGATCGCCTCGAGCGTGGCGAGCAGGCGGTGTGGCGACTCGTAGATGATGACGGTTCGTCGCTCGCCCTGCAGCGTCTCCAGGTAGGTCGCTCGCGCGACCGCGGATCTCGGCAGCATCCCGTCAAAGGCGAACCGCGCGCACGGCGCGCCGGAGGCGACGAGTGCCGCAAGGGCTGCGGAGGCTCCGGGGATCGGCACGACATTGATTCCCGCGCCCACCGCCGCCTGCACCAGCGGGAAGCCGGGGTCGCTGATGAGCGGCGTCCCGGCGTCGCTCACCAGGGCGAGTTCCTCCCCGGCTCGAAGCCGTTCGAGGAATCCCTGAGCCCGCTCGTCCTCCACGCCCTGGTAGTAGCTGGACAGGAACGGCGTTCGGATGTGGTAGCGATCGATGATCCGCCGCGTGTGGCGGGTGTCCTCGGCGACGATGTAGTCGACTGTGCGGAGAACACGCAGCGCACGGATCGAGATGTCCTCGAGATTCCCGATGGGAAGCGACACGAGGAACAGCCGGCCGGCCCCGCTTCTAGCCGTGATCGAGCGCCTCCAGGACGGCCGGTAGGAAGCGGGGGAGGTCCCATGGCGTGCGCGACGTGATGAGCTTCCCGTCGACGACGACCGGCTCGTCGACCCAGTCCGCACCGGCGGCCGTCAGATCGTCGCGGATCGAGGCGTACGACGTGAGCCGCCGTCCGCGGACCACGTCCGCGGACACGAGCAGCGAGCCTGCGTGGCAGATCGCCGCCACGACCGCGCCGGCACGGCTCATGCGGGCCACCAGATCCACTGCCTCACGGTGGAGGCGCAGGCGGTCCGGGGCGAGGCCACCGGGGATGACGACACCGGCCGCGCTTTCGATGCTGTGATCGCCGAACCCGACATCGGCCTTGGCGGGGATGCCGCGCTTGCTCTCGTAGGTGGCGCCGGCCTCCACCCCGACGATCCTCACGGCGTGCCCCGCCTCCAGCAAGCGGAAACGAGGGTACCAGAACTCCAGCTCGTCGTATCCGTTCTCTATCAGGATCAGCACGCTTGCCATCGGTCGTCCTCCTTATGGTTGTGGTCCCTACGCCTCCTCCGCTCGGATGGTGCCGAGCGCAGGCGGTGGGGTCAACCGATTATCGTCGGTGTCGGGCGCTGGTCCACGGTTGTGGCCCGCAGTACCATGGCCGACGGTCGGCCGGCGGGCTTACACCAAGACACGGTGGCCAACGGATCGGGAAGGCGGCGAAGCGATGGACACGGAGCGCGTGGAGAAGCTGGCGGAGCAGCTGGCGAGGTTGGGTGATCACCTTTGACCCGGCGTTCATGGAGCGGGAGGTCGAGCGGCTCCAGCATGAGATGTCGACGCCCGGCTTCTGGGACAATCGGCTTCGCGCCGCAGCGGCGTCGCGGGAGCTGGAACGATACCGATCGAGACTCGCCCGGTTCCGTGGCGCCGAGGAGCAAGTGGAGGAGATACTCCTGTTGCTCGAGATGGCGACCGAGGCGGGAGACGACGAGGAGCTTCGCCGCCTCGAGGAGCGCCTTCCGCACGCCGAGGGGCTGCTCGCCGAGCTGCGCCGGGAGCAGCTCTACACCGACGAGCACGACCCCGCGGACGCGTATCTTTCGGTCAACGCCGGCGCCGGCGGCACCGACTCGCACGACTGGGCATCGATGCTTCTTCGCATGTACGGACGCTTCTGCGAACGCAGCGGGCTGAAAGCGAAGCTCCTTGAGGTGAGCGCCGCCGACGAGGCGGGGATCCGCAGCGCGACGCTCGAAGTCAAGGGGGACCACGCGTTCGGCCTTCTCAGGACCGAGAGCGGCGTCCATCGGCTGGTACGCATCTCGCCGTTTGACGCCGCCCATCGTCGGCACACGTCGTTCGCCGCGGTGAGCGTCATCCCGGTTCTCGAAGAGGAAGTGGTGGAGATCGACCCCGACGATCTGCGCATCGATACCTACCGCTCCTCGGGCGCCGGAGGGCAGCACGTGAACGTCACCGACTCTGCGGTGCGTATCACCCATCTGCCGACGGGGGTTGTCGTCTCCTGCCAGAACGAACGCAGCCAGCATCAGAACAAAGAGGCGGCGATGCGGGTGCTGCAGGCGCGACTCGCCGAACTCCTCCGCCGCGAGCAGGCGGAGCGACTCGAGGAGCTCCAGGGCGAGCAGAGCAAGATCGAATGGGGGAGTCAGATCCGTTCCTACGTGCTTCACCCCTACCGCATGGTCAAGGACCACCGCACCGAGATGGAGACCTCGAACGTCGATGGCGTGCTCGACGGAGACATCGACCGGTTCATCGACGCCGCCCTCGAGCAGGGCAGCGTGTCCGGGCGGTAGGGCGAAGAGCCAACGGGCCCGCTGGCCTGGGCGCGGATGACGACCCGCTTGCGGGGCGCGCGAGCCTCGCGAGCGTTGCCAAGGGTCGTGCCGGGTTCGAGGTGCTGCGGGTTTGTGCTATCCTCGGATTTAGAAGGGGCGAAGGGAGGAGCGTCCGCGAGGCCTCACGGTGGTGTGCCCCAGGGCCAGGGACGCGCCGAAGGCGAGGCCATGACGCCGCTGATCTGGGTGGGGATGGCGTTCTCGATCTCACAGTCCGCGATCTTCTCCGGGCTCAACCTCTCCGCGGCGGCACTGTCACCGCCCGATTGTCGTCGGAGTCCCCGACGCCCGGTTGGGAAGCGTCATTCCACGATTGGGGGTGGAGCCGCGGCACGCGGAGGACGATGTTGTTGACGAGGACATCATCCTGTTGTGGGGGGACGAGAAGCGGATCATCACTGGGGCGGACATCCTGGGGCGGCTGCTGCGGGGGATCGTGGAGAACGAGGGTGTCGCGTTCGCCAAGCGGCCGCCGGCCTCCTCGATGCGCGGCGGTGCGGGAGCCGTGACCGATCACATCACAGGAGAAGGTGAACGTGGCGCTTCGCGTGGTTGAGATCGTCGTGTCAACGAGTTGCGTCGACCGAGTGCTCGAGGCACTCGACCGCGACGGGCTCCCGCAGATTCTCGAGACCTGGACGTATCCCGGCAGCGATGACCGCAGCATCGTCAACGTGCTGATGGACGCGGAGAATACGGAGTCCATCACCGACGCGATCGCTTCCGACTGCGCCGGCGCCGAGGGGTTCCGGATGGTGCTGCTTCCGGTTGAGGCAACGCTACCCCGCGTGGAGGAGCCGGGGCGGTCGGAGGCCGTTCCGGCGACGGAGGTTTCCCCACCGCAGATCGGGCGCGTCAGTCGCGAGGAGCTCTACGCGGACGTCTCCGACTCGGCGAAGCTCGGGAGGACGTTTCTCACCCTGACGGTGCTCTCGGCGCTCGTTGCCGTCATCGGGCTCACTCGGAGCAGCGTGGCGATCATCATCGGCGCGATGGTCATCGCCCCGTTTCTCGGACCGAACGTGGCGCTGGCGCTCGCCACGGCGCTGGCCGATCTCCGTCTGGCGGCGCGCTCGCTGCGCGTGCTGTCCGTGGGGCTTCTTCTTGCCTTCGCGATCGCTGCCGTTTCAGGGATCGTTCTGCGCCCGGAGCCGAGCATCCCGGAGATCGCCTCCAGGACATCGGTCTCCTGGGGGGACTTCGCGCTGGCGGTCGCGTCTGGTGCTGCGGGCGGCCTTGCCTACACCACGGCAGCTCCCACGGCCCTGGTCGGGGTCATGGTCGCTGTGGCGCTTCTGCCCCCGTGGGTCACGTTCGGCATGCTCCTTGGGGCCGGCCACTGGGCCGCGGCCACGGGCGCCCTACTGCTCACGGTGCTGAACATCGTTTGCCTCAACCTCTCCGGGGTTCTCACGTTCGTCCTGCAGGGTGTGAGGCCGGCGGCTCGCAGGGCGGCGAAGCAGGCGCGACAGTGGGCACTTATCGCACTTGTGGTTTGGGTCGCGTTGCTCTGCGGGCTGGTGGCGGTGCTGATCATCCATCGAGGGATCTAGGAGGGCGGCGAGCGCCGCCCCGGTCCGGGGCAGCTGGGACAAGGCGCCGGATCGGTTAAGGTCCGGTGGAAGGAGAAGACATGGCGCGGTTTCTCAAGCATGCCTCGAAGAAGGTCGGTGATGTGCCGGGGACGGCGGTCTATGTCGGTGTGCCGCGGGACGCCGAGGTCACGCTGGCGTGCTTCGAGTACGACGCATCCCAGGTCGACCGGCGCCCGTTGAGCGCCGCTGACGCGGGGGTTCTCGCCTTCGATCCTTCGCGAACCACGTGGCTCAACGTCGATGGAGTACACGATGCCGAGGCCGTCCAGCGGATCGGCGACGAACTCGACCTCCATCCGCTCATTGTGGAGGACATCGTGCACACCGGCCAGCGCCCGAAGATCGAGGAGTACGATGCCCATCTGTTCGTCGTTCTTCGGATGCTCCGCTGGAGCGACGCGCGGGACGAGATCGATGATGAGCAGGTGACCTTCGTCCTCGGCCCCACTTGGGTGGTGTCGTTTCAGGAGCGCACTGGGGACGTCTTCGACCCGGTCCGCGAGCGGCTGCTCACCAACCGTGGGCGGCTCCGCAAGCGCGGCGCCGACTACCTGCTTTACGCCCTGATGGATGCTGTCGTGGACCACTACTTCGCCGTCTTGGAGACGCTAGGAGAGCGGATCGAAGCACTGGGCGAGCGGATGACCGAGGACCCGAAGCGCTCGGATCTCGACGCGATCCGATGGCTGAAGCGGGAGCTTCTGTTCATGCGTAAGGCCGTCTGGCCGCTGCGCGAGGTTCTCGGGGGCATGCTGCGCGACGAGAGCGAGAGGATCGTGGAGGGCACCCGGCCCTACCTACGAGACGTGTACGATCACACCATCCAGATCATCGACACCGTCGAGACGTTCCGCGACATGGTTTCGGGGTTGATGGACGTCTACCTCTCCAGCATCAGCAACCGGATGAACGAGGTGATGAAGGTGCTGACAATCATCGCTACCATCTTCATCCCGCTGTCGTTCCTTGCCGGTCTCTACGGGATGAACTTCGCGTTTATGCCGGAACTGCAGTGGAAGTACGGCTACTTCGCCGTCCTCGGCGTGATGCTGGCGACCGGGATCGGCATGCTCGCCTACTTCAAGCGCCGCCGTTGGATGTAGAACGGTAAGCGTCGGGAGGAGCCTCGCGTCGCTGCAGAGCGGACGCGCGCTCACTCCGTGGGCGGTGCGGACTCGTCTCGTCCAACGCGGCGGCTTGCGTCGAGGTAGCCCTGGAGGATGAGCACCGCGGCGAGTCCGTCGCGGAGCGTCCGCCGTTTGCGACGAGGCGCCCGCGCCTCGCGCAGCACCCGATCCGCCTCGACACTCGTCAAGCGCTCGTCGAACGTATCTACAGGGACGCTCACCGCCTGTTCGAGTCGTGCCACGAACGCCATGACCTCTTCGGCCATCTCACCGGTGCTGCCGTCCATGTTTCGCGGGCAGCCGACGATGATCCGCTCGATGGCACGATCCACGACCAGCTCGCGGATCGCTTCGAGGTCCGCAGGCGAGCCGGCACGGCGCAACACCGGCAGGGGATGGGCGATCACCCCATCTTCGTCAGAGAGGGCGAGACCCAGTCGTACGCGACCGTAGTCGATCCCGAGGAAGCGCATCACTCGTTTCCCAGCATCTCGAGCGCGCGGCGCACGAGCTCAGCGACGTCGAGCGATTCCCCACGCAGCCGCTGAAGGGCGTGGCGCGCTTGCCGCGCGGAGAAGCCGAGAGAGCGCGAGGTCAGGGCGCGCAGCGCCATGGTCTCCACGTCGGTAAGCGGCAGGTCTCCGGGGATCTCACTCGATGCAGCGCCCGCCGCGAGGCGGTCGCGCAGGTCAATCACGATCCGCTGGGCGGTCTTCCGCCCGACGCCCTTGACCTCGGTCAGTCGATCCACGTCGCCGGCCGCCACTGCCGCGGCCAGCCGGTCGGTGGGCAGCGTGGACAGGATCGCCAGGGCGAGCTTCGGACCGACCTGAGGCACGGTCAGGAGCAGCCGGAAGGCGTCTCGCTCGTGCCGATCGGGAAAGCCGTAGAGCAGCAAGGCGTCGTCGCGCAGCGCGAGGTGGATCGCCACTTCGCACTCCTCCCCGAGCTCGAACGTCCGGAGCGTCCGCACCGGGCAGAAGACGCGGAAGGCGATCCCTCCGGTCTCGAGCACAACGTAGTCCTCCCCGATGCGGGAGACCGAGCCGGCAATGGCGTCGATCAATGCGTCTCCTTCCACTTCGCGCGGTCGCCCGTTGCCTCCCGCAGGTCGAGGGCGAACTGCGAAAGCCGACTCGGGGCGATCGTCAGTGTGAGCAGACCCTGTTTGCCGTAGCTCGCCTGCTCGATGCGTCCGTCGAACCGATGCACCAGGCGCATTACATGTCCCCCCGCCTCGGCGGGGAACGCGACCTCGAGTCGTGTACGGCGTTCCCTTCGAACGATCGACGCCGCGTCGAGTGCCGCCTGGGCGGCGTCCCCATACGCTCGCCGCAGCCCGCCGATCCCGAGTTTCACTCCGCCGAAGTATCGCGTCACCACGGCGAGGACGTTCAGCAGTGCCGCACCCTCGATTCGCTCGAGGATCGGCGGGCCGGCGGACCCGTGAGGCTCTCCGGCATCGTTCGCTTCGTCGCGCACCTCACGCCCCTCGAGAACACGGAACGCATAGCAGTGGTGCGTGGCATCATGGTACCGTCGGCAGATCGCAGCGACCAACGGATCGATGTTCTCTGGCGCATCAACCGGCATGACACGAGACAGGAACCGCGACCGGTGACGTGTCACACGCGCCTGAGCTGGGGCCTCAACGGTGAGGAAGCTGTCGATCACTGCCGTCCCTCGAGTGCGATGCCCGGCTCCTCCGCGAGCGACGCGACAAGGTCGAACGCCGCCTGCACGTTCTTCGGCTCGCCGCAGACGAGCAGCGACACACTGCCGGCACCGACGCCAACGCCGCCGCTTGCCATGTGCGTTGCCTCCACGGGGAAAAGGAGTTCGAGGGCATCGATCTCCGTGACCACCCGACCGACGAGAGGGTACATACCGCAGGGAAGCCCAGTGGAGCGCTCCACGCGATCGATACCAAGTCGCGTGGCAAGGTCGGTGACCGACGAATGCACTGCCTTGGCCAGAGAGATCGGCACGACGATGGTGGCGCCGCGCGCAAGTGCCGGGGCCACGTAGCGATCGACGGTGCCGCCGCTGCGTGCGCCGAGGAGCACGCCCACCGTCCCCCACGGATCGAGCGCGTTGCCTCCTTTGATGACCACATCGCTGACCGAGAGATCGCGAAGGATCTCCTCGTTTGTCGCCTGAACCTGCGCTCCCTGTCGAAGGATGATCTCGTCCGTGTCCCCGAGACGGGCGTTGAGGTTGAAGCGATCGTCGATGTAGCCAGCGGCGAACGCCCCCCGGTCCACGGGGGCGCCGAGGATCTCCTCGGCGACGTAGGCGTTGGTTGTCCCCAGCGTGATGACGACTATCCCGTTGGAAAGGGCATTCTTGACCGCAGTGTCCGCGGCGACGCCTTTGGCGATGAGCCGCTTGCCCTGCGCTTCCTGTATCACCATCGTGGCCCGCATATCCCCTCCTGGCATTCGCTACGGCGATATGCTATAAGGTTCAGCACTGCGGTTCAAAACCACACGAGCAGGTGATCACCAGTAATGCGTTACACCCAAGAGGACTACTCACGCGAGCTTGCCGAGTTCGAATGGAACGTCCCCACGGACTACAACATCGTCGATGTCGTCCAAGGTCACGCGAGGAGGAACCCCGGCAAGACCGCGGTGATCTGGGAGGGCACGGAGGGCGCGGAGCGCCGGGTCAGCTTCGAGGAGCTGGCCCTGGATATGCGGTCGTTCGGGGCGGCGCTCGTTGACCTGGGCGTGGGCAAGGGGGATCCCATCCTTCACGTTCTTCCCAGGCTTCCGGAGGCGCACGTCGCCCAGCTCGGCACGTTTGTCGCCGGAGGCGTCGCGGTTCCCTGTTCCGAGATGCTCAAGGCCAAGGAGATCGCCTACCGCGCCGAGGTCAGCGGTGCCAAGGTCATCGTCGCCGATGCCTCGACGGCTGAGGTGGTGGACGCCACGCGGGGGACGTGCCCGCTTGCGACGTTCATCCTCATCGGTGGGGACGGCCCCAGGGACGGCTGGCTCCGCTTCGAGGAGCTTGTGGCCGCGGGCTCGCCCGACGGGCCCGTGGTGTCGCTTCGAAGCGACGACCCGATGACGATCAACTTCACTTCCGGGACCACGGGAAGCCCGAAGCCTGTGGTGCACAAGCATCGCTGGATGTACTGCCACCATCGGATCACGGCGCGCTACTGGTACGACGCCGACGAGAACGACGTCATCTGGGCAACGACCGCCCCGGGATGGGCGAAGTGGTACTGGAGTCCGATCGGGGTGTCGCTCACCAGCGGCGCGACGCAGTTCATGTACAACGGCCGCTACGACGCGGAGACCTACCTGCGACTGATGGAGAAGCACAAGGTGACCAAGCTCTGCGCCACTCCCACGGAGTACCGGCTGTTCGCGCAGCTGGCTGACATGGGGCGTTTCCGGCTGGTGCTCGAGGACGCGCTGTCGGCCGGCGAGCCGCTCAACGTCGAACCGATCGAGGCGTTCAAGCGGGCGTTCGGCGTCACCATCCGCGACGGCTACGGTCAGACGGAGAGCGTCTGTCTCGTGTGTAACCTACCCGGCATGCCGGTCAAGCCCGGCGCCATGGGCATGCCCACGCCCGGCCCCGGTGTGACCCTCATCGACGACCAGGGGAAGCCCGTTCCACAGGGTGAGGTCGGGGAAATCGCTCTGCGGCCGGACAGCCCGGCGATCTTCGACGGCTACTGGAAGGCCCCGGAGCTCGATGCCGAGGTGTTCGCCGAGGGCTGGTACCGCACAGGGGATCTGGCACGGATGGACGAGGACGGCTATCTGTTCTTCGAAGGACGTGCCGACGACGTGATCCTCACCTCCGGCTACCGCATCGGCCCGTTCGAAGTGGAGGACGCGCTCGTCAGCCACCCCGCGGTGGTGGAGGCAGCGGCGGTGGCTTCGCCGCACCGCGAGCGGGGGGAGATCGTCAAGGCGTTCGTCATCCTCGCGAACGGTTTCGAGGCAACGGAGGAGCTGACCAAGGCCCTCCAGGATCACGTCAAGAGCGTGACGGCACCGTACAAGTACCCGCGGGCGATCGAGTACGTGACAGAGCTGCCGAAGACCACGAGCGGGAAGATCAAGCGCGCCGAGCTGAAGAAGCGAGAGTGGGCGGGGTGGGAGCGCCGATGAACCGGGTGCGCGGCACCGCGCTCGTCGCGCTCCTTGCGGCGATCTTAGCGAGTGTCGGCGGCTCTGCCGCCGCGATGGGCGTGGGGGTCGGAGGCGGGGCGTTCACCTTGGATCCGACGGCGGCTGTCGCCAGGGCGCCGGCGGCGGTTGCCGCCGCGGTCGCCGCCTTTGAGGCGGGGTTGATCGCTACGGGTGTCCCACCGCTTGTCGTCTCGGACCTGGTTGCCGAGCTGGACGCGGTAGCGGACGCCGTTGGCGATGCCACTGACGAGCTGCTGACCGGGCCCCAGGCGCCGCTGCTTGGGCTGGTTCCGGTGCCGGTGGTCGGTGTCGAGGCGGAGCTCGATCTGCCGCTTGTCGTTGTCGACACCGTGCGGTTCGCCGTCTCGTGGATGACCGAATCGACGATCATCGCCGCGGTGGGTCTTGCCGGAGTCGATGTGCCGCCTCTTCCCTACACGGTCGCCGAGGACGGGATCTCGGTACGGGTGGACCCGACGCTCACGACGCTGTGGCTGATGACGGAGGCGACGAAGCGGCTCGACCTCGTCGTGCTGGGCGTCGAACTGGGAGTGGGAGTCGATGCCGTCTTCGGAAGCCTGAGGCCGGGCATCGAGGTCACCGTCTCCGAGTTCCAGGAGGTGGTCGACGACGCCGTCGCCGCGCTTCACCTGGACGGGCTCGGGTGGTCGATATTGGCGATGCACGGCACGATCGGCCTGGAGATAGGCCCTCCGTTTCTTCGCGCCTATCTTCGGGGTCTGGGAATGCTGCCGGTCGTTGGCCGGCAGGATCCCTGGTGGCCGATCACCCTTGGGCACCTGGCGCTGAAGGCCGGGGTCGTGATACGCTTCTAGCATGACAGACATCAGCAACGAGAAGCTCGTAGAGCTTGCGATCGACGCCCGCGACCGGGCCTACTGCCCGTACTCCAAGTTCCCAGTCGGTGCGGCACTGCTTGCCGCAAGCGGGGCCGTGTACACCGGGGCGAACATCGAGAACGCCGTCAACGGGCTGTCGCTCTGCGCCGAGCGGGTCGCGCTGTTCAAGGCGATCTCCGAGGGAGAGCGAGGGTTTGTCCGGATTGCGGTGTCGTGCGAGGCCGACGTCTGTCGGCCCTGTGGCGCTTGCCGACAGGTCCTCTGGGAGCACGCGCCCGACCTCGAGATCCTCATGGGGACCTCGGGCGGAGGGTTTGTGCGCACGACGATCCGCGAGCTGCTTCCCGAGGCGTTTCTTCTCGACAGCTAGTCGGCGGCGATCCGTTCGAGGATGAGCGGCGGCGGTGGCGTGGCTTCCGCGGCGATGGTGTAGGCTTCCAGCACCAAGCGCTTGGCCTGGTCCGATCGCTTCTCGACGTTGACGTGGAGGCGGGCGAGCGGCTGCCCTGGGGACACCGGGTCGCCGACCTTGGCGAGGAGTTCCACGCCCACTGCGGGGTCGACAGCGTCCTCCTTGACGAACCTTCCGGCTCCCAGCAGGCTGGCGGCGCGGCCAACGGCAAGCGCGTCGAGCCGAACGACGTGGCCGGCCGATGGCGCCTCGACGTCGATGATCCTCCGCGCGCTCGGCAGCGTATTGGGAGCGTCGAGGACGCGGACGTCACCGCCCTGGCGTTCCACCAGAAGCCGCAGCTTGGCGAGCGCCTCACCGTTTGCAACCAGCTCCCGCATGCGGGCAAGCGCCTCCGCGCGGTCTTCGATCGTCCCCGAGGATTGAAGCAACTCGGCGCCGAGCTCGACGCACACCGTCTCGAGATCCTCCGGGCCACGCCCCTTCAACGTGTCGATCGCCTCGCGTACTTCGAGGGCGTTCCCGACCATCCTACCCAAGGGCTGGGACATGTCGGTGATGAGCGCGGTGATGCGTCGCCCGAGCTTCGTGCCGATGGCTACGAGCGATGACGCGAGCTTCCGCGACTCCTCGAGTTGCGTGAGAAACGCCCCGGCCCCCGTCTTGACGTCGATCACCATCGCTTGGGCGCCGCCGGCGATCTTCTTCGACATGATCGACGAGACGATCAGCGGCAGCGAGTCCACGGTGGAGGTGACATCGCGCAGTTCGTAGAGCAGGCGGTCCGCGGGGACCATGTCCTCGGTGTGGTCGGCGAGGGCAAGCCCCGCGTCGCGCACCTGTCCGAGGAACTCCTCGCGCGAGAGGTCGGTTCGAAAGCCCGGGATCGACTCCAGCTTGTCGATCGTTCCTCCGGTGTGCCCGAGGGAGCGGCCGGAGAGCTTGGCCACCGTGAGCCCAGCTGAGGCGAGAAGCGGGATCAGGACAAGCGTTGTCGTGTCGCCCACTCCGCCCGTGGAGTGCTTGTCCACGGCGACGCCGGGCATGTCGGAGAGATCGAGCATCGCCCCCGAACGCGCCATCACGTCGGTCAACAGCGCTGTCTCCTCGTCGGTCATCGACCGGAAGTACACGGCCATCAGCAGTGCGGCGATCTGGTAGTCGGGGATCTCGCCTGCGACGTAGCGACCGATGAGGAACTCGATCTCCTCGCGTTCGAGGGCCGCTCCGTCGCGCTTCTTGCGGATCAGGTCAACGGTGTTCATGTGGCCATTCTAAGTGTGGCCGCGGCGATCACCAAGCGGCAGCTCGTAGAGGATGCAGTCGTGCGGGCGATACCCCATGTGATCGTACAGGCTTCGTGCGGCGCAGTTCCCGGGGCGAGCGAGCAGGCGCACGCCGGTGACGCCGAGCGTCTCGGCGAGGCGCGTTGCGCGTTGCAGCAGCGCCGTGGCCGCACCGTGTCTCCGCGCGTCGGCAAGGACGTAGAGCTCGTCGACAAACAGCCAGCCGACACGGCGGTCGAGCTTCGGTAGGAGTGACACGCAGGCAAGGCCCACCGGAAGTCCTCTTTCCCACGCCACGATCAGCCATGGGCCCGATCCGGGGGATCCGCTGCGGGCTCGTTCGACGAACGCTCGCCACCCCAATACGGTTGCCGTGCTGGGGTCTTCCGCTTCGATCCCGGCGATCAGCCGCTCTACGTGGGGGCGGTCGCTTGGCGTTGCGATCTCGGCGGAGATGGCGCCTTGCCTCGGGGTATCCATGACGCTCCAAGCTTCCCCGCTACGCCACGCGGGCGCCAGCGCCTGCCCGAACCGACCACACCCGGTATACTTCCCCACTGGAGGTGCGCACGATGAGCAGCTTCGCGAGGTTTCTGTTCCGGGTGAAAGACCGCCAGATCGAGGAGGAGGCCAAGCAGATGATGGCCGCCTTCGACATCACTGACGTGGAGATCCGTCGCGACGACACCATCGCCGACGCCTGGCTCGAAGACTACAAAGCGCTCAAGACCACCTACGGCCTCGACGACATCCGCGCCTACCTAGAGGGTTTGACCGGGACCTAGGAGCGCCGCTGTGTCGCCCATCAGGAAGGGCTTCCCGGGAACCTGATCAGCTCTGTCGAGATTCCCCCCAGTCCCCCGTGCTCGAACCGCTCGCGCAGCTTGCTCGATGTGTAGTCCATCGCCCACACGGTGATGATGATCAGGACAATGAGAACCGCGGCGCGTTCCCAGTAGTGAAGTCGGATGTACTGATAGAGCATCTGGCCGATGCCTCCACCGCCCACCAAACCGATGATCGTGGCCATGCGCACGTTGATGTCCCATCGGTAGAGGGTGAAGGAGAGGTAGGGGTTGAGGATCTGCGGCACGATGCCGTAGAGGATGATCTGGAGGCGCGAGGCGCCGGTTGCGGTGATCGCTTCAACGGGTCCCGGATCGATGGACTCCAGGCGTTCGGAGTAGAGCTTGGTGAGATCCGAGATGGAGTGAACCCAAAGGGCGAGAACGCCTGCGAACGGGGCGCGTCGGGGCTCCACGATGATGAGGAAGATGATCGCCCACACGATCGGTTCGATTGATCGCAGGATGCTGAGCAGAACCCGTAGCACGGTGTAGACCGATCGGCGGATGGGACCGGTGGCAAGGTTGCGCGCGGCGAGGAAGCTCAGGGAGAACGCGATCGGAATGGCGAACAGGGTCGCCATCAGCGCCATGAAGATCGTCTCCTTGAGGAGGCTGAGCCCGTTGCCGAGCTCTCCGGCCCAGTCGGGGCGGAACAGCCGACGGAGCATCTTCACCGCGGCGCTCCAGGAGAACCTGTCGAGATTGATCTCCGTGAGATAGACGCCGCCCACGAGGGTCACGACGACAAGGACGATCAGCGCCCACCCGCTCGAGGTGCGGTACCACGAAGTGCGTGTTTCCGTCTGCGGTGGGCGACGCTTGAACGCCGTACAACTGAGCAGCTCGGGAAGGGAGCGCGAGCGCTTGTCCCAGAGCGGTACGAGCAACCCCATCACGCTTATCGCAGCGAGGTTGCTCGCGGCAAGCCGCAGCAGGCGTTGCTGCCAGCCGAGATCATCGCCGATGAGTTCAATGCCCAGCAGCCGAAGGCCCGGGGAGAGCGCAAACGTCTCCCAGACGAGGCACAGCTCGAAAACGATGAGCGCCAGCCCCCACCAGGGGAGAACGGAGAACACACTCGGGGTTGCGGCCATGCGGGATACGACGAAAGACGACATGATGAGGAGGTAGCTCAGAAGGGCGAAATCCGCGAGAAACGCCAGGGAACGGGTCCACATCTGCGCCAGCGCACTGCGCAGGTGAGGAACGCGCGGGTTCCGCGATCGCGATGTCTCGGGAGCCATCAGGTGATCCTCGCTCTCACGCGAGCGCTCGTGTAGTCCATGAGCCACACCACGGCGACCATCAGGATGATCACCGCCGAAAGCTCAGTCCAGCGGCCGTCGTTCTTGTAGTAGAACAGGATGCGGCCGATGCCACCGCCCCCCACCAGGCCGATCACTGTGGACATGCGCACGTTGATGTCCCATCGGTACATCGTGAACGCAAGGTAGGAGGGGACGATCTGGGGGATCACGCCGTAGAGGACGACCTGCCAGCGGCGTGCACCGGCGGCGGTCATCGCCTCTAGGGGGCCTGGGTCAATCGACTCCACCTGTTCGGAGAACAGCTTCCCCAGTGCTGCGATCGTATGGGCGGCCAGCGCCAACACCCCGGCAAACGGGCTTCCCCAACCAACCACCACGGCGATGATCGTCGCCCAGATGACCGTCTCGATCGATCGCGCGATGTTGAAGAACCCGCGCATGAACGTGTAGACGGCGATGCTGATCGGGCCGCGGTTCATCAGGTTGCGGGCCCCGAGGAAGCTCAAGGGGAACGCGAAGATCACCCCAATGATCGTTGCCATGAGCGCCATGAAGATGGTCTCGATGAGCGCTCCGCCGATGGTGTCCTTCAGAACCTCCTCTTGAACGAGAAGATGCGTGAAGTCGGGCCGCGCGAGGCCGCGCCAGAGGTAGTCGGTCACACTCAGCCGGCTGAAGAACCGTGCCAGGTCAATCTCGGTGACGATCCATCCCACGTAGAAGGTGAAGCCGATGAGAAGCAGCGCGAACAGCCCCGAGCCGGTGCGGTACCAGCGCGGACGCTCGCCGCGGAGTGTTTGGATGTCAATGGCGTGGGCCACGGATGTTCCGCAGCGCCGATCGACCTGGCCCCTCTCGCCTGAGCGGCGCAGCCAGAACGCGTTCAGGATTACGTACATCAGCGACCATGCGGCCGCCGCTACTGCGGCAATCGCAAGCAGGGAAAGGAGGGTGTAGCCGAGGCTGAGGTGCCAGCGCCCGATCTCCCACAGCGTCACCCCCGGGACGAACGAGATCCCGGTTCCTTGGGACACGCCGAGGAACAGAACGGCCAGTCCGGCGAAGGGGGCGGCCGCCGCGGTCGTGGCGAGCAGTGTGGTGGTCAATGCTCCCAGGTCGAGTGCGGAGCGTGCCAAGCGCTGGTGGAGGCGAAGGGGGCCTCCGTCCTCGGAGACCACGCGTGCTCCGAGGGCGCGGAATCCGAGGGAGACGCCGAGGTTCTCCCAGAGGACAGCGACAAGGAACGTTGCAGCCACCGCGGTGATCCAAGCCCACGGCGGGAACGGTACGTGGTAGGACGGACGGACGCGGACGAACTCCGGGTACCAGTGGTCGATCAGCGTGTAGACGCAGAGCGCGAGGTATAGCAGGGCGAGCCAGTCGATGCCGAGCGCGAGGAAGCGTGTCCTCGGGAATCTCCTGGAAGTCTGCATGTCAGCGGATCTCTACCTCTTCGGCATCTTCGCCGTAGATCTCCTTGAAGCGCGCCGCGTCGATCTCGGCGGGGACCCCTTCGAACACGATCTCCCCGTCCTTCAGGGCGAGGATCCGCGTGCCATAGCGCCGTGCCAGGGACAGGAAGTGCAGCGCGCAGATCACGGTGACGCCGTCCTTCTGGTTCATCTGCTCGAGGTACTGCAGCACCGAGTTTGATGTCGCAGGATCCAGAGCCGACACGGGCTCGTCGGCGAAAAGGATTGCAGGCTCCTGCATGAGCGCGCGCGCGATCCCTACCCGTTGCTGCTGGCCACCCGAGAGCTGATCGGCGCGGGCGTAGATCTTCTCCGACAGGCCCACGCGCTCCAGGCTCTCCTTGGCGCGGTCCAGGTCCGCCCTTGCGAACCGTCCGGTCAGCGTGCGCCAGCGCGGCGCGTAGGCAAGTCGCCCGGCGAGGACGTTCGTCAGCACGGAGGAGCGCTTCACCAGGTTGAACTGCTGGAAGATCATCCCGATCCTGCGACGGATGCGCCGCAGGTCCGTACCTTTGGCGCTGGTCACATCCTCACCATCGAGGTAGACCGATCCCGAGGTGGGTTCGATCAACCGGTTGATGCAGCGCAGAAGCGTCGACTTCCCCGAGCCGGAGAGGCCGATGAGGATCAGGAACTCGCCCTTCTGGACGTCGAAGCTGACGTCGCGGAGCGCGAGAACCTCTCCGCGCTCGTAGACTTTCGTCAAGTGCTCAATCCGCAGCTGTGCCGTCTCCATCGTCAAGGGAAAAGGGCGGGGACGTTCGCCCCCGCCCTTTGGAGTACGAAGGTTAGTCGCGGTCCGGGATCTCGTATCCCAGGAGCACGCGGTTGACGTCGTAGAACTCGTCGGTGATCGGCGCCATGTCGGACCACTCGTAGAAGCTCGGGTCGCTCCAGATTGCCAGACCCTCGGGCGAGTGGATGTGATCTTGCAGCGCCTGGATCAGAGTCGCCTTGATATCCGCGGGGAAGCCTCCGGCGAACGCGATGCAGTCGTTGGCCAGCGGGCCAGCGACCGCGACGACGCCGATGTCCTCGAAGACGTTGGGGTAGTCCTCTACGACGGCTGCTCGCAGGTCGACGCACTCCCAGCGAATGTCCTCGCGAATTAGCGTGTTGTTGTAGCGATCCCAGAACATCAGCTCAGGATCGTCACCCCACTCCCAGCGGTAGCCGAGATCCTTGAGCGCCGTCGGGGCATCGGTGGGCGAGCCGTATCCGGTGCAGAAGTCGCCCTGTCCCTCGAGAAGAGCGATCATCGAGTTGACGTGACCGTTGGTCTCGACGGTGTCCCCGGGCACGACGCCGTTCTGCTCGAAGATGACCAGCGGCGTCTTGTAGCCGGAGGTCGAGAAGGGGTCGTTGTAGATCCACGTCATGCCGTTCAGATCCTGCAGCGAGTTGATCCCGCTGTCGCGGCGCGCGTAGACGCTCGAGAAGTAGTAGTTGTAGCCGCGGCGCACCGAGGCGAGAGCGACTTCGATGTTCCCGCCGGTCTCGGCAAAGATCTCGATGTACTGCGACGTGGTCGGGATACCGACGATGTTGCCCTCGGCCGTGCGGAACGCCTCGATGAACGCACGGTAGTCCGAGGTCATGACCGCCTCGACGTAGAGGCCGGTGAGATCGAACAACGCGTCGGCGATGGCGTCACCCGCGGCCTGAACAACAGCCGCCTCGGTGGACGGGACGAGCAGCAGTGTGATCGGGTTGTCCTGCGTTCCTAGGTCCTGTGCGAAACCCAAAGCGCCCAGTCCGATGACTGCGACCAGCGCCAGTGAAAGCAGCCTGCGCATCGTGCACCTCCTGTGCAGTGCAAAGCCCCTGAGAGTGCAGTCAAAGATATGAAGGTCGATCTACACCCTCCCTGTAGCCCTTGTACGGCTATCATAGTCCGGCCGTTCGTGGCCGTCAATGGCCTTTTCACTCCCGCTTGTACGGAACGCCCAACGCCTTCGGGAACCGCACGCGGCCGATCGCGCCCGAAACCACGAGCAGGGTCACGATGTAGGGGAGCATCGACACGAACTCTCCCGGGATGGGCTTCGCCGGGAGCGTTTTCACCCACTCTGCGAGCGCCTGGAAGAAGCCGAAGATGAACGCCGCGAGAAGCGCGAGCAGCGGGTTCAGGCCGCTGAACACCACGCACGCCAGCGAGATGAACCCGCGTCCGGCGGAGAGATCCTTGGTGACTACACCCATCCACGCCACGCTCATGTACGCCCCGGCGAGCCCGGCGAGGACCCCGCCGAACATCGCGGCGACCACACGGATACCGTTGATGTTGATCCCGGCGACGTCCGCGGCCTCCGGCATCTCGCCGGCGGCCTTGAGCATCAGCCCAGCGCGGGTGCGCCGCAGGAACCAGAAGATGAAAAACGGCAGGATCAGCGCGACGAGGATGATCGGACTGAACGAGCCGACGCCGGTGCGCCACTTGATGACCTCGGCCGCTTTCGGCACGTCGTGGAAGCCCGGCGCTCCGAGTTGGATCAGACCGAACGCCACAAACCCCATGGCGAACAGGTTGATCCCGATGCCGGTCACCATCTGCGTACCCTTCCAGTAGGTGTTGATCACCGCGAACACCAGGGAGACCGCGGCGCCAACCCCCATGCCGACGATGAGTCCGACGAGCGGACCGCCCGCCTCGGCGCCGAGCGCCCCGGCAAACGCACTCAGCAGGAGGATGCCCTCCAGGCCGATGTTGAACAGGCCGGCGGTCTCTCCCACAACCTCGCCAACGGCGGTCAGCGCCAGGGGAACCATCGCGTGCAGGGCGATGCGAAGCAGCTGGAGGATGTCGCTGGCGCTCATGACGCCTTCCTTTCTTCTCCGCGTCGGCCCACCCGTCGCAGCAGCCGGATGAGCTCCTCGCCGCGTTTCCGAATCATCGGGAACAGGCGGATCAGCTCAGGGATCGACATCGCCAGAACGATTGCCCCCATGACCACGCGCACCATCTCCAGCGGCACGGGGTTGGATCCGTAGAACTGCATCACCCGGCCTCCGGCGTTCAGCCCGCCGAAGAACAGCGCCGCGACGAGAATACCGATCGGATGGTTGCGGCCAACCATCGCCACGGCCATGCCGTCGAAGCCGATGTTCATGAGCTGCGGCATCCCTCCTCCGCCGAGGATCGCGTACGTCGGTGGCTGTCCCATGACGATGATCGCCCCCGCGAGACCCGCCGAGATCCCACCGAGGATGAACGCCAGGAACATCGTTCGCCGGTTGTGAATGCCTCCGTAGCGCGCTGCAGTGGGGTTGAGTCCGGCGGCGCGCACTTCGTAGCCCATGGCGGTGCGCCAGAGCAGGAAGTACACCAGCAGGGCGAACGCCACCGCGACGAACACGGTGTACGAGAGATCGGTCCCGCGAACCAGAAGCGGGAAGCGAGCCGATAGGGGGATCGAGAGGGTCTTCTCGTTTCGGATCGGATCGACGATCACGAAGATCGTGAGGTAGAGCCCCAGCCAGCGGGCAATCCAGTTGAACATGATCGTGGAGATCACCTCGTGGACCCCGCGCGTCAGCTTGAGGAACGCGGGCACAAGGCTCCACACTGCGCCGGCGATCCCCGCGAGGATCAGCCCCACGATGTGGTGGAGTCCCCGCGGCAGGACGAAGTACGCAATCAGCACGCTGGCGATGCCGCCCATGTACATCTGGCCCTCGGCGCCGATGTTGAACATCCCGGCTCGAAGGCAGATGGAGAAGGTGAGGGCCGTGAGGATGAGGGGCGTTCCGCGAGCGATCGAGCTCGCCCACTCGTAGGATCCCCCGTAGGCGCCGCGGATCAACGCGTAGTACGCCTTCCACGGATCGAATCCCCAGATGTACATCAGGATGGCGCCGACCAGCAGGCCGACAAGCGCCGCGATCAGCGACTCGAGCGCCGGGTGCAAGCCGGTGAGTGTGCGATGTACACCGCGGAGAAGGCGCGACTCGATCGGCCGTGTCTCGGTCATGACATCTCCTCGCAGCCCACGCCGCCCATGAGCATTCCGATCCGCTCTCGGTCGCCGAGATCCGAGGGGGCGCAGACCTCCATGAACTTGCCCTCGTACATGATGGCCATCCGGTCGGCGTGAGCGAGTACCTCATCGAGATCGGCGGACACCAGCAGGATGGCGCGACCGCGGTCGCACATCTCCTGAAGCGTCTGACGTATGTAGTGCGCCGCGCCGATGTCGAGACCTCTTGTCGGCTGCGACGCGACAATGATCGCCGGATCCTTGGCGAGCTCGCGGCCGACGATGAGCTTCTGTTGGTTCCCCCCGGAGAGGCTCTTGGCCGGGGCGTTGGGTCCGGTCGCCTGGATGTCGAACCGGTCCATGAGCTCCCGCACGTGTTTCGTTATCCTGCCCCGTCGGAGCACCGACAGAGGGCCGCGGAACCGCTCCCAGCGGTGGATGCCGAGGATCGCGTTCTCCGCCAACGTGAACGGGAGAACGAGTCCCAGGACCCAGCGATCCTCCGGGATGTGGGCGACCCCGAGCCGATAGATCCGGTTGGGGTCCATGCCGATGACGTCCGTGCCCTTGATCGTCGCTACGCCGGACACCGCGGTGCGCAGGCCGGTGAGTGCCTCGACGAGCTCGCTCTGGCCGTTTCCCTCCACTCCGGCGATCCCGAAGATCTCCCCGCCGTACACGTCGAATGTGACGCCGTCCACCGCTGTCTCACCGGTGTTGCCGCGCACGACAAGGTTCTCGACGTGCAGCACGCCGGCACCGCTTCGATCCACCTCGGCCCGGCGCCTCGTTGACGGCAGTTCTTCGTCGCGCAGTTCTACGGCGTCGACCTCTTCGTCGAGGGCTTCACCGACCATGAGGCGCGCGAGCTTCTGGCTGGTCACTTCTGCGGTGCGTACGTCGCCGACCATCTCTCCCTGTCGCAGCACGACGACGCGATCGGTGACCGATCCCACCTCTTTGAGCTTGTGGGTGATGAGGATGATCGATTTGCCCTCGTCCCTGAGACGCTCGAGGAGCGAGAACAAAACGTCGACCTCGAGTGGCGTGAGTACCGAGGTGGGCTCGTCGAGGATGAGGAGGTTGACGTCGCGCGACAGGACCTTCAGGATCTCAACACGTTGCTGTTCGCCGACGGCGAGCTTCTCGATCGGCACGTCGAGGGGCACGTGCAGGCCGCTCTCCTCCATCAGGGCCGCGAGGCGTTCGCGCGTCTTCGCCAGCTGGAGCTGCGAGAACGGCCGCTCGTGGCTCAGAGCGACGTTCTCCGCTGCGGTGAACGTGCCCACAAGGGCGAAGTGCTGATGTACCATGCCGATCCCGAAATCGAGCGCCTCCCGGGGGCTTGTGAAGCGAACCGGCCCCTTGGGCGAGATGACGCGTCCGTGAGTCGGCGGGAGGAGCCCGGACAGGATCTTTGTGAGCGTCGTCTTCCCCGCGCCGTTTTCGCCCAGGAGACCGAGGATCTGGTACGGACGGATCTCTACGGTGGCTTCTTTGAGGGCGGCCGTGCCGTCGGAGTAGATCTTGGTGATTCTCTCCGCTCGGAGGACGTAGGACTTGCCGCGTGCTGGCTGCTCCGTCACGGTGTCTCCCATCCGGTGGATCTCCATGCTAGGACGCCTGGAAGAAGAAGGGAGAGAGGAACGGCTGTCCCTCTCTCCCGCGTCTATCCGTTGTGTGGCACGCTATGCGTCACGCGACCTATTCGAGTGGGTACTGAGCGCGGATCGCCTGGATCTCTGCGTCGGTGTTCGCCGTCGGGATGGCGATCGATCCGTCGAGGATCCCGGCTTCCAGCTCGTCGACCGCGTTCCAGATCCACGTGGGAACCGTGGCGCGGTTGGCGGTCCAGTTGGCGATGATGGTGTTGCGGTCCGACTCCTGGATCGCGCCGCCGCTGATGCCGAAATCGATAAACTCATCGAGCGTCGAGCGGTCGCTGATCGCCACGCCGCCTTCGGCAAGACCAAGCGTGGTCACGCCGGCGGTGAACGTACCTTCCACGACAGACTTCACGGCGTTGTAGGTCGCGATGTCGACACGCTTCATGCCGCTGGCAAGCGCGTGCACACCCATGCCGAGCCAGTCCTGGTTCGCGTCCACGCCGAAGTAGAACGGAGGACCGTAGGTGGTTCCCGCGTTGTCGTGGAACTCGGAGACGGCCTCAAGGTCGCCCACGCCGAGCGGTCCGGCGACGTTGTAGATGCCGACCGAGCCTTGGGCGAGCATCGACTCACTGGCGGCCTTGCCGAGCGCGATGTCGCTGAACGTGCCGGTGTAGTTGTAGAGCATCCCGACGCTCGCCGCGCTACCGGTGAGCTCGGTGTACTTCTTCAGACCCCAATCCTGCCCGAAGCGGTAGCCCGCCTCGAAGTGGAGCAGGACGGGGATCGGGATCCCGAGCACCACACCGGTGTAGTCGTAGCCGAACTCGGCGGCGCACATCGCAGCGAGGCAGCCAATCAGTGCCGACATCTCGTTTTCTTTGAACACGTAGTTGGCGATGTTCGGGCCGGTGATGTAGTCGACGTCGATGATGGCGAACTTCTGGTCAGGGAACTCCGGGGCCACTGCGGCCAGGGCGTCACCGAGCAGGAATCCGACAGCGATGATCAGATCGTACTCCCCGGTACGCGCCAGGTTGCGCAGGTTGGGCAGGTAGTCCGACGCCGAAGCGCTCTGCACTTCGACCATGTCCCACCCGAACTCCTCGGCCGCGCGATCGGTTCCCTTGAAGCCCATGTCGTTGAACGACAGGTCTCCACGTCCGCCGACATCGAGAACGATCGCAACTTTGCCCTGGGCAAAGGCGAACAGGGACAGTCCCATAATGGCGACAAGCGCGACAGTGAGAATCCGCTTCACAGATGCCTCCTTTTGCTTGCCTGTGCTGGATTGCCCAGCCTCTGTGCTTCTTCTGTAGCCTGTGGCGATTCTACTCTACGCAACGTCGGATGCCAACTCCGAAGGCATGCGGCCTCGGGGCCGCGCCGGCGTCCCGTCAGCCGCTCGAGTGACAGCAGCGCCGCCGTCGAAACGGCGGGCGGTGCAACGCAACGGGGCGGTTCGAAGCAAGACCGTCGGCGGCTCTCAGCCGCCGGCGCTACCCGGCTCTACTTGGAGGTGGTCCGAGCGATCCTCCAGTACTCCTGGACTGTCTGGATCAGCCGTTCGAAGTCCTTGGAGTCGACCGGTTTGGTCATGTAGCTGGCGGCGCCGCTGTCGTAGGCGCGAACCATGTCCTCCTCGAGGGTAGAGTTGGTGAGTACGATGACGGGGATGCGGCGGAGTCGCTCGTCCTTCTTGATGTTGGCGAGCACCTCCAGTCCGCTGACCCGCGGGAGCCTAAGGTCGAGCAGGATCAAGTCGGGACGAGGGGCGTCCTCGAACTCTCCTTTGTGCGTGAGGAAATCCTGTGCAACGTCGCCGTCGTCGGCGAAGTACAGCTCGCACTTGAACTCGCTCTTGCGCATGGCGCGCTGGATGATTGCGACGTCGTCTTGGTTGTCCTCGACGACGAGGACCTTCATTTTTTCAGGATTCAGCATGGGGTTCCACCTCGCTTCATGACGCTGCCTTGGGAATGGTAAAGAAAAAGCTGCTTCCCTGTCCAACCTCGGACTCCACCCAGATGCGTCCTCCGTGCTCTTCCACGATGCGTTTGCAGATGGCAAGTCCCGCGCCGGTGCCATCTGTTCCCTTCTTGACTTCCAGCTTCTGGAAGATCCCGAAGACCTTGTCGCGGAAGCGGGCCTCGATGCCGATGCCGTTGTCCTTCACGAAGAAGGTGCACATGCCGTTGCGGCTGGCGTTGGTCACCAGGCCCACGTGGACTGTGGGAAGCGCCTTGTCGTTGTACTTGATGGCGTTCACGATCAGGTTGCTGAACAGCTCGCCGAGGCGAACGCGGCTGCCTTTGACGGCAGGAAGGCCGCCGTCGATCCTGAGGTTCACTCCGCGCAGCCGCGCATCGAGATCCTGCTTGATCTCCTCCATGAGATGATCCACCGAGACGCGCTCGAACGACGCGGAGTCCATGCGGATGCTCGCCAGTTGCAGGAGGTCGTCGATCAGCTCGCGCATCCTCGCCGAGGTCGTCCGCATCTTCGTAAGGTAGTTGGTCCCTTCCTCGTCGATGGCTGTGGCGTAGTCCTCGAGCAGGATCCCGCTGTACACCTGGATGGTGCGCAGCGGTTCCTTCAGATCGTGCGATACGACGTGGCAGAACTGCTCGAGCTTCTCGTTGGTGCTCTCGAGGTGCCGCGTTTTCTCGCGCAGTCCCTTCTCCAATTTCTTGATCTCGGTGATGTCGATGAAGTGGTCTATTCTGCCGCCTTTGTAGCGGTCGGTCTCAATGGGGATCGACCGGTACGCAAGAACCCGCTCCGGACGACCAATCCTTGGGGTTACGGTGCACGTGAGGGAATCCACCGCGGCGCGTGAGTCCACGGCTTCCTCCACTTTGCGCCCGAACTCGTCCGGGTTATCGAACACGCCGACGAACCGGGCAAACGCGCGCATGCTGTCGATCCCTATCAACCGGTCGCGATCGATCCCGAAGAACTCCCCGATCGTCTCGTTTGCCCAGACGACGTGCCGACGGCTGTCGGTGATGATGATCCCTGAGTCCAGCGTGTCCACTGCCTCCTCGATCAGGAAGCGGTAGCGCGCTTCGGTCTCCATAAGCTTGCGCTCCAGGTCCGCCTTCTCGCGCAGATCACGCGCCTCGACAAGCGCCAGCCTCTCGGTGACGCGCGTTGCGCGCAGCTCCACGGGCACCGATTTGCGCTCCTCGGTGATCAGGCGGAGCTTCACGTCGCGGATCTCCTTTCGTTCGAACAGACGGAGGAGCTCGGTTTTCATCTGGTCCAGATCCTGTGGATGCACGTACTCTGACAGGGTGAGCGTGCGCTTCGTCGGGTGCCCGAGGACGGTGCGCGACGCCTCATTGCGCTTCATGATCGTCCCGTCTCGATCGACGAAGTGAAGGACGTTCATCGAGCAGTCGAAGACCTCTCGGTCGTGGCGATCCTCGATGCTCCTCGCGCGACGCCAACGCTCCTTCCGCGCGGCCCGCTTCTGGTTCAGCATGCCGATCGCGCCGGCTGCGAGCAGGTAGCCGGCGAACATCGGGGCGATGACCAGCGCTCCCTGCGACAGGATGAACGGAGTTCCCAGGGCGGCGGTGAACGCAGCGAGAACAAGGGAACGCTGCAGTCGTGACGCGCAGGCGCCAAGGATCAACGGCGCGGCGAGCCCTCCGACGACAACCGGCCACTGGAGGACCCCGGACACGTGCAGCAAGACGATCGCAAGGATCGCGATGCAGTATGCAACGACGACGACGATCGTCTTCTCAACCGGGTTCATTCCGCTTGCCAACCGACGTCCATCCTTCGGGTTCCGTACTCTGCCAGCTCTGGATCGAGCCGGATGCTCCCCAAGGCTAAGAACACAGCGAACCTGGGGGAAGGACACCGGTCACCCAATCGGCTGACCTAGTTCCGGCTGCTCGCTGTCTAGATGATGAGGCTCGGATTGAGCCCCGAAGCGGACGGCTCGATCATCTTCTGAAGGTAGTCCTCGCGAAGGATGTTGATCTTCCGACCGTCGATGGAGATGATCCCTCGTCCCTCCAGTTCGCTCAGGGTGCGGATGGCTGTCTTCGATGAGACGCCCGCCATCTCCGCGAGTTCGGCCCTCGAAAGCTCCACACCGCTCATGCCGAGGTGCAGGATCAGGCGTGCCAGTCGCTCTTTGCTCGACGAGTACGACCGCTCCGCAAGCTTGTTCTGGAACGCCTTCAGCTCCTCGGAGAGCTTCTCGTACATGCGAAAGACCGTCTTGGGATGGCGCTCCAGGAAGTAGAAGAAGTCGCCGCGCTCAAGGAAGCCGACGGTTACCGTGTCCAGCGTTTTGGCGTACGCGTTGTGACTGCCCTTGTCGAACAGCGTCGTCTCGCCGAGGATCTCGCCCGGGCCGACGATCTTGAGGATCTGGCTCTTGGCGCGCATGCTGCGCTTCACCAGCTTCACCATCCCCTTGAACACAAGGTAGAAGCCGAACGCAGGCGCGCCTTCGTGGAAGATGATCTCCCCGCGGCCGCAGTTGATGATCCGCACGCTATCGCGGAGCTTCTCGAGCTCCTTGGCCTTCAAGTCGGAGAAGATGCGGAAGTCCTTCAGGTCGACCATTCTCGCCCCCTCTTGCCCCCCGGGCAGCCGTGCGGCCGTCCCCTGCTCGCCCGCTCGCTCATCACCTTGATGCACGGGTCAGACGTCCCCGCATTGTAGCAGATGCGAGGCGGTACGCCAAGCCTGCCGCCGGTTCCGGCAACCGCGGGCGCCTCGACGATGCAAACGCGACATGCCCGCCTTTGCCGGGACGCCTTGGGCGCGTCTCCGCGCTCATGCCCACCTTTGAGTCAAGCGGCGCTTCGGGCCGCAGGCTCTCTCGCATGCGGTCGCTCTTGACACCCTTGGGGAGGGCGTCTAGACTTCCTCATCGCCCGGCATTGCCGGAGTGGCGGAATTGGCAGACGCGCAGGATTCAGGATCCTGTGAGGGTTACCCCTCGTGTGGGTTCAAGTCCCACCTCCGGCACCACCCTCGGGCACCCAGCACGTCGGGCGAACTCGCGACTACATCCCACGGTGAAGCGGCAGGACGATCGCGAGGACCGCCAGCACTCCGCAGAGCGCCTGCACGATCCACAGCCGGATGGTGATCGTTGGCTCCCGAAGGTCCACCGCCGGGAGGATGTGAGGGCGCGCCGGTCCCGACGGCGCCTCGAAGTGATGATGAAGCGGGCTCATGCGCAGCAGACGCCGGCCGGAGAGGCGGAAGGTCGCCACCTGGATGAGAACCGACGCCGCTTCGAGCACGAGGACGCCGGCAAACAGTGGCAGGACAAATGACAGCCCGTTGGCGAGGGCCAACGCAGCGATGCCTCCCCCAAGGGCGAACGCGCCCACATCGCCGAGGAACAGTCTCGCCGGGTACACGTTCACCCAGAGAAACCCGAGCAGGGCACCAAGCAGCGGGATCAGCGCCTCGCGTCCCGCGGCTCCCGGCAACGCAGCGAGCAGAGTACCGCCGATGAGCAGGCTGATCCCGGTAGCGAGGCCGTCCTGGCCGTCGGTCAGGTTCATGCTGTTGGTCGTTGCCACGAACACGATGACTCCGAGCGCCCCCCAGACGGGAAGTGAGAGAGCCACGGATCCAGCGGAGAACGGAACGCGAAGCGGGACCCCGAACGTCTCAGGAAAGGCAGCGAGGAGGCCGGCGCCGAGGATCGCTGTGAGGCCCAACTTCTGGCCCACCGACAACCCGGCGGAGCGGCGCCTGACCTGGGAGAGCACGTCGTCCGTCAGGCCCACGGCCCCGAACGATGCCGCCGAGACATAGACCGCCCACGCTGCGGGGGGCAGCGGGCCTCGGAGTGTGTGCAAAGCGGCGAGCGAGAGGCCCCAGAGCGCCACGAGCACCAGGCCACCCATGGTAGGGGTGCCGGCCTTGTCCCGGTGGAGCCGGAAACCCAAGGTTCGGATGTGTTGTCCTACGGAGGCGCGCCGTTGCATCCAGGAGAACAGCGCGCCCGCAACCGCCGTCAGCGGAACGAGGATCGCGGCGGCAATGAGGAACGATGACACGGTCAGCCGATCCCGCGGAACCCGCCGTCGCACTCGCAGATCGCCCGCCGAGCGGCTGCCGCGGCCCCGGGGTCGTCGCTGCTCGCCGCCACGTCGACGACCAGCTTATAGAGCTCGTAGGCCGTCACCAGGCAGAACCGCTGCGATTCGCATCCCCGCAGCACCGCGGGGGTGTACTGCGTCGGCCGGTGTCGCGGATCCAGCTCGCGGGACGCATTGACTACAAGGACGCCCTTGTCGGGTCCGGTGCCGTCGGTTCGGGCGCGATCCACTCGATGCATCAGCCGGCGATAGGCGGTCACGTCGACCGTCGCGCTCTCCGTTGCCGCAACGGCGACCACGGCGTCGCCCTCCTCGCTTCGCACGACCAGGTGGCCACCTTCCAGGTCGGTCTCGAACCCGAGAATCCCGAACGCCCGCTCCACGGCGGGCAGCAGGACGCGACGGCCCTTGGCGTAGAGCATCGGCTTGGGGCCAAGGATCGCCTGCAGCTTGGCCGCCGCTTCCTCCCACTTCGCCGCAAGGCTCGCTCTTCGCTTCTCGAGGCTCGACACCTCGTCCCGCAACGGTTCCTCGCCGGGGAAGGGGAACGATGGGAGCCAGTCCGGCTCGGGGGAGAACGACGGCCGCAGCTCTGCGCTGGAGACCGCACGAAGCAGGGCGATCGCCTCGCGCGACGGCGGTACCCCCACGACCGGCGGCACGAGGATCAGCGATCCGTCGTCGAACGGGATCTCGAGGGCGATGATGTCGCCCACGCGGTTTCTCGCGAGGATGGTCGCGAAGCGCTCGATCGGCGTTGACAGAAGGTCTTGATAGACGGCGGTGTAGTCGATGTGTCCGTCGAACTCGCGAAGGTAGTCCTCGAACGGGCTGCCGCTGCCCTCGAAGCGAACGTCGCGTCCCTTGCGGGGCACGAAGCGCCCGTTGGTGGGGAACGTCAGCTGATGCTGCCGATCGACAAGCGAGATCATCGGCAGCCAGCTGAGTCGATCGATCCGCTCCTGCAACCCTTCGCTGCCGACGATCGAGAGCGCATCACCGCGGGGCCTGAGGCGACACACCAGCAGGCCGCCGCCCCGGTGGAGCAAGTCGCTGCACTCGGTGCGGCGCATGATCATGAGCCGCGACAGTGTCCGTCCCAGTCCGTGGTCGCTGTCGGTGAACGTGCGGCGGCGGCCGTCGCGCTCGACCGGCACATCGTGTCGCCAACGTGAGCTGATCTCTTGGGGGTCAATGAAGACCGCCTCGGCGGAGGCGAACGACGGCGCCTCGTAGAACGTGGTCTCCAGGATGCGAGGATGTTGCAGCTGCCAGCCCGAAGCGAGGAGATGGGGTTCCATTTGACCCTCATGTTACCCCTGGGTGTCAGCGCCCCACAAACGCGGCCCGCCTTGACGGTGCGTGGTGGATCCGGCGGGACGTCCGGTCAGCCGATGACCCCGAGCGCAAGCTGTGTTAGGTCCTCGGGCTCGATGCGTTCGAGGGCGAGCTCTACATCGGACGGCGAGAGCACAGATCCCGCAAGGTGGGTCAGCCGCTGTTCGACGGCGTCGTACAGCGCTTCGCTCTCGAACGGGCTCACGTCCGCCTCGAGGACGTCGCCGAGGGCGCCGGCGATGTGCGTGACCAGCGCATCGAACGCCGGCTCGGGAAGATACGTTGGCGCGGTGCGGGCTGTTCCCGAAGCACTGAAGATTCCCTTGGCATGAAGGAGGTTGCGGGTGGCGAGTTCGAGCCGCCGCCGCACGTCGATCTCCTGGGTGATGTGACGGAGTGGAACCCCACGTAGCATGCCCTGGATGGCTTTGTCCGTGAGGCCATCGGCCGGAAGCTCCAGCTCGACGGCAGCGACGAGCACGAGCAGCAGCGCCTCTTTGGATTGCGCGTCCTCGCGCGATGCCGACAGCAGCTCGAGCAGCCTCATGAGCGGCTCCGACGACAGCTTGCCTTGATCGAGGCCGAGCTCGAGCCCCGCCTCGATGCGGGCCTTCTCTACGAGGTTGAAGCCCTGAAGGGCCGTAGCGAGTGCCTCGTTCCCTGTGTCGGCATGCGCGAGGAGCCCTACGAGGACCGCAAGCATCAGGGCGGCGACAGCGCTCTTCCGGATCATGCGCCTTCTCCCGGGCGACCGACGTACCGAACCGAGTTGTACTCACCGAAGCTGCGGACGTACTCGTCGGCTAGAGGATCTTGCCCCCACCATCTTCCGTCGACGAGGAAGGCGTACTCGTAGCGTCCCGGAGGCAGGTCGAGAGAAGCCGTCCAGATGCCGTCGTCATCGGGGTCCACGAGCGGCATGGCGGTCCACTCGTTGAAGTTGCCGAGCACGGCGACCGTCTCCGCGCCGGGGGCGGGGACAACGAACAGCGTCGCACTTGACGGAGCGTCGAGCATGGACCGCAGCTGGGTGGTGCCGTCCGCAGGTGAGACGAAGCCGAGCCTCGGAGCGATGACCGCCCCCATCAGCAGGAAGCAGGCGGCGGTCGCCGCGAGGACGACAAGCTGTGTGGTCCTGACTCCCCTCCTCGGAGAAAGCAGCTGGCGAGCAGTTCCTCTCAGACCTTGCTTCGGAAGCCGCCCCGCAAGGGTGGCGGCGATTCGATCTTCGAGGCCGTCCACACGATAGGCACTCGCGGCGGCTTCGCGTCGCAGGGTGTCGCGGATCACACCGTCTAGATCATCCAGTCTCATGGCGGACCACACCGTCCTTCTCGAGCACCTGCTTCAGCTGCACCTTCGCTCGGTGAATCCGTGTCTTCACCGTGCCCTCGGGCAGCGACAGCACCTCTGCGATCTCCTTGTACGACAGGTCGTTGTAGTAGCGCAGGACCAACGGGGCGCGATACGGATAGGGGAGTTGGTGGAGAGCCGTCCGCACCTTGTCGTGCCGGTCCTCCCGCGCTACGGCGTGCGCCGGATCTCGCCCGCCGGGCATCTGGTCCGGCGGCGCGACCACCGGATGGTACCGTCGGTAGCGCAGCCGGTTGCGGCAAAGGTTCGAGGCGATCGTGAACAGCCACGTCGAGAACCGCTTGTCCAGGTGATAGCGGCGCAGGTTCTCGTAGGCGCGGATGAACGCGTCGTGGCTCATGTCCTCGGCGTCCGCCGGCTGGCGCATGAAGCCCAAGCACAGGCCATACACTGCATCCTTGTATCGAGACACGATCTCTCCCCACGCCTCGGTGTCGCCTTCCAACGAGGCGCGTATCAGGCTCACCTCGTCCAACAACTGGTACACGCCGCCGTCTCCTCTCCAGCACAGTGAACTATACACCGTCACCAGCGTCGCGGTTTCGTGGACCGACATCGGTCACCTTTGACCGGGACGAACCCTCCACTTCCCTCTGGTCGGCGTCCCTGGTTCCGGTGGACGCGCTCGCCCTAGACTCAGAGTCGCGTGTGCGGCGAGCGACCGCACCGCCGCACAAAGACGAGATCGACCCTAAGGAGGTTGAGGATATGCCTGCGACGGGAACGGCAGCGCGTGGGCGGAATGCTAAGCCCGTGATCGCTGTTCTGTTGCTAATCTGCGTGATCCTTGGAGTCGCCGCCTGTCGAGGCTTCTTCGGCCAGGCTCCCATCGCGCTTCTGGTCATTCCCCCGATGGACGATCAGGAGGTCCCGGTCACCTACACGTTCATCATCTCCGGATCGAACGACCCCGACGGCGCCATCGTCGGATACGAACTGGATTTCGGCGACGGAACCCCGGTCGAGAGCGGCACGGACGTGACCGATGTGATCGATCACCCGTACTGGGACGCCGGCACGTATATCGTCACCCTGACCGTGACCGACAACGACGGGCGGATCGGGATGGCTCAGATGTCGGTGACGGTCGGTCCGGCGATGATCACGTTTGCCGTAGATCGCGACGGTGACTACGACATCTGGCGGATGCTCGCCGACGGAAGTGTACAAGGCGCAGTGCTCGACACGGGAAGCGACGAGATCTTCCCCGATCTCGTGCGCGGCACCCGCGATCGACTCGCCTACGCATCGGACGTGAGCGGGGACTGGAACCTCTACTCGATGACGGTGGACGGAGGGTCGATTGCGCTTCTCACGGCGCTGACCTCACAGCAGATTCAACCCACCTGGTCGTACGATGCATCGCGGATCGCGTTCGCCTCCAACGAGACGCAGACGCCGTCGACCGACAGCTGGGAGATCTGGATGATGACGGCCGCGGGCGGGGCACCGACGAAGCTCACCGCACAGAGCCCGTCCTGGGCGATCGCCCCTGCCTACTCCCCCGTCAACAACGACCTGCTGTTCGTTACCAACGATGGGGCCAGCGGTGGCAGCGCGATCTGGAAGCGGGACGCCACCACGGGCACCGCGAGCTTGCTCCACGACGGCCTGAACGTCCGCGACGGTGACGCGTCGCCGGCAGGGTTCGACGCCGGCCTCGCGGTTGCGCTGGACCTTCCGGCAGGAGCCGGTGTCTCGCGTCCGGCGTGGTCTCCCGACGGGACGAAGATCGCCTTCTCCGCCGAGCGGGTTGGCGGCGGGATCATCGATCTGTACGTGATGAACGCCGACGGAACGGGCGTCCAGACGTTGGAGGAGTACGTCGAGACGCTTCTCGCGACGACGTTCGCGGACACGATCACCACAGCCAAGGATGAGTTCTGCCCCTACTTCTTGGAGGACGGATCCGGTCTGGCGTTCACTCGTGTCGACGGATTCTTCTACAACATCGTCTTCGTATCGTTCGAAGACGGCGCGGTGACGACCCTCACGCCGACCGGGGACAACATCTTCCCTGCGGAGCGTCGGTAAGCGCTCGCTGCACAGCCGCAGGAACGTGAGGCGGACGACGAGAGGGACCTCCCTCGTCGTCCGCTTCCGCTTGGAGGAACGGGACGATTGCGGCCTCTGCCCCTCTCCACGTCCCGGCCCCCAGAAGCACCGCGAGCAACAGGACGAGAAACGGCAGCTCTCCGTAGCGCGCATAGGCGGTCACACCGTCGCGGCGGGCGACGCGCTCGGTGAGTAGCGTCTCTCCAACAGCGCTCTGCAGGACGCGTCCCCGCGGATCGACGACCCCTGACAGCCCGCCGTTGGCCGCCTGGATCACGTAGCGGCGCGTCTCCACGGCTCGGAACGCGGCGGTGGCAAAGTGTGAGATCAGTTCACTGCTTCCCGCGAACCACGCATCGTTGGTGACGGTCACCAAGAGCTGTGCGCCGCGTACGGCGAAGCCGCGTGAGGGAGAAGGGAACGTCGATTCGAAGCAGATCGGCGTTCCGATGCCGTCGAGCTGGGAGAACTCCGTCCCCGGGGTGAGGTCAAGGGGAAGCATCCCGCGGATCAGTCCCCCGAGACCGAGCCGATCGAGAAACGCCCTTCCGGGAACGGTCTCCCCGAACGGCACGGGGTGCATCATCGCATAGGTGCCGACAACGTCTCCCTGTTGCGAGAACAGGACGACGCGGTTGTAGATCTTGCTGTCCTCGATGTCGCCGGTGCCCAGCATCAGGGCGACGCCTTCGGTTCGCGCGAGCGCGGCGAACGCGCCCAGAAGCTCCCGGTCGCGGAGGATGAACGCGGGGAGGATCGATTCCGGGAAGACAACGAGATCGGGATCGTCGCCGGCCGCCTCGCGGCCACGATCGAGGTAGTAGGGCGCCAGCGTGGCGAGTTCCGTTCCCTTGAGCTTCATCTCCTGCTCGACGTCGGAGCCGACGATGGCCACTTGCATCACGGAGCCGTCCGGCCCCATGGGAAGCTGTGCGGAGAGGGCAAGCGTCCCTAGGGCCACTGCTGCACCCCACAGCGCCCGGCGGCGCGTCAGGGCGAGGCAGACGGCGCCGTTGATGAACACGATCGCCGCCGAGAGCGCCCACGGCCCGAACGAGGACGCCGCCTGTATCAGCAGCGGCGCACGGTGGAGGGTGAGGTACGCCGCCGAGAACCCGAATCCGAGCTCTCCCTGTGCGCGAAGGATCTCGAGGGCGGCGAAGGCGGCGGGCGCTACGGCGAGCAGCGCCACCGCGCTGCCGGCACGGCGTCGCGCCCAGCCCACGACGCACCCCGCCAGTCCGAACGAGACGGCCAGCGTCACGACGACCGCTGCGTATCCGAGTACAACCAGGGGGGTGAAGCGTGTCAGGGTGAGAAGCCAGCGAAGGTCGATGGCGAAGAACACTGCGCCGCAGATCATCCCGGGGACAAGCCGGCGGCTCGTTCCCTGTGCCCAAAACAGCGGTACAAGGGCGACAAACGCCAGCGGCCAGAGCCCGAAGCCGGGCAGAGCGAGCGCCAACGCTACACCGGAGACGGCAGCCAGTACTCCTTTTCCGTACCGTGCTCGGTGCATATACTGGCGATCATACTGCGGGATGGGGGAACGCATGCACCCGGTGCTGGTAAGAATCGGTCCTGTTGTCATTCGCTACTACGGCTTGATGTACGTGATTGCCATTGCCCTCGGCTTTCTCCTGCTGCAAGCCGAGGTGCGCCGCCGCCGCCTTCCGCTCACTGTCGAGGACCTCTTCGACCTTCTGTTGTGGGTGATCCCGTCGGCGCTCATCGGCGCCCGGCTCTACTACGTCGTCTTCCAGTGGGGCTACTACGGCCAGCACCTGCTGGACATCGTCAAGCTCTGGCAAGGTGGGCTCGCGATCCACGGCGGCGTCATTGGGGGTCTGCTCGCCGTCCTGCTGTATTCCCGCCGGAAGCGCGTGCGCTTTTGGGCGCTGTGCGATGCCCTGTCGCCGTCGCTGATCCTCGGACAGGCGATCGGACGGGTGGGCAATCTGATGAACGGCGACGCCTTCGGGCTTCCCACGCGCCTGCCGTGGGGGATCCGGTTCCCGGCAAGCTCGCCGGCCGGCCAGACGTTTCCCGGACAGGCGACGCACCCGTCGATGATCTACGAGATGCTGCTGAACCTCGCGATCTTCGGCCTCCTGTGGGGGTGGGCCCGAAAGCGTCAGGCGCGGGACGGGTTCGTCACCGCGCTGTACTTCATCCTCTACGCCGTTGCCCGCTCCGTTGTCAGCTTCACGCGCGCCGACAGCCTGTGGATAGCCGTCGGCTCGTGGCGCATTCGCGCGGCGCACGTGGTGAGCGCGATCGCGGTGGTCGGCTTCACGCTGTTTATCGTTCTGGCGAAGCTCTACCGGCGGGATCTCCCCGGAAGCGATCTCCAAGGTAGAAGCGGCGCGCCAGAGGGTCCTCGATGAGCTGATCGGGCGTTCCCGATGTGATCACCCGACCTTGATGGAGCAGCACCGCGTGGTCGGTGATGGCCAGCGTGTCGCGGACGTTGTGATCTGTTATGACCAGGCCGATCCCGCGGCGACGCAGGGCGACGATCCGCTCCTGTAGGTCCGAAACGGAAATGGGATCGATCCCCGAGAACGGCTCGTCGAGGAGCATGAACGAAGGGGATGTTGCGAGACAGCGCGCGATCTCGAGGCGGCGGCGCTCCCCTGCCGAGAGTGTCCCGGCACGCTGCGTCGCCAGCTCCGAGAGCCCGAACTCCTCGAGCAGGTTGTTGCGGAGCGCGTCGCGTTCACTGCGCTTCGGCGACCACTCCAACACCAGCCGGAGATTCTCGTCCACCGTGGCACGTGTGAACACCGACGGCTCCTGTGGCAGGTAGCTGATCCCGGCTCGCGCCCGCATGTAGAACGGAAGGTTCGATATCGGTCGCCCGTTGAGCAGCACGTCGCCGCCCTCGGAGGGGACGAAGCCGATGACCATCAAGAACGTGGTCGTCTTCCCGGCGCCGTTCGGTCCGAGGAGCCCGACCACCTCTCCGCGTTCGACAGTGAGTGAGACCCCGTTGACGACGAGGCGTCCCGCGTAGCGCTTTGTCAACCCGTGCGCCTCAAGCATCGTCTTCGACTGCGAAGAACTCGGGGCGAAGGGAGACGGCGACCGCACCTGCGGCCGAAATCCCATCCTCGGCGACAGTGACCCGATCCGCGGAGATGATGGCGAACGGCAGGACAAACTCCGCTTCCCCGAGGAAGGTGACCGACTCCAGCGTCGTCGGAGCCTCGGCGCGCTCGCTGCGATACGTGCGGTCACCGTGCTCGACTTCGACCTGCTCCAACAGCACCAGCAGATCTCCTATCCAGTCGGCACGTCCGCACCGCAGGATGGCGGTGCCGTCGAACTCGATCATGCCGTGGACCTCGCCCGCGAGCGACGCGCGCTCCGAAGAAGGGTCATAGGAGAACCGCTCCCCCGCGATCCATCCGTGCTCGAACTCCAGGGTCGTTGCCGCGCCGGTCAGGTCACCCTCGGTGGAGCTCCAGTGGACGGCATCGGTGGAGAGGCGGTAGGCACCGTTGCGCTCTGCGGTCACGTTCCCAAGAAGCTCGAAGCGCTCGGCGGCCAGGGAGAGCGTGGCGGCCGTTGCGACGAGCAGTGCGCCGCCGACGCCCGAGAACGTCACCTCCACCTCCTCAAGACTGGCATCCTCCCCCTCAAGGGAGCCGCGCGCCGCGGCGATCTCCCAGGAGAGATCCCCTTGAGCGTCGTAGGTGCGCACGATGATCCCCACGGCGCGGCTCTCCGCGCTCGGCGCCACGGGGTCGCTTGGAAGGAGCACGATCGCGATGATCGCGCCGATGGCCAGCACGGCGGCTAGCGCGAGGACAGGGCGTGCTCGGCGCATGCGCGTACGAACCCCGTGAATAGCGGGTGAGGACTGACGAAGCGGGATCCGAACTCAGGGTGGTACTGCACGCCGACAAACCATGGGTGATCGGTCAACTCGATCGCTTCGACCAAGGCGCCGTCTGGCGACGTGGCGGCAACGCGCATGCCCGCTCGCTCGAACGCCTCGCGGAATCTGGGATTGAACTCGTAGCGGTGGCGATGCCGCTCGGCGACCTCGGAGGCACCGTAACAGCTGTGGGTGAGGGTATCCGGCTTCACGACGGCGGGGTACGCCCCTCGGCGCATCGTGCCGCCACGATCGGCGACTCCGACCTGCGTCTCCAGGAGATCGATGATCGGATGAGTGGTTTCGGGATCAACCTCCGAGCTGTTGGCGTCCGCCATGTCGAGGACGTTGCGTGCGAACTCGATGGCGGCGCACTGAAGCCCGAGGCAGATGCCGAAGAACGGGACGCCTCGCGTGCGGGCGAAACCGGCGGTCTCCACCTTGCCGTCGATGCCGCGATCGCCGAAGCCGCCGGGCACGAGTAGCCCGTCCACGTCCCCGAGAAGCGCTTCGGGGCCGTCTCTGGCGACCCGCTCGGCGTCGATCCACTCGACGTCGACTCCGGTGTCCAGGGCGACACCGGCATGGAGGAGGGCCTCGTTGATGCTCACGTACGCATCGCGAAGGTCGACGTACTTCCCGACGACGCCCACGGTGATCCGTCCCGACGGGGCGTGGAGACGATCCACGAGGGCGCGCCATCGATCGAGGTCCGTCGGGCGGGCCGGAAGACCGAGCTGCTCCTCGATGCGTCGATCCAGACCGCGCTCCTGGAAGACAAGGGGGACCTCGTAGATCGAGCGCCGGTCGGTGTTCTCAATGACGCTTGCCAACGGGACGTCGCAGAACAGTGCCAGCTTGCGGCGGACAGCTTCGGGCAGGGGGCGCTCGCAGCGCGCGATGATCACATGGGGCTGGATGCCGATCGCGCGCAGCTCCTTGACGCTGTGTTGGGACGGCTTCGTCTTCATCTCCTCGGTTGTCGAGAGCCGAGGAAGAAGCGTCACGTGAAGGAAACACGTGTCCTGTCGAGGGAGCTCGTCCTTGAGCTGTCGCAGCGCTTCGAGAAACGGCAGTCCTTCGATGTCGCCTACGGTGCCGCCGACCTCGACAACGCCGATGTCGGCGGCGTCTCGCTCCAGCGGAAGCAGGAGAAGACGCTTGATCTCATCGGTGACGTGGGGGATGACCTGGACCGTCTGTCCCAAGTAGCTGCCGGCTCGCTCGTGGCGGATCACGTTCCAGTAGACCTGGCCCGTTGTCATGTAGTTCGCTTCGGATAGGTCGCGATTGAGGAACCGCTCATAGCGTCCCACGTCGAGGTCCGTCTCCTTGCCGTCGGCGGTGACGAACACCTCTCCATGCTCGTACGGGTTCATGGTGCCGGCGTCGAGGTTCACGTACGGGTCGATCTTCTGCAGCGTCACCCGGTGCCCCTTGGCAAGAAACTGCAGCCCGACAGATGCGGCGACAACTCCCTTTCCAAGGCCGGAAAGCACCCCGCCAGTGACCACGATGAGCTTCGGCACTCCACCCTCCCCATCGGCGAACCCCTCGTGGGCAAGATTACGGGAGCAGGTGGCGGCGATCCAACACCTGGACCCTTGCGTTTCGAAACTTGACCGTGCATGCTATACTTCCCTCGCCCCGGCGGCTAAAAACGACGTAGAAGGGACGATCTCCATGATCAGGGTTGTGCTGGAAGTCCTGTTCTTCCTGGATTGCTTTGCGCTGATCGGCCTGATTCTCATTCAGATGAGTGAGCACTCAGGCCTTGGGGGTGCGTTTGGTTCGGGGATGTCCGGCACGGTGTTCGGTCGCGACGAGGTGCGGGATCCCAAGAGGACCCTGACCGTAGCCCTGGCCACGGCGTTCATGCTGCTGGGGTTCATCCTGTCTGTGCTGTAGCATCTTCTTCTAGCGAGGAGGGTTGATGGCGGTGCCGCTGATCGAGGTACGAAACCTTAAGACCTACTTCTACACAGAGGATGGCGTGGTCCGCGCAGTGGACGGCGTGGACTTCACGATCGAGCCGGAGAAGACCCTCGGCATTGTGGGAGAGAGCGGCTGTGGGAAGTCGGTGACTGCGCTGACGATCATGGGACTCGTGCAGTCCCCGCCGGGGAAGATCGAGAGCGGTGAGATCCTGCTCCACCGAAACGGCGAATGCGACGACCTCACCAAGCTTGCTCCCAAGGGAAGGCAGATGCGCGCCATCCGTGGGAACGACATCGCGATGATCTTCCAGGAGCCGATGACGTCACTCAATCCCGTGTACACCATCGGCAACCAGATCATGGAAGCGATCATCCTTCACCAGAAGCTTGACAAGAAGCGTGCACGGCAACGCGCGATCGACATGTTGCGCGCGGTGGGAATCCCTCTGCCCGAGCAGCGCGTTGACGAGTATCCCCATCAGCTCTCCGGGGGCATGCGCCAGCGGGCGATGATCGCCATGGCGCTGTCCTGCAACCCGAGGCTGCTGATCGCTGACGAGCCGACGACAGCGCTCGACGTGACGATCCAGGCCCAGGTGCTCGATCTCATGAACGAGCTCCGGCGCGAGTACAACGCGTCGATCCAGTTCATTACCCACGATCTTGGGGTCATCGCCGACATGGCCGATGACGTGGTTGTCATGTATCTTGGACGGATCGTCGAATCCGCGACGGTGGGCGACGTGTTCCACGATCCGAAGCATCCCTACTCGCAGGGCCTGATGAACTCCATCCCGTCCCTCGCGGCAAAGAAGGAGCGGCTGATCCCCATCAAGGGCGTTGTGCCGGATCCGTTCGAAGTCCCCGCAGGTTGCGGGTTCGAACCCCGTTGCCCCCACGCGATGGAGATCTGCAAGACGCAGATGCCGGACCTCAAGGAGATCGGCTCCGGCCACCACGCGGCCTGTTGGCTGTACGAATAGCAAAGGGGTGATTGCTGTTGTCCTCTGATCTCATCCTGCTCGAGGTGGCGGGCCTCAAGAAGCACTTCCCCGTACGCCGTGGGATCCTCAAGCGCGTGGTCGCTCAGGTCAAGGCGGTCGATGGCATTGACATGTTCATCCGGCAGGGCGAAACCCTTGGCCTGGTGGGCGAGAGCGGATGCGGGAAGACCACCGCCGGTCGTTCGATCATCCGACTGCTTGACCCTACAGAGGGGACCGTGCTGTTCCGCAGCAAGCGGCTGGCGGCAACCGGCGAGGAGTACAGCGAGGTGGACGTGGTCGCCGCGTCCCAGCGTGTGCTCAAGGTGCTGCGTCGCGACATGCAGATCATCTTCCAGGATCCGTTCTCGTCGCTGAATCCGAGGATGACCGTAGGAGCCATTGTCGGAGAGCCCCTTCTTGTACACCGGCTGGCAAGAGGAAGCGAGCGCGAGGAACGGGTGCGTGAGCTGCTCGCCGCTGTGGGGCTCAAGCCGGATCACATGAAGCGGTATCCGCACGAGTTCTCCGGCGGTCAGCGCCAACGCATCGGCGTGGCCCGCGCCCTGGCGCTAGATCCGCAGCTGATCGTCTGCGATGAGCCGGTGTCGGCGCTCGATGTGTCGATTCAGGCGCAGGTGCTGAACCTGCTGGAGGATCTGCAGGAGGAGTTCGGGCTGACTTACCTGTTCATCGCCCACGACCTCTCGGTCGTCAAGCACATCAGCGATCGTGTGGCCGTCATGTACCTGGGGAAGATCGTTGAGCTGGCGTCCACCGAGCAGCTGTTCGTGCATCCGAAGCACCCCTACACCGAGGCACTGATGTCCGCGGTGCCGGTCCCGGATCCGAGCTACGAAGTGGAGCGGATCCTGCTTCAGGGGGACGTTCCCAGCCCGGTTGCCCCGCCGCCGGGATGCTATTTCCATCCACGATGCCGCTACGCGCAGGAGATCTGCAAGACGGAGGCCCCGGAGTACAGAGACCTCGGCGATCTGCACTTCGTGTCCTGTCACTTCGCGGAGAAGCTCGACCTGCAGCCTGTGCGCTCCGGTTGATCCTGCTCCTGGGGACGGCCAACGAGGGGAAGATTCGAGAAATCCGAGCGCTCCTTTCGGGGATCCCTGCGCTTGAACTGCTCACGCGACGCGAGATCCTGTTCCCCGACATCGAGGAGCTGGGGGAGACCTTTGCGGAGAACGCGCTGCGCAAGGCCCGCGGCATCGCGGCGACGGCACCCGGAGTGGCGGTTCTCGCGGAGGACTCAGGCCTTCGGGTCGACGCCCTGGACGGAGCGCCGGGCGTGCGCTCGGCGCGCTTCGCGGGCGTTCCAACGAACCATCGCGCCAACGTCGAGAGGCTTCTCGAGCGCATGCGGGGAACGGACCACCGCGCGGCACAGTTTGTCACGGTGGCGGTGCTGCGACTCGGCGACGGGCGGGAGATCTTGCGGGCCGGCGTGCTCCCCGGGCGGATCACACGGGCGGCAGCGGGGCACGGGGGGTTTGGCTACGATCCGGTGTTCGTCCCCGACGGCTATGATGTGACCCTCGCCGAGCTTCCCGCGGAAGTGAAAAACCGTATCAGCCATCGCCGGCGCGCGCTTGCCCCATTGGCCGGGGTACTCCGAGAGATTGCTACGACAGACTAGTCTGTGCGCAGCGACTCTTGCAGCTTCCCGAGAAGCTGTCGCTGTTCGCTCGTAAGGCGGTGGGGTACAGTGATCTTGATCTCCACCAGCTGATCACCTTTGCCGTCACCGCGCAGGTCGGGCATCCCCTTCCCTCGCAGCCGGATGACGGTGCCCGGCTGGGTCCCTGCGGGGATGGTCACCGTCTCCAACCCCCACAGCGTCTCAGTGGGCAGCTTGGCCCCGAGCGCTGCCTCCGGGTACTGGATGGACAACGTGGAGAGGATGTTGCGCCCGTCTCGGCGGTACATCGGATGCGGGATGACCTCGATGACGATGTACATGTCTCCGGGAGGCGCGCCGGCGCGGCCGGCGTTGCCCTGCCCGCGGAGCCGCAGGCGGGACCCGGTCTCGACACCTGCGGGAACGGTGATCGAGATCCTGCTCTTCTCCTTCACGCGGCCGTCGCCGTGACAGCGCCGGCACGGCTTCTCGATGACCTCCCCCGCGCCGCCACACTCCGGGCAGGTCTGGACGTTGACGAAGCTGCCGAGGAGGCTCTGCTGCCGGAACTGCACCTGCCCCTGCCCGTTGCAGGTGCGGCATGTGGCCCTCGAGGTTCCCGGCTCGCTTCCTTTCCCCCCGCAGCGCTCACACGGAACCAGGCGCGGCGCAGTCACCGACATCTTGGTTCCGGTGGCGGCGTCCTCGAGGGTCAAGCGAAGGCGGTACTCGATGTCCTCACCACGGCGACTCCGCGTCTGCCCCGGTCCGCGACGTCCTCCCTGACGGAAGAACAGGTCAAACAGGTCATCGAAACCGCCGAACCCGAACTCGGCATAGGCCTCGCGCGCGCGGCGGAAGTCGCTTGGACCGAAGGTGAACCCCTGGGTCGGGCCGGCGTGACCGTACCGATCGTACTGCCGTCGCTTGTCGGCGTCGGCGAGGACCTCGTACGCTTCGGCGACGCGCTTGAAGTCCTCCTCCGCCCGCTCGCGGTTTGCCGGGTTCTTGTCCGGGTGCAGCTCCTTGGCCATCTGCCGATAGGCCTTCTTGATCTGCTCCGCGGTCGCGTCCCGTGCGACGCCCAGAATGTCGTAGTAGTCTTGTTTGGCCACGCCGCGTCACTCCTCGAACCCTCGGGCTACTTCTCCTCGTACTCGGCGTCGATGTACTCGCCGTCGTCGGTCTGTTCGTCCTCAGGCGCCGACGAGCTGTCGGACGCCTGGGCCGTCGTGGCCTGGTATGCCTCTTGGGCCAGCTGCTGCGACACGGCCCCGAGCTCCTGCATCGCCTGACGGATCTCCGCTGTCGGCGCGTCCCCGGAGAGCTTCTCCTTCAGCTGCCGCACGAGGTTCTCGATCTCGCCGCGCTTCTCCTGCGGGACTTTCTCGCCGAGGTCTGAGAGCGACTTCTCCACCGAGTAGACCAGCTGGTCGGCCTGGTTGTGCACCTCGACCTCTTCCGCCCTTGCCTTGTCCTCTTCGGCGTGCTCCTCCGCCGCCTGCTTCATCTGCTCGATCTCCTCGTCGCTCAGGCGCGACGAGTCGGTGATGGAGATCGACGCGCTCTTCTCTGTCGCTTTGTCCTTGGCGGTCACGTGAAGGATGCCGTTGGCATCGATGTTGAACGTAACGTCGATCTGCGGGACGCCGCGAGGCGCCGGGGGCAACCCGGTGAGCTGGAACTTCCCGAGCGATTTGTTGTCCGCCACCATCTTTCGCTCGCCCTGGACGACGTGGATCTCCACGCCGGGCTGACTGTCCTCTGCGGTGGTGAACGTCTTGGTCTTCTCCGTGGGAATGGTGGTGTTGCGCTCGATCAGCGGTGTGGCCACCCCGCCGAGCGTCTCGATCGACAGGGTCAACGGCGTCACGTCTAGGAGGACGATCTCATCGACCTCGCCGGCGAGGACACCGCCCTGGATCGCCGCCCCTGCCGCGACCACTTCGTCCGGGTTGATCTCGCGGTTGGTCTTCCCGGGGATGCGCTCGGAGATCAGCGCCTGCACCCGAGGGATGCGCGTGGAGCCGCCGACGAGCACCACCTGGCTGATGTTGTCGGGGGACTTCTTCCCTTCGTGAAGGGTGGAGTCGACGATGGCGATCGCGCGTTGCAGCAGGTCCTCTATCATCTGCTCGAACTTCGCCCGGGTGAGCTTCTTCTCCAGGTGCTTCGGTCCCGACGCGTCGGCGGTGATGTACGGCAGGTTGATCGTTGTCTCCATGCGGCTGGACAGCTCCTTTTTCGCCGCCTCCGCCGCGTCCTTCAGTCGTTGCATCGCGCTGGCGTCTTTCGACAGATCAATGCCAGTGTCCTTGCGGAATTCGCTCACGAGCCAGTCGATGACACGCTGATCGAAGTCGTCCCCTCCAAGCTTCGTGTCGCCGTCGGTTGCCACCACCTCGAACACACCGTCGCCGATCTCGAGGATGGAGACGTCGAACGTGCCGCCGCCGAGATCGAACACGAGGATTGTCTGATCGGATGTCTTCTCCAGGCCGTAGGCCAGAGAGGCGGCGGTAGGTTCGTTGATGATCCGCGTGACCTCGAGGCCAGCGATCTCGCCCGCGTGCTTCGTTGCCTGGCGCTGGGCGTCGTTGAAGTAGGCGGGCACGGTGATAACCGCCTTGGCGACCTTTCCCCCGAGGTGCTCCTCGGCGGCGGCGCGCATCTTCTGCAGGATCATCGCCGAGATCTGCTCCGGGAGGTACTCGTCGCGCTTCCCGTCGGCCTCGATGACGATCTTGTGGTCGCTTCCCATCTGCCGCTTGATCGACGCCACGGTGCGGTTCGGATTGGTGATCGCCTGGCGTTTGGCGAGCCGCCCCACCAACCGCTCGCCGTCGTCGGTGAACGCGACCACAGACGGGGTCGTTCGCTCCCCTTCGGCGTTGGTGATGACGACGGGCTTTCCTCCCTCGAGGACGGCGACGCACGAGTTCGTGGTCCCGAGGTCGATCCCTATGATTTTCTCTTTCATTCGTTCCCCTCCTCGGTCTCCTGCTGCCCTTGACTGACTTTCACCTTGCTCGGGCGCAGCACGCGCCCGTCGCGGCAGTAGCCGCGTTCGAACTCCTCGAGGATGAGATGCCTCGGCCGGTCGCTCGGAACGCCGAGCAGCGCCTCGTGGAACTTGGGATCAAACGGCTCGCCGACGGCCTGAATCGGCGCGACGCCGCTTTCCTCCAGAAGCTTCTCGAACTGAGCGAAGATCTTCTCCATCCCCTCGATAAACGATGCGGCGTCGCCGCCCTCGGTGAGCGTCGTGAACGCCCGACGGAGGTTGTCGTAGATCGGGAGGACGTCCAGCAACACCCGGTCCTCGGTCCGCTCCGCACAGCCGGCAGCATCGCGAGCGGCCCGCTTTCGGAAGTTGTCGAACTCCGCCTGCAGGCGCTTCAGACGATCGAGGTACGCCGCGACCTCCGTGTCCTTGCTCTCAAGCGCCGGCTGCGTTCCTTCGATCGGTGGCGCGGCCGCTTCGCGTGGCGCCTCGGCGGTGTCTGTCATCTCATCGATCTCGTCTTGTCTGTCACTCCACATCGACCGTCTCCTCTGTTGCTCGAACACACGAACCGGCAAGGAACGCCTCCAAACGGTTGGCCACGTAGCTGACCGTGGAGATGGCCTTGCTGTAGTCCATCCACAGCGGGGCGATCACCCCGAGGACGCCGTCGTGGGGGCGATACGATGCGCTGACGACGCTGAATGACTCCGTGCCCGCGAGAGGCAGGTCACCGACGGCAACCGCTAGCCCTTCTCGCGCTGCACGCAGCTCACGGACGGCGCGGATGAACCGCCGCCGATCCTGCACCGCGCGCACCAGCCCGAGGAACCGATCCATGGCGCGGTCCGCATCAACCGCCTCAAGCTGTCCGACGACCTTCATCAACCCCTCGAGGAACAGCGGCGGCCGGGTCTCGCGCTCCAGCCCCTGTTGGAGGATGTGCATCGCCTGCCGCACGGTGGGCTCATACCACCCCTCGAACTGCTCGTCCTCAAGGGACATCGTGCGCAAACGCCCCAGCGAGGTTCCGGCAAGCGTTCGGTTGATCAGACCGGCAATCCTGTCGACGTCCTCGGTGGTCAGAGCGCCGTCGACGCCGACAACCCCGTGCTCGACGACACCGATGTCGGAGACCACCACCAGGAGCATCGACTGCGGCGCCAGACGGGCCACTGCGACCTGCGCGAGGAGTGTGCGGTCGATCTCCGGAGGTACCACGAACGCGGCGCATCCGGTCAGGCTGCTCAGGAGAAGCGAGGTCTTGCGCATCGTCTCTCCCACCTCGAGGCACGGTGCCTGGTAGGCCTCGACGACCTCCAGGCGCTCGTCCTTCGAGAGCCGGGACAGGTCGAGCAGCCAATCAACGAAGAATCTGTATCCTTTGGCGGTCGGGATGCGCCCCGAGGACGCGTACGGCTTCTCGATGTACCCCTGCGCTTCGAGGTCGTTCATGTCGTTGCGCACGGTCGCCGAACTCACCCGCAAGCCGTAGTCCTCGAGGATCATCCTCGAGGAGACCGGCTCGCGCAGGCGGATGTAGCGATCGACGATCTCTTTTAGAATCAGTCGCTGACGCTCGGGTAGGTTCATGGTGTCTTAGCACTCGCGTGGGGTGTTTGCTAATGATAGCAGCACCGCGACGTCCGGGCAACCGGGACCGCGCCTCACGGACGCTGCAGCTGTCGCTGCCGGCGTGGAGGAGTGCACGCCGGCCGGCGACACGGCTTGTGGCGCGCGAGGAAACGCGCTGATCCGGCCTTCAGGAAAGCTGTTTCGGCCGCTCGAGTTGACGCGGTCCCGGTTCCCACCTATGATGGCGACCATGACACGACGGTGCGGGCAGACGACGAGGCCGGTCGCTTCCCTCGCTGTCGTGGTTTGCTTCGGCTATTGGTACGATCCGGCCCCCTCGCCTCGGGCGTAGCAACCCAGGGCGCGAGGATAAGAGGGCCGGAAGACGACTGCGGGCAATGTGCCCGCGGTCTTTCTTTTTTGGGAGGTGATCGGGCCGAAACGAGTGGTTCCGCTTCCGGTCCGTCGCGGATCGGACAAGAACGAGCACGGCAGCATGGTGCAAGGAGTCGAAAGGAGCAGGGATGAAACGGAAAGTGGGTGTAGGGGTTGCGATGTGTCTGGTGGCACTGCTGGCAACGGCTGCCGCCGCGCAGCCAGTGAAGATCGGCATCTGCAAGTTTCTTGACCATCCGGCGTTAAACGCTGTGGAGAAGGGAACTATGGATGCGCTGACTGCCGCTGGGTACGTGGTCGGCGTGGACGTCGAGTTCATCATCAGTGACGCCCAGGCTGATCCCAACAACTCGATACCGATCGCACAGAGCTTCGCCGCCCAGGGCGTCGGCATTGTCGTGGCGATCGCGACCCCGATGGCGCAAGCCGCTGCGGAGGTGTTCGCCGGAACCGATGTGCCGATCGTGTTTTCTGCGGTCACTGACCCTCTGGCGGCGGGGCTGGTCGAAAGCGCTACGGATCCCAGTCAGAACGGGAACATTACAGGGGTCTCCGATCTGATCGATGTAGCCGCGGACCTTGCGCTCTTGAAGGAGCTCGACCCCGCCGTCCAGAAGATCGGTCTAGTATACAACCCCGGCGAGGCCAACTCCGTCGCATTGACGGAGACCGCGCTCGAGGCGGGACCGGCGCTTGGTCTGACCATCGTCACGGCGATCGCGGACAGCACCGCCAACGTGCCCATGGCGGCGCAGTCGCTGATCGGGCGCGTCGACGCATTCTATGTGACAACGGACAACACGGTGGTCTCTGCGATCGATGCGATCATCGCCGCTGCGGAAGAGGGAGGGGTTCCTTTCCTCATGGCGGATCCCACGAGCCTTGAGTTCGGGCCCACCCTGGCGACCGGACACGACTACTACCGTCACGGTCTGATCACCGGGGGCTTCGTGGCACAGATACTTGAGGGCGCGTCCCCGAGTGAGCTTGCGGTGGTCTACCAGCAGGGCCCGGAGGTGTTCCTCAATCTGGATGCGGCGGCGACGATCGGGATCAAGTTCCCGCAACCGCTGATCGACCAGGCGTCGGGGATCTACTTCGGCGGCGCTCTCTGGGGCGCCGGGGAAGACAGCTAACGGAAGGCGGGAGGCGGAATGACGTCCATCTGGATCCACGCCGCGGAGCAGGGACTGGCGTACGGCATCGCCGCCCTCGGGGTGTTCATCACCTATCGCGTGCTGCGGTTTCCCGACCTGACCGTTGACGGCAGTTTCGTCACCGGGGCGGCCATTGCCGCCTCCCTGCTTTCCCATGCTGGGTTTGACCCGTTCTCGGTTCTGCTCCTGGCGTTTGCCGGGGGGTGCGTCGCCGGTCTTATCACGGGCCTGCTCAACACGCGCCTTGGGATTACGGATCTTCTCGCCGGGGTGCTGACGATGATCATGCTCTACTCGATCAACCTGCGGATCATGGGCCGCCCGAACATCTCGCTCCTTCGTGTGGACACCGTGGCACGCGTCGTCGATCGGGGGTTGCCGGCGTTCGGACACTTCGCGGTTCTCGCGTTCATCGCCGCGGGCACGCTCGCCGTCGCGCTGGCTCTGTATGGGTTCCTGCGGACGGAGGTGGGCCTTGCGCTACGGGCCGCCGGGGACAACGAGGCGATGATCACCGCGCACGGGGTGGACCCGAGGTCAATGAAGATGTCGGGGCTCGTGTTGTCCAACGGCCTCGTTGCCCTCTCCGGAGCGCTTGTCGCCCAGTACAGCGGGTTTGCCGACGTAGGAATGGGGATCGGGACCATCGTCACCGGCCTGGCGGCGGTGATCATCGGGGGGTCTCTTGTCCGCTCCCGCCGCGTGGGGTGGATGATCGTCGGGGTGCTCGTCGGATCGCTGCTCTACCGCGCGGCGGTGATGCTCGCTCTGCGCTACGGACACAATGTGGGGTTCCAGGCGAGCGACCTGAAGCTGGTGACCGCTCTTCTGGTGATCCTTGCGATGGTGTTGCCCGCGCTCCGTGAGCGGGCAGCACGGAGGGTGCGCACATGCTGAGGCTGGAGCGGGTGAGCAAGCGGTTCGTGTCGGGCCGGGACGAGGTCATCGCCCTCGCCGATGTCGACCTGGCGCTGGATCGTGGCGAGTTTCTGACGATCATCGGCTCCAACGGAGCCGGGAAGACAACTCTGCTGAACGTGGTCTGCGGCACCGTCCTCCCCACGGTGGGGCGCGTGTGGATGGCCGGACACGACGTCACGACGGTGCCGCCTCATCGCCGCGCGCGCTGGCTTGCACGGATCGTCCAGGATCCGCTTCAGGGCTCGGCCCCGAACCTCTCCATTGCCGAGAACCTTGCGCTCGCGTCGCGGCGTCACCGGCGCGGGCTGCGTCGCGCGCTGCCCGGCCGCCTTCGTCGGCGGCTGAGGGAGCTGCTGCGCGAGCACGCCATGGGCCTCGAGCGGCGGATGGACGACCCTGTATGTCTGCTGTCGGGGGGCGAGCGGCAGGCGCTCGCGGTGACCATGGCCACGCTCTCGCGCCCTGACGTGCTCCTTCTCGACGAGCACACCGCCGCGCTCGATCCGCACAACGCGCAGCGCATCAGCCGGCTGACGGAGGGGTTCGTTCGGGAGCTCGACCTGACGACGATGATGGTGACCCACAACATGGAACAGGCGATCGCCATGGGAAACCGGCTCCTCATGATGCACAAGGGGCAGTTCATCGTCGAGATCGCGGGGGAGGCAAAGGCGCGTGCCCGCGTTTGCGATCTGGTGGAGCTGTTTGCCAAGCGCGACGTCAGTGAGGACGCGTTGCTGCTCGCGGGCGAGCGAACCTAGACACGGCGAGGCGATCGGGCACCGGCAAGGACGCGGGACGTGAGGCTACCTTCGGCCGCAGCAGTTCTTGTACTTGCGCCCCGATCCGCACGGGCAAGGGTCGTTTCGTCCGACCTTCGGGCCGTGGCGCGACGGCTGTCGCTTGCCCGGCGTCGCGGCTCCGGCGGCACGGCGCGTAGGGGGCGCAAGGCGCGCCGGAGGCGCCGCACCCGGGTGAACGTAGCGCATCGACCGTTGGGCTCGCTGCGGCGTAGCGCCGCCCGCGGCCAGGCGGGCGCTCAGGAGCGAGCGGACGATCTTGGCCGCGGCGCGGCCGAGCATCTCCTGGAACAGCGCGAACGACTCTCGCTTGAACGCGATCAGCGGATCCGTCCCGCCGTACGCGGTCCAACCGATCCCTTCGCGGAGATCGTCCAACGTGTAGAGATGCGAGAGCCAGGCCTCGTCGATGGTCGCCAGGATCAAGTATCGCGAGATCGGCGCGAACCGCTCGCCGAGACGGCGTTTCTGCTGGCGTAGCGCCTCGCCCAAGAAGCCTTGGATCCGCTGCGCAACATCGCTTCGCGACAGGCCCTCAATCTCCGGAGGGGTCTCCACGGCGTACGCCGCCAGCGATCGGGTGAGCCCGTCGAGGTTCCACTCGTCTTGCGGCCGCGACGGGTGCGCGTAGTCGTCGAGAAGGTTCGCTGTCTGCTCGGCAAACAGGTCCTCGAAGTAGCCGTCGAGATCGTCCGGCGACAGCGTGCCCACCTGGTCTCCCGGAGGGAGGAGGAACCGGTCTCTCAGGCCGTAAACCGCTTCCCGCTGCTTGGCCATGACCAGGTCGAACTCGAGCAGCCGCTTGCGGATCTCGAAGTTGCGCCCCTCGACGCGCTTCTGGGCGCGGCGAATGGCGCCGGTGAGTAGCCCATGTTCGATCGACTCACCCTCTTCCATGCCCAGGCGATCCATGAGGGCGCCGATGCGATCGCCCCCGAAGATGCGCAGAAGATCGTCCTCGAGGGAGAGGAAGAACTGCGAGGAGCCCGGATCGCCCTGCCTGCCAGCACGTCCGAGAAGCTGGTTGTCAATCCGGCGGGACTCGTGTCGCTGGCAGCCGATGACGTGGAGTCCGCCGAGGGCGGCGACGTCCTCCCCGAGTTTGATATCGGTTCCGCGACCTGCCATGTTGGTCGCCACCGTGATCGAACCGTGCTGGCCGGCGCCGACCACGATTTCCGCCTCCTGCTCGTGGTACTTCGCGTTGAGCACGTTGTGCGGTAGATCACGTGCCCTGAGGAGCGCCGACAGCCGCTCCGACTTGTCGATCGAGTTGGTGCCGATGAGAACCGGTCGGCCGGCGCGATGCAGCGTCGCCGTGTCGTCGGCGATCGCCTCGAACTTCGCCTTCTCAGTGCGGAAGATCACATCGGGCTTCGCCTCGCGGATCAACGGGCGATTCGTGGGGATGACGAGGACCGGAAGGCCGTAGATCTGCTTGAACTCATCCTCTTCGGTCTTGGCGGTGCCTGTCATCCCGCAGATCGCCTTGTAGAGCTGGAAGTAATGCTGCAGGGTGATCTGTGCCAGCGTCTGCGACTCCCGCTGAACGGTGAGTCCCTCCTTGGCCTCGAGCGCCTGGTGCAGGCCGTCGGAGTAGCGGCGATCGGGCATGAGCCGCCCGGTGAACTCGTCGACGATCATGACGCGACCGTCCTTGACGATGTAGTCCTTCTCGCGTCGGAACATGTGAAGCGCGCGCAGGGCGGTCTCCAGATGATGCAGCGCCTCGGTGTTCTGTGGAGCGTAGAGGTTGTCGATCCCGAGGCCTTCCTCTCCTCTGTGGATCCCCTCGTCGGTCAGCGTGAGACGCCGGCTCTCCTCGTCGACCTCGAAGTCCGCGTCACGCCGGAAGCGGCGTGCCAGCGACGCGAACTTGCGGTAGCGGTCGATCGACTCCGCCGTCGACCCGGAGATGATGAGCGGCGTCCGTGCCTCGTCGATGAGGATGTTGTCGATCTCGTCGACGATGGCGAAGTCGAGCGGACCTTGCACCTTCCTGTTGGAGACGATGACCATGTTGTCGCGGAGGTAGTCGAAGCCGAACTGGTTGTTGGTGCCGTAGACGATGTCGCAGCCGTAGGCCTCCTTGCGCGCCTCGATCTCCATGCCGTCCTGCAGGAGACCGACGCGAAGCCCCAGGGCTTCGTAGATCGGTCCCATCCACTCGCGGTCGCGGCGGGCCAGATAGTCGTTGACCGTCACCACGTGGACCTTCCCGAGCAGCGCGTTGAGGGTTGCCGGCAACGTGGCGACGAGCGTCTTCCCCTCACCGGTCTGCATCTCGGCGATCTTCCGGTCGTCAAGGGCAAGGGCGCCGAGGATCTGGACGTCGAACGGCCGCATCTCGACGCGACGTGACGCGACTTCGCGGACCACCGCGAACACCTCGTTGCGCACCTGCTTACGGGACTCACCGGACGCGAGACGCTCCCGGAACCCGTCGATCCGTGCGCGGAGGCCGTCGTCGGTGTCCTCGATGAGCTCCTGGCCGTAGCGGTTCACCGCGTCCACGTCGCGGCGGTACCGGGCGATCAGCTGTGCGTTCGTCTGGCCGAGAACGAAGTCAAGGCCTTTGCGGATCCGATCCATTGCCATGGGCGTTCGTCCGATGAGTATAGATGACCGCCGCGCTTCCGCCAGCGAGGCGGCGGGCGATCCTCGGCCTACGGCATCTGCATCAGGATGGTCATCGCTCCCTGCTGCCTCTGGAAGAGACGGTCCTGGAGTTCGAGCAGCTCGGCCCGCGCCTGTTCGGAGAGCGGTTCCTCCCCGTCGAGCCGGGCGCGCACGGAGACGAGCTTGGCGTTGATGATCTCCAGTGCGCGCTCGTAGCTTGCCCGCGCGTCGCTGAAATCGGGCCAGATCTGCAGCGCCGAGCCGGCACGATACAGCTCTCCCGAGGCGAGGAACACCTCTTCCAGGTTTGGCTCGTACAGCGCGACCTGGCGGAGGACGCCCAGCAGGCTCTGGATCTCGGAGGCCATCGCCGCGTACTCGTCGGCGCGGATACGTGCCTGTCCCTCGCTCGGCAGGCTGCGGAGGATGTCCGACGCCTGTCGCGTGATCTCCGACAGCCCCCACCCGAGGATCTCGCGAGCGGTTTCCACGCGCCCCACAAGGACGTTGAACCGGTAGAGGGCGACGTACGACTGGACGTATCCCGGCTGCTGCTCGATGAGCCGCTCGAGCACGTCGAACGCGCGCGGGGAGTCCGTCTCGTAGAAGGCGACGACTCCGTCCAGGTAGCGGATCTCTACGAGCGTCTTGCCTTGTGGCTGCGTGGCAAGCAGACGGTCGATGTACTCCCGCGAGGTCTCCCAGTCCTGCTGCGCCGAGGTCACCCGCGCGAGATAGAGGTAGACCTCCTCGGAGACGAGCCGTGTGAGGCACTTCTCGAAGCTCTCTTGCGCAGCGGCCATGTCGCCTTGCGAGAACTGAGAGACGCCGAGGTAGAAGTAGGCGTGTCGTGGCGCGAAGTCCAGGCGGATGCTACTGCCAAGCGTCGCCTGCGCCTCTTCGATGCGTCCTCGCTGGAGGTGCCGCTGGGCGCGCACGAACAGGAGATCCGCGGCGAAGTCGCGCGCCGCGAGGACCGAGGCGCCGACCGCTGCGAGGACGACAACGCCGACGGCGGCGCGCATCGTCCAGTTCCTCAGTGTGACGCGCATCGTGGCCGCGCTGCCGTACGCGCGGGACAAAGAGATGCCGAGGACGATCACCAGGGCGAGCGACGAACTCGGAAGGTGGGCCGGGAAGCTCACCACCGCGTGCACCAAGAACGCTGCCACCCCGGCGCCGAGCAGCAGAAGGTCGAACCGGTCGTCCTCCGGGGCGGCGCGCACACGAACCCAGAAGGTCGCCACCAAGACAGCGAGAATCCCGAGGACGGCAAGGATTCCGAGCGCACCGAGCTCGGCGGCCACTTGCACGTACTCGTTGTGGGCCTGGGCGGCGCGGGCGATCGGACGCGTGTACGCCTCGCCCCGGGCCGTTTGAAGGAACGACGCCTTGTACGGCAGGAACTGGATCTTGTAGTGGCCGAGCCCAACGCCGAGCAGCGGGTGGTCGGCGAGCATCGAAGCGCCGATCCACCAATCCTCGGAGCGCACCTGCGCGGCGCTGCTCCCAAGCAGCCGCGTCAGCCACGTGTCGCTCCCCGCGGAGAGCCCTACCATGGAGTTCAGCGGACTCGACGGAGACCAGATGAGAAACGTGGCGACGAGCGCCGCGATCAGGCCGAGCAGCCAGTAGCGGTTCTCACGGAGAGGCGCCACCGGGCGAAAGACGAGCCAGCCGACGACAAGCAGCGCGAAGGCGGCGGCCAGGGCGATCAGGATCCCCGTCTGCTGGACGAGAAGCGCCGTCCCGAAGCAGAACGCGATACCTCCGATGGCAAGCACTCGCAGGGCAACGGCGCGCAGACGAACGACCAGCACTACGGACGGCAACAGCATGTAGGCAAGGAATCCCCCGAGGTAGTTGCGGTTGCCCATTGTAGAGATGAGCTGGTCCAGCGGACGGGCGCCGGGTCCTCCGGCCATCACCCCGAGGTATTGCAGCAACCCGTAGAGCGAGGTGAGGACGGCCGCAGCGAGCAGCGCGCCGAGGATCAACGTGGCGTCCTTCTTCGTCGTCACTCTGCCCGCGGCAATGAGCCCGATCAGGGCGAACACCGCGAGCTGCGTGACGCTCTGCACGACGACACGAGCGTTTAGTGCGGGGATCGCGGAGAGCAGACAGGCCACGATGAGCGCCGCAAGAGGCACCGCGAGCCACGGGACATGAAGCCGCCACACACCGCGCCGAACCGCGGAGACAGCGGCGGCGAGCACCATGATCGATACCCAGATCACCGCGAAGATGCTCTTGGTGTAGCCGTACTCGGAGCTCCACGGCCAGATCAGCAGGGGGAGCGCGAACGCGAGGAAAGCGAGCAGGTAGACAAGAAGACGGTCAACGGCAAGGCGGCGGCGGGCGGCGGCGGGCTCGGTGGCTGGCTTGAGGTTCTGCTGCATGATCCCCGGATTATAGGGGGCGTGTCGGATCGAGGCGAGCGGCGCGTTGCGCGAGATCGACAAGCTTCCCCCAGTGACCGAGCGCGCTTGCCACACCGAGCAGCCGCGGCCACAGGTCGCGGCGAGCGACGAGCGCGTCCACCAGGCGGCCCAGTCGATCGATATCGCCCTCGCGGGCGACCACCTCGAGCAGCTCCGGATCGGCGGCCGCCCGTACGGCGGCCGCCAGCTGCTCGTCCGACAGCTCGATTCGAAGCCGGTGAATGTCCCATCCAAACGAGATTTCGTGCCCGACCTCCTCGCGCCAGCGGCGCTCGTATGCGCCGAGTGCGTTCGCGGACACGTCCCCCGCCAGCGCCGCCCAGCCCGCAACCTGTCCGGCGACACGCGCGCACTGCGCGCCGAGGCAAATCCCGCCGCCGGAGAACGGCTTGACTTGCGCCGCCGCGTCTCCTACGAGCAGGCCGCCTTCGGTCACGGCGGTGGCTGGAGGCCCCACGGGGATGCGGCCGTCGACCCGCCTCAGGACCCTCCCGCGGAACCGCTCGGCAAGCAGTCGATCGAGCAACGGTCGGGGGTGCACCGAAGGAAGACAGGCGAGCCCGACCCGCTGCACCCCTGGTTCGGCGGGCACGCACCAAGCGAAGAACCCCGGGGCCGTCTGCCGTCCGAGGAACACGACGACTTCGTCCTGCCGGTCGCCCTTCTCCTCGGTTTCGACAAGCGCCTGTGCCGCGGGGAGGAGCTGCTGCGCCGCGTCGAGCCGCAGCCATCGGGCGACGGCACTCGGGGCGCCGTCGGCACCGATCACCATCCGCGTGGCGACGTGGGCCGTCTCGCCGGCACGCTCGAACGACACGCGGCCATTGACGTAGCCTCGGACGCGGGCAGGGGTGAGCAGCTCGACGCCGGCGGCGACCGCCGCGGCGAGGAGCTCCTGCTCCAGGGCGCCGCGATCGACGACCAGCGCTCGAGTCTCCTCGGCACGCACGTGAAGCGACGCGCCGTGAGGGGCGTGGACGGTGACGCCGCGAATGGGCCGCAGAACGACGTCGGAGGAGGCCTCGAGGACATCCAGGGCGCGGCGACTGACGAGGCCGGCGCACGCGGCCTTGCCCGAAGGAGGGGTCCCCTCGTCGAGCAGCAACGTGTGGGCCCCCACGGCCGCCGCGGCGCGTGCCGCCACGGCGCCCGCTGTTCCCCCGCCGACCACGACGACGTCGTAGCCCGCCATAGCCTACGCGTCCTCGCGCTTCGGGGTGCGGGTCATGATCTCCTCGACGAGGTCGAGGGGCGACGCTTCGGCGTGGAGGAGCCGGTAGACCGCATCGGTGATCGGCATCTCGATTCCGCGCTCCCTGGCGACAGCGTGCACGATGTCGGTGGCGTAGACGCCTTCGGCGACCATGCGCATGGTCTGGAGGATCGTCTCCAGCTTCTCCCCACGGCCCAGCCGCTCGCCGACGCCGCGGTTGCGGCTGTGCGGACTCGTGCAGGTGGCAACGAGATCGCCGAGCCCCGACAGCCCGAAGAACGTCGCCGGACGAGCCCCGAACGTCCTACCGAAGCGTCCCATCTCTGCCAGGCCCCGCGTGATCAGTGCGCCACGGCTGTTGTCGCCGTAGCCAAGCCCGTCGGACACGCCGGTGGCAAGTGCGATGACGTTCTTCACCGTGGCGCAGAGCTCGACGCCCACGAGATCCCCGGACAGGTAGACGCGGAAGCGCGGTGTCGCAAACGCCCGCTGAAGCCGCTCGCCCTCGTCAAGGTCGTCCCCGGCAAGTACGACCGCCGTCGGGACGTCGCGGCCCACCTCCTCGGCGTGGCTCGGTCCAGACAGTGCGAACACCGATCGCGGGCGAAGCCGACTCCGAATCACCGCCGACATGGTCGACTGGCTGGTGCGGTCCATCCCTTTCGCGAGGCTGATGATTGGCTTGCCATCGGCCGCACGCCCGATCCGTGCGGCGGTTTCGTCCATGGCAAACGAGGGCACGGCGAGGACGATCAGCTCGGCGGCGGTGACGGTCGGCAGATCACTCGTTACCGTGAGGCCGGTCTCAGGGAGGCGGACGCCGGGCAGGTAGCTGCGGTTCTCGCGGTCGCGCGCGATCGCCTCGGCCTGCTCCGGCCTCCGTGCCCACAGGCAGACAGTGTGACCGCCCTCCGACAACAGGCGGGCAACGGCGGTGCCCCAACCTCCGGCACCGACCACACCGATCTTCACTCGGTGCCGTCGCTTCCGAGGGGGATCGGCATGCGCACGCCGGCGTGTGAGACGATCCAGTCGATCGCCGTTTGCAGCGCGTCGTCGTCCTCGCCGAGCTCGATGTCCGGGGTCAGGCCGACCTCCTGCACTGTCCGTCCCAGTGGGGTGAAGTACTCGCCCGTTGTGATCTTGAGCGCCGAGCTGTCGGGGAAGCGGTATATGTGCTGGATCACACCCTTGCCGAACGACTTGCGACCGATGAGGATTCCCATGTCGTTGTCACGGATCGCCGCCGCGGCGATCTCGGCGGCGCTGGCCGTTCCCTCGTTGATCAGAACGACCAGAGGCAGGTTGGGGATCGCTTCGCCCTGTCCGCTCGCGGAGTACACCTCGTCTCCGCTGACCCGGCTGCGCGTCGTCACGATGGTTCCGCGATCGACGAAGTAGTCGGCGAGCGAGATCGCCGAGTCCAGAAGGCCGCCCGGGTTGTTGCGCAGATCGAGGATGATCCCGTCCAGTCGGCCGAGATCGTAGTCGGCCAAAGCGCGTCCGATATCGAGGTCGACCTCGTCGTCGAACCGCATGATGCGAAGCCGCAGCACTTGCTCGTCTCCGACGAGCTCCGTCATCAGCGCTTCCACCTCGATCGTCGCGCGGACGATCGCGATGTCCTCCTCGGTGCCGTCGTTGTGGCGAACGCTCAGGACAACGGTTGTGCCCTCCTCGCCGCGGATGCGAAGCGCCGCTTCGGTGATGGTGATCCCCTCGGTGGACTCGCCGTCGATGGCGAGGATCTCGTCCCCCGCACGAACGCCGGCGGCCTCGGCCGGCGTCTCGGCCAGGGGGGCGATCACTATCAGCACGTCATCTCGGATCGTGATCTCGATACCCACGCCGGTGAACCGTCCGGCGAGGCTCTCCTGGAACTGGGCGTACTCCTCGGGATCGAGGAACTCGCTGTAGGGGTCCTCGAGATGCTCGACGAGCCCCTTGAGCGCTCCGTACATGGCCTGATCCAGGTCCACGCGGTCCGGCTGGTAGAAGAAGCGATCGATGTAGTCGAAGGCGCGGGTCAGCGGAGAGCACAGATCCTGCGAGGACTGCAGCGCCCCTCCGGTCCCCAGCGCGGCGGTGAGAAGGAGTGTTGGAATGAGAACCGACACAAGCTTTGTCCACTTCGGTCGACTGGTCACGTGCCTCACCTCGTTTCCGATGAATCGTATCGGGTGCCCGGCGTTGGATCTACTGAGGGACGCTAATCGCGTCCCAGATAGCTGCGCTGGGCCTCGGACAGGGAGTCGATGTCTATCCCCAGGGAGCGAAGCTTGAGCGAAGCGACTTCGCGGTCGATCTCTGGCGGCACCGCGTGAACGCCCGCGGGAAGCGGCGCCGACGCCAGGAGGTGGCGCAGCGTCAACGCCTGGACCGCGAAGGAGATGTCCATGATCTCTATGGGGTGCCCGTCGCCGAGCACAAGGTTTACCAGGCGCCCGTCGCCCAGCAGGTAGATTCGGCGTCCGTTGCCGAGCCGGTACTCCACGATCCCCGGGCGCACCTCGCGGCGGGACGTCGCGAGCGCCTCGAGCGCCGACTTGCTGATCTCCACATCGAAGTGTCCGGCGTTTGCGAGAAGCACGCCGTCAGCGGCGTTTGCGAGAGCGTCGGCGTCGACCACATCGCGACAGCCGGTTGCGGTCACCAAGAAGTCGGCGTCCTGCAGCGCCGCGGCGATCGGGGCCACGTCGAACCCGTCCAGCCTCGCCTCCACCGCAAGCACAGGGTCCACTTCGCACACCGTCACGCGCGCGCCAAGCCCCGCGGCGCGGAGCGCCACGCCGCGTCCGCACCAGCCGTAGCCGGCGACCACAACACGTGCCCCGGCCACCAGGCGGTTCGTTGCCCGCATGATCGCGTCCCAAACGGACTGGCCGGTGCCGTACCGGTTGTCGAACAGGTACTTCATCCGGGCGTCGTTGACAGCGAACATGGGAAACGGGAGCGCCCCGTCTCGATGAAGGGTGCGCAGCCGCGTCACGCCGGTTGTCGTCTCCTCACATCCACCGATGAGACCATCGTAGGGCGCCGCGAGCAGCAGCGACACAAGGTCTCCGCCGTCGTCGAGGATCATCTGTGGGTGGCATGCAAGGGCCGAAGCCAGATGCTCGGTGTACTCCTTTTCGTCGGCGCCGTGGCGGGCGAAAACGGAGACGCCGTCTTCGCGGGCGAGCGCCGCGGCGACGTCGTCCTGGGTCGACAGGGGGTTGCTGCCAGTCACGGCAACCTCCGCCCCGCCGTCGCGCAGAAGCAGTGCCAGGCATGCGGTCTTTGCCTCGAGGTGGATGCTCATCGCGATCCGCGTGCCGGCGAACGGCCGCTCGGCGACGAAGCGTTCTCGTAGGGCGGTTCGCAGATCCATGTGCTGCTTTGCCCAGGCGATCTTGTCGGCCCCTCGCGAGGCGTCGGAATGCTCGTGACTCATCGTTTCCCCCTGTACAGGCCGATGTAGATACCGATGAGTATCAACACCCCGCCGACCGCCTTCAACAGCGTCACGGTCTCGCCGAGGATGAGAAAGGCGAGGATCGTGGAGCCGATCGGCTCACCGAGGATAACCAGCGCGACCGTTGATGCGGGGAGCGCCTTAAGCGCCCAGTTGAACGTGCTGTGGCCGATCAGCTGCGGCCCGACGGCCATCAGCACGAGGAAGAGCGTCGTCCGCCCCGAGAAACCGACGAGCGGCTGGCGCGCGGCAAGGCAGGTCAGAAGGAGCAATCCCGCCGCTGTAGCGTAGGTGAGAAACGCGTACCGGTCGATCGGCAGCGTCTGCCGTGCGGCCCGGCCGATCAGCAGGTAGCCGGACGCCATGAGTGCTCCCCCGAGCGCCATCGCGTCGCCGACGATGGAGCCGGCATCGACGCGGAGGCCACCCCATCCAATGAGGACGATCCCCACCATGGACAGCGCCACTGCGGCGATCATGCCCCGCGAGGCCCGCTCCCGGAGGAACAACGCCGATCCAACCAGGATGAACACAGGGTTGGTGGACACCAGGACGACCGAACTGGCGACCGACGTGTGATGCAGCGAGGCGATCCACAGCATGAAGTGCAGGGCAAGGAACGCCCCGCTTGCGGCGCACATCGTGAGCTGGCGCCGCGTGATTGGTGGCCCCTCTCGTCGACGGGCGGCGAACGGTGCGAGCAGCAAGGCGGCGATCGACAGCCTCCACGCAGCGGCTGCGATCGGCGGCGCCTCCTCGGCGAGCCGCACGAGGATGGCGCCGAAGGAGACAGCGATCACCGCGATAGAAAGGGCGACGCCACGCACTGTCCGGCAGTCCATCAGGCACGATGCGTCGGCCGCGCGGGGATCAGCGCAGGCACGCTTCGATCTTCGGGATCGCCGCTTCCGCGGCGTGTTCTCCCGCCTCGATGCCGCAACCGACATCGCTGTAGCAGGGCGGTTGGGAGGAGAAGTCGGGGCGGATCAGGACCTCGGGGGGGTGAAGCCGAAGCGCCAGGTCGCTGACGCGCTTCTGAAACACGGTGGACATCTGGAAGAGCACCGAGAACACGCTCGGGTGGAAGCGGCGGCTCCCGTTTGCCGAGACGCTGTCGGCATCGGAGAGCCGCTTGACGATGCCGAGCAACCGGTCGCTGCTGCGAAGCGCCGGAATGCCGGTCATCGTCACGTCGCCCGGATCGACCAGGACGTCCACGGCGACGACGACCTCGGCCCCGAGCCGCCGCGCCGCGGCGATGGGCAACGGATCGGTTACGCCGCCGTCGATCAGAAGGCGGCCGTCCAGCCATACCGGGGTGAGAAGCCCGGGGACCGAAACGCTGGCACGGATCGCCGGAACAAGCGGCCCTTCGGTGATCAAGTGGGGCTGCCCGGACTCGAGATCGGTCGCGACCGCGGCGAAGGTGATCGGAAGGTCCTCTATGCGGACGTCCCCAACCAGCGCCTTCATGGTCCGGGTGATCTCGCCGCCTGTGCTCCACCCCGCCCAGGGAAAGGTTGGCAGAAGCGCCTTGGCGATGCGCGCGAAGCTCATCGATCGCCAGTGATCGCAGAGCGCGTCCGCCGAGACGCCGGCGGCGTAGGCCCCGCCGACCTGCGCCCCCATGCTTGTCCCGACGATGACATCGGGGACAAGGCCGTGCCGTTCGAGAGCTCTGAGCACGCCTGCGTGCGCCGAGCCTCTGGCACCCCCACTACCAAGCGCAAGCCCGAACCTGGGTCTGGGCACTCACCATCACCTTTTTCATGCTAGCATGCTGGATCCGCTTACGGCAACCCGAGGCGCGGCAAGGCCGACCGGTGGCCCCCGGCGTCTCCCCATGACGCTTCCCGGGATCGAACCCCAAGGGCCCACCGGAGAGGTCCGAGCTCACACGGAGATGGCGCCCACCGGGCACTGATCCGCGGCATCCTGGACGCAGTCGGCATCAAGGTTGGCGTCGTCCTTCACGCGCGCCGTCCCCTCGGGGCCCATCTCGAACACGTCGGAACACACCTGGGCGCAAAGCCCGCAGCTCACACAGAGATCCGCGTCGACAACTGGATTCGCCATGACAGCCTCCTTTCCGAACCTTGGGTCCTCAAGCTCGATGCGGAACTATACCCCATGCCACAGGGCGTACCAACAGCAGACGGGGTGGTCGTCCGTGCCTCGCGTTCGAAGCGACCGGTTGACGGTCCCCCGGTGCCGCGGATAGCCTTGCCGGCAGCTAGCGATGGGGGGGATTGACAATGATGCAACGCGTCATGGCGGTTGCGCTGGTGATGCTTGCCGGTGTCGGCGGCGTGCTCGCCGCGGGCACGATCGAGGAGGCGTTGGCGCTGTTCCCGGGGACCACGGACGTGGCGGTGCCGTTCTCCGAGGAGGGAGGCGCCCAGCTTGCCGCAGCGATCGAGACGGTCAAAGAGGCGCTCGGCGTGCCCGACTACCTCGATGAGGAGTCCGAGTCCGAGGTGGGCTCTTTCCCCGTCGCGGCGGAGGACAAGCACCTCGTGAACGTCCTCTCCCAGGCGTACTACACCTACGCAGACGTGTTCCTCCGCGAACAGCCTCACCAGCGGTCGACGTTCCTCAAGGGGAAGCAGTGGGGGTTCAAGGGCCTGAGGATGAACCCGGTGTTTGTCGCCTTTGAGCAGCAGGACGGCTTCGTCGCCGCGGTGAACGCGGAGACCGACGTGGCGACACTGTTCTGGGCCAACGGCTGCTGGCTGCGATGGGCGGAGCCCGACATCCTTGCCGCGATCAAGGCGGGGATCGCGAAGAAGTCCCTGGCGATGTCCGAGCGGGTCCTTGAACTGGATCCTTCCTACGCCAACTACGGGGCCTATCGGGCGCTGGCGGCGTTCTGGCAGGGGTTGCCGAGCGACCCCATCTCGGCGCTGTTCACCGGGGGACTGATGCAGGACTACGAAAAGGTGCTCTACTACTTCTGCCATGTCGTCGACGAGCCGTCGTACTGCAACGTGGTGGCGTCGCTTCTCGATCCGGTCTGTCTGGAGTATCTTGAGAACCGCGTGATGTTCGCCGAGTACTACCTGATGCCGCTTGGCCACTGGCAGGACGCGGAACGCGTGCTCCAGAGCGCAGTGGATGCGCCGATCGGGGAGAGCTTCATCCTGTACAACGCGCTCTCCCGCGAGATCGCGGCGTCGCTGCTCGCCGAGGTGCGCGAGCACCTGTAGTGTCCGACGCGGGTTGGGGTTGCCCGGCCCGTTCGATATAGTTGGCGGATCATCACCCAAGGAGGGGGAGCAGGGATGCGAAAGGTTGCGCTGTTGCTCGGAGGCATGTTGATCGGCTGTGCGCTCTTGGGCGTCGCCCAGGAGACGATGGATCTCGACACCGCACTCGGCCTCTACCAGAACGCGGCGATCATGGTGCCGTACTCCGACGCGGGGAAGGCCCAGCTGGAGCAGATCATCGCGGCGCTTGAGACCGCACTTGGGGTCCCCGATACGTTGAACCAGGAGAGCGAGGACGACGTGGGGGCGTTCTTGGTGGCCGCGGAGAACAAGCACATCGTGAACGCACTGTCGCAGGCGTACTACACCCTTGCCGATGCGTTTCTCGCGGGGGAGTCCAACGAACGGGAGACCTATCTCATGGGCAAGGCCTGGGGGTTCAAGAGCCTGCGGATGAACCCGACGTTTGCCGCGATCGAGAGCGGCGAGGTCCCCGAGGGCGAGCCCCGGGGGTTCGTGTCTGCGGTGGATGCCGAGGATGACCTGCTCGCCCTGTACTGGGCGGCGGCGTGTTGGCTGCGCGCGGCCGAGTTCAACGCGATCGAGGCCGTTGTCGCCGGGGTGCCAGAGAAGACCGACGCGATGTCGCTTCGCTGCCTCGAGCTCGACGATACCTACAACAGCTACGGCTCCTACCGCGCGCTCGGGGCGTTCTGGGGCGGCTTGCCGCGGATGCCGCTCGGCTACTACCGCAAGAACTTCAACAAGTCGCTAGGCTATTTCTGCAAGGTGGTCGACGAGCCGACGCTCTGCGCCGAGTGCGACGACTGTCCGGACTTCGGCGCGTTCGATGCTTCGGCGGATCTCTACTTCGAGAACCGGCTGTTCTTCGTAGAGTACTACCTGATCGAGAAGGGCGGCTACTGGGCGGACGTCAAGCGGATCTGTGAGGACGTGCTCGCCGAGCCTGTCGGGGAGACCTTCCCCCTGTACAACGCGATCTCCCAGGAGAAGGCGCAGGTGTTCCTTGACCGCGCCCTCGAAGAGCTGGGAGAGTAGCGCAACCTGTTGCCTGAAGCGAAGCCAAGGCCGCGCGGCTGCCGGGGTCGAAACGGCGGCCGCGCGGCTCTTCTACCGTCTAGCCGCTTCGCTTGAGGCGCCCGGCCCGCTTGGCGTAGCGCTCGACCACGCGGAACACGGCCAGGCCCACGGCAATGACGCCGATCCCGGCGGCGATGAGCGCCCCCACGGTCGGCAGGAGCTCGACCGTCGGTCGGCCGCGCAGGAGACAGTCCCGCATCGCCTCGATCACGTAGGTCGCGGGCGACGCCTGGGCCACGGCCTGCAGCCATCGCGGCAGCGTCTCCACGGGGTAGTACACCCCGGAGATCAGAAGAAGGATCGCGGCCGCGGCGTTGGTCATCTGGGCCCCGCGTTCGGGGTAGAGCAGCGGCAACACCGCGGCGAGGATGCCGAGGCCGACAAACGACACGCTGCCCGCCAAGAGCATCAGCACCGCGCCGATGAGGTTGGCGCCACCGAGGTTGAGGCGGAAGAACAGCGCCACCACGGCGAGGATCACGAGGGTTCGCACGATGCCGTACGCGATGGCGAACAGCGTTGTCCCGACCAGATGGGTCGGTCGCGACACTGGGGCCATGAACGTGTACTCGATCGTGCCCTCCCATCGCTCCCAAGCGATCATCTCGCTGATCGCGTAGAAGATCACCGACAGGTACTGCCAGATCAGCGTTCCCACCAACAGGTAGGTGATGAGGTACTCGGTGTCGAGCGCCTGTCCGCTGATCCGCTCCATCCCCGCGCCGATGTAGGTCACGGCAAGGGAGTTCACCAAGGAGTAGATCAGCCAGACGACCTCCCAGCCCCAGTAGCGCTTGATCAGGTTTACGTTGCGTTCAACGAACGCGTACGCTCCCCGCATCTCCCGCACCAGTCCGTTCATTCCGGCTTCTCCTTCTCTTCGAACGTGTGTCCCGTGAGAGCGATGAACACGTCCTCCAGCGACGGGCGATCGCCGTTCGACGACGGCACGAGCGCCTTCAGGCCGTCAGGCACGTCCAGTGCCGCAACCTTGCCCTCGTCGAGGATGGCGATGCGGTCGCACAGGCGGTCCGCCTCCTCCATGTCGTGCGTTGTCAGAAGCACCGTGGCGTCGTGGGTTTCGCGGATTTCACGGACGAACGCCTGCACGTCGCGCTTGGAGTGCGGGTCGAGTCCCGTTGTCGGCTCGTCGAGCAGCAGCAACACCGGCGCGGTGAGGAAGCCGCGCGCCACCGCTACCTTCTGCTGCATCCCGCGCGACATGTGCTCCATGGGCTGCGAGAAGGTGGACTCCTTGAGGCCGAGGCGCGTCATGATCGCCCTCATAGTGGCCTGGGCGCTTCGCTGCGGCAGCCCGTAGAGCCGCGCCGCGTACATCAGGTTCTCGAGAGGTGAGAACTTCTTGAAGAACGCCGCGTCCACCGAAACGCGGTTGATCAGACGCTTCACGGCGAACGGATCCTTCTCGACGTCGTGGCCGAACACGCGGATGGCTCCGCTGTCCGGTAGGAGCAGCGTGGAGACCAAGCGGATGAGCGTGGACTTCCCGGATCCGTTGGGTCCGAGGACCCCGAACACCTGGCCCCGCTCAACGTTGAGGGAGATCTCCTCGAGGGCGACGACCTGCTCCTGCTTGGCTCGCCGAAGCGGCCGGCGTTTCCCCGACTTGTCCTTGCGGGTGAACACCTTCCGCACCTGCTCGAACTCGAGCGCGTGCATGGTCATGGTGACTCCTTGGGTGGCGAAACGTGGAAACCGGCCGACAACAGCGGGCAAGAACCGCTGCGAGATGCCGTGAGAGGAACCGCGACGGTTCTAGAGCGCTACGAGCGTCCTTGTGATCGTCATCTGCATCCTCCTCGAGGTGAAGGCCGCAACGGGCCTTCGAGGCCGGTGTGAGGTCGCAAGTCTAGCGTGGCTGCATCGTGCGATCAAGTGACCGCGTCGCGGCAGCGCGATGGGACCCGACGTAGAACGCATTCCCATGGGCTGTTCGCGGGGCACCCGTGAACCGTTCAGTTGGAGGTTCCCCTACCCGGCTTGGAGTGGATCCGCGCGCAGATAGGACGTACACCGAGGCTCCCGGTTGCCTGAGGGGGGCCGACAGGGAAGCCGCGTGGGGCGGATCCAACGGCCAGCATGGGCCGTTGCCGGGGATGTGGGCCGATCTAGCGTGGCTGCCGCAGCCAGAATCGCTCGATGCTCGCCTCGGCAAACGGTGCGACAAACGACCCCGGCAACACCGGATGGCGTTGCCCCGGCGCGATGCACGTGGTCTGGCTTCGATAGGCGCGGATCGCCTCCTGCTTCTGCGAGAGGTGGAGCGACACATCAATGGCGGCCTGCGGGGGCGTGAGTCGCTGGCTCTCCCGCCAGATGAGGTAGTGACAGACGCGTGGCGTGACAACGAGCCGATCAAGCGCCGCCTCGACGATGCCCCACGTTGCGCGGTGGTCCGGGTGGCCGTCCGCAGGATGGGGGGCGAACAGCTCGTCCACTCGTGCGAGGCCGTCTACAACCTGCGCCAGCGCGCGGAGTGCCTCCTCAGCCACGTCGGCGAGGCCGCTGTCCGGGAGGCCGAGGCGGTAGAGGCACGACGCGGGAACCCCGAGCGCCGCGGCCGCCGCGTGCGCCTCACGGCGGCGGATCGCCGCGAGCTCCTTCGGCGTCGGGTGTTCGTGGATCCCCAGGACCTCGGCGAACGCGCGTTCACCGTCTGTCATGAACACGATAGCGACCGTGTGGCCGGCGGCGCAGCGGGCGGCGATCGTTCCTCCGCACCCGAGCGCCTCGTCATCGGGATGCGGGGCAACGACGAGGACCCCTTGGCGGCGGCGCTGGCTTGTGTCCAGGACGGAACGGACATCCATGTCGCGTCAGCGTAGCCATAGCGGGCTCTGCCCGCCAGCCGGCGGCCGGGGGGGGCGGCTGCGAAGGGAGCGCGGAGACGCCACGGTGACGCTGCGAGGCTACGCTTCGTCTCGACGCGACAGCAGACCGTCTCGACGCGACAACAGACAAGGAGCCGCCGTGGAGCCCGAAGGAAACGCCCGCGTTCGCCGTTTGCACGTGCCGCCGGTCTACGTCCTCACCGTCCGGCGTCGCCTCGCCGATCAGCGCGAGGTCGCCGCCGCACTGGCCGAACGACTTCCGGAGGTGGCCGAGATGCTCACGGGCCCGCCTATGGCGCTTCGGCTGGGGCTCCCGCGTAACGGGAAGACCGACTTCGAGCTCGCCTTCCCGGTAGCGACCGGCGTCGAACAAGAGGGGTACGCCGCCAAGACGCTTCCCACGCTTCCGATGCTCGCGATCACCCACGCCGGGGCGCTCGACGGAGGCCCCGAGGGCACGAACCTCGCGCACACCTGGGGGCGCTTCGTGGAATTCGTCCGCAGTCGCTCGATCCTCGTTGGCGATGATCCTTCACGCTACCTCTACCATCAGGGCCTCTCCTCGGTCGGAAGCGCAGGCGAGCGAGTCGTGCTCGAGGTTCAGTACCCGTACCACCTGCCGCTGTGGCTCGACGCCCTACGCCGTGGGGTCGCCGATCGGGCCGGGGAGGACGCGGCCGAGCGCGTCATGGCGGGAAGCCACGGATTGGCAGACGCGCTGGACGGTGCGTGGGCCGCGGACTGGGCCCAAGGCGCCGTGGACCGCCTCGACAGAGAGCTGCCCGACGAGCGCGACCGCGCTCGGGTGCTGAACGCGTGCGCCCATCACTACATCGTGCAAAGCGGGGAGATCCTTGGTGCCGCGTGGGAGGATGTCGGGCACGACCTTGGGCGGCTTGTGTCCCGAATCAACGAGGAGACGCTGCTCGGCGGCCGCTACGAGATCGACACATCGGGTCCCGAGCCGCTGCTTCTCATCACTCGGCGTCCGGCGCGGCAGGAAGCCTACGACCGGGCGGATGATCCGGTCGAGAAGCGCTATCAGGCCTGCTTCTGCCCGCTGGTTCGTGAGGCGATCCGCGGCGGCAAGGCCGTGTCGCGGAGCTTTTGTCACTGCTCGGCCGGGTGGTACGTCCAGGAGTGGGAGATCGTGTTCGGGGAGCCGCCCGAGGTCCTGCTGCTCGATACGATGCTTGAGGGGGCCGACGCGTGCCGGTTTGCGGTGAAGATCCCTCCCGGCGTTCTCTAGCGACACTGCGAGTCGCGTTGACTTAGATCGCGATCTACGTTATACTTCGATCTCACTAAGCCATACATCTAACCCGGCGCCAACGGGAGGCACCCCTTGTCCAACGAGACCCAACCGACGCAGGTCGACATCACGCTCGACGTGGGCACGGCCTACGATCTGCTCACGAGTCTTACGGTGCTCCACTCTCCGAAGAAGTTCGCGGTTCGTGGGGCGTGGGCGTCGGGGATGCTTGCCAGATTGAGTCCGGCGTCGCGGGCGGCGCTCGTCCAAGCAGAGGAGATCGTTCACCTTCCGGTGCACGTGGTACCGTCGCTTCCCGCCCCGCGGAGCGCCGAGATGCTCCTGTGGAGCCTCGCGGGGATGGACCCCGCGGAGCGGATGCGGGCGCTCTCGTGCTCGCCTGGTGTCGAGCGGCGCGGATACTCCGAGCTGTGCTCGGAGGTGGTGGCAAAGAAGCGGTGGGACGCGGCGGACCTCCGTCGTCTCCAGGAGTGCCTGGGCGGCATGGAGCACGGGAAGGCGGCCCCGCCCGAGGAGAAGCTTCGACGAACGCTCGACGCCTGGGCCGATGCGGAGGCGTTCGGCGAGGCGTATCTCACGGCGCTCCGCGACTACTACGATGTGTTCTTCCGTGAAGAGGAAAAGCGCATCGTACCGGCGATCGACGCGGCGGCGGAACGGATCGAGGCGCTCGCGAAGACGCTTCCGCTGCCCGACCTCATCGAGACGATCTCGTCAGGGGTTCGCTACGACGCCCTCCCGGAGGTGAGACAGCTGATCCTCGCCCCATCGTTCTGGATCACGCCGCTCATCCTTCACACCCGGCTCGACGCGTCGAGGATGCTCTTCGTGTTCGGGGCACGCGGGTCGGGAGACGCGATCGTGCCCGGTGAGACGGTGCCCGACGGGCTGGTGCGGGCACTGAAGGCGCTCTCGGATCCGACACGCCTCCGGATCCTGCGGTTGGTCGCCGAGCGGCCGATGGGGGCGGCGGAGCTCGCGCGAAGCCTGCGGCTTCGCACGCCGACCGTGCTGCACCACCTGCACGCGTTGCGGTTGTCCGCGCTGCTCCAGATCCGTGTGCCGGAGGATCGCTTCAAAGGGAGGACGCTGGTCTCGCTTCGTCCTCACGCTGCAAGGGATGTGTTTCGCATGCTCGAGGGGTTCCTCCACGCGGAGGATCCTGCCGAGGTCGAAACGCCGACGCCATGGGTTGATGAACGGTCATCGGATTCGTAGGAGGACGACATGAACGAGCTTCGGATGATGCCAAGGGAAGCCCTGAGAGAACACCACGAGCTGCTTCGAAGGTCCGCCGACGCACGGCGTGCCAACGAGATCCGACAGCGGACACGGATACGAAACCGCCTTCGTGCGGCCGTGCTCGAGACGATCCGCCTTGGGTGGAGCACGGGCGAACTCGCCGACGAGATCGACGCGCTGACGCAACGGGCCGACGCGCATCTTCGCGGGCGATCGTGCTGCTAGGTGTGGCGGTGAACGCCCGGCACGCGCGCCGCGCGTGCCGTCATCCTGTGGGGCCGAGCGATCGCGTTGCGGCATCCGTGACGCGCCGTTCGGCCCCGCCTGTCTCCGTCCCTCCCCGTTAGTCCTTCTCCCCGCGGCCTCACGGGCCGCTCTCCCCGCCAACTCCAGAATCCCTTCGGCGCTCTGTCCGCCCGCGTCGGCCTATGGAGCGGGCTTCCCGCTCGCACGAGCTGGGTTTCGGCGTCGGACGCGAGCCCTCGGAAAGCGGTACTCCGAAGCGATAGAATGCACAAACGCTGTCGTATGTGATGAGACAAGCAAGCGAGCGACGCTCCTGCGGGATCGAGGGAGGGTGAAATGCAGACATGTTCAGTCCGGAGACGGGACCGGCGGTCCGCCTTGCGGGCCCGATGTGCGGTCAGTCTTGGTCTGGTCGCGGCGTTGCTGTGGCTGATGGCCCCGTCAGCGCTTCCGACGGCCGGCGGGCTCCGCGTGAACCATCTGGCGGTAACGGTGGAGACGGCCTGGGTTCACACCACGTGGACGGATGCGACCGTGGGGAACGTCCCTCTCATGGGAGAGAAGCAGGCTTCGGCCACGGTGTTCAACGCCACGGACCTCAGCGGAGCGAGCGCCGCGAAGCTTGCGGCGTCGTTCGAGTCGGCGCTCCCGATCCGTGACGCCGGGCCGTTCGGCGGCGAGGTCACAGAGCAGGGCGCGACATGGGCTCCGATCGACCTCGCGGAAGCCGATGCATACAACGTGTTCGTGGAGTTCGGCGCCAGTGAGGCGGCGGCCTTCGAGCCGGGGTTCAGCGTCGAGCGCCGCCTTGCTCCGGCGTCCGTTGAGGGAAACGGCGGGCGGCAGACCGCTACCATCCTCGTCAGGGTCGAGGAGTTCGAGCTCGCGGCGTTCGGGGAGATCTCTGTGGCCATCGACCTCGAGGCCGCCGACGGCATTACGCCGGAGATCGTCGCGCTCCGGGCCCGCCGCGGCGACACGTGGATCGACCCGAGCGGGCTTCACGGCTGGTGGGACTCGGGTCCCGGGCCGGGCGACGAGGTGGTGCTCGAAGTGGACCTTGATGTCAGCTTGGAGCCGAGCGAAGCGGCGACGCGCTTCGTGCCCACGGTCACGGTGTGCGCCGTGTCCCCGATCGATGACGGGGAGACAACGGGGGCGCGCCTCGACCGTGCAGGTGCAACAGGAACGTGGAGCTTCGTGGCGGAAGGCGACTACCGCTGGGCGTGGCGCGATGTGGCGACGCGCGTGGTGGTCCTTGCGGGCTCGGCGGCGCCGTGCCTGCAGCCGCCGACGGAGGCGGCGATCGACGCGACCGTGGAGCGCGCGATCTCGTGGCTGGATACGCACCAGGCCGCGGACGGCTCTTGGGAGTACAACGGCGAACCCAATGTCGGGGTCACCGCGATCTCGATGTTTGCCCACCTGCAGCAGGGCGCTTCGCCGAGCGATCCGGTGGTGGGCGACGCCCTGGCGTTCATCCGCACCAAGCAGCGGGAGTTCGGCGACACGGGTGCGGTGTATTTCGTCAGCGATCGCAACGTCGGCCCGGAGCATCAGGTCCCAAGTCCCGTCTACGAAACGTCGCTTGTCATTATGGCGCTCGCCGCGATGCAGGATCCCGCGTATCGGGATCTCATCGACCGTGCGACGGAGTACCTGCTGGTTTCCCAGAATGGCGCGCCGGAAGGAGCGAGCTGCGGGGAAGGGGACTGGGTGTACGGGGGCTGGGGGTACTCGTTCGGCTATCGAGAAGAGGGTCGCATCTACTCCGACCTCTCGAACACGCAACACGCGTTGCTCGCGCTTGCCGCGGCGGGGGTCCCGCGGGACCACGAGGTTTGGGAGCGGGCGGCGCGTTTCGTGGAGCGCTGCCAGCACCCGGACGGGGGCTTCGACTACCAGCCGCCGGGTGGCAACGTGCACACCTCGCGGAGCCACCCCACGATGACGGCCGCAGGGGTGTGGGGGCTGCGGCTTCTGGGGGTGCCGCTGGATGACGATCGCATCGTTCGAGGGCTCGAGTGGCTGCGGTGCCGCTACGCCTACGCGGAGCGGCGCATGGGCGTCGACCAGGAGGCGTGGCACTTCTACTGGCTGTGGACGGCGACGCGGGCGTTTCTGCACAGCGAGATTCCCGGAGTGCTGGCGCCGGCGCTTCCCCTTGCGGGATGGTACGGGGACTTCGCAGGCTACCTTGTCGACACTCAGCGCGCGGACGGCTCGTGGTTCAACCCGGTCGAGCGGGTCAACGGTACGTACAAGGAGCCTCCCGCGTACGCAACGGGGCTCGCCCTGCTCGTCCTTCTCCGGGCGGCGTCACTTCCCGCGGCCACGCTCTAGCGGCTTCGTGGCTGTTTGTGCGGCGCAGCACCCCGCAGCGGAGAAGGTCGTTAGGCGGACACGCCTGCTGCAGGGATGGCGCCAACGCGGCGAGGCGTCGCGGGCTAGCGCGGAATCCGCGGCCCGTGCCCTGACGGCTACGGGGGGCAAAACGCGTCGACGGCCACCCGTCCGGCGGCGTCGATCCGGACGCCCTCCGCCTCGAGAAGCGCCCGCTTCATCTCCGTGCCTCCCTGGAAGCCGCCGAGGCGCCCGTCCGAGCGAACCGCTCGATGGCAGGGGACGATCAGCGGGAACGGGTTCGATGCCAGCGCTCGCCCCACCGCCCGCGCTGCGCCAGGGCGGCTAAGCTCCGCGGCGATGCGGCCGTAGCTCGACACGTGCCCGCGCGGGATGCGGTGTTCGGCGCGCAGCACCTGTTGCTGGAAGGTGGAGCAGGCGTCAAGCGCGACCCACGAGAGGGGGAAGGCGAGCGGCGCACCGTTGAGCAACCGCGCGATCTGCTCCGCGAGTCGCTCGATCCCTGAACAGCAGCGCTGCTTGGTGTTCGGGTAACGGACCCGCACCAGCGCCTCGGCCGAACGTCCAGGGCGCGACAGCAGGACCCGCACCAGCCGCGGGGCGTCGCGGGGCTGCTCCCAGACGAGGGCCACGGGGCCGAACGGCGTCGAATCGACGACGTGCCGATACCGAGGTCGGTTCGTGGTTTCCGGGTTGGGAAGCTCGCGGGTCATCTGTCGGCCACGGCGAGCGGGGCGACGATCAGAAGTGGCGTCCCGAACGGGTCGCGGACAGGGCACGACCGGATCGGCGTGTACATCAAGGCGTCACGCGGCGGTTGCCCCTCTCCGCCGGCGTCGATGAACGCGCGCTGCAACGCCTCCGCCTCGTCCGCGCTCTCGACGTGGAGCACGATCTCCACGTTCGTCGGGGCGCCGGCGCGGCCACGAAGGAGTGTCAGCCACCCGCTGCCGATCGGCCAGCCGCGGGTCCCGGTGCCCTCGACATAGGCCGGCGGCCCGAGAACGTGGCGGTAGTAGGCGACGGCCTCGTCGAACGCCTCGAAGAACAGCGCCACCTCGAACGTCCCGCGGAACCGGAAGCGTGGCGCCGGAGGAGGCTCAGCGAAGTGGGTGTGGCGGTACTCGTCGTAGTTGATCTTGCTCCTCCTTGGCTTCTCGTCCTGCGATCGCCCTGCGCGACGCATCGTCTCTCGAGGAGCGAAGTGTAGCCCACGCGGCCGTTCGGGCGCGTGGAGACCGGGCGGAACACGTCACGAGATGTTCTTCGCCGAATCCCCATACCGACGCCCTATCTGATGCGCAAAGTCGGCAACAGAGGCGCGCAGCGCTGGGGGATGAACCACTTCCACAGCACCGCCCAGCGCAAGGATCTCGCGCCTCGCGTCCTCGAACGTCGGGAACGAAGCTTCGATCTTCGTCGTGGCGCCCTTGCGTTGTGCGGTCTGCGGGAAGCCTCCGCGGCGCCCCTCCAGTGCGTCACGAACGAACGCCAGAGCGGATCTCGGAACGTCGAGCTGCACCTGGTACAAGGGCCGCTCTGCCGCGCGTTGGCGGGCCTCCCACAGGGCCCAAAATGCCTGCAGGTCGAATGAGGCGGGGCGTTCGAATCGCTCTTCCAGAAGACCGACGGACCTGATGGACGCCAACCGATCGACGCGCAGTCGACCCTCTTCGTCCGCCCACACGAAGTGCCAGGAGCCGGCCTTGGCAACCAGCCCGTACGGGGCTGCCCGGTGGGCGATGACGATATCGTACCTCCGCTCGAAGTCCGCCACGACGAAGCGGTCCTCCATCGTCGCGGCGTAGAGGCTCGAGAGATGGTCGATGGGCTCCGCAGCATCGGCCCATGGCGCCGGGTCCACCACCAGGCGCTTGGCGAGTCGGTCCCTTTGGGCATGACGGGGCTCGGGGATGGCTGCCTGGAGCTTGAGCAGGGCAGCGCGGCGCTTCGGTGCGAGACCCAGATCCTCGAGCGCTCGGGTGTCGCTCGTGAGGAGCAGCGCAGCGATCTCGTCGGTCGTCAGTTGTGTCAGGGTGTTGCGGAACTCCTCGTAAAGGTAGCAGCCCCCCCCCGGCCCGGGCACGGTGTACACCGGGAAGCCGGCGACGCGCAGTGCGTAGAGGTCACGCAGGATCGTCCGGCGCGATACCTCGAACCGCTCGGCGAGCCGAGCGGTGGTCGTTGTTCCCCGGGTCTGCAGGTGCATGAGGATGGCGAGCAGGCGGTCGGCACGCACGATGTCACCCCCCTGGTCAGGCGGCGCGCAACAGTGACAGTAGATGTCACCATTGTCCGTCACACTTTGGTGCAGAGCAAGGAACCCAAAGGAGGTTCGCATGACCACGATCGACGTACGAATCGAGAAGCTGCCGCGGATGCGTGTCGCCGCAGCCCACGGCTACGGGAAGGAGCCCGAGGCTCAGGCGATCGGGAAGATCGAAGCGTTTGCCGCGAGCCGCGGCATCGTTCCCGGTTCGGAAGGCCACCAGCTGTTCGGATTCAACAACCCTGACCCCTCGCCGGGAAGCGAGAACTACGGCTACGAGTTCCGGATGCAGGTCGGGCCGGAGATCGAGGCAGAGGGCGAGGTCAGCATCAAGGAGATGCCCGGCGCGAGCTACGCGGTGACGCGGTTCACCGGGTTGTCGAAGATCGGTGCCATGTGGAAGGCGCTCGGCGCCTGGTACGACGACAGCCCCTACGCGAGCAACCCGCGGCCGAACGTCGCCCAGTGCTGGCTGGAGTCGCCGCAGAACTTCGGCGAGCCGGACGTCGAGAAGATCATCTTCGACATCTACCTCGCGATTACCCCGTAGCGATGTCGACGCAGCCGCGTTGACGCGAGCAGTCGGCCGCGGCGGGCGAAGCGGACGGCCGCGCTGTCCTGCGGCGCGGTCGTTCCCACGCTTTTGGACACAGCCGGACGACTTGGCGTACAAACCACGGGTCTGTCAGGAGGTGTCAGGATGCGCAGGATGCGCAGGATGCGTCGGCCCTTTGCCCTGGTCGTCCCTGCCGTGTTGGTCCTGGGATGCTGCGGCCTGCTCGCCTGGGCAGCCGGGCACTGCGGCGATGGCAGCTGTGAGGGTCCCGAGACCGCGTCAAACTGTCCCGAGGACTGCGGCACAACACTCGACCCGAATCCGCTTCGCGCCGTTGTCTCCGAAGATGTCCTCACGTGGCGCGACTGGTTCGAGGACGGCGGCTTCGAGTCTGGCGACGCTGTGGTCGTGGAGCTTCCTCACCCCAGGGCGACCGAAGCGGCGACCGTTGAGCGCAGCGCGCTGGCGGCGCGCACCGGTGCGTACGGCCTGCGGGTCACCGCCTCCGCCGGCGAGGGTGTCGTCCTCGGGCTGCGCGCGGAGATCGAGAAAGGGGAGGCGACGCGCTGCCGGTTCTGGGCGCGTGCCGAGCGGGCGCCGCTGGATGTTCGCGTTCGGGTCCTGGGCGTGGAGTCTGGAGGGGAGGAGCCGCGTCCGATCTACGAACCGGCGTCCCCGGTCCGCGTCGACACCGCGTGGACGCGTGTGGAGTTCGAGTTCACCAACACGCGGGGGGTGCGCTACGCGTTTCTGGCCCTGGAGGTTGACCCTGACACGACACTCGATCTAGATGATGTGGCCGTGGAGGCCGAGCAGTGGGCGGCTCCGCGCGCGTGTCGCTTCGAGCGCACGGTTGGGGGCATCCGGGTGCCGTATCGCCCGCTTGCGCCCGTACACTTCAACGTCCTCATCCACATCGAGGATCCGGCGCTGCTCGCGACCCGCGAGGCGTACTTCCGCGAGAAGACCGCGGTGTTCACCGAGCTGGCGCGGGTGCTGCACGAGCACGGGGGGTTCCTCACGATCCAGCCGGAGGAGGATTGGCCGCTCGCAGCGGCGCGGTACGCGCCGGACACGCTGTCGCAGCTTGCCGCCGACTACGGCGTCGTCTTCTCAACGCACACCCACGGCCCGGCGTGCCGCGACGCGGACGGGCGGCTGCGCAGCAACCAGGACTGCAACGCGTGCCGCGGATGTCCGGGCTGGGAGCCGGTCGCCACCGATACCGATCCGCACACCCCGGAGTACGTCGGCGCCCTGCGGGAGCTCATCGCCGAGGTCTCGGGAACCCAGGTCACCGACCACAACGGCAACTTCCGCTACTTGAACGCGGACGCGCTCGCCGATGCCGGCGTTGCGACGTGGTCGGCGTTCAAGAACCCGAGTACCCAGTCCACGTTCGACTGTCTGTTCACCAACCCGTGGCGCCCGACGGCCTGCGACGCGACCGAGACCCCGGAGGTGTTCTTCCGCCACGACCCCGCGACTCGGATCATCTACGTGCCGGGGTGGGGACAGGCGATCACGCGCCACCCCGAGCGGATCCACGAGCGGCTCGCCGGCATGCTGGGGCAGGTGCTCTGCCACGCGGATCCCGAACGGGTCAACTGCTTCTACGTCGTCACCCACGTCGACCACTACGGCGCGACCGACGGGGAGCCCTACCTCCAATACGACGAGACGCGCGGTGTCGTCGTCTACCACGAGGCGTTCGGCCGGGACCTCGCGTGTTGGGAGGAGACGCTCCGCGAGCTTGTCGATCCCCTTGTCGCCCAAGGCTACCTGGCGTGGACGAGCCTGCCCGAAATCGGCGAGCTGTTCGTCGATTGGGAGGCGGAGGTCGCGGGCGACGTCTGAACCGCAGGACCGATCCCGGCGGTGAGGATCACCGCGCCGGTCGATGCCCATTGCGATCGTCACGGCGCTCGTCGCGCGGGGGCGAATTCGCTGCCGGCTCCCCTGCGCGAGGCGGCTAGTCGTCGGCGTGGATGCGCAGACGGTCGATGGCGCCGTTCTCCGCCACGTAGAGCCAGTCTCCGTCCCGGCTGACCGCCGCGGCGAGCGGGTCTCCGAACAGCCCGGTGGCGAGGATCTCCCATGCTCCGGAGGGAGCGATCCGCAGCAGCGAGTAGCCGTAGGGAGGCCCTCCGCAGGGCACCGCGTAGAGCTCGCCCTGCGGACTCGAGGTCAGAGCGATCGGGCCGCCGCCGGGGAGAACCGTGAGCAACCGGCTGTCTCCGTCGAAGCCGACGAAGTGAACCGTGCGCCGTTGCTCGTCACAGACGTAGAGCCCGCCCGGAGCAGGATCGACCTGCACCGTCTCGTTGCCGAGCGGTTGCCCGTCGAGGGCCTCGAGGAACGTCGTCACGCGGTCGACGCCGGCAATGCGAACCACGGTCTTCCGCTCGCCGCGGTCGCCGGAGGCGGCGTACAGGGCGCCGTCACTCCCGAACGACATGTTGAGAGAGCGAACCCACGCGTGGTGCTGGAGGCGACCGCCGGAGTCGATGCGGACGATCTCACCGGTTGGCAGTCCGACGAACAGCCTTCCGCGATCATCGACCGCGACGCCGAAGCCCCCTCCGTGTTCGATCGGTAGCAGGACCTCGATCTGTCCGTCCGGATGGATCTTCACGAGTTCCCCCGGCTCGGGGTTGTTGTTGTACACGTAGAGGTTGCCCGCCTCGTCGATGTCCATGTCTTGCACCGGCTGGAACCCGGCTGCGACAAGGCGCAGCGCAAGCTCGGGCGCGCGACCGCTGGGGGGGCGATCCGCGGGCTCGAGCACCCTGATACTCGAGTTGTACGAGGCGATCCACAGGCGGCCTTCGTCGTCGAAGTCGATCCCGCCGGAGGTCCCGAGCCCCTCCCACCACATGATGCCGTCGTAGTCTTGCCCGTCTACGGTGAACGGCCGCAGCGTCCCGTCAGGCCGTAGCTGCACCAGGGAGTAGAAGCCGCGAACCCACAGGTCGCCGTCCGGGTCCACTGCGAGGTAGAGCTGATCGAAGCCAAGGTCGGGGCTGGAGAACAGCTCCTCCACCCGCCCGGTCGCAGGATCGACGCGAACGATGCGGGCTTCCCCGTGTTGACTGACGTACAGGGTGCCGTCCGCGCCGAAGGCGAGGTCGAACGCGGAAGGGATGCCGTCGGCCACCCGGTGAGGCGCGTTGTCCGCGCCAACGCGGAGCACGCTCTGGTCCATGGAGTCCGAGAAGTAGAGAACATCCTGGTCATCGAAGGCGATCCCGTCAACGTAGTGCCCCGTAGTCCCCTCAAGGAGGCGAAGGCCGCCGCCCGGCTCCACGGCGTAGATGTTGAGCATGTTCGACACGTAGAGGGTGCCCGCGGCGTCGAACGTGACGTCCATGGGGCCCATCGCGTGCCAGGCGGCCGTGTCGCACCACGTGTCGAGACCGTCGATGCCTCCCTGCGGATCGACACAGACGATGCGCTTGCCGAGCTGGTCGGCGACGTACAGGTGGCCTGCGCCGTACGCCACCCCGATGGGAACCTGGATCGGCCCCCGGTACCTGTAATCGGCGACAAGTGCCGGATCGAGCGTCGCGATGTGGCAGGGCCGCTCGCCGGATGTGGGCGGCAACGCGGCGTCCTCCTCGGGAACCCGGGGGGGCATGGCCGTCGGCCTGAACGAGTCGACCGTGTCCACCTCGCCTCCTCGATCCGCGATGACGTTGATCTCGCGAATCCGCGTCGCGAAGCGCGGCGAGCAGAGATCCTCAAGGTCGATGCGCCCCTCGAAGCCGTGACGAAAGGCGATGGCCGAAGCGGTTGCCGGCCCCGCGTACTGGAAGCCGGTGGTGATGATGGCGTGGTTCAAGAACCCCTGACCGTAGGGCCAGGAGAACAGGTGCACGGCGCCGTCGGCTTCGATGATCACGTCCAGCTGAACGAACCGCTGCGTCGGATCGGCCACTTCTACGAAGAAGTAGAGCGCGTCGGCGTTGCAGAACGCATAGCCGGTGGTGAGGTCGAGACAGCCTGAAGCGGCGTCGCCCGAACGGTCCGTGTGGAGGATCTCACGGCCGGCCCAGTCGTCGATCGTGCCGTCCACGCGGAGGCTCGTTTGCGCAGCGGCCGTTGCCGTAGCAAGAGACAGAGCGATCGCGGCGACCAGAGCGATCGCACGCCGCCCAGAGGCAGAGAAGCGATTCATTCAGGTTCCTCCTCCCCATGATCAGATGACAAGCGCGACGTTACGAGAGTAGCAGATGATCGGTGTCGAAGCACAATATCCAGGGTTGACGCGGCGGACGATGCCGCTATACTCGGAGCTTCGGAAGCGATAGCCGCTTCGCTTGCGGCTGGACGACCAAGGAGAGGAGGCGCCGATGATCAAGAGCCGAACCGAGACTCGCGCGACCTCGTCTTCTGTCGTCGTTGCTCAAGCGCCGATGTCGTAGGACCCTGCGGCCGCCCGGCCGCTCTCCCACCCAAGACGAGACGATGATCGCACACGGGGCACAGCCTCTCGTGCATGCTGTGACGCCCCGCGACCCAGGATCCGATCAGGAGGACGACATGTTGAGCCGTTTGGCCACACGGTACACCGTCCGGCCCGCGCGGCTGGAGGACGTCGAGGCGGTGTGCGATCTGTGCAATGCGTGGTCGATCAGCCTTCGCGGAGTCGACACGTACGACGCCGATGAGCTGCGCCTCGACTGGCAGTCGCCCGGCTTCAACCTGGAGACCGACACGCAGCTGGTGCACGCAGACGGGAAGCTGGTTGGCTACACCTCCGTCTGGGACACCGACGAGCCGCACGTGCGGGTTTTCGGCCTCCTGCGCGTTCACCCCGATTGCCGGGATGCCGCGCTGGAGGGGGCGCTGCTCGAGTGGATGGAGACGCGGGCGCGACTGGCAATCGAGCGCGCTCCTACGGATGCCCGCGTCGTCCTCGCGACGACTGTGTGGAGCGAGGACGACGCGCGGGCGGATCGTCTTGGGCAGCGCGGTTACAACCTAGTACGCCACTTCGTGCGCCTACGGATCGAACAGGATGCCCTTCCGCCCGCGGCGGAGATCCCCGAGGGCATGGTGATCCGGCCGTTCGAGCGGGAGGCCGACTTCCGGCCGATGGTGGTCGCCGTGCGCGAGGCGTTCCGCGACCACTGGGGGCATGTGGAGAGCGATCTCGAGGAGGAGCTGGCGCAGTGGCGGCACTGGATCGACGAGGATCCGTCGTTCGACCCGTCGGTGTGGCACCTGGCGTGCGCAGGCGATGAGATCGTGGGGGTGTCGCTCGGGACCACCAAGAGACCGGAATCCCCCGACCTCGCCTACATCCACGTCCTTTGCGTCACACGGCCGTGGCGCGGCCGTGGTGTTGCTCGCGCCCTGCTGCACCACTCCTTCCGTGTGTTCCACCAGCGGGAGCGATCGGTCGTTGACCTCGACGCCGACGCCGCCAACCTCACCGGGGCGATGCGGCTGTACGAAGGGGTCGGCATGAAGCAGATCTGGCGCAACGATGCCTACGAACTGGAGCTGCGTCCCGGCGTTGACCTGTCGCTGCAAAGCCTCGAGGGCTGAGGAGCACGGCGAGGCTTCGGGTAGACTCCGGCGGGGAGGGATTGCGCATTGAAGATCGGGATCCTTAGCGACAGCCACGATCGTCTTCCGATGATCGAGCGGGCGGTGCAGCGGTTCCACGAGGCAGGCGTGGATATGGTGCTCCACGCCGGCGACTTCGTGTCGCCGTTCACCGCCCTTCCCTTGGCGGAGCTGGGCGTCAGATTCGTCGGCGTGTTCGGCAACAACGACGGCGACAAGCTCTACCTCCGGGAGCGGTTCGCCGACATCGGGAAGGTCCATCTCGGCTACCACAGCTTTGAGGCCGACGGCCTCCGCGTGGTGCTGATGCACGAGCCGAAGTCGATCGACGCGCTCGTTGCCAGCGGCCACTACGACCTGGTGGTCTACGGGCACACCCACAAGATCGACCTACGCGACGGGCCGTGTGCCGTGATCAACCCCGGCGAGGCGTGCGGCTACCTGAGCGGACGGGCGACCGTGGCGGTGTTTGACACCGCCACAGGCGACGCGCGGATCATCGAGCTTGACCCCTAGCTCTCCGGGCCGAATGCCGCGCGCGCGGCGCTTGCCAGCACACTGATCTGGCCGCCGTGGTAGAGGGCGTGCTGCACGTAGCCGTGCAGGTTGTTGTAGGCGGAGGATCCTCCGGGTCGGAGCGGCTCGTCCAGCACCTCGACCGGCAGCGATGCGGTGGCGCGCCGCACTGCGGCCTCGCCGTCGCGAAACTCCTCGAGGAGCGCGGTCCATGCCTCGGCGTTCACCGCGCCGACCGGGGGCCAGTCCTCCTGGCCCGCCTCCGCAGGAGCGGCCCCGTCCAGCAAGTCGACCAGGAGTCTCTGGGTGGCGAGCAGATGCCGTACGATTTCCCAGATCGTGTGAGCGTTGGGAACCGGCCGAGCCGCCGCGTGACGCCAGTCGATCCTCTCCAGCAACGGGACCAATGAGGCACCGGTCCACGACGCCCCGAGATGCGCCCGCCTCATCTGGTCGACGATGCGCTCCTGCTCCTCCATGTTGCCTTCCTGCATTCTGTGTGCGATCCGCTGGGACTGTCGCGAGGGCGCAGGGTGTCGCGGGCCTAGAGCTTGTAGCCGATGGTCCTGAGGAACTCCCTGCGGGCCGCGATGTCTTCGGCGGTTTCCACGCCGTTGGGGGTGACGCCGTCGACTACACCGAGGATCCCGCGGCCGGCGTCCGTCTCGGCGATCACGACCTCCACTGGGTTGGAGGTTGCGCAGAACACGTGACACACCTCCGGCACCCGCTTCACCGCCCCCATCACGTTGATCGGGAATGCGTCCTGCAGGAAGAGGATGAAGCTGTGGCCCGACGCAATGCGTTGCGCGTTATCGATTGCCAGTCGCTCCAGAGCGTCGTCGGTCCCCGCGTGGCGGATCAGCGCCGGACCCGAGGCCTCGCAGAACGCTAGGCCGAACCGAATCCCCGGGATGGCGCCAACGAGCGCCTCGTACAGGTCCTCGACGGTCTTGATGAAATGGCTCTGTCCGAGGATCAGGTTCAGTGCGTCCGGGTTACGGACGGAGACAGTCTCGATCTTCACCTCTCGCCTCCTCTATCTGCGCGGCGATCGCCGCGACGGCGACGGAGACCTCCGTCTCTTCGCCGGTCGCCATGCGCTTCAGTGCGGCGTTTCCTGTGGAAATCTCCCGGTCGCCGAGGACCAACAGGTAGCGCGCATCCAGCCGTCCGGCGCGGTCGAGCTGGCGGCGAAGGCTCCGACCTCTGTGGTCAAGGTCGACCGTCACCCCGGCGCGGCGCAGCTCCTGGGCGAGTCGCAATGCGCGATCGCGGGCCGGATCCCCGAGTGCCGCCACGTACAGCTCGACACCGCCGACCGGCGGCGCGAGGCCGCCGTGTTCCTTGGCGACGATGATCAGCCGGTCGGTGCCTCCGGCGAAGCCCACGGCGGGGGTTGGAGGGCCGCCCAACGCCTCCGACAGGCCGTCGTATCGCCCGCCGCCGAGCAGGCTGTCTTGCGATCCGAGGTCCTCGGAGACCAGCTCGAACACCGTGCGCGTGTAGTAGTCGAGCCCGCGGACCAGACGCGAGTCGATGGTGTAGGAGAGCTCCAGGGCGTCGAGTAGGCGCTGCACCTCATCGAAGTGTTCCTTGCATGCGTCGCACACGTGATCGGCGCTGCCCGGCGCTTCCGCGATGGCCTGCTGGCACGCGGGCTCTTTGCAATCCAGTATCCGTAGAGGATTCTCGATGTGGCGACGCTGGCAATCCTTGCACATGTCGCCGATCTTGTCGGCGAAGTGGGCGCGCAGCACCTCGCGGTATCGGGCACGGTCTTCGCTGCACCCGATGGTGTTGAGTCGAAGGCCGAGACGCTCGAGTCCAAGCGCCGTCATCAGGGACCAGGCGAGATCGATCACCTCGACGTCGAGCGTGGGACAGAGCGAACCGATGGCCTCGATCCCGTATTGGTGGAACTGGCGGTATCGGCCCTTCTGCGGCTTCTCGTAGCGAAACATCGGACCCAGGTAGTAGAGCTTCTGGAACGGTTGCACTGTCGGCAGGCCGTGGTTGAGGTACGCGCGCACGACCGAGGCGGTGCCCTCGGGCCGAAGCGTCAAGCTGCGGCCTTTGCGATCGGCGAACGTGTACATCTCTTTCTGCACCAGGTCGCTCGCCTCGCCGACACCGCGGGTGAACAGCTCCGTGTGTTCGATGATCGGGACGCGGATCTCCCGGTAGTTGTAGCGGGTAGCCACGTTGCGGAAGGCGGTTTCCACGAGCTGCCACCACCCGATCTCCGCGGGCAGGATGTCGTGGGTGCCGCGTACCCGCTCGTAGCTCACCCCAGCTCCCGAAGGAGGTTCATCATCTCGATCAGGCTCTCCGCTGCCTGGGCGCCCTTGTTCCCGGCCTTGGTGCCCGCACGCTCGATGGCCTGTTCGATGGTGTCGGCGGTGATCACGCCGAACGCGATCGGCACCTCAAGCTCGAGGTTCAGCCGCGCGAGCCCCTTGCTCACCTCGCTTGTGATCACCTCGAAGTGCGGCGTGGCGCCGCGGATCACAGCGGCGAGGGCGACGATCCCGTCGTAGCGCCCCGAGCCGGCCATGGACTTGACCGCCTTGGGCAGCTCGAACGCTCCCGGCACCCAGCAGACATCGGTCGTCTCCTCGGACACGCCCGAGCGGCGCAGGCGGTCCAGAGCACCGTCGAGCAGCCGCGTGGTCACCAGGTCGTTGAACCGACTGACGGCGACGCCCACGCGAAGTCCGCTTCCGTTGAACCCGCCCTCATACGTCTTGCCCACGTTGGTCTCCTCTCCGCTGGTCCCGTTGCTTCGCCGCGCGGGACTACACCTGGTTCAGCCGGTGGCCCAGCTTCTCTTTCTTTGTCCGCAGGTAGTCGATGTTGTGCCGGTTGGGAGACACCTCGATCGGGATCTGCTCGGTGATCGTCAGCCCGTAGCCGGACAGGCCGACCACCTTCTTCGGGTTGTTGCTCAGAAGCCGGATCGTCGACAGCCCGAGGTCGCACAGGATCTGTGCGCCGATTCCGTAGTCGCGGAGGTCGGCCTCGAAGCCGAGGCGTTCGTTCGCCTCCACCGTGTCGAGTCCCTCGTCCTGGAGTTGATAGGCGCACACCTTGTTGCGCAGTCCGATGCCGCGTCCCTCCTGTCGCATGTACACGAGGACGCCGGCGCCCTCCCGTTCGATCATCTCGAGCGCCCGACGCAGCTGGTCGCCGCAGTCGCACCGCCTCGAGGCGAACACATCCCCGGTGAGGCACTCCGAGTGCACGCGAACGAGCACGTCCTCCCGACCGGACACATCGCCTTTGACGAGCGCCACGTGCTCCTCCTCCTCCACCGGGCTGGCGTAGCTGATGATGGTGAACGTCCCGAACGCCGTGGGTAACGCCGCCTGGGCCACGCGCTCAACCAACCGTTCGTGACGTTTCCGGTAGGAGATAAGATCGGCGATGTTGACGATCCCCAAGCTGTGCTCGGTGGCAAACGCCTCGAGCTGCGGCAGCCGCGCCATGCTTCCGTCTTCCGCGAGGATCTCACAGAGGACGCCGGCGGGGGCGAGCCCCGCCAGGCGAGTGAGATCGACGGTGGCTTCCGTGTGGCCTGCGCGTCGCAGCACGCCTCCGGCCTGTGCGACGAGCGGGAAGACATGGCCCGGGCGCGCAAGTTCCTCCGGTCGCGTGTCCTCGGCAAGAATCAGAGCCACCGTCTGGGCGCGGTCGTGCGCCGAGATCCCCGTTCCGATTTCGTATCGCGCATCGACGGACACAGTGAAGCGCGTGCCGTGCAGCGCGGTGTTCTCGGGGCACATCGGGGCCAGCGCAAGACGCCGCGCACGGTCCGCCTCGATGGGCATGCAGATGAGGCCGCGTCCGCAACGCGCCATGAAGTTGATCGCCTCGGCGTCGGCGAACTCCGCGGCGATCACGAGATCGCCTTCGTTCTCCCGGTTCTCGTCGTCGACGAGGATCAGAAGCTCGCCCGCCTTCATCCGTTGGACCGCCTGCTCAATGGGGAGGAACATGTTCCATCCTCCTCTTCACGTACTTGGCGACCACGTCGAACTCGAGGTTCACCGCGCCGCCGACCACAGACCGTTTGAGGTTTGTCGCCTCGTAGGTGGCGGGGACGATCGCGCACCGGAACGAGGCGCGGGTCACATCGTACGGGGTCAGGCTGATGCCGTCGACGCAGACGCATCCCTTGTCGACCACGTACGGTGCATAGTCCGCCGGGTAGGCAATGACCAGCGCCCACCCTCCGCGTTGCGCCCGCAGCTCCTTGATCCTTCCCATCGTGTCCACGTGTCCGAGCACGAGGTGGCCGTCGAGCCGTCCGTTGGCCGGCAGGGCGCGCTCAAGGTTCACCCGTGCACCCGTTGGCAGGCGGCCGAGTGTCGTGCGCTCGGCGGTCTCGCGGGAGAGCTCGGCGATGAACCCCCGATGCGTCCGCGCGCGAACCGTCAGACACACTCCGTTGACACAAACGCTCTCCCCGTCGCCAAGGACGGAGATGAACGCTGCCGCTGCCTCCACCTCGATTGCGTCCACGCGACGGCCGAGCAGCGTGCCGAGACACTCGACGATTCCAGTAAACATCGGTGTTGCATCGAGTGTAGCGGAAGCGAAAACGCTGATCAACGGAGTTGCACAGGGGCAAATCGACAGATACTCTAGCGCGACCGGAGGTCGACGATGGATCAGCCAACAACGCGGTGGGGCCTCGTGCCCCTTGTCCTGTGCTTTGCCCTTCTTCTTGCCGCTCCGGTGGCGATGGCCGCCAGCGACGGCCTCCCAGCGGTGTACGTCTACGAGGAACGCGGCGAGGTGGAGGTCATCACTTCACTCGGCGCGTACCTGTTCTCCGTGGAGGACGCGGCGCTTCGGAGCGCCTATCTCTACTACGAGACGTGGGGAGCGCAGGGCGGCGAACTTGTCCCCGGAACGACGACGCAGCTTGTGCAGGTGGATGCGGAGGCGCTCGGCGGCGCCGCCCCGATTCTCAAGCAGGAGCGCCCGATCCTCCGCCGACTACTCTCGCTGAGATTCTCCTTCCCGCTCCTAAGCTACATCGCCTATCGTGAGTACGCGCCGGGAACGACGTTCCCCTTCTCCATCGAGGGGCAAGACGAGGGGTTCGAGCTGCTCTTCGCCGAGCGCGACGCCACGGGGAAGGCGATCGTCGAGTTTGGCGGGAGCGTCGGTGGCCTGGACGTGGTCAAGCGGTTCATCTTCGAGGATGTCCCCTACTACGCCGTTGGCGTCGAGATCGAGGCCACGAACCCCGGAGACGCTGCCGTGGACCTGAAGCTCAACACCGCGGGCTACACCCCGGGCGGAAGCGGGCCGGCGCTCGTCTACCTGTTCGACGGCGTGCGTAGCGATGTGGCGCGCGAGCGTGGAGCCTACGCGCGGTTTGAGGGCATCGGTCTGGTTGACAAGCGGACGGTGTTCTTCCTCGGAGCCGATGCGTCGTCCGAGCTTTCGCCGTTCGTGGCGCCGACGACCGATGTGTCGGCGCGGTTCGGCGTGAGTTGGCAGGTCGCCCCCGGCACGCAAACCGTCAACTTCACGCTGTACGGCGGCAGGCGTCGCTTCCTGCTGATGGAGGACGCGGGGATCGAAGCGGTCGACGATCCAGGAACGGCGGCCCGGTTGATCGTCCCCATTGTGCGCTTCCTTGAGCTTCTCCACCGCACCACCGGCAACTACGGCTGGGCGATCATCCTGTTCACGCTGCTCACGCGCGTGATCCTGTATCCACTGATGCGCAAGCAGTACCACTCCATGGCGCGGATGCAGAAGCTTCAACCGAAGCTGCGCAAGATCCAGGAACGCTTCCGGGAGGACCGGCAGCTGCAGCAGCAGAAGCTGATGGAGCTGTACAAGCGGGAGGGTGTCAACCCGTTCGGGGGATGCCTTCCGATGTTCGTGCAGATTCCGCTCCTTGTCCTGCTGTGGCGGGCGATCTTCTACTCCAGCGAGCAGATGCACCTCTCGTCGGGATTCATGTGGCTCGCCGACCTCAGCGTTCGCGACCCATACTACATCCTTGTCGTCCTGACCACCGCAGTGATGCTCGTTCAGCAGCGGATGATGACGCCGATGACCGCAGGCGGCGAGGGGGGCGGGTCGAGCAAGCTCATCGGATACGTCTTCCCGTTGTTCATGGCGGTGTTCTTCGCCAGCTTCCCCGCGGGGCTCTGGCTCTACTACTTCCTCACCACGGTGCTCCAAGTGGGGCAACAGGCGATCGTCAACTGGGAGCTTGGGCGCTCCGAAGCCGGGAAGCTTGCGGTTCCCGAACTCGCGAGCGAGGAGGAGCAGGACGACGATGGGATGCGAGAAGCTGGAGAAGACGAAAGCTGACATCCACGTGTTCCTGACCGGGGTCCTCGAGCATCTCGAAGAGGAAGCGTCGATCGAGATCGAGGGGGACTCCGAAGATGAGCTCTACGTCAACCTGACCGGAAGCCTGTTCATCCTCTCGGAGGATCGGTCGCTGCTTGCGGCGCTCGAGCACCTGCTGCGCGCGACGCTGCGCCGCACCTCGGGAAGAGAATGTGACGTTGTGCTCGACGTCAACGGAGCGACGCGGCGCCGGCGCGCTGATCTCGTTCGCTTCGCGCTGGACGCTGCCGAGTCGGCGCGACGTGAACACAAGCGGGTGCGGCTGAACCCGATGCCGGCCGGCGATCGGAGGATGGTCCACATCGCGCTTGCCAACTTCCCCGGCGTTCGCACGTTCAGCACCGGCGGCGGTGAAGAGCGACGCGTGGTCATCGAACCCGACGGTGCCTAGCGTGTGCGGCGACACCATTGCTGCCATCTCTACTCCGCTTGGAGAAGGCGGTATCGGGATCGTCCGCGTGAGTGGGCCGGACGCTGTGGCGATCGTCGATGCGACGTTTAGCGCCAGCGATCGCCGGGCACTTGTCCGCGCGGAGACGCACACCGTTCGGCACGGGTTCGTGGTCGATCGGGGACGCCGTGTCGACGAGGTGCTGGTGACGGTCATGCGCGCTCCCCGAACCTACACCCGCGAGGACGTCGTCGAGGTCAACTGCCACGGGGGCATCGTCGCCACGCGGCGGGTGCTGGAGGTGATCCTCGCCGGCGGCGCGCGCCTCGCCGAGAGGGGTGAGTTCACCCGGCGGGCGTTCGAGAACGGTCGGCTGTCGCTTGACGAAGCCAAGTCGGTGCTCGATGTCGTGAGGGCGCGCTCGGGGATGGGGCTCGAAGCGGCACTCGCCCAGCTGGGCGGTGGCTTCGCCGAGGAGATCGATGCTCTTCGGCGGCGGCTTGCCGAGGTTCGTGCGCGCATCGAACTGGGCGTCGACTTCCCCGATGACGACACGAGCCTCCCCGTGTCGACGGAGGAGCTGGGGCGGCTCGCCGAAGAGATCGATGTCCTGCTGCGACGCGGAGCCCGCGGGAGGGCGCTTCGGGAGGGGCTGACCGTCTGCATCGCGGGGCGGCCGAACGTCGGAAAATCGACGTTGCTGAACAGGTTGCTCGATGCGTCGCGAGCGATCGTGGCTCCACTGCCCGGAACGACGCGGGACACGGTGGAGGGCGAGACGGTCCTCGACGGGATCCCGGTTCGTCTGATCGACACCGCGGGGTTGCGGGAGACCGACTCGGCGGTCGAATCCGAGGGGGTGCGCCGCGCCGAGCGAGCGATCCTCGCTTCCGACCTCGTTCTTCTTGTGGTTGACCGCAGCGTGCCTGCGGACGCGGAGACGCACCGCCTGCTCGAGCGGCGCTGGGACCGACCGGTGGCCCTGGTGTGGAGCAAGGCGGACCTTCCGTCCCACGCTGAGCAGGCCGTAGCCGCGGGACCGTGGGTGGCGACGTTCACCGTCTCGGCGCTTTGCGGCACAGGGATGGACGACCTGCGCAAGGGGGTTCTGCGGCTGCTCCGCAAAGGGGAGCTGCCGCAGCGGCAGGCGGTGCTGCTGCTCGACACCTGGCAGGTGGAGCTGCTCCGTCGTGTGCGATCGCTTGTCGGCGCCGCGCGCACCCGCGTCGACGAAGGGGCTCCCGTGGATCAGATCGCTGAGGAGCTGCGCTGGGCACACGTTGAGGCGGGCAGGCTTCAGGGCATCGATCTTGACGAGGAGGTTCTGGATCGGCTGTTCACCAGGTTCTGTGTCGGGAAGTAGGCCGGCGTGCCGATCTACGGGGTCACAACGTCCACGAGGTCTAGCTGCACGCGGCTGCGCCACTCGTCGAAGCCGGCGCGGAACACGATGCCCGCGCCTCGCGCCTCCTCGAGGAGGGGGATGTGGCGGCCGAGGCGGAAGCCGATGAACGGAACCGACACCCCGTTCTGGACGACCATTCCCTTGACGTGCTGCCGCCGCGATCCCACCAGCGACAGGCGGCCGAAGCAGCAGTCCTCGAGGAGGAACAGGGGGATGGGGTTCCCCGGGCCGTACGGCGCCAGCGAGCGGATGTTCGTGTAGAAGCGCATGTCGAGGCCGGTGACCGAGGCTCTGGCGCAGACGATACCCGGGCGTTTCTTCGGGCTTCTGCCGCGAAGGCTTGCGAGCCGCCTGCCGAGGCTTCGGCGGAGCTCATCGAGGTTCTCGTTGTTGACGCTGAACCCCGCCGCCATCTCGTGTCCTCCGTACTGCAGCAGAAGGTCGCGCTGCTCTTCGAGACACGAGACGATGTCGATGCCTTCGACGCTACGGCAGGACCCGCGGCTGACGCCCTCGCCGCGCGAGACCACCACTGCGGGTACGTTGTAGTGATCGACGAGGTGTGACGCAGCGAGCCCGAGGATCCCCTCGTTCCAGTACTCGCCGTCGAGGAAGATCATGCCCTCGTCACGAGGACTCAGACGCTGCTCCGCGATCATCGCCTTTGCCTGAAGGATGAGGTCTTGCTGTGCGATCTCGCGGTCGCGGTTGTAGTCCAACAGGACCTCCGCAAGGTATTTCGCGCGATCCTTTCGCGTGGTGGTGAGAAGCAGAAACGCCACCTTCGGATCTCCGGCGCGGTTGGCGGCGTTGAGCTTCGGGGCGACGAAGAAGCCGATGCTCGACGCGGAAACCCTCTTCGGATTGAGCTTGAGTCCGTCCATGAGCACGCGGAGCCCGAGGGAAGCGCCGGTCCCCTCGGCAATGAGGCCGAACCCCTCCCGCACGATGGCACGATTCTCCACTTCGCCGTCGGCCGACAGCGGCACCAGATCGGCGATCGTCCCCAAGGCCACCAGGTCGAGGAGTTCGTAGGGCGCGGGGCGCCCCAGCCGCTCGTGCAGGGCGCAGACGACCTTGAACGCTACCCCCACCCCCGCCAGGTGGCGGTTGGGGTAGCTGTCGCCCTCGCGCTGTGGATCGACGATGGCGACTGCGGGCGGCAGCGTTGACGTTGGGACGTGGTGGTCGGTCACGATGGTATCAATCCCCGCATCTCGCAGGGTGGCGATCTCCTCGTTGTTGGAGACGCCGCAGTCTGTTGTGATCACCAGGCCGAACCCCTCTTCGATGGCTCGATGGACGAAGCGGGACGTAAGGCCGTGGCCGCGCTGGCGCTCGCCGACGTCCACCTTGACGTGGCCTTTCGGCAGAAGCGCGGACAGGGTGAGGAACAGGACGGCGGCGCCGGTGAGGCCGTCGACGTCGAAGTCGCCGTGTATGAAGACGCGTTCTTCGGACTGGATCGCCTGCTCGAGGCGCCGGACGGCAAGGTCCATGTCGAGAAGCGCAAACGGGGAGTGCAGGAACTGCCGATCGGGATCGAGCAGCCGACGCCAGTCGCTGCCGCCACGACGCGCGAGCACGGAGGCGAACGCCGGCTCACACTCAAGCTCGGTCCCGATCCTCTCGACGAGGCGTGGGTCCGGTGCCTCGGCCAGCTCCCACGTCCTCCCGCGGCGCAGGAGGGAGTTCATCTTCGTCTCTTGTCGTCCTTTGCCCGCAGTGCCCACGCGTAGAGCACGGGGTTGGCGATGTACATCGAAGAGTAGGTACCAACGATCACGCCGATCAGAAGAGCCAGCGAGAAGCCGCGGAGCACCGAGCCTCCGAACACGAAAAGGATCGTCACGGGGATCAACGTTGTGAGCGATGTGTTGATCGTTCGGCTGAGCGACTGCGACACGCTACGGTTGATGATCTCGCGAATGGAGAGGCGCTTGTCGAGCTTGAGGTTCTCACGGATCCGATCGTAGATCACGATGGTGTCGTTCAGCGAGTACCCGATGATCGTCAGGAACGCAGCGATCGTCGGGATGTTGATCTCGACGCCGAACAGCGCAAACACCCCGAGAGCGATGACCACGTCGTGCATAATCGCGGCAATGGCCCCGATCGCGTAACGAAGGCGGAAGCGCCAAGACACATACACAAGGATGATGAGGATCGCCAGCAGAATGGCCTGCCAGCCCTTTTGCGTGAGCTCGCGGCTCACCTGCTGACTGATGGCCACGCGGCTGATGTTGGCCTGCGCCGGCTCCACAACCGGGAACTCCGCAGCAAGCATCCGCTCGATGCGGTCGATCGTCGCCTGCTCGGTCCGAATGTCGAGCTGCGTTGTGATCACCGCGCGGTTGGCGCTGAGGAACTCCTGAATCACGCTCTTGGACAGATCGGTATCGCCTGCGTCGATCCCCGCCAGCGCCTCGCGCAGGGACGCGGCGTCCACCGGCTCGGTGAAGTCCACCGTGAACTCCGTTCCCCCGGTGAAGTCAATGCCCAGGTTCCAGCCTCTCACCTGGGGTATGAGCAGGATGGCGCTGATGACCACGAGCCCGATCGACAGCGGCACGAAATACTTGGTCATGCGCAGGAAGTCGAAGGTGCGCAATCCGGGCCTCCTACAGCTCGGCGATCCGTCGAGCCCACTGGGACTTGATGCGGCTCGCCTTGTTCTTGTGGATGGCGTTGCGCTGTGCCGCCTTGTCGGCGGCACGGTTAAGCGCGGGCAGAAGCCCCTCGGCGCCGCTCTTGTCGTTGGCGGCGAGGTACGCCTTGATCTGGTGTGTGACGCGTCGGATCGCACGTTTTCGAGCGCGGTTGCGCTGGCGTCGCACTTCGCTTTGTCGGAGCCGCTTTGCGGCAGAACGAATATTGGGTATCGCAATCACCTCTGAATGATCGGCATCCCGCTTCCGTGGCCTGGAATGGTAGCCCAACGAAAGAGGGGATTCAAGGCGTCCATCGCTGTCTGCGAGTGTCGTTTCGGCGCTCGACACGCGTCGGCTCACGCCTTGGGTCGGGCGGCGCGCTCCGTGAACCGCGAGACCACGGTGTCGACGAGCTCGTCCCGGTTGCCCAAGCGGACGCGTACCAGGGACAACTCGCGCCGAACACGATGCACGATCGGGTGTTGAAGCCGCGCATGGGTGCTGATCAGTAGGGAAACGTCGCTTGCAAGGGCCCGCTCCAGCAAGGAGATGAAGCGTGCGGACTGCATCTCCATCGGCGCGACCTCGTCGATGACCGTGAGCCCCCCGCGTTCGAGCGATCGCTCGACGGCGGCCATGCCAATGCGCTCAAGGTCATCGAGGTTGACGCGGTAGCTGCCGATGCGAGGTCCCGAGGGTCGATGGATGTGGGCGAGAACGCCTTGCTCGCCGCTCGCCAGATCGATCACGGCGAACCCGACCCGTCGCCCGCAGCGGAGGATCTCCTTGGTGACCATCCCTCCAACCTCGGTATCGAGTCGGGCGACGACGCGCTCGATGAGCGTCGTCTTACCCACTCCCGGGCGCCCGGTCAGCGCCACCCGCGCCTTGATGTCCACGATGAGCGATTCTATCCTGGCGACGCCTTGGGAGAAGCAACGACGCTTGTGACGATCCTCCAGGATGAGCGGGTGCGTCACCCCCGGATGACCGAGCGGGACCTGTGCAAGCTTCTCTATCAGGCGGTCTTCGGGGGCGACCACTGGCTGCGTTTTCGCGGCCCGTTTCTCGCCGCGCTGGCGTCGGAGTGGCATCGGTTGCCTGCGAGCCTCCCCGGGGGAGCCTTGCAGCTCATCGATCCCCAGGGGAAGACCGCGAGGCTGCATCTGGTGGGCGCCCGAGAAGCCGGCGTTACGTTGGACGAGCTCGGGGGGGTGCTTGTGAACCAGGGGATGAAGAGCGGGGATCCGCGGCGCTTTCGCAGACTGGTAGGTCGTGTCGCGCGGCTCGCCAGGGACGGACGCCTGCCGTTCGACGGAGCGGCGCTGGAGACGTCGGCGGACGCACGGAGCCCGGGACACCACTCACCGGCGTTCGGACCGGCGCACTACCGGTTGATTCACGACGTTACTGCCCCCGTGACCCGGGAGTGGCTCGCGGGGCATGAACTCGGATGAGCGAGGTCGAGCGGAGGATCGCGCATCTGGACATGGACGCGTTCTTCGCCGCGGTGGAGCAGTTGGACGACCCCACGCTTCGCGGTCGCCCCGTTGTCGTTGGCGGCCTCGGTCCGCGAGGCGTCGTCTCCACCGCATCCTACGAGGCACGTGAGTTCGGTGTCGGCAGCGCGATGCCGATGACACGGGCACGACGCCTCTGCCCCCGAGCCGCGTTTCTGAAGCCTCGCTTCGCACGCTACAAGGAGATCTCCGAGGCCGTACGGGCGCTGCTGCGCGAGGTCTCCAGCGCTGTGGAACCGATCTCTCTCGATGAGGCGTTCTTCGATCTCTCGGCGGCCGCGCCGAGCTTCGAGGCGGCAACGCGGGTGGTCGCCGAGGTGAAACGGCGGGTTCGCGAGCGGACAGGTCTCTGCTGTTCCGTCGGTCTTGCGCCGAACCGGTTCCTCGCCAAACTGGCCTCGGAGCTTGCCAAGCCGGACGGGCTTCGCGTCATCTCGCCGGACCGCGTCCGCCTGGTGCTCGATCCGCTGCCCGTGGGGCGCCTCTGGGGGGTGGGGCCGGTCACCGAGCAGCGGCTCCACGGGCTGGGGATTCGCACGGTGGAAGAGCTGCGCCGCGTGCCGCTCGACCTTCTACTGCGCGAGTTCGGGCAACTGGGGGGGGAGCTTGCCCGCCGGGCGCGGGGCGAAGACGAGACGCCGGTGGCGGTGCCGGCGCAAAGCCGGTCGATCTCCCGCGAGACAACGTTCCCTACGGACGTGAAGGACAGCGAGCGGCTGCACGCTGTCCTCCGCCGCCTCGCGAACGACGTCGCCCGTCAGCTCCAGCGGGAGCACCTGATCGCACGATCAATCCGCATCAAGGTACGCTTCCCGGATTTCCGCACGGAGACGCGGCAGATCAGCTTCGGGGCCGGAGTCGACTCTCCACGGCTTCTCGGCGACGTCGCCGTTGAGCTTCTCTCGCGCCGTGTCGATATCGGGGACGAGGGCGTCCGCCTTGTGGGCATCGCGGGGGCGCGCCTCGGCCGATCGCTCGTGCGACAGCTGTCGTTGTTCGAGGAGCTGCCGCCGGACGGAGCCGCGTAGGGGGCGGGCGTGGATGCCGTTGTCAATGCCCCCCCGAAGGAATACTCTGTTTCTTAACACGAGGTGGTTTGCATGAGGCGATGGCTTCTCCCGGGGCTTCTGGTTGTTGCTGCGGCAAGCGTGATCTGCTCCGCCGTTTCGATCTGCGAATACAGCACCCCCCGCACCGACATCGCGGACCTGTCCCTGTCGTTTGCCTACGACTACCATCGCGACCCCTACGGGATCGCCAACGAGGACGTCAGCACCGGCCGCCTGGATGTCGTGTACTCGCGGCTGTTCGACTCCGCCGACGTCGGCTACAACCTCGATGTGACGAACTACATCTCCGTTGCGGTGCCCGAACCGCCGGACTACTCGATCCTCGCCCGCGGCAGCCTGAAGCGCTACGTTCACAGCGGCGTCGGGGAGGGCTTCCCTGTCTTCGGCTTCGCCGGGATCACCGGTCGAAGCGCCGCTTCCTACGAGACGATTGGTCTGGTGATGAACCTTGGAGTGGGCTACGGGCGGTTCACCGACGTGACGCCTCTGGCCAAGGCGGTGCAGGTGGATCAGGCGCTGGTCAGGGGCGGCGCGCTGGAGGGCCACCTGAGCGATCCGGAGCTCATCTCGCTGGCACACGACATCGACAGCGCCGCGACCTACCCGACGACGGCGGAGCTCCTGCGAGCCATAGAGGACCGCGTTCTGCGTCAGAGCGGGCTGCTCCGTGCGGGGGGACTGGATGCGCTGGCCTCCTCGGAGGTCGAGCGGATCCTCACGGACGACCGGTTCGTCCGTTACTGCGGAGGGGAGTTCAAGGTGGGCCTCGAGTACGAACTGATCGACCCGTTGCTCGGGGCGAACAACCTTCTGGCCAACATCGGATTCAACTACGCGTTCACGACCACACCGCAGACGCAGTTCCTTCTGGAGGGGAGCCTTGCGGGGGCCTATGAGGTGTGGCGCGGTCATCGCATCGAGTTCGCGGCGCAGTACAACCGGGTGCTCGCTGAGCAGGTGGCCGTAGAAGTGGGGTACGCGTTTGCTCGCGAGCGGTTCGCGGACCGCCTCGGCAACGTGGGAGACGCCACCTGGAGGCACGATGTCGTGCTGCAGCTGAACCTGGTGCCCGCCTACGGCACGTGGGTGGCCCTCGAAGCGACCTTCCGGCTGGAGCCGTTCTTCCTCGAGTGGGCAGCCGACATCACGCTTTCGATCGGGGTCGATCTCATCTGATTGTCGGTCGAAGCGCCGTTTCGATCGCGTCCAGCATGTGGGGGTCGAGCCCGAGCTTCGGAATCTCCGCTGGAGGAAACCAGTCAGCCTCGGCGATCTCGTCAGGGCTGGGCCGGGGCGGCGAGTGGATCGTCATCCGGTAGAACAGCATGACCCAGTGCAGCCGACTGCTCTCGCCGAGGCGTCCGGTGGCTTTGAGGAGCCCTCCGATGGTGGAACACACGCCGAGCTCCTCGCGGATCTCGCGAGCGAGGCCGTCCCGAGGTGCTTCACCGAAGCGAAGGAAGCCCCCGGGCAACGTCCAGCGACCGGCGGTGTAGCCACGATTGCCCTTCACGAGGAGGAGCTTGCCGTCGGCCTCGCAGATCCCCTCCACGACCACGCGCGGCATGCTGCCGTGGATGGCAGCCTGCAGAAGCGTAGAGGCTCTGGGATCGCTCGCGAGATCGTCCTTCGACGGCCACGACGCGGGATGCGCCGGGAGCTCGGGAACACAGAAGACCACCGGCTCCGGTGTCGCTAGCGGCCCGATCTGCTCCACCGGGAAAGGAAGCTCCTCGCGGGCCGGAAGATCGAAACGCCCGTTCCTTCGGACGACAAACAGCCGTCCGTCGCTCTCCACGTAGCATCGCACCTGCTCCATGGCGGGATTGTAGCGCCCCGTCGCTCCCGACGGAGTGACGGGGCGCAAGTGGAATCCGCGGCGGGGCTTTGGTACCCTGTCGGCTCGGCGGCGAGACCTGTTGGTAAGGCGCTCTACTGCAGGAGGGGACGTGTTTTCGATCACAGAGAAGCGACGAGTTGGTCCGGGAATCCATGAGTACGTCGTCGAGGCTCCCGACGTGTCTCGTGTGGCCAAGGCGGGGCAGTTCGTAGTACTCCGGTTGCACGAGAAGGGCGAGCGCATCCCGCTGACGATCGTGGAGACGCTTCCCGAGACCGGTGGCGTACGCCTGGTTGTCCAAGCGGTGGGCAAGACGACGATGGAAATGGAGGAACGCTTCGGGGTGGGTGACGAGATCCTCGACTTCGTGGGACCTCTTGGGGAACCCAGCGAGATTGAGGCCTACGGCACCGTGGTGTGCGTGGGCGGGGGTGTGGGCATTGCGCCGCTTCTCCCCATTGCCCGCGCGCTTCACGATGCGGGAAACCACGTGATCGGGATCATCGGGGCGCGTACCGCGGAGCTGCTCTTCTACGAGGAGGAGATGCGACAAGCCTGTGACGAGCTCCACACGATGACGGACGATGGGTCCTACGGCCGCAAGGGGTTCGTGAGTCAGCCCCTGGAGGAAATCCTTACATCTGCCAGGGAGGTCCACCGCGTCTGGGTCATCGGCCCGCCGATCATGATGAAGGTCTGCGCTGACGCGACCCGTCGGTACGGCGTCCCCACGATCGCGAGCCTGAATCCGGTGATGGTCGACGGAACCGGCATGTGTGGCGGTTGCCGCGTCGAGGTGGACGGCGTTGCGCGCTTCGGCTGTGTGGACGGGCCGGAGTTCGATGCGCACAAGGTGGACTTCGACCAGCTCATCGCCAGGCTGCGGTACTTCTCGGAGAGCGAAGGGGAGGCCGTGGAGCAGTACAAGGGATGCCAGTGCGGGCACGAAGCGAGGTCCGGCAAGTGATCGCGAAGGACCAGACGCCGATGCGGCAGCAGCCGCCCGAAGAGCGGGTAGCGAACTTCGATGAGGTTCCCTACGGCTACAACGAGGAGGAGGCGGTTGCCGAGGCTTCGCGATGCCTGCAGTGCGCGAACGCGCCGTGCGTCGCCGGATGTCCTGTCCAGATTGATATCCCGGGGTTCATCGACCACATCAAGCATCGCCGTTTCGCTCAGGCGGTGGCCACGATCAAGGAAGCGAACACGCTTCCTTCGATCTGTGGCCGGGTCTGCCCGCAGGAGTCGCAATGCCAGGGTGTCTGTACCCTGGGGAACCGGTTTGACGCGGTGGGGATCGGCCGTCTGGAGAGGTTCTGCGGCGACTGGGAGGCCGAGCACGAGCGGTGCTGCCCTGAGGTTGCCGAGGACACCGGCCGCCGTGTCGCGATCGTCGGCTCGGGACCCGCTGGGTTGACCGCGGCGGGGGAGCTCCGACGAAGAGGTCATCGGGTCACGGTGTTCGAGCTGCTCCACGCGGCGGGCGGAGTGCTGATGTACGGGATTCCCGAGTTCCGTCTCCCCAAGGCCATCGTCAAGCGCGAGATCGATGCCCTGTGCGACATGGGCGTGGAGATCGCCCTCAACCAGGTCGTCGGGAGGACGCGATTGGTGCAGCAGCTTCTGGGCGGGACGTACGACGCCGTGTTCATCGGAACCGGCGCGGGGCTTCCGCGCTTCCTGGGGATACCGGGGGAGCAGCTGGGAGGCGTCTACTCGGCCAACGAGTTTCTCACCAGAACCAATCTGATGCGGGCCTACCGTTTCCCCGAGTACGATACGCCGATTCGCGTGGGAGAGCAGGCGGTGATCGTTGGCGGCGGGAACGTGGCGATGGACTCGGCCCGAACCGCCCTGCGCCTGGGCGCAAAGCAGTCCACGATTGTCTATCGTCGCAGCGAGGCGGAGCTGCCGGCAAGGGCGGAAGAGGTGGAGCACGCCCACGAGGAGGGGATCCGGTTCCAGCTTCTGTCGAACCCCGTGAGTTTCATCGGCGAAGAGGGGCGGCTCGTCGCCGTGGAGTGCATCCGCATGGAGCTTGGCGAGCCGGATGGATCCGGCCGAAGACGTCCCATTCCTGTCGCCGACTCCACGTTCCGCCTTCCGGCTGATACGGCGATCATCGCCGTTGGCAACGGGCCGCACCCCCTTGTCCCGCGCAGCATGCCGGATCTTGCGTTGGATGATCGGGGCAACATCGTTGCCGACGCCGAGACGGGGGCGACGAACCTGCAAGGGGTGTATGCGGGGGGCGACATCGTGACCGGCGCGGCCACGGTCATCGAAGCCATGGGGGCTGGGAAGCGCGCGGCGCGGGCGATCCATGAAGCCTTGACCCGCCCTGCAGAGCCGCCTGCCTAGGAGGTTGTTGCGGCCCGGGGGATCGGGCGGTAGCATGAGAACCCATGTGTGCGGAGAAGACGCTCTCGGGATGTGGGCATCCGGCGATTGTCGGCGTTCTTGGAGGCATGGGGCCACACGCGACGGCGGCGTTCTTCCTGCGGCTCATCCGCCGCACGCCAGCGACGTGTGATCAGGAGCATCTGCACGTTCTCATCGACAACGATCCCGGCATCCCCGATCGCACGGCGGCGATCCTTGGCGATGGTGCGAGTCCGCTGACGCGGATGCTTGCGGCGGCACAGCGGCTCGCGGCGGCAGGAGCCACACTGATCGCCATGCCATGCAACACCGCCCACGTGTGGCTTGAGGAGCTGCGGCGTGGCGTGGACGTGCCGATCGTTGACATGGTGGAGGAGACGTCGCGCGCGGCGGCGCAGGCCGCGCCTGCGTCGGCGGACGTGGGGCTGTTGGCGACCACCGGCACTGTACGAAGCGGGCTGTACGCTCGCACGCTCGAACGGCTGGGGCGGCGACTGATCGTTCCCACGGAGGAGGATCAGCGCGTGGTGGCCGCGGCCATCGCACGCGTCAAGGCGGACGACGCGGTGCCGCGGGGGGCGCTTGTCGGGGTCTGCGAACGGTTGGTGGACCGCGGCGCCGCAGGGCTGATCCTTGGATGCACGGAGATCCCGCTCGTACTCTCGTCTGGCGATGTGGCCGTCGCGATCTTCGACTCGATGGACCTTCTGGCACGAAGCGTCGTCAAGCGGTGCACCGGTGGAAGCGAGCGGACCGGAAGCTTCGGGGGGGAGTAGCGCGTGGCGGGCCGCCCGGCGCGGCGCAAGCTCCGCATCGGACGCGCGGATCGAGGCCCGACCAACGGCATCAGCGACGTCCCCGGTGTCGCCGTCGGCCACGCGACGGTGCCGAACGAGAACGGGGCGGGAACCGGGGTCACGGCGATCGTTCCTCACGGCGGCGACCTCTATCGCGAGAAGGCAACCGCTTCGATCCTGACGGTCAACGGCTACGGCAAGCTCACGGGCATCGCCCAGGTGAACGAGCTGGGAACGCTTGAGACGCCGATCCTTCTCACCAACACCCTCAGCGTGGGGACGGTCTGGGACGCGACGGTCAGCTGGATGCTCGACCGCTTCGATCGGCCGGACGACCCGCTGCTGTCGATCAACCCTGTTGTTGGCGAGTGCAACGACGCCCGGCTCTCCGACATCCGCTCACGGCAGGTGAAGGCGTCCCACGTCTTCCAATCGCTCGAAGCGGCGTCGTGCGGCCCGGTGATCGAGGGGTGCGTTGGCGCCGGCGCGGGGATGACCGCGTTCGGCTGGAAGAGCGGTGTGGGGACAGCATCGCGGCGGCTTCAAGTGGACGGGCGGCCGTTCACCCTGGGCGTGCTGGCGCTGCCCAACTACGGGAAACCTGAGGATCTGGTCATCGCAGGGGTGCCGATCGGTGCCACGCTTCGGCCGCCGCAGCGCGTCCAGGACGTGGGAGCCGGCTCGATCGTGGTCGTGGTGGCCACCGACCTCCCGATCGACCATCGTCAGCTTCTGCGGCTCTCGAAGCGGGCCGCATGGGGTGTTGCCCGTACCGGGGGCCACTGCGCCGGGACGAGCGGTGAGTTCGTCGTTGCCTTCACCACCGCGCATCGGATCTCCGCGGCGGCGCCGCGCGTCCACGTGCCGCGCGTGAACGACGTGGGGGGAGCGCTTGACGAGGCGTTCGCCGCTGCTGCGGAGGCGACCGAAGAAGCGATCGTGTCGGCTCTTCTCGCCGCCGATCCGGCCGAAGGAGCGGCGGGGCGCCGCATCGAAGCGATCCCCACGGATCGTGTGGTTGCGCTGCTCGCGGAGCGCGGCGTGGCCTACTCCTGAAACGCCTCCACCTGCGCATCGGCGAACAGACCGGGAACGCCGCCGGTGTGGATCAAGACGACCGCTTGATCCGCGGAGAAGCGCCCGCGATCGATCAGATCTACAAGTCCTGCCAGCGCCTTCCCGGTGTACACCGGGTCCAGTACGATGCCCTCGGTGCGCGCCAGCAACCGCACCGCGTCCACCATCCCCGGGGTCGGGATCCCGTATCCCTCTCCGACATACTCGTCGTGGATCAGGATACGCTCTTCGCGGAGCGGAACAGTGAGGGACAGCGCTTCCCACGCCTCGTGTAGCTGGCGTGCGATGCGGGAGACAAGGTCCTCACGGCAGCCGGAAACGCTGATGCCGATGACCTCCGCTTCGTCCTGGGTGTACAAGGAGGCGCCGAGAAGCAGTCCCGTCTGTGTGCTCGACGTGCCGCACGCCGTGACCAAGACATCGGGTGCCAGCTCTTGGTCGCGAAGCTGCCGGACGATCTCGAGGACGCACCCGGCGTATCCCAGGGCGCCGTGCAGGGGGCGACACCCGTTTGGGATGAAGTAGGGGACCTCCCCCGCAGCGGCAAGCTCGGCGCTCCAGCGGGCAACCTCCTCCTCGACCGCGGACATGGATTGATCCCGCGTCACCCGGACGCTCCCTCGCACGTAGCGGATGCCGGCGACGCCCAGCATCCGATCGATGAGGAGGTTCCCCGTCGCACGTTTCGGTGCGTCGCCCTTGAGTACGGCGTATGTTTTGAGCCCCAGTCGGCATCCCGCGGCGATGGTCAGGCGCACGTGGTTGCTCTGGATCCCGCCGGCGGTGAGCAGTGCCGTGGCGCCGCCCGCCGCTGCCTCCGCAAGGGCGTACTCAAGCTTGCGCAGCTTGTTGCCTCCCAAGCCCAGGCCGCTCAGGTCATCTCGCTTGAGGAACAGCTGCGGGCCGCCCAATGCCCTTGTGAGACGCTCGAGTCGCTGCAGTGGTGTCGGGAACTCGCCAAGAGGGATCCGAGGGAACCTACCGATCTGCATGATGCCTCCTTGGCGTGAGCCTACACGAATCCGCCCGATTGCGGGAGGCAGAGAAAGCGGGGAAGCCGCCTTCGACAACGGGATGCTCCTTGTGGGCGCGACGTCCGTCCCTTGCGGGTCACCTGCGTTGCGCCGGGCGGTGGCGGATCACATAAGCTGGAAGCGAGGGCCGTGTGGTGACGGATGACCCGTTAGCAGGTAACTGGTGTCGGATGTTATCAGAAGGCACTTGTCTAATATATCGCTCAGACAGCCAGCACCACCCGGTGCACAACGCGAGGGGAGGCTTCGGCCTCCCCTCGCGGCCGTTCACCGACGCGGGGGAACAGAGGGACAACGATTCCGGGCGTGCGGGTGGAGGTTAACGGCGGCCGCCGCGGGCGCGAAGCAGCGCGGCGCGCGCTTGGCGGATGTTGCGGAGGAACCGTGTGATGGCCAAGCCACCCAGCACAACGGGTGAGACGGCGGCGAACGGGACCGCGGCGGCCGGGCCGCTGCGCAGCCGCAGCGCGAGAAACGCGAACGCCCCCGCTACGGCAACTGACGCAGCCATCCCCCGCCATGAGGCGCGAAGCGGATGGGGTGCTCGGCCGGCGGCGCGTGCTGCGTGTCCTTCGATGAGGACGGCGCTGACACGTCCTGCGGTTCGGATGCTCAAGCAGAGCAGGCCGCCGGCGATGGCCCCGGTGATCAGCCCGAGGAGGCTTCGGGTGGCGAGCGCCTCCACCAGGGCGCCGAGACCGGCTGCGGGAACCAGCGAAATGGACAGGAGAAGCTTCAGGATTACTTGTGCGCTGCGTGACGCGGCGAGCGGGGAGACGGCGAGCGAGCTCAACCCGACGACGCCGATCAGCGCGAGGAGCGGATACCACGTTGCCATGTCCTTGCCGAGGGCGAACGCCGCGTTGCCGGCGGCGAGCCACAGGGCAACCCCACACGCCCACAGGACCAGGCCCGGCAGCAGGAATGCAAGAGCCGGACGCCGGCTCGATGGTCGAGCGGAGCTGGTTGGTGATGTCCACTCCACGGAGCCCTTGCCGCCTGTCGAACGCTGCTTCTGCTTGCCGCCGCTCATGATCCCCTCCGGAGGCCGATCGTAGGCGACGGACGGGGCAGCGGCAACGTCAACGGCTATCTGGGGCAGCGGCCGGCGCACGAGGCACCGGCCGCACAACGTGCCGCGAACAGAGGCGGCGTGCTACGCTTCAGGCTCCACGTATTCGGGCACGATTGGCACGTAGAGGTACTCCCACACGGTCCACTCCTGGTCGGGGGACGCGGTGTAGGTGATGATGCAAACGTAGTCGGTGTCGGGCTCCTGGTCCTCGTAGCCGGTGTAGAGCGTCGAACGCATCTCGGCGAGGATGTCGATCACGCTCTGCCCGACCCGACCGAGAACGTGAAGCTGGGCCTCACCCGGCCGCAGGTCGACCGGCACGTACTCGCCGGTAGCGAAGTGGGTCGCGGCCTCGGCGATCCACGCCTGGTCGTAGGCGAGTCCGGCGGCGACGCGAAGGCCGCCGTAGATCGGGACCTCCTCGGGGTTGGCGAGGATCAGTGCCAGTTCCCCCTCCTCGGTATAGGTTCCCGTGACCTGAAGCCAGCCGGCGAGCTCGCCGTGGAACAGCGGCACCAGACCGAAGCTCTTGGCCCAGCCGGGGACCCCATCGCGTCCGCCTCCCGGCGATTCATCTCCCGGCGGTGTCCCGGGGGCCGGAGAGGGCTCGGGCTCTGGATCGGGGCCTGGCACCGGCTTGGGCAACGGTGGAATCGGGAACGGGAACGGCTTGGGGCGCGGCGGCATCGGTAGCGGGAACGGCCACGGGATCGGAAGTGGGCGCGGAAGCGGCCGCGGCAACGGCGGGATCGGGATGATGATCGGGTCCTTCTTCAGCGGATCGGGGGTCGTGGTGTCCCCTGCCGCGGCGGCGATCGCGAGACCGGCGAGCGCGCCCAGGACGAGGCAGACAACGACGCTTCTCAGGATGTGACGCACGGTGAACGCACCTCCCTTGGGCGCGGCCGCAGCTTGCGGCTCTGGAAAGACGAGGGGCATCTCAACGCGAGATGCCCCGTCAGCTTTCCACGCCCGATTGAGTAAGTGCAGCAAGTATACACGATACATTGGCGGGTATTCAATATCCGTTACGGTGTGTATTCTAGGGGATGTGCATTGCGTGATCTGCGTCTCGATCCCGCCGGCGATTGCCACAATGAGGGGGGGCGACGGCTTGCCGTTTAGGAGACCCGTGGGATCGCGTGGCGGCACGTCAGCCGCTGGGTCAAGCGGCCCCGACGGACGGGGTGCTCACTTGTTGGAGGCGCTGTTCTTGGGTGCGTCCTGGGCTTGCAGATCGAGTGAAGCGCCGTGGGGGATTGCTTTGCTTGTGAGGTACCCCGTGTGGCTGATGCCGAGGAGGGCGAGCATGCCGGCGTCCACCGAGGGGAATGCGTGGATCGCGTCAGAGCCTGCGAGGCGCGCGCCGAGCGACGCGGCGTAGACACTGGCGAGGACAAGTGTGAGAAGCAGCATCTGAGTCCTTGCTAGATCCAGCGTGCCGGCGTTGCCCACCTCCTCACCCCAGACAAGGTCTCCGAGCGATGCGCCACGTGGGGAGGTGTTGGCAAGGGCGCCCCTCGCGGTTTCGACGTGCCCGACGTCCATCCCGAGATCGGCAAGACGGTTCAATCGATGTGCCTCATCAAGGGGGGCAAGCTCGCTGGTTCGCTTGGAGGCGAGAACAAGGGGAGATCCGACGAGGGTCGCTGTGCTGATGCCCATCAGAAGCCAGATCTCGGCAGGAATCGCGATGGATAGCGGTGCCGAGACGCCGTTTGCGACGTTTGCCAGCGCTGCGGTGTAGAGCGACGACGCGACGATGAGCGTCCAGAGTGCCATTTGCAACCGCGACAGGCTCATGCGGTTGCGACGATCGATCAGCGCACCAAGCCATCGTCTGGTTGTGCCGTGGCCGGCGACCCCCATCATGAGGGCCATCAGGAGTCCCGACAAGAGCCACGCTTGTTGCCGTCCCGCTCGCGTTGCTGCGACGCCCACCACGAGCAGGGCCGTGCCCAGCGCAACGAGCGCCAGGCTGTGCCAAGCTGTCCACGTCACCTTCTGCTTCATCTTGGACCTCCTCTGCGCCTGTTTCACTCCACGTGGTACTGGTTTTCGGGCCGGCCGCCGGACCCTCAGGGTGCTGTGGCGAGATCATGGCCTGGCGGGTCCTCCGGCTACGGGCACACGCCGTCAAGAGGCCACATCTCCTGAGGTGTGGCCGATTCCAACGCGGCTTCCACCGCGTCAGGGAGCTGCCACAGAAAGTCGATGCCTGTCGCGGCCTCGATGTCGTCGATGGGCCGCAGGAAGTCTACCAGGTCGAGTCCAAGATCCCGGAGCGCCGTGCTCGACGCGGTCTGCGGGAGGACGAAGGAGAGCGTGCGGACGGAGCGTCCCGCACAGACGTCGATGAGGATCTTGTAGAACGCGACAGGGATCTGGACGGGCTTGGGAGGCGGATCGTCGATGTGGGCGAAGTCGCGCTGGAGCGTACGTGGGGCCTCGTCGAAGATCGGACCGGTGATGACCCACGTCTCCTCGAACGCCTGTGCGTACTCCTTGACGATGCTTTCCAGGTTCTCCCACGGCCCGGAGTTGAGCGGACCCCACTGCGGCGAGACGTTGCTCATCCGGAACGTCTCCTTCTGTGCGGCGCGACCGTAGCGTGTCATGATGGCGTCGTTTGGCGCCATGTGCCCCCGGGTGTAGCCGGTGTTCGTGTAGTCTTCGTGCTTCACCCGGGCCGTGGTCCTCGTGTCGATGTTGAACCGTCCCGGTCGCTCGAAGTCGTACGGTTCGTCGATCTGGAAGACCCGGTAGGACGCCCACAGGGGGTTCATTCGGGCGTTGTCGTAGCCGACGACAAACGCGGTGCTCTCCAGGATCTCGTAGGAGCTATCGGCGGCCGCGAACGTCGGGATTCCTCCGAAGACCGCCCCCGCGTCCGGCGATGTGCCTCCGCCGATGCTGACCGCCAGGTAGGCGACCGCCCCAACAACGGCGGCTCCCACGGATCCTGTGACCGCGCGGGTTCTCCGCACTTCAGGCGACGCGCCCGTCGGAGAGGACATGACGATCACCTCCACGAGACTCTTGTAGAAGGGAGTCAAGGCTTCTGTCAAGTGCTCGGCGGTTGACAGGGGGAGGAGGTCCAAGTAGCCTGTGGGCCCCGTTTCGCCGGCGGTCGACGTTGCGACGGAGAATCGGGGACAAGGAGCGTGAGAAAGCCGATGCCCGACGTGGATGCACTGCGTGATCGAATGTCCGAGGAGCGGATCGAGTTCGTGGACCTCAAGGTTGCCGATCTTCTGGGGCGCTGGCGCCACGTGACGGTTCCTTCCGCGAGGTTCGACGCGTCCGTCGTCGAGCGTGGGATCGCCTTCGATGCCTCGAACCTGGGCTATGCGTCTGTCGAAGGAAGCGACATGCGGTTGCGTCCGGACCTCGGCACAGCGACCGTCGCCGAGGAAGACGGCGACCGGGTGCTCTCTGTGATCTGTGATGTGTATCCCGCCGCCTCCGACGAGCCGTTCCGCGACGACCCAAGGGGGATTGCCCGTCGGACGGAGCGGCTGGCGCTCCGCGAGACCGGGGCGGACGATGTGCGGCTGAGTCCGGAACTGGAGTTCTACGTTTTCCAGGAGGCGCGGTTCGTGTCGGACGAGTGCTCGTCGGGGTACACGATCGATCCGATGAGTGGGCGCTCGGGCCTGTCGTTCTATCACATCTGCCCTCCAGAGGATCGGCTGTTGGCGTTGCGGAACGGAATCTGTCGCGAGCTGCACAATCGGGGCATCGCGGTTCGCTATCACCACCACGAGGTCGGGGCCCGGGGCCAGCAGGAGATCGAGCTGGGGTTCCACGGGGTGGTGGAGGCGGCGGACGCGACTCTCCTTGCCAAGCAGGCGACGCGCCGCCTTGCGGCTGACAGAGGGTGGGTGGCGACGTTCCTGCCGAAACCGCTACACGGGCAGAACGGAAGCGGACTGCACGTGCACCAGTACCTCGGCAAAGGCGGCACCAGTCTGTTCGAGGGCAACGGGGGACTGTCCGAGCTGGCGCTCTGCTACGTCGGGGGGATCCTGAGCCACGGACGTAGCCTGTGCGCGCTGACGAATGCTTCGACGAACTCCTACCGACGGCTGGTTCCAGGTTATGAGGCGCCGGTCTGGTTTGCATTCGGTGAGGGAAATCGGTCGGCGGCGGTGCGCATCCCCAGGTATGCCGACGCCAAGGAGCGGCGCATCGAGCTGCGCACTGTGGACGCGACCTGTAACCCCTATCTTGCGTACTCCGCGATGGTCCTTGCGGGCCTCGACGGGATCCGTCGAGGGCTGAACGCCGAGCAGCTCGGATTCGGTCCGTTCGCCGAGGACCTGTACCGGCTGGACGCGGAGCGCGCCAGCCGGCTCGCGGCGGCGCCACGCTCTCTGGGTGAGGCGCTCGACAGCCTGGAACAGGATCACGACTACCTCGTCCACGACGGGGTGTTCTCCGCAGATCAGGTGGCCCAATGGATCCGTGCCAAGCGCCGTGAGGTCACCGCCGTGGGCCATCGCCCCCACCCCTACGAGTTCTCGCTCTACTTCGATCTGTAGCCCCGAGTTCTTCACACGGTGCGCGTGCGGTGCTATGGTCTTCCCAGACCAAGGGGCGGGGGTGGGAGAGATGTTGAAGGAGTTCCGGGAGTTCGTGCAGAAGGGGAACCTCGTTCAGCTGGCGGTGGCGTTCATCATGGGCGTCGCGTTTGCCACACTGGTGGGCTCGTTCATCAACGACATCGTCATGCCGCTCGTCGGCAAGGCGGCGGGAAACGTGGACTTCGCGAACCTCTACGTCAACCTTTCCGGTCAGACGTTCGCCTCGGCCGTGGAGGCGCGCGAGGCAGGCGCTGCGGCGGTCTACTACGGCGCGTTCGTGGGCAACCTCGTGAACTTCCTGTTGATCGCGATGGTGGTCTTCCTTCTGGTGAAAGCCTACGGCCGGATGCAGAAACCCCAAGAGGAGGCGGCGCCGAGCACCAAGGAGTGCCCGTTCTGCCGGACGCCGATCCCGATCCCTGCCGTGCGGTGTCCTCACTGCACCTCGAAGCTCGACGGCTAGCGCAGGCACGGGCGCCACTCGCAGGTTTCCGGCAGCGCCCATGGGGCGTCCGCGGCGCTCGCATCCAGGGCAGGCGACGCGGGGAGCGTCGTCAGCGAGAAGCGCCTTGTGCGGCGGGGCACCCCATAAGGATGTGGGCACGGGTACAACCCCAAGCGCGATGCCTCTGGACCACGATCACGGCCACACGGCCAGTTCCAAGCGACGTCTTGGCGTGGCGCTGGCGCTCAACCTGGGCTTTGCCGCGGTTGAACTCGTGGGGGGGGGCTTCTCACGAACAGCATGGCGGTCTTGGCGGACGCGTTCCACGACCTGGGTGACACCGTCTCGTTGGGAGTTGCCTGGCGCTTGAGTCGGCTGTCGACGGGTCGCGGCGACGAGGTGTTCTCCTACGGCTACCGACGGTTCACCCTTCTCGGCGCGCTACTGGTCGCCGTTGTCCTTGTTGTTGGCGGCGTCATTGTGTTGGCGCGTGCGATCCCCCGCCTTGTGGCCCCGAGCCCATCTACGCGCCGGGGATGGTCGGGCTCGCTGTCCTCGGCTTCCTGGTGAACGGGGCAGCGGTGCTGCGCATGCGGGGCGGACGGACGCTGAACGAGCGGATCCTCACCTGGCACTTCGTCGAGGACGTGCTGGGTTGGGCGGCGGTGCTCGTTGTGAGCGTGGTGATGGTTCTCTGGTCGATCCCGGCGCTGGATCCGGCGATCTCGGTGTTGATCACCGTCTACGCCCTCTGGAACGTGGTCCGCCACCTGCGCCGCACGCTCTCGGTACTGCTTCAGGGGGGGTGCCCGAAGACGTGAGCCTCGAGGACGTCGAGCGGGTGATCGCGTCACAGCACGGGGTTTGCGATGTGCACCACACCCACATATGGTCGCAAGACGGCGAGCACCACGTGATGACCACCCAGGTTGTCCCCGACGAGACGATCCTCTTGGCGGAGGCCAAACGGATCAAGGACGAGATCCGCGCGGCGGTTGCCCCGCTCGGGATCCGTCACGCGACCATCGAGATTCAGGCGCTGGGGCAGTGCGGTTGCGATGCCAACGACCGCTGTCGCTAACGGCCGAAGCGGCTACTCCCCCTGTGGCGTTGTAGGCGTGGCCTCCGGAAACCGCGGCAACGTCACTGCGGGAACCGGGATCGCCACGCGGTCTCCGGGCGCGAGATCCGCGGCACGCTTCGCCGCCTCGTCGCCGCGTTGCGGCTCGAGGAGGGTGATCGCCGTGCCCGGTTCAGCTGCTCCCACCCGCTCGAGAAGCGCAAGCCCGATCTGCGTCTCTCCCAGGCCGACACAGCTGGTCACACGGCCGAGGAATCCGCCGGCGCGGTCGACCACCGCCGCTCCCTCGTGGACGGGTCGCCGCCCGGAGCCTGTGACCTGGAACCGGATCACCTCGCGCTTGCGAGCGCGGTAGGCTGCGACGCAGGCGCTGCGGCCGACGAAGAACGGCTTGTGCAGCTTTACATACGAGGCGAACCCCGCCTCAAACGGGTTGATGTTGTGGGGACCTGCGAGTTCATGCCCGTAGAGGGGGAAGCCGGCCTCCACGCGCGTGGAATCGCGTGAGGCGAGGCCGCATGGCCTTACGCCGAACGCCTCTCCGATATCGAGGAGGGCGTCCCACAACCACTGGGTGTCTTCGCTCGTTGCGTAGATCTCGAACCCCTGAGACTCACCAGTGTAGCCGGTACGGGCAACCAGCAGTTGGCGCGTGCCGACATCGATCTCGCAGAAGTCGGTGCGTCGGAGCGCCTGTACCCTGGCTTGCGCCGGCGGGTCAAGCAGCCGTTCGAGCACCTGGCGACTCGCGGGGCCCTGAAGGGCAAGATCCACGACGCCGCGCTCTGCCTTCAGGTTGCGCAGCACCACCCGTGGCGGCCGCCGCTTCGGCCGGGACGGGTCCAGTGGGTGGCGTCCCTCGTTCAGGGCGGAGAGCCATGCCCAGTCTTTGTCCTCGTTCACGGCGTTGACAACAACGAGGAAGCGATCGGCGCTGCGGCGATAGACCCAGATGTCGTCGACTACGGTGCCATCGAGTCCGAAGAGATAGGCGTACTGGGATTCGCCGGGCGCAAGCCAGTCGGCGTAGTTCGACGTGACCGCATTGAGGAACCCCGCCGCGTGCGCTCCCGACACGGCGAACAGCCCCATGTGGCCGAGGTCGAAGACGCCCGCGCCCGTTCGCACTGCGCGGTGCTCCTCGAGGGCCGAGGCGTACCACACCGGCATCCGCCAGCCGGCGAACTCGATCATCCGAGCTCCGAGTGCCTTATGGGCCTCATGCAGGCCTGTCTGCCGCGTCTTGATCGAGGGCTTCGTCCACGAGAAGGCGTCGCGGTCGATCGCCTCGGTCGTTGACGGGAGCCGTCCCTCGCCCACGAAATAGGGCTTGACCACGTCGAACATCTCTGGGTCCGCGGCGTGTATCGCAGCGATCGAACGCTCGCGCCGTGGCGTTGGAACAGCCAGCGCAAGCCAGGCGCGTCCAGCTTCGGGCACCGAGGCGACGTCGATCTCCTCGACGACTGCCGGACCTTGCACCTTGCGGAACAGATCTTCGGAATCGAACAGGATGTAGCCGTCGGCCAGCCCGACGAGCCACTCCTGCGCGTCTCGTGCGCGCTCACGCGGCAGGAGAAGGAGGAAGTCCTGAGTCCCAAGCCGTCCAACAACCGGCTCGGCGATCAGTTCGCCGTCTCCGTCGAACATCAACGTCCGGAGCTGCTCGCCGATCTCCAAGCCCTCGATGTCGCCGGTTGTCGCCTCGTGAAGCAGCGCCTCACTGCGACCGTCGCGAACCCGCAGAATCGCGGCGCCGCTCGCGAAGCGATCCGCCGGCGTTCGGCGATCGACCATGGCGCCCGGATCGCAAGCGGCGACCAGCTGGCGTACGCCTTCTCTCGCGGTGCGCAGCGCCTCGCGCGGGAGCTTGCCTCGTGACAGGCGACCGCCTTGCCCGACGTATTCGAACGGTCGCAATGCGTGGAGGAGGTCGGCGATGAGCTTCGCGAGCGCTTCCATGTCCTCGGTTCCCATTCCCCGCTGCGTGACCCATGGCGTCCCTAGGCGCAGGCCGCGGGCGTCCCCTGCCGATCGGTCACCGGGGATGGTGTTCTTGTTGCACACAATGCCTGCCAGGTCGAGGATCCGTGCCGCGATCTCCCCCATGACCGGGAATCCGGTTCCCGGGTCGAGTGGGCGCAGATCGATGACCATGAGGTGGGTGTCGGTGCCGCCGTAGGCAAGCTTCAGGCCGTTCCTCTGGAGAGCTGCCGCCAGGTGAGCGGCGTTCTCCACGATGCGGAGCTGCAGCTCGCGGAACGGCTCGTCCTGTGCCGCGCGCAGCGCGACCGCCATGGCTGCGAACTTGTTGGCGTGGGGACCTCCCTGCTCTCCAGGGAACACGGCGGAGTCGATGCGGGAGGCGATCTCCGGGTCGGTCGACAGGATGATGGCCCCTCGTGGACCGCAGAGCGTCTTGTGTGTGGTGAACGAAACCACGTGTGCGTGGTCGATTGGACTGGGGTAGCAGCCTCCAATGACCAGCCCCGCTACGTGGGCGATGTCGGCGAGCAGGATGGCGCCGACCTCGTCGGCGATCTTGCGGAACCTTGCCCAGTCCGGCTGCCACGGGAACGACGTGAAGCCGGCGATGATCATCTTCGGGCGATGCTGCCGCGCCAGCTGCTCGATCTGCCCGTAGTCCAGCCTTCCCGTCTCCGGATCGCTGGTGTAGGACACGATGCGGTAGCGGCGGCCGCTGATGTGGAACTCGGAGCCGTGCGTCAGGTGTCCGCCCTCGCGAAGGTCAAGGCCCATGACGGTGTCGCCCGGCTCGACGAACGCTTCGTAGATCGCGAGGTTCGCCGCGGCACCGGACAGCGGCTGCACGTTCGCGTGGATGGTGTCCGCTGGGTGAAGCTCGGTGGCGAAGCATTCTGCGGCACGGCGCCCGGCGAGCGACTCGAGGATGTCGACCATCTCGGTTCCCTTGTAGAAGCGCCAGTCGGAGTAGCGCCGGTTGGAGGCAAGGCGGGCGTCGAGGTCCGCGAGGCGCCCCGGAGGGAGCCGCCGCATTGCGGCGCGCGGGTACCCCTCGGCGTAGATGCTGGTGAACGCGGAGGCAAGCGCGGCGCGAACCGGCTCAGGGGTCAGGCTCTCGGAGGGGATGAGGATGATCTTCTCTCGTTGCCGACGCGTCTCCGCGGAGATCAGTTCGGCAACCAGTGGGTCGACGCGCGCGACCAGGTCGCTATCGCAGGGGTCGGTCATGGGGTCTTGTGCTCCATTCGTAGGGTTCGGCTGTGAGTCTACGAGGAAGGTCGTGCGTGTTCCAGCAGATCGCTCCCAGGAGGAAGAGCCCGCCGCTCACTAGGTTGTGGCCGCCCAGAAGTACGGGCATCGGGGCGTCCCTGGCGGCTGCTGCGAACGCTGCCCACCGCTTTGAGGATACCTCCTCGGGCAGCAGAAGGTCGCACGCGAATCGGTCTTCTCTTCTGGGGAGATCGCCTTTGGGGGCGAGGAACGGCCGTGTGTCGATGATCGCCGCATCGCAGGCGCGAGCCAGCCGGTCGATCAGCCGTGTCGCCGTCGACTCTGTGAGGTCTGAGCCGAGGAGCGTCTCGCGGGCGCCGGGCGAGCTGCGCGCGCCACGCCCCTCGATCACCCCGCCGGTGCGACACGCTACCTGTGACTGGAACCACGACCACGCTTCCGGGTGGACGCGCCCCATGATATAGGCACTGCGGCTCCGATCGCGAAGCCGATCGAGGAGCCGTGAGATCGGTTGCGTGTCGATCGACATCTCCTGTAGCGCTTGACGAAGTGACGGGCCTCCATGTGTGGCTGCGGCAAGCAGGAGCGCGTCCGTCGGGGTGTCGATGTCGAACTGCGTCTCCAGGGTGCGTGGAAGGGCACGACAGCGAAAGCCGGCTTCATGCAGGGCGAAGCCCAACGGGTTGTCGAGCGCGGGGAGCGCGACACGGGGAAGCAGGCGAGCGCCGCTGATCGCTGCGAAGTCCACGGAGAACGGGTTGTTGAGGAGTGCGCCGGGTTCCTTCCGTTCGGCGAACGCCAACAGTTCGCGCAGCCGCTCCTCTGGAAGCAGGAAGCCTGTTCCGCTGCCGAAGTACACGACACCTCGCAGCCGGTGCGAAGCGACGGCTGCCGCGAGGGTCGCGCCGAAGTGAAACGTTGTCGCGCAAGGCGACGGAAGCGGAACAACGGAATCGGTAAGCACCGAGAGGAACGCCGGGTCGTCCGTGGACAGCAAGACGCGCTCGGCGCCCGCCCGCCGCAGCGACGCGACAAGATCGGATGTCGCGGCGCGCCGTGCGCCGTCCACCATCCGCTCGCCGCGGCTTTCTCCGAGAGACCCGTGCATGATGACGACAGCGATGTCGCTCATCGAGTGCCGCTCCTCGTTCGGCGCGTGTCGATCGGCCGTACGGCCGAGAGGGCGGACGGCTAGCGCCGGCGTCGGCCCATCGGCATGGGCGTGGGGCCGGTTGTGTAGGGCAGAAGGGCCAGCTTGCGCGCGCGATTGACCTCGCGGGCCAGGCGGCGCTGGTGCTTGGCACAGAGCCTTGTCGCTCGCTTGGGAAGGATCTTCCCTAAACGGTTCATGAACTGCTTGAGCTCTTCGGGCCGCTTGTAGTCGAGCTGAGTCCCCCGCTCGCAGACCCTGCAGACGCGTCGTCTCCTATGATGATGGTGCGTGGCCATCGCCTAGAACGGCACCTCCTCCTCGTCGCCCTTCTTTTCCTTGGGCGTCTCTCTCTCGACCGGTACCGTGCCGGGCTCGGTCTCGCTCCTCGGGGCGCCCCCGAGGAACTGCACGCTGGACGCGACAACCTCCGTCATGTAGCGGCGGTCCCCTCCGTCCGTATCGAAGCTGTACACGCGGAGGCGACCCTCCACGGCGACGGACCGCCCCTTGGAGAGGTACGTCGCGCAGTTCTCCGCCTGGTTGCCCCACGCCACGATCGGGATGAACGTGGCCTCTTCCTGCAGCTTGCCTTCGCGATCCTTGTACTGGCGGTTCACCGCGAGCCGGAACCGCGCCCTTGCGGTCCCGCTCGACGTGTACTGCAGCTCAGGATCGGCGGTGAGGTTCCCGATCAGGATGACCTTGTTGAGGCTCGCTGACATGGCCCCTCCTACGTCTCCCGCACGACAATCTGGTAGCGGAGGACATCCTCGTCGATGTTCAGCCGCTCCTTGACCGCCTTGACCGACTGCGGGGGAAGACGAAACGTTGCCAGCCCGTAGTGGCCGTCGGAGAAGTGGTTGATCTCGTACGCCAACACGCGTACTCCCCAGTCGGTGACTTCTCCGAGCTCCCCACCGGCGTCCTCGATCAGCTTGTGGATGCGGTGGGCCTTCTCGCTTCGCTCTTCATCGGCGAGGTCGGGCCGGATGACGTAGACAATCTCGTAGTCCCTCAATACAGACACCTCTCACTGTGGCTCTCTTGCGGACGACAACTGTATCCCGCCTGGAACCCCGCGTCAACCAAGCCCAGGCGATTGCGACCCGTGATAGGGCTTCTACCGCAGATGTCGGGCCGCACGGAGTGGCGGGCGGTCTTCTGCCCGTGTTCCGCCTTTGCCGATCAGCAAGTGTAGGGCGGTTTGCTCGCTTCGTCCACGTCGGCATCGCGTGGAGGAAAAGCGGAACGTCGGCGGCTTCTACTCTCCTGGCACGTACCGGCCGACAGCGGTGTCGGTCGGGCCTCTGCACACGTGGGGCTTGGGCGGTCCGCCTTCGGGCGGACCGCCGCTTCCACGGTCCGTATCAGGTCAGGTCGCGGAGCCAACCTCGAAGCAGGCGCCGCGCCAACGCCAGGAGGAGGACTGCACCCACGGTGAACAGGCCGTGCTGGAGTCCGACCGACCCCATGGCGAACGCCAGCGCGTTGCCGGCCGCGGGGGGGTGCTCGGTGTTGGTGATCACCATGGCGAACATCGACAGCGCCACCGCGGCGGCGGCAAGGAGCCCGACGCCGAGGGCGCTGTCGGGGACGAGTCCCAAGCGCAGCGGGACCGAGCAGAGAAGGCCGATCGCCATGGACAACGCGTGCCCGCCGAGAAGCCGGCGCGGGGTTGCGGTGGCGTGATGGGGCATGGCGAACACGATGAACGCGCTGGCGCCCAGTGCGGCGACCACCGCGCCGTGGGTAATTGCGCCGAACACCGACACGATGGCGGCGACCACGGCGAACCCGATGATGCACTGTGCGATGTAGTGAACGGGATGCCGGCGGAATCGCTCGTCGATCCACCTCATTCCGCGGCTCCGGCCTTGGCCCGGTCAGGAGGGGCGTTGCGCAGCCTGCGGATGGTGGCGAGGTTGCGCCGATCGGCGGCATCGCCGGGGCCCTCCTTCGGCGTCTCGAGGATGACCGGAAGCCCGCGCAGGGCAGGATGCCGGAGGATCGCTGCGAAGCCCTGCTCACCGATCTCACCGCTCCCGATGTGTTCATGGCGGTCTCTCCTGGAAGCGAGGGGGTGCTTCGCGTCATTGAGATGGACGAGTCGAAGTCGATCGATGCCCAGCGCGCGGTCGAGGGTGTCCAACGTGTCCGCCACGGCGGTAGCGTGCCGCAGGTCGTAGCCCGCGGCGAACGCGTGGCACGTGTCCAGGCACACGCCGATCCGGCGTTCATCCGTCAACTGTGCTAGGATCTCCCCCATTTCTTCGAACGTATGCCCCAGGGACGTCCCGGCGCCGGCAGCGTTCTCCAGCAGCAGGGCGACGCTTGCTTCACGGAACGCGGCGGCGTCGGTGACCTGATGCACCGCGGCGGCCACCCGGGCGATCCCGCGTGCACGGCCGGCACCGCGATGCGCTCCAAGGTGCGTGACCAACGCGTCGGCGCCGAGCGCAGCCGCTCGTTCGAGTTCCTCGAGCATGGAGGCGATCGATCGCGCATGAAGGGCCGCGTCCGGTGAGCCGAGGTTTGGAAGGTAGCCGGCGTGGACGACGACGTGTCGAAGCCCGAAACGCTTGCGGGCGGATCGGAACGCCTTGACCGATTCGGGCGAGATCGGCTTCATCGCCCACCGAGACGGTGCATGAGAGAACAGCTGCAGCGCCGTGGCCCCGAGGCTCGCGGCGGCCTCGATCGCCTCCGGGAAGCCCGCGGAGATCGAGAGGTGGCATCCGTGCAGGAACGTGTCGACCATAGGCTGCCACCGAGTATGGTGTCGGGGACATCGCGACACAACGTAGCGTCGGCCTAGAGGCCGGTCACCGCCTCGCCGGCCTGGATGAGACCGGCGCCGTACCGAGGGTCGCACCCGCACTCCCCGAGATCCGAGCAGGCATCCACGAGTTGCGCGATTGCTTCTTCGGCGCCGAGCGACGGGTCGGCGGAGAGGATCAGCGCCAGGGTCGCTGCTACGTGGGGTGCGGCGAACGACGTGCCCGACGCTTCCTTCCTCTGTCCGGCGGGGTCGATCGAGACGATGGATACCCCCGGCGCAGCGGCGGCGACCTCGGGGCCGTAGTTGCTGAACAACGCCAGCTCGTCGCACTGGCTCGTGGCGGTCACGGCGAGCACGGAGGTCAGCTTGCCCGGGTAGCTGACCTCGGCCTTGCTGTTGTTGCCGGCGATCCCGACGACGATCACGCCGCTTCTCTGGGCACGGACCAACGCGGCCTCGACCGACGCGGGCGGCCGGCCGTTGGCGTAGATGCTGAGGTTGATGATGCGCGCGCCGTTGTCCACGGCGTAGTCGACGGCCTGGGCGAAGCGGTTCCAATCCCGGCCGTAGAACAGGTTGCGCGAGTCGAGGAAGCGGACGTCCATGATGCGGACCCCCGGCGCCACGCCGCCCACAGCCTCCGCATCAGGCGCGGCGGCGACGATCCCGGCGACGAACGTGCCGTGCCAGTGTATCGGGCTGCCCACATCGGATCCGGGATCGCCGTCGCGGAAGTCCCAGCCGTGGATGTCGTCAACGTAGCCGTTGTCGTCGTCGTCGATGCCGTTGTCGGGGATCTCGTCGCGGTTGACCCATAGCTTCCCCGCAAGCTGGGAGGCGTTGCGCGAGATGCCACTGTCGATGACCGCAACCACGATCTCGGTGGACCCTTTGGTGCGTTGCCAGGCGACGGGGGCGCCGATCCGGTCGACCGACCACGAGACGTCGGACGCCGACACCGCCGCGTCGCCGCCGCCCCCTGCTGCGATGCGGAAGTGGGCACTTGTCGTGAGAAGAGCAGGGCACATGAGCACCGCGGCCAGCAAGGACCACGCGGCGAGTCGGCTCATCCGTGTTCGCATCTCACCGCCCTCTCGCGGATGGGCGGCCCTTGGTCCTGCCCTGCTGTCAGGGGTCGGACAGGTCAACGACACGCGCAACCATCCGTTACCAGCGTCTAGCAGTATATCACGACACGCAAGCCCGGTCTAGTACGAGAAACACCTCGTTTCACGGTAGAGGCTATTGCGGTTGAACTACCACGGGTGCCTTCGTTACCGTCTCCGTGGAGGAATCGACATGACCTTTGACGTGGCAGTGATCGGTGCGGGACCGGCGGGCTATGTGGCAGCGATCCGCCTGGGACAGTTGGGGATGAAGGTAGTGCTGATCGAGCGTGAGCGGGTCGGTGGGACGTGCCTCAACTGGGGGTGCATCCCCACGAAATCGCTGTTCCACGCGACGAAGCTCGTGGAGCGCGCCGCCGCAGGCGGCGAGATGGGGATACGGTTCGCTCCGCCGACAGTGGATGTGGACGCGCTGCGGAGTTGGGTCGGCGGTGTTGTCTCGGGGCTGTGTCACGGGATCGAGACGGTGCTCGACGCCGCCGGGGTTGTTCGCGTCACGGGACACGGGCGTCTCGGAGTGGGCGGCGGCGTGATGATCGACGGGGGAGAGCGCGTCGAGGCGAAGCAGGTCATCCTGGCGACCGGCTCTGTCCCCTTTGAGATCCCCGCACTTCCCTTCAGCGAGCCGGCTGTGTGGTCGTCGAACGATGCCGTGGCGCTCGCCAGGATCCCCGAGCGGCTGGTGATCGTGGGCGCGGGGGTGATCGGGCTGGAGATGGCTTCGATCTACCGCCGGCTGGGAAGCGAGGTGGTCGTCCTCGAACTGGCGGATCGTCTCCTGCCCGGGGTCGACATGGACCGTCGGCTACTGGCCGTTCTCGGTCGAGCGCTCGACAAGGAGGGCATCGAGGTGCGCTTGGGGGACCCCGCGGCATCGTTCCTGGCCACGGCCGACGGAGGAGCGGTGACGACGCAGTCCGGGGACAGCCTCCAAGCCGAGAAGGTCCTCGTCGCGGTCGGGCGTCGCCCGCGGACGGGGGACCTCGGTCTCGATGCCGCCGGGGTGTCCGTGGATCGTGGAGGACGCATCGAAGTGAACGAGAGGATGGAGACCGTCGTTCCCGGGATCTATGCCATCGGTGACGCGGTCGCGGGTCCGATGCTTGCCCACAAGGCGTCCGCCGAGGCTGTGGCGCTTGCCGAGCGCCTGGGAGGAGACGAGGGGAGCGGTCTTCTCGATCACACGCTCATACCCCAGGCCGTGTTCACCGATCCGGAGGCGGCGTCGGTGGGCATCTCGGAGGCGACAGCGCGGGCACAGGGGCTGTCGACGATCACCGGGCGTTTTGCGTATGCCGCTCTGGGCAAGGCGCAGGCAATGGCCGAGGCCGAAGGGATGTTCCAGGTTGTTGCCGAGGCCGGCACGCGGCGCCTCATGGGAGTCCAGGTGGTGGGAAGCCACGCCTCGGATCTGATCGGCATCGCGGCGCTGGCGCTGCAAACGGGCTGTACCGTGGAAGATCTCGCGGGATCCATCCAGGTGCACCCCACGCTGCCGGAGGGGATGAAAGAGGCCGCCGAGGCTGCACTGGGAAAGGCGATCCACGCGGTCAATCGGCCGCCGCGCGGTCGGCCGCAAGCCCCACCCGCCTAGCGCTTCGTGTGCTCGTGCACGCTGGCGTCCGGATGAACCTCCAAGGTGTCGGTGTACTCCACGCGTTCGATGTCGCAGTCGGGTCCGATGCTGATTCGCTTGCCGCGGACCACTCGGGCGGTGGTGCCCTCGAGGTGGATGTCGTCGCCTTCGATCTGCTGGGCGCGGAGCTCGGCAGCGCCTCCGCCGGAGAAGACCCTGATCAGCCCCTCCATGATCAGGCTGCGCTCCTTCCAACCGCCACGATGCACCTCGATGCGCTCCCCGCCGATCTCGGTGGCCTCGCAGTGTCCCGCGAGACGGATCTCGATGTGGTCTGCTGAGAGCAGGCCGCCGATGCGGAAGCCGCCGGTGGCGCGGAAGATTTCCGCCTCGAGGTCGCTTCCAACGCGCAGGCTGCCGCTGGACTTGACGTAGTCCGCGGAGACCGAACCGTCGACACGAAAAGCGCCCGAGCACTTGAGCTCCTTGGCCTTGACATCACCTGTCACCTTGGCGCTGCCGCTGACCTTCATCTCGTCCTCGGCGACGACATCGGCGTCGAAGCTGGCGCTGCCTGACGTTGTGATCCGGTTGGCGTGCGTGCGTCCCTCGATCTTCCCCGCTCCGGAGATCCGCACCTCGTCGGCGGTGACCTCGCCGGTGACCTTTCCCGAGCCGGAGATGGATACCCGCTCGTAGGTCCCCCCTGCGATTGTCCCGGATCCGGAGATGCTGGCGGAGTTCTTCTTCTCGCTCATGGACGCCTCCTACACTAGCTCGAGCTGGATCTTCTCGAGAACGGCCTTCATATCGACGGTTGCAGCGACAGTCAACTCGGGATCGAGGATGATGTTCTCGGGTCCGACGAACACAGCGCTGATCTCTGCGGCGATGCCCGCGGCTTCGATGCGTTTGCGTGCCACGTGGAGGATCAGCGCTTCCCGCTTGCATCGCTCAAGGAGTTCCCCGCCAGCGGTCTTCGCCAACGTGGCGCGCACGAGATCAAGTTCCTCGTCCCGTGCTTTGCCGCGCAGCTTCCCCAGCACGCCGAGGCACATCGCCTGCTCCAGCGAGATCGGTCGGTCGCCGCCCCCCTTGGCACCACAGGCATCGAGCAGCTTCGCATCGACCCATCCAAGGTCGGCCAACCGCGAGAGGTGGACTTGCAACCTGGCGTCGACCCGCTGGCGAATCACCTGTGCCAGGTCGTCGAGCGCGTGTTCTTCCTTGAGGTCGACGATCTGCCGGATGCGCTCAAGGATCTTGTCGCGGGGGAAGAACGTTTCCTGCCCGGTGAACGTCGATCGCCGTACGAACCAGCTCTCCGGAATGAGCCCCTTGCGCTTCCAGCGGTAGAGCTGTCCGTACGAGATGCCCGCTGCATCGAGGACGTCCTTCTTGGAGATGAGTCCTTCGTCGCTCATGCGCCTTGCCTCCTGTCCGCTGCGACAAAACGCCGATCCGCATTCGGTGAGTGCCCACTCGGGAGCCCCCCTGGGCTGGGCCGTCGCATGGGTCAGTATAACATCACACTGTTCTTCCAGCAACCGTAAGGCGCCTTCCTCATGGGGACGGCCTCCGTGCGCTGTGCGCTGACGATGACGCTGCTAGCGTCCGGGGCAGGCGGCGGCAACGGCGGGGTCGATCCCCTTGCTGCCGTACGCGCGATCGAAATGCCGTCCGAACTGAGCCGCGAGGTCGTCGGCACGGCGATCGTACGATGCCCCGTTAGCCCAGGTGGTTCGCGGATCGAGGAGATCCTGGGACGCGAGTCCAGGAACGCTCTCGGGCACCAGGATGTGGAACCGATCATCCTCTCGGTATCCCACGTCGTCGAGCCGGCCCGAGAGCGCAGCGTCCACGATGGCACGGGTGACGGCGATGTCCATTCGGGCGCCTTCGCCGTACGGCCCGCCGCTCCACCCGGTGTTCACAAGGAACACCCGTGTCCCGTGACGCGCGAGGCGCTCGCCGAGCATGCCGGCGTAGGTCGACGGGTTGCGGGGCATGAACGGCTCCCCGAAGAACCTGGAGAACGTGGTCTTCGGCTCTACGATCCCGGTTTCGGTGCCCGCGAGCTTGCTGGTGTAGCCGATGAGAAACCACAGCATCGCCTGCGCCTCGTCGAGGCGGGCTACCGGTGGCAGGACCCCGTTGGCGTCCGCGGTGAGGAACAAGATCGTCCTCGGATGGCCGCCGACCGACGAACCCTTTACGTTGCGCAGGTAGGAGAGAGGATACGAGCCGCGAGAGTTCGGCGTGAAGCGATCGTCCGACAGGTCGAAGCGCCCATCGGGATACACCATGGCGTTCTCGACGATTGCGCCGTGCCGCGCGACGTCGTCCTTGTGCATGATCGCGTCGAAGATCTCCGGCTCCTTCTCGGGATCCAGGTTGATCAGCTTCGCGTAGCAGCCGTTCTCGAAGTTGGCGATGCCTCGGTCGCTCCATCCATGTTCGTCGTCGCCGAGCAGGGCGCGCCCCGGGGCCGCCGAGAGGGTTGTCTTCCCGGTTCCGGAGAGCCCCAACAGAAGTGCGACGTCCCCGTCGGGCCCCTCGTTCGCGGAGCAGTGCAATGGGAGGATCCCCACCCCGGGAAGCAGGTAGTTCATCACGGTGAACATGAGCTTCTTCACCGAGCCGCAGTACGCGGATCCGTACACGATGCCGAGACGTCGGTCGAAGTCCATCGCCACGGCCATCGTTGTCGTCTCGCCGGTGAGCGGATCGGTTCGCAGGCGCCCGGCGTAGCGCGATGGATCCAGCTTGTGGTAGGGGAGGACGAGCAGCGAGAACGGCGGCTCCGCGAGACAACTCCCTGCGACCGCGCCGGACAGCGGTCGGAACATGTTGTCGGCAAACAGCGCGTAGATCGCCCGCGGGGTGAGAAGCCGTAGCGGCAGGCTGTAGCTTGGATCCGCGCCCAGGGCGCGATCCAGAGCGTACACCCGATCGCTGCGCTCGAGAGCACGGACGGCGTCGTCAAGCAGCATGTCGAACGTCTCTTCGTCGATCGGGATGTTGTTCGGTGAGTCCCAGTCGATCTCCCCTTGCGTGGCGGGACGGCGCACGATAACGGTGTCCTTGGGGCTTCGTCCGGTCGATTCCGGCGGCGTCCAGGTGGCCAGCGCGCCGCCGGTTGTCACCATCGCCTCGCGTCGCCGAACGGCGTCCTCGATCAGCGTACGGCGCTCCGGGTTTCGGCACGCGTGGGTCGCGGTTGGCAGGCCCTTCAGTCGTTGATCCGTTTCCATGCGCGGAGTTCTCCCTTCTGTTGGGCTGCAGCCCAGGCTCGGTGGCGGATGATAGCCGACGCTCAGCGCGTCGCAACCGGTGGCTCGACCGGCGCGTCCCCGAGACAGTCGCCTGCGTCGGTGAGGTCGAAGAGGCGGAGGGCGTTAGCCGTTGTTGCCGCGGCGATCTCTGCGGGGTGCGCCTCGCGCAGGCGTGCGATCTCCTCCACCACCAACCGCACATAGGAGGGCTCGTTCCGATGCCCGCGGTGGGGAACGGGTGTGAGGTACGGGCAGTCGGTTTCCACCAGCAGGCACTCCAAGGGCACGGCGGACACCGCCTCGCGTAACGCGCCGTTCCGCGCGAAGGTGAGCGGCCCTCCCACTCCCAGGTGCAGCCCCAATTCGAGGAAGCGCGTCGCGGCGTCGAGATCGCCGAGGAACGAGTGGACGACGCCATGATGCTGCTCCGCGGTGTCGCGCAGGATGGAGATGAGATCCGACGTTGCCTCCCGCACGTGGAGCACCACCGGCACGTGGCGGGCGCGGGCCAGCATCAACTGCAGCCGCAGTGCCTCGCGCTGCTTCGGCCGCGGGGACAGGTCGCGATAGTAGTCGAGGCCGATCTCGCCGACGCCGACCACGCGCGGCGCGTCGAGCCACGTGCCAAGCTCGTCGAGCGCGTGGCGATCCAGGAGACGTGCGTCGTGGGGGTGGACGCCGACCGTTGCCCACAGATGGCGATGGTTCCGCGCCAGCCGTACGGTGTCGCGACTCGATGGAACCGATGCACCAACGCAGATGGCGCCGATCGACTCGGCGAACATGCGAGCCAACACGGCCGCGCGATCCGCGCTGAACGCCTTGTCGTCCAGGTGGGCGTGCGTGTCGATCGTCCGGGGCAGCGAGGCGGTGCTCACGTCGGCGCCTCCTCCTGGCGTGGCCCTGCTGCGGGCGACTCGACCTGGCGGAAGGTTGCCGGAAGCTCGCGGTCGAGATCGGTCGGGAGGATCGACCGCTCCGCTTGTCCTGCGGCAAGACGGTCTGCCGCCAATCCGTGAACGTACGCCGCGAGCACGGCCGCCCGGGACGGCACCGCGCCGCCGGCGATGAGGCCGGCGATGATGCCGGTCAGCAGATCTCCGCTGCCGCCGGTGCCGAGGGCGGTGTTCCCTGTGGGGTTTAGGTAGACCTCTCCGCTCTCCCAGGCCACGGCCGTCGGGTGCCCCTTGAGGAGAAGCGTCACCCCGAGGTCCTTCGCGATCTGGCGAGCAAGCTCGGCCCGCTGGATCGCGATTTCCTCAACCGAGCGGTCGAGAAGACGCGAAAGCTCCCCCGGATGGGGAGTCAGTACCCTGGGGAACGAGCCGCCGCGAAGCAGGTCCCGCTGCGCGCGGAACGCCAGCAACGCGTCGGCGTCGATGACCACGGGGACACTCGCCGCCCGCACGACGCTTCGCACCACCCGAAAGACGCCCTCACCGCGCGAAAGCCCGGGGCCGATGGCGAGAACGTCCGCCTGGCGCATCGCCGTTCGAAGGTGCCTCGTCGCGCGCGGGGTGATGCGGCCTCCACGGTCCGTCAACGGGATGTTGATCGCCTCGGGGAGGGAGATCTCGAGGACGGGCGAAAGCGATCTCGGTGCGGCGAGGAAGACGAGGCCGGCGCCGGCGCGAAGCGCCCCGCGACAACACAGGATCGCCGCTCCGCTCAACCCGGCCGAACCGGCGACGACAAGGACGCGTCCGAACGTCCCCTTGTGGCCGTTCGCTGCGCGATGGGGCAGCCAGGACCGGGCACCTGCAGGAAGCAGGACCCGGCCGAGGGCGCGCACCTCGGCGAGGATGTCGCTGCCGTAGGCGACCGGCGCGACGAGGACCTCGCCACACAGGGCACGTCCGGGTCGCTCGAGATGAACGGGCTTGAGGAACTGCATCGCCACGGTTGCCGTGGCGGCAACGGCAGGCCCGATCAAACGTCCGGTGTCCGCGGAGAGCCCCGAGGGGACGTCGAGCGAAGCCGTTGGAGCGGCCGCGGCGTTGATCCGGCGGACGATGGAGGCGTCCGCAGCGGAGAGCGGGCGCGCGAGGCCGCTGCCGTAGAGGCCGTCGATGATCAGCTCTGCGTCCCGAAGCGCGTTGTCCAGCCGTGCGACACTCGATGGGGCGACCACCGCGTCCGGTGCCTCCCCCAGCAAGGCGTCTGCCGCTTGGCGGGTGGCGCCTGTCAGGTTGCCCGGGGGGGCGAAGTGATGGACGACGACGGCAAGCCCCCGTCTTCGAAACGCCCGTGCGACGACAAACGCGTCGCCGCCGTTTCCTCCGCGACCCGCGATGATGACGGTCCGCTGTGGGTGGAACCTCGCTTCAAGAATCGCTGCCGCCGCGTTCCCTGCGCTTTCCATGAGCTGGATCGAGGGCGTTCCCGCTGCTTCGGCGCGACGGTCCACCCGCCGTTGCTCTTCGCTTGTCACAACGAGCGCCGTTTCGTTCATCGCAGTCCTTTGGGATCGCCGCTCTCGCCCTCAGGGCCAGCAAGGTGGAGCCGGATGCGCTCTGCCAGCACGTCGGCGGACTCGTCGGCCACCTCGAACCAGCACACGCCTTCGATGCGGCGGAACCATGCCGCCTGTCGCCGTGCCAGCGATCGTGTGCGCGCGGCGATCCGCTCGGCAAGATCCTCCGCGCCGAGCGTGCCGTCAAGGTATGACAAGATCTCGGGGACGCCGGCGGTGCGTCCGGCTTGATGCAACGGGTCGAGCCCTGCCTCACGAAGGCGGCGCACCTCATCGATGACGCCATGCTCGATCATCCGGTGGACGCGGGAAACGATGTCCTGTCGGTGCAGCGCGGGACTCTTGGTCAGGCCGAAGACGGCGAACGGACCGGGGAGGGGGGCAGCGCGACGTTGGAGGTCGCTGATGCGGCGTCCGGTGAGGGTGTGCACCTCCAGCGCGCGCTGAACCCGCAACCGGTCGTGCGGGTGGATGCGGGCGGCGGCCTCCGGGTCAACGTCGGCCAGGCGGCGGTGGAGCGCCTCTGCGGACTGCCTCGCCAGCACCTTTCGCAGGGCGGCGTCGGCCGACGGACCGGGAAACAGCCCGTGCAGCAACGCCCCGATGTAGATCGTCCCCCCGCCGACGATGATCGGCAGGCGGTGGCGGGCGCGGATCTCCCCCAACAGCTGCCTCACGGCCTCGCGAAACTGCATCGCGTCGTAGCTCTCCGTGATGTCGACGATGTCCACAAGGTGGTGGGGGATCTCGGCGCGCAGGCGGCGCGACGGCTTGTCGGTGACGATGTCCAGGCCGCGGAAGAACGCACGCGAGTCTGCGGAGATGATCTCCCCGTTGCAGCGGCGAGCGAGCGCTGCGGCGACCGCGGTCTTTCCTGTTGCCGTGGCGCCGAGAAGAACCACCGCCGGCGTCGCCACGGAAGGCGCAGGACGCTCGACGTCCACCGGGTCAGTCCTCGCCCTGGAGGAGCTCGCGGAACCGCTTGAGCTCAGCGCGGCGGGATGGGTGCTTCAGCTTCTCGATCGCCTTGATCTCTATCTGACGCACCCGCTCTCGCGTGATGTTGAACTTCAGCGAGACGTCCTTCAGGGTCCGCGGGTGGTCGTCGTCGAGACCGTATCGCAGCTTCAGGATCTCGCGCTCTCGGTCGTCGAGCTGTTCGAGGGCCCGGTTCAGCTGCTCCTTGAGGAACATGCGAAAGGTCTCCTTCGTCGGCGAGGGAGAGGTCGGGTCCTCGATGAAATCGCCCAGGGTGTCTTCGTCGTCGTCGCCGATCGGCCGCTCGAGCGACGCCGTGTACTGCGACACATTCTCCACCTTCTTGATCTTGTCGATGGACATCCCGGTGAGCTCCGAGAGGTCCTCGAGCGTTGGGGCGGCCCCGTGCGACTGGATGTACTCCCGCTTGACGCGGTTGAGCTCGCGAACGGTCTCGATCATGTGGACGGGCACGCGGATCGTGCGGGACTGGTCGGCGATCGCGCGCGTGATCGCCTGACGAATCCACCACGTTGCGTACGTGGAGAACTTGTACCCCCGGGTGTAGTCGAACTTCTCCACCGCCTTCATCAGTCCCATGTTCCCTTCTTGGATGAGGTCGAGGAACGACAAGCCGCGGTTCATGTAGCGCTTGGCGATAGAGACAACGAGACGGAGGTTGGCAACGGTCAACCGCTCGCGTGCCGCCCGGCCGACGGCGATGAGCTCGTCCAGCGTCTCCGACGCGGTGTCCTTGGGAAGGTTGATGCCGTGGTCCTCGGCGAGCGACACGTGCTGTAGCAGCTCCCGTGCCTCTGCGCCTCGGGCAACCGAGTCCTCGAGTTCGGCGCGTGCCGCCGTCGGCGGGTTGGACGAATCGAGTGCATCGGCCGCCATCTCGCCCCGACGCGTGGCAACGAGGAGCTCGGCGTAGCTTCCCACCTCCATCGCTCGCGCCAACTCGACCTCCTGCTCCTTGGTGAGCAGCGGAACGCGCCCGATCTCCCGCAAGTACGTCTTCACGGGATCGTCGCGACGGGTGGAGCCTCGACGATCGGACACCTCGGGGCGACGGCGCGAACGGCGCGGCACCTCCATCGAGTGGAGGAACGCGTCGGCACCACTGACCGCCGTGGGAGCGTCGGTCAGAAGGATCTCGGGGTCCGACAGATCGTCGCCATCGGCTTCGCCGTCGCCTTCGGCCTCCTCGGTGAGCACCGAATCGTCGTCGGCGATGGGCGTGTCGGCCTCGGCTTCGTTCGGCCGGCGTGGCTCCTCAGTCGGTCGGGTCGTCTCCGGGTCGCTCGTGCGCTCGGGCATCTTCGTCTCCCTTCGTCGGCTGACGGGCCAATGATCGCCGCTTTGCCACGTGTTCGCTATACTCGCGCTGCAAAGCGTCCACCTGTTCTCGGTTTCCTTCGGTCGTGCACCGCCGGATCTGCTCGCGCAGCGCGCTCAGCCGTGCCTCGATGGCCGGCAGATCGACGAGCTTGGTGACGGCATCGTGAACGGCCTTTTCCACCAGCTCCCGGTTGTCGGGGTCAAACGGCAGCTCGCCGAGTGTTAGACGGCTAAGCGCCTGCGCCTGATCCTCGGCGAGCTCTCCCCCGAGCGCTTCGAGGCCGCTGTCGCCAGCGTCGTCGAGCAGGGCAACGACCCCACGGTAACGTGGCGAGAACGCTTCCGCCGGGACCCTCTTGCGTAGCTCGCTCCAGGCCGTGAGGCCACGTGCCGCCATCGCAATGAGAACGGTCTCCTCATCCCAGGCGTCGGGCGGTCGTGGAGGGCGTTCCCGGTCCTGCCGTCGCGGTCGACGGCGAGCGAGGTCGCGCCGGAGCTCGTCTCTGGGGAGTCCGCTCAGATCGTGCAGCTCGTCGATCAGCTCGCTTCGGAGGGTGATGCTCCGAAGCTGTGCGAAGAAGCTTCGCGCCTCTTCGAGCGCTTGCTCCTTCCCGTGGTGCGTTGTCAGGTCGTAGCGCTCTCGAAGCGACGCTGCGAAGTGTCGATGAAACGGGACCGCCGCGTTGAGGGCCTCACGAACCCCTTGCGCGCCGCCGCTGCGCGCCAGGGTATCGGGGTCGTTTCCTTCCGGAAGGACGGCGATCCGTACGTCGAGACCACTGTCTCTGAGCACCGTCATGCCGCGCAGCGCCGCCGCGCCTCCGGCGGCATCGCGGTCGTAGGCGATGATCACCTCGTCGGCGAACCGCCCGAGGAGATCAGCCTGGGCTTGTGTCAGGGCCGTGCCCATGCTGCCGATGGCGTTCTCGATGCCGACGACGTGGAGGCTCAGCACATCGGTGTAGCCTTCGACGAGAACGGCGCTACGTGAGGCCTGCAGCGCGTCTCGCGCCCAGGACATCCCGTAGAGGTGTCGCCCCTTGTCGAACAGCGTCGTCGTCGGGGAGTTGAGGTACTTGGGCGTGCCGTCGAACGCGCGCCCACCGAAGCCGATCGTTCGCTCGGCGAGGTCAAGGATGGCGAACATGATGCGATCGCGGAATCGATCGTAGCTCCGTTCCTCGGTGCGCACCACCAGTCCGAGGGAGACCAGCGACGGGAGGCCGAACGTCGGGACGAGCTTCCGCTTGATGTCGTCCCACGAAGGCATCGCGTAGCCCAGAGCATAGCGGGGCCATGTTTCCTGCGGGAAGCCGCGTTCTGTGAGCACCTCGCGGGCGCGCGCCGCCCGGGGGCTTTGCGCCAGCGATCGCTGGAAGTGCTTCGACGCGGCATCCATGATCTCGTGCAGCGACTCCAGTTCCCCGGAGGACGATCGCGTCAAGCGGACGCCCGCCTCCTCGGCAAGGCGCTCCAACGCCTCGGCGAACGAGAGCCGCTCTGCCTTCATGAGGAAGCCGAAGACATCGCCGCCCTCTCCGCACCCGAAGCAGTGCCACAGGCCCTTCTCGGGGCTGACCACAAACGATGGAGTGTCGTCCTTGTGAAACGGACAGCGCCCCTTGAAGCTCGATCCCGACTTGGTCAGGGTGAGATAGCGAGAGATGACGGCAACGATGTCGAGACGTGCCCGCACCTGCTCGATGTCCGTTCGATCAGACACGGTGCCCCCCCTTGAGGTCCCCTAGATACGGGTTGGTCAGCCGCTCGCGGCCGATGGTCGTGGGAGGGCCGTGGCCGGGGAACACCCGCGTCGCGTCGGGGAGGCCGAGAAGCCGCTGCAGCGACGCCTCGATGTCCGGGAACGAGCCCCCGGGGAAGTCAGTGCGACCGATCGATCCACGGAACAGGAGGTCGCCGCAGAAGGCGCCACCCTCGGTGAGGACGGTCACGCTTCCAGGAGAGTGTCCCGGGGTTGGCACAACCCGAAGGCCTGGGACCAGGTCCGGCTCGTGGGCGAGGTCGTGGTCCACGGGCGGATGGTCGGGAAACCACTCGTCGAGGAATCTCATATCAGCGTGGTGTACAGCAATCCGGGCGCCTTCCCGTTGAAGGGGCCAGTCGCCTCCCACGTGATCGAAGTGGCCGTGGGTGTTGATCACAAGGTCGACCGAGCGGCGTCCGAGGGTCCGGCGCAGTGGCTCTGTTGCATCGGCCGGGTCGATCACCACAACGGTGCCGCCGAGGTCGAGGATGTAGCAGTTGGTGAGAAGCGGTCCCAGGCACAGCGACTCGATGCGCATGCTTCCCCCCTAGGTGCTCCGGGCGACCGTCAGCACCGTGACCCGATTCCATCCTCCGTCCCGCAACGTACGCGAACACTCCGACGCGGTGGCGCCGGTGGTGTAGACGTCGTCGATCAGAAGCACGGCTCCGCCTCCTTTGCCGTTGACCGCACGGAACGCTCCCTGCAGGTTGCGGCGACGATCCCCACCGGAGAGACCTGTTTGCGGCCTGGTCCTACGCCGCTTCCGCAGCAGCCGGGCCGTCGGCAGGCCGAGCTCGTGCGCTGTGCGGCGCGCCAGCAAGCGCGACTGGTTGAAGCCGCGTCGTCGCCGCTCCCCGGTTGTCATCGGCACGTAGGTGACCACCGTGGGCTCGTCGAGGAGCGGAGATCCTCGGACGTTGTCCGCAAGAAGACGGCCGAGCGGCACGGCGATGGCGCGTTCTCCGCCGAACTTGAGCGCGCGCAGCAGTCGCCCCCAGCCGGAGGCGTACGGTCCGAGCGCTCGTGCCGCTTCGAAGCCGCGATCGCGTGTGCCGCAGAGGCGACACAGGTCCACCGACGGATCGTCGAGCCGCGCTCCGCAGACGGCACAGCGCGGCGGCCTCAACGCCGGCAGCGCCCGGACGCATTCGCCACAGACCCATCCCGGCCGCTCCAGCGGCCGGCCGCAGAGCGCGCACGTGGGGGCGAACAGCAAGCCGGCGACGGCACGCCATCCCCAGCGTTCGGCGATCTGCCTACATCGCCAGGGCGACGCGCAGGAGCTGGTTCGTGTAGCCCCACTCGTTGTCATAGAACGCCAGGACCTTCAGCAGTCTTCCCCCCACGACCTTTGTCGCCTTGATGTCAACGATGCTCGCGTGAGGGTCTCCGATGATGTCGGTGGACACCAACGGCTCCTCGCTCACGCGGAGGACTCCCTTGAGCGGCAGGGCGCCCGCAGCGTCGCGGAACGCCTGGTTCACCTCGCATGCATCGAGTTCGCAACGCATCTCGGCGGTGAAGTCGCTCACCGAGCCGGTGACGATCGGAACGCGCATCGCGATCCCGTGCATCTTCCCATCGAGTGACGGGATGACCTTGGCCGTAGCGATGGCTGCTCCGGTGGATGTGGGGATGATGTTCACCGCTGCGGCTCGTCCGCGGGTGAGCGACTTGTGGGCGGCGTCGACCAGCCGCTGGTCGGCGGTGTAGCCGTGGACGGTGGTGAGAAACGCACGCTCGATGCCGAACCGCTCCTCGAGGACGTGGGCCACGGGAACCAGCGAGTTGGTGGTGCAGGATGCTGCGGAGACCACCTCCGGCGCTGCATCGCTGAGCTTGGCATGGTTGACTCCGTAGACGATCTGTGGGATGCGATCGGCGCCCTCGCCGCTTGGGGGCACGGAGAGGAGGACACGGCGTGCCCCTGCTGAAAGGTGAGCGGAGCATCCCTTGTCTCCATCGAAGGCGCGGAAGACGCCGGTGGATTCGATGACCAGGTCGATTCCCAGCTGCTTCCACGGCAGCTGGCGCGGCTCCTTGATCTTGAGCATCTTGATCGGCTTGCTGTTCACCGTCAGCCCGTCGTCGGACGCCTCCACCCCGGCGTCGTAGCGCCCGTAGACCGAGTCGTGGGTGAGCAGGTAGCGGGCGATGTCGGGTTTCAGGAACGGATCGTTGACGGCGACAATCTCCACGTCCTCGCGACCGAACGCAAGGCGGAAGAACGCTCTTCCAATGCGGCCGAAGCCGTTGATGGCGACTCTCATGACGATGGGACCTCCAGTTCGCTTCTCTCTACGATCTCGCCGAAGTATCGGTGGATCCGTGTGTCGGTTGTCAGTTCGGGGTGGAAGCTCGCCACGAGAACGTTCCCCTGGCGCGCCATGACCGGGACGTCATGATAGCGCGCGAGCACCACGACGTCTTGCCCCACGCGAGTGATGTACGGGGCGCGGATGAAGACCGCGGGGACCGCGTCGCCGATCCCTTCCACGGCGAGGACCGTCTCGAAGCTGTCGACCTGTCGTCCGGACGCGTTGCGGGCAACGGTGATGTCGATCGCCCCGATGTGGGGCGCCGCCGCTCCCTCGATCTTGGCGGCGAGGAGGATCATGCCGGCGCATGTGCCGAACATGGGCAGCCCGGCAGCGGCGTGCTGCCGCAGCGTCTCGAGCAGCCCTCCTTGGCCGAGCAGCGATATGGCCGTCGACTCGCCGCCGGGAAGGACGAGGCCGGACAGGTCTTGGGTCTCCTCCACCCGGCGCACCACCCGCGCTTCGATGCCGCATCGCGACAAGGCGGCCAAGTGCTCTCGTACGTCTCCCTGCAGCCCGAGTACGCCGACGGTCATCTAGCGTGTTTGCATCATCTCATGAGGAGGGATCTCGTCGATGGCGATGCCGGTCATCGGCTCCCCGAGGTTTGCAGAGACGCGGGCCAAGGTCTTGGGATCGTCGTAGTGCGTGGTCGCCTCGACGATCGCCCGCGCCCGCTTCTCCGGGTCGTCGGCCTTGAAGATCCCGCTTCCGACGAAGATCCCGTCGCAGCCCAACTGCATCATCATCGAGGCGTCGGCGGGCGTGGCGATGCCGCCGGCGGCGAAGTTGACCACCGGCAGCCTGCCGGCCTCGCGAATCGCCTGCAGGCTCTGGAAGGGGGCGCCCCACTCCTTTGCGAGCGTCATCAGCTCCTCGGGCGGCGCGGCGAGAACCGTGCGTATCTGCTCGTTCATCAGCCGCATGTGGCGAACGGCCTCGATGACGTTGCCGGTCCCCGGCTCGCCTTTTGTGCGGATCATAGCCGCGCCCTCGGCGATTCGACGGCAAGCCTCGCCAAGGTTGCGCGCGCCGCACACGAACGGCACGGTGAACGCCCACTTGTCGATGTGGAACTGCGGGTCCGCGGGCGTGAGCACTTCGGACTCATCGATGTAGTCGACCTCGAGGGCTTCAAGGATCTGCGCCTCGGCGAAGTGACCGATGCGCACCTTGGCCATTACCGGGATGCTCACCGCGTCCATGATTTCCGCGACTCTCTTCGGGTCAGCCATGCGCGCGACGCCACCCGTGGCGCGGATGTCGGCGGGGACCCTCTCCAGAGCCATCACCGCCACCGCACCCGCCGCCTCGGCGATGCGTGCCTGATCGGCGGTGGTGACGTCCATGATGACCCCGCCCTTGAGCATCTCTGCCAAACCGCCCTTCACGCGGAACGTTCCTTTCTCGGTCATATTCGTCACCTCCTTGTTCTGCGTACCGAAGCGGCGCGATTATAGCCCCCCACCGAGGAGCTCGAAAGCGCGCGACGAGCCGGTCACAACGCTGCGGAGTGCAGTCGCGCGCGCCAGACCTAGATCGAGGAAGCGAGATCAGCTGTCCCTGGGCGATCCTCTCCCCAGTTGAGTTTCTCCCGAAGCACGCGGAAGAACGGCGCGGCGCCGCGCAGCCGCACCAGGCGCGTGGGTTCGCTCGCCCGTTGGATGGTGATTGCTGTCCCGGCTTCGAGTTCGCCCCACACGTCGCCGTCGGCGAACAGCGTGACCGCGCTCCGCGTCAGGATCTCCAACTGCTCCTCGGGGGGGAACACGATCGGGCGAACCCCCAGCGTGTGGGGGGCGAGGGGCGTTGCGAGGAGGCAGGCCGCGGGCGGGACGATGATCGGCCCGCCGGACGAGAGGCTGTACGCCGTGGAGCCGGTCGACGTGGACACGATCAGGCCGTCGCCCGCGAGAGATGCGACGAGCCCCATCGACGCGCGAAGCTCCACCTCGCAGAACCGCGCGCGCGCCGGGCCGGCGACCACCACGTCGTTGAGCACGGTTCCCGCCCGACCGCCGGCGGCAAACGCCAGCCGCATCCGCTCTTCGATGTCGAACTCGTCGCGGAGAACCGACTCCAGTGCCTGGGTGAGTGCCGACGCGGTTGCCTGGGTGAGAAAGCCGAGGCTTCCGAAGTTGGCGCCGAGGATCGGAAGCCCCGACGCTTCGACCATGGATGCGGCGCGCAGCACGGTGCCGTCACCGCCGAGGGCGACGACCAGACCGTTCTCCACGAGGTCTACGCCGCGATCGAGCGGCACAGCATCGATGTCATGGAGCCCGCACCACGCCTTGACCACGGCGAGGGTGCGAACGGCGCGCTCGCGTCGTGCGTTGGCCAGCAGGTAGAGCCGTTGGATGTTCATTCCCGAGAAGGAATCCTAGCGGTCGGCGCGAAATGGTTCAACGCGTTTGGCGCTGCACGTGCTTCCAGCGGCAGACCAGTCGCTCGAGGACATCGATCAGAAGGTAGAGCACAAGCCCCAGTACGGCCATCGCGACAATCCCCGCCGACGCCAACGAGGGACGATACATGCTGCCCTCGACAAGCTGTCCCAGCCCGGAGCCCAACATCGCCGAGGTTTCCGCGATGTAGAGGAACGCCATCCCCAGCCCAACGCTCACGCGCAGGCTGGTGAGGATATCCGGGAGCGTCGACGGAAGGAGGACATGCCAGTATACCTGCCGTCGCGTGGCACCTGCTGAGAGGACGCTCGTGATGAACTCGCGGCTGATGTTCTTCGCGGCGCCGCGCGCGGAGACGAGAAGCTGGAAGAAGAGAGCCAGCGCGATGATTGCGACCTTGACCGTGTTGCCGATGCCGAAAACGAGGAACAGGAAGAGAATGAATGCGACTTGCGGGATCGGGTAGGTGATGTAGATCATCGGTGAGAGGTATTGATCCAGGATGCGCTCGTGGCCAATGAGCAGCCCCAAGGGGTAGCCGAGCCCGAGCGCGATGAGCATCGCGAGGACCAAGCGTCCGGCGCTGATCCAGAAGTCGTGCTGGATCAGGGCGAAGTTTCGAATCAGGTCGGAGAACGCCTGGTAGGGGCCGGGAAGCAACACACGCCCCTTGACCATGCGAACGCCTGAGCTCGCGGCCTGCCACAGCGCCAGCAGCACGACGATGCTCACCAAATAGGTCAGCAGCCGCCGTGTGAACGGGTGACGCAGCACACGCCAGACCGCTTTGAACCAGTTGTGGTAACGTTTCCCCTTTCGCGGACTGGTCATCGCTCGAGCACCTCCCGAAGTCGCACCAATGTCTCCCGATACGCCGCGGTCGTGCGATAGCCCACGGTCCCCATCTGAGGGTTGCCTACAATCTCCTTGATTCGAGTAGGCCTCTCTGTCAGGACCACGATCTTTTGCCCGAGAAACGCCGCCTCTTCGATGTCGTGCGTTACCAGGATCAGCGAGAAATGGTGATCCTTCCACAGGGCAAGGAAGAGATCCTGAATGCGCTCCCGCGTGAGCGTGTCCAACGAGGCGAGCGGCTCGTCCATAAGCATCACCGACGGCGCCATAGACAGCGCACGCGCGATCCCCACGCGGCGCTTCATCCCCTCGGAGAGCTCGGTGGGGAAACGGCTTCTCACTTCGATCAGGCCGAGGTCGCGAAGAACCTCTTCGGCGGTCTTCTTCGGGTACTCGTGACGCAGCATGAGGCTCAGGTTGGCGTTCTGCCACACCGTCTTCCACGGTAGAAGCCCAGCGTTCTGCAGGATGAGAGCGATCTCGCGCCGGGTGCCGGTTACCGGCGTGCCGTCGACCACGATCGATCCCTTGCTCGGCGCGAGCAGGCCGGCGATTCCGAACAGCAGCGTCGTCTTGCCGCATCCCGAAGGCCCGATGAACGCCAGACTGCCGCCCCGCTCGACGTGGAAGCTCACATCCTCGACCGCCTCAACACCATCGAGACCGCGGCCGTATCGGATGCTGACGTTCGAGACCTCGATCATGGGATGAACCGCGACGTGACGACGTCCTCGTAGGCGGGCGCGGCCTCCACGTAGCCTCGCCGGACCATCCATGAGGCGACGTCGTCGAACGGCTCTTGGTCAAGCGGGATCGGCGGCTGGAACATCGGGATGACGATGCTCAGGAGGACTTCCTCGGGGATCGCCTCCCGTGGCGATCCCGGGAAGAAGAGCGCGAGGGCGGTGTCGAGTGCGACATCCAGGAGCTCGTAGCGATCCAGGGTGTTCATCCGCTCCACCGACTCGCGGTAGGCGGCGTAGAAGGCGTCGAGCGCATCGGGGCTCTCCTCCACGACTTCCCGGCGAAAGACAAGGAGGCTCGGCAGCACGTCGATCTCGTCGAAGGTGGAGAGCACATGGACGTCGAGCGCCTCCGCTCCGGGGGGGGCGTACATGGTGAGGTACGTGAGATAGGGCTCGGGAAAGGCGGCCATCGGGAGGGATTGCGCACCGAACCAGATGGCAATCTGTAGCAGATCGGTCCAGTACGCGTACGTCCCGGCGGGCGTGCTGTCGAGCTCGAGGCTCTCGAGGAGCTTGTCGATCTGGTACTCAAGATCGCTCTGGAAGACGGTGGCGATGCGGAAGCCTTTACCGAACGCCGCCTCCAAGCTGGCGGCGTTGAACGACGTGGGAGAGACGACTGCGAGCGTTGCGCTGCCCGTCTGCACCGGCAGATCCGCGGCGCTGGTGACGACAAGATCGAGTCCCGCGCCGATGTCGAGAATGGCCCGCGTGACGTCGCACATCATGCCGTCGAGATGCCCCGTGTTGAGCGCCGCGCTGCGCTCCTGTGCGTCGCTGATGCCGATGACCTGAACCTCGATCCCGTGTGCGGCAAACAGCTCCCACGTCTGCGCGAGGGCGATCGGCAGGCAGTTCATGAGGGGAGGGAGACTGACGACGAGGCGGGGGAGAGCCTCTCCGAGGGACGGCAAGCCGACCGCCAGGGAAGCGAGGGCCAGCACCAGTAGACCAATCACCGTTCGCATACTCTCTTCCTCTCGGGGTCTTGCGTTCCTTGGTCGCCCGGGTTGAGCTCCGATTATACCGGTGCCCTTGGGGTGGGCAACCGGCGTCCTCGGCCACGCCGTTGCGGGACATCGCGATTCGGGTAGCATGTTTGGTCTTCCTATGGATCGACTGACGACGTGGCTGTGGCGGTATCGTGGACGGGTGCTCGCGGGGCTGGTCTCTCTCCTTGTGGTCAACGGGGCGACCATCCTCCTTCCGCTCATCATTCGCGAGGCGATCGATGCGCTGACGCGCGGCGAGGGACGCCTTCTTCAGAGTGGCCTTCTGATTGTCGGGCTGGCCGTGGTGATGATGGCGTTTCGGTTCCTGTGGCGGTACTTCTTCATCGGCACCTCACGGCGCATTGAGAGAGCGCTTCGATCGAAGCTGTACAACCACTTCCTCTCTCTTCCCGCCCCGTTCTACAACGAGCGCAAGACCGGAGAGCTGATGGCCCACGCCACAAACGACATCGATGCAGTGACGCGTGCGTGCGGCTTCGGCCTCCTGACGATCGTCGACCCGTTGTTCATGATCCCCGTCTCCGTTGCGATCATGCTGTCGATCGACCCCCGGATGACCCTCTACGCGATCATCCCGCTCCCTGTCCTTACTCTCTTCATGCTCGCCTTTGGGCGCATCATCCATCAGCGGTTCGAGACCGTGCAGGCGAGCTTCTCGGGCGTGATGGAGAAGGTGCGCGAGAACGTCTCGGGGATTCGCGTGCTCAAGTCCTACGTGCAGGAACGTGGCACCGAGCGGGACTTCGCCGAGACCAATCGCCGGCTCATGGACGACAACATGGCGCTCGTGCGCGTCCACGGGCTGTTCCATCCGATGATCGAGCTTCTGAGCGGTGGTTCGCTGGCGATCATCCTCTGGATAGGTGGAATCAGCGTCGTCCGACGTGCGGTCACGTTGGGGGAGTTCGTGGCGTTCACCCAGTACCTCTCGATGCTGATCTGGCCGATGATCTCCCTGGGGTGGGCGGTGAACCTGTTGCAGCGGGGCACGGCGTCGCTCGGAAGGATCAACCGGTTGTTTGCGGTGGCCCCGGAAATCACCGATCCGAAGACCCCTCGACCGGTTTGTGGCACGGAGATTGAGATCCGCGACCTGACGTTTGCGTACCCGTCGAGCGAGGAGCGGGGCCCCACCCCGGCGTTGAGGGACATCCAGCTCACAATCCCCGAGGGGACGACGCTCGGGGTCGTTGGACTGACCGGATCGGGCAAGAGCACCCTGGCGCATCTGATCCCGCGGATCTTCGATCCGCCGGTAGGCACAGTGACGATCGGTGGAACCGACATCCGGGAGATCGCCCTTGCGGAGTTGCGGAGGCTTCTCGGCTTCGTTCCCCAGGATCCGTTTCTCTTCTCCGCGAGCATCGCCGAGAACATCGCGTTCGGCGATCCGTCCGCGGACCGCGCCCGGGTCGAGGAGGCGGCGCGACTCGCAGGGATCCACGATGAGATTGCAGAGTTCCCCGACGGCTACGAGACGACCGTCGGCGAGAGAGGAATCTCCCTCTCCGGTGGCCAGAAACAGCGGGTCGCCGTCGCCCGAGCGCTGCTTCTGGACCCGCGGATCGTGATCTTCGACGACCCGCTATCCGCGGTCGACGCGGAGCGCGAGGAGTACATCCTTGGCAACCTGCGGGAGTTCTTCCGCGACCGGACGAGCATCATCATCGCCCACCGCATCTCGGCGGTGATGAACGCCAACCGGATCGTCGTGCTCGACAAGGGACGGATCGTCGCCGAGGGCACCCACGGCGAGCTCATCGCAAGCGACGGCGTCTATCAGCGCATCTGGAAGCTCCAACAGGCGGAGCAGCTGGCGGTGGATCCATGAGCGGTCCGTTCTACGACGACGAGATCCTCGGCAAGGCGTTCGACATCCAGCTGACGCGCCGGTTGCTGCGGTTCCTTACCCCGTATCGTCTCCTGTTTCTCATCTGCGTGCTTCTGACCATGACCCTTGCGGTCATCGAGCTTGGGATCCCCTACATCACCAAAACGGCCATCGACAGCTTCATGACGTTGCCCCACGGGCTGGTTGCTTCGGAGCAGCCTCCGGAGGTCGGTCACCCGATCGCGCTCGGCGAAGGGCGTTACCTCGTCGAGACGTTCGCGGTCCCCGGCGAGACGAAGCGGCGGTGGGAGGAGCAGGGGCGCCTCAGCGCCGATCGGTACCTCGTCCTTCGTGACGGGACCTCCGAGGCTGAGCTTGCCGCCGACTACCCCGAGGTGTTCACGCCGATCCCCGGCGGAACCGCGGCTCGCGAGCAGGATCTCGATGGCCTGCCGAGCGGCGTCCTGGAGAGGATCCGTGGGAGCGCCATCGGCGGAATCTTGCGACTTGCCGGCGTCTATGTGCTGATGCTTCTCACGCGGTTTCTGTTTGGCTTTCTCCAGGTGTATCTGCTGCAGTACACCGGGCAGCGGGTCATGTACGACATGCGGGGGGAGGTCTTCGGTCACATCCTCCGGCTGCCGCTGCGCTACTTCGACCGAACCCCGGTGGGGCGGTTGGTAACGCGGGCGACAAACGACGTCAACGCCATCAACGAGATGTTCACCTCGATGTTGGTGAACCTCTTCCGTGATGCGTTTCTTGTCGTCGGCATCCTGATCGTGATGTTCCGGCTGGAGTGGCGCCTCGCGCTGGTGCTGTTCGCCCTTCTACCACTCATCGTTCTTGCGGCGTGGCAGTTCCGCAATCGTGTGCGGGCGGCATATCGCGAGGTGCGGCGGCAGATCGCTCGCCTGAACGCCTATCTCCAGGAGTCGATCTCGGGGATGCGCATCATCCAGGTGTTCGTTCAGGAGCTCAAGGCCAACGAACGGTTCTCGAGGATCAACCAGAGCAAGTACTCGGCGGACATGCGGCAGATGCTGACGTTTGCCGTGTTCCGCCCACTGATGAGCTTCCTGAGCTCGTTTGCCATCGCTCTCGTGATCTGGTACGGAGGCCTGAACGTCCTGCGCGGGAGCCTGTCGCTGGGGGCGCTCACCGCGTTCATCCAGTATGCGCAGATGCTTTTCCAGCCTGTCTTACGTCTCTCCGAAGGCTACAATGTGCTGCAGGCGGCGATGGCCTCCTCGGAGCGCATTTTCCGACTTCTCGACGAGCCGCAGGAGGATCCGGGACGCGGCGAGTCTCCCGATGTCTTCAACGGGACGATCGAGTTTCGCAACGTCTGGTTCGCGTACAACGAAGAGGAGTGGGTCCTCAAGGACGTGTCGTTCCGCGTCGGCTCAGGAGAGCGCGTGGCGATCGTCGGCCCGACAGGGTCCGGTAAGACGACGATCATCCGCCTGTTGCTGCGGATGTACCCGATTCAACGCGGGGAGATCCTGATCGACGGGGTCGCGGTCGAGGCGTACGATCTCGCCACGCTTCGCTCCAAGATGGCGGTCGTTCTGCAGGACGTGTTCCTGTTCTCCGGAGACATCCTCGACAACATCCGGCTACGCTCGTCGATCAGCGACGAGGACGCGATCACCGCCGCCCGATTCGTCAACGCCGACTTCGTCGAGGGGTTCGCCGAGGGGTATCACACCGAGGTCAAGGAGCGTGGCGTGACGCTCTCGGTGGGCGAGCGACAGCTGCTGTCGTTCGCCCGGGCGGTGGCGTTCGACCCGAAGATCCTGGTTCTCGACGAAGCGACAGCCAGCATCGACTCGCACACAGAGAGCCTCATTCAGTCGTCGCTTCACCGCATCATGGAGGGGCGAACGTCCGTTGCCATCGCCCATCGCCTGTCGACGATCCGCGAGGCGGATCAGATCATCGTGCTTCACAAGGGGCGCCTCGTGGAGCAGGGAACCCACGCTGAGCTCCTCTCTGCCGGCGGCCTGTACGCCGCGCTCTACAGCCTGCAGTTCGCGGAGACCGGGGGCACGCCTTCCGGACCTACCGCCGCGACACCGTAGCAGCAGGATGATGAGGCATCTTGGGCCTACCGTAGACGGTGCCCTTTCGCCGCTTACGGGGGCAGATGGGGGCGCGCGGCAAGCAACCGGCCGCCTGTCTGCCACGGGGATTGCGAGGAGGGGCGCGGTTGGGGTATCTTATGTTCCTCCGTCGCGAAGCCCCCGTCCCGTACAAGCGATCAGGAGGTCTCTTGAAGACGATGAAGCGCGGTCTCTGGGCAGCGAGCCTTGGCGTGATCACGATCCTCGGCGTTGTCGCCGGCGGGCTGGCGACCTACGGGGTCGAGTTCGCGGATCCGGCGCTCGAGCAGGCGATTCTGAAGTCGTTCTACCAGCACGAGGGGCCGCTCACCGCGTCGGAGCTTGGCGCCATCGGCAGCCTTGCGGCTGTCGAGTACGGGATTGTGGATCTTGCGGGGATCGAATTCTGTCGCTCCTTGTCTCATCTCGACCTCACCAACAACTCGGTGACCGACGTCTCGCCGCTTGCCACGCTCACGGAGCTGACGTTCCTGAGCCTGATGAACAACAGCGTCACCGACATCGAACCGCTCTCCGGCCTCCGGGATCTTCTGGTGCTGTGGCTCGACTACAACGAGGTCACGGACGTCCGTCCGCTTGCGGGGCTTGAAGAGCTGGCGGTCCTCTACCTCAGGGGGAACCACATCACCGACATCTCCGCTCTCGGTGGCCTGGGATCGCTGCTCATCCTTGACATCAGCCACAACGCCATCCTTGACCTTGCGCCGCTCTCTGGGCTGACGGAGCTGCAACGGCTGCGGGTGTTCGGCAACGACTACACGAGCATCGAGCCGCTGCGTCAGCTCACGGAGCTCACCGAACTCGCGGTCGGCTTCGTGGAGGAGCGGCAGGAGCCGCTGGATCTGTCCCCGCTACGGGCGCTGCCGAGGCTCACGCAGCTTCTGGTTTCGGGGGTGCGGGTCGAGGACGTGTCGCTGTTCGCCGACCTCGAAGGGCTCGTCGAGCTGCATCTTGACTTCGCCGGGATCGAGGAGTTCTCCGCACTGGCGACGCTGCCGCGCCTGCGCACTCTGGGGCTCAACTACAACCGGATCACGGATCTCGAGCCGCTGCTCGCCTTCCCTGCACTCACCCAGGTCTGGCTCATCGGGAACCCGCTTGATCTCTCCGAAGGCTCGGCGGCGTCGGCCACGATCGCCGCGCTTGAGGCGGAGGGGGTCAACGTGAGTCTCGTCTATGAGCCACCTGAGACGCAGTTGCCCACGGGACCGGACATGAAGTACACCCCGGGACTCGGGTACTGATCGACGGACAGGGCGCGCGAGGCGACGTTCCCGTGCCGTCGGTCTGCTTGTCTCGATGATCGTTCTCCTGTATGGTGATTTCGAACCTCCTAGGAGCGTCTCCCTGCTGGTGGGGGTGGGCCGCCGCCCACGCGAGAGCTTGCTACGGAGTGTCGGGCGGCGGCCCAGCGCTCGCTTCCCTCACATGAAAGACATGTCTCCACTGATCGCGCTTCTGTTACGGCTCGGTTGCGGTGCAGGTGGTGGTGGTCACGTGGCTTCCCGGCAGTATCCAAACGGAGAGACCGGAGACGCGGAGCCGTGCCGGGATGCCGCGCACGTGCCCGCTGCCTAGGAAGGATTGCCGTGCGGAAGTGCCGACCGCTTGGCGGCTGGTCCCCCGACGAGTGGGCCTCCGCCGGGTTTCTGTGCCTTTCGGCGGATCTCAACAGCCATGCCGGGGGCCCGGCCGGCATTGTCGCGCTGCACCGCAGGCTCCCGGGTGCCTGCGCCGGCGGCGTTTCCGGTGATCAACACCTGATCGGGTGCCGACTCCTTTGCGGGCAAGAAGTCCGAACCGGCGCCGCTCGCGAGATCCCCTATACCGAGAACGGGAGACCATCGACCGCCGACACGGATGTTGATGGCGGCGATGGGGGGCGGGCGAATCGGAGCCACTCGAGGACGCTCGCCTGTACGTCCGCCATGTCGAAGCCGTGCTCGATGATGAGGCAGGCAGTGAGACCCTTGCCGCTTCGAATGATGTTGCAGGAGCGCCCCCCTTGTTCGCAGCAGCAGCTGAGGGCTGTGTTGTCGTCGCAACAAGGGGCGACGAGCCCCAACAGGGCGCCGCGGAACCGCGCGTCGCCCTCGACCGCGGGAACGAGCGTCTCCCACCACCCGATGGACCGAGGAAGCGAGGCGAGGGACAGCGGCACTCCGTAGGCCGTCTCCCTACCGGCCTCGGGGACGACCTCCAAGCGCAGCGACGCGAGCACGTCTCCGTCCTCGGCATCCGCTGCCGCGATGCCGAGGAGCGACACGATGGAACACGCAACGAGTACACGCCGTGAACCCCTCTTCAGTACTGTCATCGAACCACCCGCTTCATGTCTTGGATCCACGCACCGTAGCCGCGCGGTGTGTGGTCTCCATGCCGAGACAAGGGGAGCGCAGTGGGCGTGAAGCTTGCGGTCGCGGCTACCACTCGTACGCCGCGAGCGTTCCCGCGCGGTTCATGGCGCGGTGGTTGTAGAACGGATGGGCGGCCATGATCTCCGGATCGAGTGCGTCCGCGAGGACTCCGTCCAGCAGACGATCGTAGAGTTCGCGATCGCGGGTCGGGCGAGCGTAGTGCTCTGCGTAGCTTACTCGGGTCTCGAGGTAGGTGGGATCAAGCTCGATGGCGCGCTCGAAATGGAGCACGGCGTCCTCATGCTGGCGGCCGACAACGAAGTAGGCCCGCGCCAGCAGCAAACCTAGGGCTCGCTGGGGGCCGCCGCCGCTGTAGCGTTCGTCGAGCTCCACCGATCGCTCGAACGACGCCGCGACGTCGCTGACCCCGCCAGACAACGCGATCTCCAGATGGTAGTTGAGCCACTGCCCGATGTTGTTGCCGTACCAGAAAACGGCGGCGACGTCCGATGTGGCGCGGAGCGAGGCGCGGAAGCCCTCGCGCGCTTCGGTTTCCACCACGACCGGATCGAGGCGCAGGCTGGCGAGCGCCGCGTCCTTGCCCGCCTCGTACGCCGCTTCACGCTCGCACGGGTCCGCGAGGTAGCCCTCGGCGAGCTCGAAGTAGGCTCGGGAGAGGGAGTTCAGCGTTTCACTTCGGCTTTGGATCGCTGCTTCCGGTAGAAGCGGCAGCGCCTGCTCCCACAGGGCGATCGCCGACCTGAGCGACGCTTCGTAGCCGTCGAAGTCGAACGGCCCGCTCCAGCGGTCATAGCAGGTCCGCGCCTGCCGGACGAGATCGCCGGCCGCCGTCGCATCGGCGACCGTCATCGCACCGGGCGCCACCAGCACCCATGTCAACATCCCGAGACCCACGACACCGACGACCCTTCGCATGGCACCCCCTCCACCACGTGGAGTGGCAAGGGTAGCTGATCGCGTTGCATGCCGCGAGGAGGCTGCGGCACGTGTCGCGGCGCTCGCTTCCCGAACCCGGCGCGTCGCGCGTTGCTGGAAGACGGGAAGGCGTCTGGAGATGTGCTGCTCGGCCGCTAGGTACGGATCCGGTTGCCCTTCCGGAACCACTCCACCGCCTTGGCGAGCGCCACGCGGGGAGGCGTCTCGGGGAACCCCAGCTCGTGCACCGCCTTGCCCGGATCGAAGTACATGCAGTGGCGCGACATCCGGACGGTCTCGGGCGTCATCCGCGGGGTCGCCCGTGGAAACAGCTTGCAGAACGCGGCGTTGGCGTACGAGAGCGCGAGGACGGGGGGATAGGGCAGACGGACGCGCGGTGCGGGAAGCCCGGTCAGCTCGGCGAGCAGCTCGAGCAGCCGCCTCATGGTGAGGTTCTCCCCGCCGAGGATGTAGCGCTCGCCGATCCGGCCGCGCTCCACGGCCAGCCAGTGGCCGAGCGCCACGTCCTCGACGTCGACGACGTTCATCCCCGTGTCGAGGTACGCCGGCATCCTGCGGCTCAAGAAATCGAGGATCGTCTGGCCGGTCGGCGTCGGCTTGATGTCGCGAGGGCCGACGGGGAAGCTCGGGTTCACGATGACGATCGGCAGGGTCTTCGCGGCGTCAAGCGCCAGCTGCTCCGCAAGGTACTTGGACCGCTTGTAGTCGCCGATCACCCGGTCAAGGCTCGTGGGCGTGGTCTCGTCGGCCGGCGCGCCGTCGTCCCGCAGTCCGAGCGCGGCCACCGAGCTGGTGTACACGATGCGCTCGACGCCGGCGTCCTTTGCCGCGGCGAACACGTTCGCCGTACCGTCCACGTTCACTTCATAGATGCGGTCGCGGGGACGGGCCCAAAATGAGTAGAGCGCCGCGGCGTGGAACACCAGCGGGCAGCCGGTCATCCCACGCCGTAGTGACGCAGGATCGAGCAGGTCGCCTTCGACGATCTCAACGTCGAGGCCTTCGAGGTTCTCCCGCGACGATCCCCGGCGACAGAGCACGCGCACCGAGACGCCGCGCTCCAGAAGCACGCGCACGACGCCCGATCCGATGAACCCGGTGCCGCCGGTGACAAACGCCCTCATGGATCCTCCCCGAAGCGGGGTCGCCTGCTCTCCCACTGCTGCCGCCCGCGAAGTTCGATGTTGCCCTCGGCTGCCAACGGTGGATGCGCCGCCGCGGGCTGGGGGCACGGGAGGCTCCGCGGCCTTGCACGAGCGCGAGGCTAGCGGCCCGGCCGGCCGATCGCAACCCGCGAGCGACAACCCCCGGAGAGCACCGGCGGCCCCGCCTCCGGACTTGGGGGCGGGACCACCGCTCTTGTGATGTCGTGCGATGCCGCCTAGGCGCGCACCTCGATCGGTATCAGGATCGCCCGGCCCTCGCCGTAGACCAGCCAGACGTGATAGCGTCCGGGCTCGAGGTCTGCGGTGTCGATCCGCAGCAGGCAGCCGTCCGCTTGCAGCCGGCCGGTGACCATGCCGGCGCCGTCGATGACGTCCTCGGTGGCCGGCCGCGAGACGCGGACCCACCACCACGAGGTGAGGTTCGGGATCTCCTCCCACTGAGCGACGACCTCGAGGCTCGTGCCTGGAGACACCTCGGCCACCTGGGTGGCGGCGACGTGCCCCTCGGCCGCCTCGTCAACAATCATCGAGTTCGGCCAGAACGCCGTGGCGCAGAGCGCGTCTCGCTCGGCGTCGTCGCCGTTGATGAGCACGCCGAGGTTGGTGTGCCAGTTGTCGTCCTCGTCCCTGACGTGGACCTCCTGCGGGATACAGTTGGTGCGCTCCATCGTGGCGAAGGTTGGGGCGTCTCCCGCGGGCCAGCCGACGAGCTCGGGGTTCTCGGCGTTCGCCGTGTCGACTACGCGCCCGTCGGGATTGAGCAGCTGGATGATCTCTCCGTCGTCGGAGAGCTCGTACCAGTCGGAGTCCTCGAGGTCGTACAGCAGGTCGGCTTCGTGCGAGGTCACCGTCTGGTCGTCCTGGTGCCGCTCGAGGAGGTAGTACTCGTCCTCCCGGTCATCCCACTCTTCCGGGGTGTAGGTGACGCGCCAGTACGGCGGCGCGGCTCCGCCCTGGACGAACTCCAGGTCCTCGGTGTCCGAGCGGGCGCACGGGTCGTAGTCCGATTCCGGCAGGCCCACCGTTCCCTCGAGTTCGACGACCTTCCAGACGTAGTCCTCGGGCTCTACGGGATGCTTCTTTCGCCAGCGCAGGACCCAGCCGTCGAGGGTGAGGAGGTCGTCTCGCGTCCCACGGCCGAGCTCAAGGTCGCTTAAGCCCAGGTTTCGAAGCTCGATCCACTCGTCCCGCGGATCGGCGGCGGTCCCTGCCCACGCGACCTCGGAGATGATGAGGTAGTCGCCGCATCCGCCGGGTTGCCCGGGCCAGGCATCGATGGTGACCTCGTCGGTGTCTCGGACGCTGCCACCGCACGGATCCTCGGCGGTCACCGTGGCCGTGTTGCGGATCGTGCCGCGCACCACATCGGCGCGCCCCACGTTGTAGTAGCCGGTGTAGATCCAGGTCTCGCCGGGATCCAGCACTCCCGGTATCCCAGTGTCGCCGTCGGGCCCGACGATGAGATCGAGCAGCGAGTCGTCCAGTCGGACGTTCCGCAACGGGATGTCTCCGGGGTTTGCCACCTCGATCTCGTAGACGACGAAGTCGCCTAGTTCGTACGGTTTGCGATCGAACGGCGGCAGGACCTCTTTTGTCAGGGAGATCTCGCCTTCGGCCACGATCTCCACCACGGCGGTGTCCTCCACCGGTCCCGCGGTGGCGCCGCAGTCGTCCCGAGCGCTCGCGGTCACCGTGTTGCCCAGGGCCTTGCACAGATCGCCCTCGGTGACGACGTAGCTTCCGCCAAACACCCAGGTTTCGCCGACGTCGAGTACGGCGTCGTTGTTGCCGGGACGATCCGTCAGGCGGGTGAGCGCGATCAGCGGATCGTCGATCGACACGTCGTGCAGCGGCACGAATCCGGTGTTGGTGAGCTCGATCTCGTAGGTGATCGTCTCGCCGACCCGCGCCGTGTCGCGGTCCGCGGTCTTGGTGATGTCGAGGTCGCAGCCGACCTGGATGTACTCGGTCTTGGTCTCGACATCGGAGCCGCAGGCGTTGGTCACGGTGAGGGAGACGGAGTAGCTGCCCGGGGTGTCGTAGACGTGGGAGGGGTTCTGCTCGGTGGAGGTGTCCCCGTC
>Ga0272441_10000127_pt1 | contig 167471 bp, 131 predicted proteins | sample SSMProp6N_FD_193582 | JGI IMG/M metagenome (GOLD analysis project Ga0272441, IMG submission 193582) | Marine sediment archaeal communities from Little Sippewissett salt marsh, Falmouth, MA, United States - SSM-Prop-6N | ecosystem: Environmental > Aquatic > Marine > Wetlands > Sediment ...
AAGAGTTTGCGCGGTAATAGTCGGCATTAGGGGGATCTGCTGCTGTGTAAGCTTTTGTCATAGTTGGAATTATGATGTCTGAAACGATATTCGGATCGAGCCAAACGTGCGGATTGCCGTGCGCAGCGATTTTATTCTCATCGAGGTGGCGGCGGCGGAGTCTTTCTGAAAGCGCGGGCAACGTTGGAATACCTATTGCGACCGGAACAACGCGTGGGCCGTTTTCCGCTTCGAGTGCGACTTCCGTAGCCCATTCGTCCAGACCTATACCGATTTCGAAAAGGAGCGCAGAATTAGAGAGTTTGACGATATCTTTCGGCGTAGGTTCGTATGTGTGCGGGTTAGAACCCGGTTTTAATACTACTTCCACATTTGACATTTTCCCACCGATAGAATCTGCAAGCGATGCTAAAGGCGGAATAGTAACAAAAACCGTAAACTGCTCCCCTAATGGCTTCTCCAGCTTGTCTTTTTCTCCACACCCGGCGAATAGCGAAATTAGTATCAGTGTAATTATTATGATCTTTTTCATAAAAACTCCTACACGATAATACGATTTAGTATTTTCGTAACACGATCGATTTGCTCTTCCGTGTTGAAAATATGGAATGCGAATCTAAGGCAACTTTCGCGAAATGAAACGACTATTTTTTCCGCTGCCAATCTCTCCCAAACACTTCGGCCACGCGGCACTCGGATCGAAACAACATGGCTTTTATGCTTATCATTGCGGTCGCTGACGATTTCGACTCCCGCCACCTTTTCGACTTCCGAACAGAAATAATCAGTTAAAGCTATATTATGTTTTTCAATCTTTTCTATGCCGATATCGAGAAGCATTTTTACGGATGAATCCATCCCCCAAAGTGCGCAGTATGCCATCGAACCGATTTCCAGGCGGCGCGCATCCGGCGCGGGTGGAAGATCGTGTTTTAGAAGATCGAGAAAATCTTCCGGCGAAACGAAATGTGACAACCAGCCGCTAAATGCCGGGCGTAACAAGTTTAACAGGTTCGGTGTCACTTGCAGGAATCCGGTTCCATATGGCGACAGTAGATGCTTTTGACCACCTGCAGCGAAAGCATCGAAGCCGGTTTCCGTTGCGTCGATTTCGAGTGCTCCCGCAGCTTGAATGCCGTCCACGAAGACGAAAATATTCCTGTTATTACAGAACCGGACTATCTCGCTTAAATCGCAGCGAAATCCATCGGAGAACTGCACCGCGCTAATCGCCAGCGCTTTTGTATTCGGTGTTACGGAATTCACGATTTCGTCACACGATAGCCTCCCGCCCCGCATATGTAACCATTTTACAATAACTCCGGCGGATTTCCCCCGGGGCTTCGCTTCGGGTCGTTGATTGGACCACGGATAAGAGTTTGCCGGGAATTCCCTATCGCCAATCAGGATTTCATCGCCATCTTCCCACGGAAACGCTGCGGCAATTGTATTTAATCCGAGACTTGTATTTGCCATAAGCGCTATTTCGCCCTCACGCGCGCCTATCAATCCGGCGATATTCTTTCGCAAACGCGCCATCATCTCGAATGTCTCCGGATCGTGAAAAAGGTCGCTGTCGCGGTATCGGTCCATGAACCTCTCCTGCGCCCGGAGAGACATCTCAGGTATTATCCCCGTGCTCGCGGAAGCGAAATACAGGTATTTCTTTACTATCGGAAATTCGTGTTGGAGTTCTTTTTCGCTGAATATTTCCAAAACCATATCCTTTATCGACATCTCACACGGATATCGTCGCCGGGGGAGTTGGTTACACGAAATGGTTCGTCCAGACCGTTCGCAGGCGCACAGTAAACCTCCCTGTTTCCGGAAAGTCTGCGAATCCAGAAAACCCAGTTGCCGTCCGGGCTCCAACTTGGCGAAATATCCTCGTATTCATCGTCTGTTAAAAACCGTGTTACGGAACCATCGATTGGTGTTATCGCGATATCCCAGCGCCCATCGTGATATATCTGGTGCGCAATCATGGAGCCATCAGAAGAAATAGTCGGGCTTTCATCGCTCCAATCCGATTTCGTAAGATTAACTGCACTGCCGCCATCCAAAGGTATCTTCCATATGTCTCGGATTCCGTTGACCGTCATTACGCAGACTATCATTGAACCGTCGGGCATCCAACAAGGATCGTAGGCGTCATCGGACAGTGAGGTTAGCTCGACTGCGGAATCGGGCGAATCGGGATCTACGAGCATAATTGTGTATCGACCATATAGATTTTCCCGGACAAACGCTATTCTGGAGCCATCCGGAGACCATACCGGCGAATCATCCGCGCCCTCCCATGTTGTCAAGCGTGTAACATCACCGCCATTTGCGCCGATAAGCGCTAATTCTGCGTCGTAAGTGCTGAAAAACCATCTTTTAGTCATGAAACAAAGGATTCCGCCGTCCGGGGAAATTGCGGGTTCACCGTCGAATTGCGGGTTATCGGTTAACCGGACAGGTTCCGCGCCTTCTTCATCGATGCGGAACACATTCCATTGCGAATTCTCCTTTCCGCCAAAAACAATCGCGCCATCGGGCGAAAAGTCGAATCCCCATCGACCGCAACCTTCGGGGAAAAAAGTCACCTGCCGTGGGAATCCGTCGGGGAAATCCATAGCCCATATATTAGGCGGCCCGGAGAGGTAGGATACCCAATAAAGAGTGCATTGAGGGGTATCCGAGGGCCATTCCGGCTCGGTGCCGCAACCTGCGATAAACAAAGCGACAACAACGATTATTATATGATACAGTTTCATCGGTTAGAAAATACTATCCGTTGGGTCGCCTGTCAAGCAAGCGCTTTGATTTAAGCTGAAATATTAATCCGAAAGGATTCCCCTGAAGATCGGATTATCGAAGTAATGATCGAAATACCCACAAGTTTGTGCGAGAACCTTGCGTGATGGATCTAACCTTATCGAGATTCTCAGGGCTTCTACTGATTTTTTAGGATTGCCCTTCTGTGCCCATAATTTAGCTATATTAAAATAGGCGCGCGTGTAATTCGGTTTTATCTTTAAAGCCTTGATAAAGGATCTCAAGGCTTCGTCAAACCTACCGAGGTCGAGCAGCACTGTCCCCATGTTATTCCAAGCATCGTAACGACCGGGATCATGCCGGAGCGCGGTCATATAAGCTTCTAACGCATCTTCAGGGCGGTTGGATGTTCCAAGCAAATTACCCATGTTATACCATGTTTCGGCATACTTAGGGCAGATTTCAATCGCTTTCTTATAACACTTCTCTGCCTTATTATAATCGCCCTTCACCTTAAAAAGCGTCCCAAGGGCAACCCAGGTATTGTGAATGTCCGGTGAAGAGGAAACCGATTTTTCGTAACACTCGATAGCGAGGTCGATATTTCCCTCTTCATAGTATGCTCGACCCATATAACGCCAAACGACTCCCATATTTGCTTCTGATTCTGAAGCCAAATGAAAGTACTTACTCGCTCGAGCGCTATCGCCGAGTCTCGTATAGAGAAGAGAAAGATAGACATAGACTTTCGCATTTCCACCATGAGCCGCGATTCGCTTATTTAAAAAAGCGATAGCTTTCTCGAAATCGCCCGAAACCATCGTTGCAAATCCAGCTATTTCGAGTGCTAATGGATTATCCTTGTCTTCATCGAGGATTTCCATGGCATAAACAAGTGCATCAGCAAACTGGCTTTTCGAGTGATGAATAACAGCAAGTTGTAGTTTTTTTTCTAAATCTTCTCTCTTCATATTTCGCTTCTTTATAAATAGGTCTCTTTTATACTTCAAATTAAAGTAATAAAAGTATTTTATTAGCCAAGTAAAAAACATCCTAATCCGCTTTTTTGTTGCAATATCCATTGGGAAGCGTATAATTACTAATGAAAGATATGGATTTTAGAATCAGACATATGGATTTTCTATTTGCGCTTCTGGCTATTGCGGTAGTTCCGGTTACCCTTTTTGGTGCGGACGAACCTATAGATAATATTTTTCTGCGGATACTACCTTTGGCTTTGGCCGCAATAATTTGGTTCATTTCTAAAAAGAAGAAAAATGCGAGTCGCCCTAGTGGTGTGAAAAAGAGTGAGAAACCCGATACCTCGGCGAATACTTTCATGCGTCAGCAAACGCGTGGAAGGATCGAGAGACAATATAAACCTATAGAACCGAAATGAACAAGGCTTTATTAATACTGTTCCTATCTGCGCTTCTCATGCTTGTTCTCTCTTGCGGGACTGATCCAAGCGACAATCCGGTTAATATCCGCCTTGAAACCGACAGCAATCAACCCTATGTCTATGTCCGCCCACCGGAGGAGCCGGAAGGTGACGTTCGTGTAGTAACCGTAGATTGGATCGAACACAGTGGAAGAGTTACAAGCTACGTTAGACGCTTTGAATATGGCAATATTACAATTACGCGCGATGTTTCGGGAATCAGTTATTACAGTTACTGGTGGTTGCGAAACAGAATTCGGTCATACAGGGAAACGCGAACATTTGAACCATTTGGAGAGGAAACAGTAATTGTAATAGAATACTGCCTTTATTCCAATGGTGTTTTAAATAACTACCGTGCAATAATCGACGGATCGGTTTACTATTTCAGTGAGGAGTTTTCGCCGGACACTCTGGATTATTCAAGTCCGAACTAATCCCGGGTTTAAGAAAAACACATAGGTGGAGAATCGAGGTTCCCTTCCTTTTTTTAAGGGTATTTCAGAAAAAGGGATTTCGGTCGAATTTCCTTTGAAATGTTTTAATGATAGATGATCTTTTTATCTTCCAGTTCGATATTGCTAAAGCAAGATTTGGATGGTTTATTTCAGTCGCTTTTCCAAGAATATGCGAAGCGATTAATATAGGATTATTTGATAAATATCGATATAATCGATTTCAAAATGGAGAGGTGCCGAAACACTCTCAAATATGCGAAGCATATTTACTTGAACTACTTAACCAGAATCGATATAATCGATTTCAAAACGGAGAGGTGCCGAAACACTCTCAAATATGCGAAGCATATTTATTTGAAACTGTTTTTTATAAATACAAAGGTAAAAATCTTTGTATCTTGGAGAGGTGCCAGAGTGGTCGATCGGGGCGGTCTCGAAAACCGTTGTTCCTTCGCGGGAACCCAGGGTTCGAATCCCTGCCTCTCCGAAATTTATAAGCGCCGCAAAGCGCTTTTTTCATAATTGACATTGTGAAATTGAATTCCAGAATACATATTGCTATGTATGTCAGATCGACGGAAAATAGTTCTTTCGGATAAGGGCGACTCGACTAATTTTATTTCGCGCTTCTTCCAAAACGCTCGTGAATGGGCGGAGGGCCGACTGCCGTTTATCCGGCTTGCATTATGGCTGTTCTTTCTATATGTAGGATGGAATCATTTCGACGAGTGGCATTACCAGAGTATTTTTAAGGGTCTCAACCTTGGAATCCACGAATTGGGGCATTTCGTATTTCAACCTTTCGGCCAGTTCATCTACGTAGCGGGTGGAACAATCATGCAGACGCTAGTGCCAATAATCTCGATTTTCATGTTCTATCACCAGAAAGACTATTTTGCAATTTCGATTTCGTTCGGATGGCTTGCGACGAATTTCTACGACATCGGGCCTTATGCCGCAGACGCCCGGCTTCGTGAATTGCCACTCGTATCGCCATTCGGTATGGAAGCCCAACATGACTGGACATATTTATTATCGAGAATGAACCTCCTCGAAAAAGATCAGGCGGTGGGTTTCTTTTTTCGTAGGCTTGGGTTGATTTCGATGACTATTTGCCTGCTTTTCGGGGCGTGGCTGATTTTCCATATGTTCCGAACAATGAGTCTTCGTAAAATAGGGGAATATTCCGAGGAGTAGCGCCTCGGGGCGTCGCACCTTCCCGCATAATCGCTCGGAAAAGCTCGTTTTTCCGAGCGATCCTGCGGGAAGGCTGGGCGAAGCGGGTGTAGCATAAATATCATTCGATTAAACTTGACGATTTCCGGTTCGCTCACATATTCATTTACTTAGAACCCGCTCCGCCCGGCACGTTGTTTTCGGATTTCGGAATCGAAATCCGAAAACAACGTGCTGCGACGCCCCATCTCGAAATAGGTTGATTTTCGATATTCGCTCAGTTATTATAATTGAGATGACTGCGTATAACAAAACCGAGGGCTAATATGGCGGAAGTTATTCTCGAAAACGTATCAAAGGTTTACGAAGGTGGTGTCAGGGCGGTTTCGGATTCCAACCTACACATCGAGGACGGTGAGTTCATGGTGCTCGTGGGGCCGTCGGGATGCGGTAAATCCACGCTTTTGCGAATGATCGCCGGACTGGAGGAAATCACCGAGGGCACGGTTAGGATTGGCGAACGCGTTGTGAATGAATTATCGCCGGCAGATCGCGATATCGGGATGGTCTTCCAGAGTTACGCGTTGTATCCGCATATGACAGTTCGGCGTAACATGGAATTTCCGCTGCGAATGCGGAAGATGCCTAGGGCGGAAATCGACGCTCGCGTTGAGGATGCCGCCGAGATTTTAGGGATTTCCGAGTTCCTCGACCGCAAGCCGAAAGCGCTTTCAGGAGGTCAAAGGCAACGCGTAGCTTTAGGCAGGGCGATTGTTCGCAAACCGAAAGTTTTCCTTTTCGACGAGCCGCTTTCCAACCTCGATGCCAAACTTCGGGTTAAAATGCGAGCCGAAATCTCGTTGTTACACAATAAGCTGAAAACCACAATGATATACGTCACCCACGATCAGGTCGAGGCGATGACGATGGGCACGCGAATTGCGGTTATTAACAAGGGCGTAATCCAGCAGGTTGCTGCGCCATTGGAACTTTACCGAAAACCGGTCAATGTCTTCGTGGGCGGCTTTATCGGTTCTCCCGCGATGAACTTCCTAAGTGCGGAAAAGCGCGAAAATAAAGTCCTCGTAACCGATACCGAAATCCCGCTTAACGATGCACAGAAAACCGCTATAGCGAATTCACAATCTAAAACCGTATTTATCGGCGTCCGTCCGGAGGAAATATTCGTCTCCGATACCCCAATTTTCAGCGCGGATGTTGATGTCGTCGAGCCGATGGGCAACGAGGTTTTCCTGACATTTGAATGGGCCGGTGTCGAGATGACCGCACGGGTCGAGCCTGAGATCAACCCGTATATAGGCGAGAACCTTGGTTTCTCATTCCAAATTAATAAACTCCACATCTTCGATGGTAAAACGGAGCAGCGTTTGATTTAATCGAGAATCGCCCATATGAAATCTTGTCCGATTTCATTTTTATTCTTGCTCTATCTGTAAAAATATTTGCTTTATCTCTGCTACTTTTACGCAAGTCATATAATAACGATTATTCCTCTTCTTCGTCCTTGTTCTCGAATTTATCGTAGGCGACAATTATATCCTGGACAAGCTTATGTCGAACTACGTCGCGGTCATCAAGATAAATGAAACTAATGGCCTCGATGCCTTCCAGGACGCGTTGCACTTGTATTAATCCACTTAATTTATCGTTGGAAAGATCGACTTGGGTAATGTCGCCGGTCACAACTGCCTTACTTCTAATTCCAAGACGTGTTAAGAACATTTTCATTTGCCGTATCGTTGTGTTTTGGGCTTCGTCAAGAATAATAAAGCTATTATTAAGCGTTCGACCTCGCATATACGCCAGCGGCGCAACCTCGATAGTGCCGTCGGAGAGATATCTATCCGTGCGTTGCGCGGGGATCATCTCATACAGCGCGTCGTAAAGCGGGCGTAGATAGGGATCGACTTTATCCTTAAGGTCTCCCGGCAGGAAACCGAGCGACTCGTCCGCTTCCACTGCGGGTCGAACGAGTATTATTCGATCAACGAGACGTTCTTTAAGCGCACGAACTGCACTGGCTACCGCAAGATATGTTTTTCCCGTGCCCGCCGGTCCAATCGAAAAAACCAGATCGCTTTGAGCAATCGCTTCGAGATAACGGCGCTGGCCGTCGCTTCGCGGGCGTATCGCTTGATGACGATTTGTCAATAGTATTCGGTCGTCGTTGAGATTATCCTTTACAGGTTCGTCCTTTTTTACTACGCGAATCGCGTATTCTAACGACTGCTCGGTAAGAATACCACCACCGTTTAAATGACTTATCATCTGCTCGACTATATCGCGGACCTGCTCGGAAGGCGCGTTATCTCCATATATGCGCAACTCGTTACCGCGTGCAACCAATTTCACCGGAAACCGAAGCTCGATTTCTTTTGCAAAAACGTTACTCGGGCCAAACAACTTTCTCTGATCGACGCTCATAAGCGAAACTCTAATGGGTTCGCCCGTTGCCGCTATCTTGTTCTTATCTTTGGTCAAATCTAAATTCCTCCTGCGATCCTATTTTAATAATCCCATAATTTTTATACATTCATTCATAATCACGGGCTTCACTCTTTTTCCACTCGGATAGCGATGCCGAGTTCTTCTAATTGCGCTTCATCGACTTCGTTAGGACAACCGTCCATAAGCGACTGTCCCGCAGTGGTTTTCGGGAATGCAATGACATCGCGAATCGATTCTCGCTCGGCGAGCAACATCACGATTCTATCCCACCCAAAAGCGATTCCGCCATGCGGTGGAGCGCCGAATTTCAGGGCTTCGAGTAAGAAGCCGAATTTGCCCTCAGCCTGCTCCGGCGTTAGTTGAATAGCTTTCATCACCGCACGTAAAACCTCCGGTTCATGTGTTCTAATGCTTCCCCCCGCGATTTCGCTGCCGTTGAGAACGAGGTCGTATGCTATCGCGCGAACGGCCATAGGGTCGGTTTCCATTAGCGGAACATGCTCGGGGACCGGCTTTGTGAACGGGTGATGACGCGCGACGGGCCGCCCTGTTTCCTCGTCGATCTCGAACATCGGGAAATTTACCACAAAAAGCATTTCCCAGCGCGATTTATCGATCATGTCGAACCGTTTGGCCATCTCGAGGCGCAACGCTCCGAGAACCTTAGCGCAGATTTCCGCTTTATCCGCGATGAAGAGGAAAATCGAACCATCCTTCGGTTTGAATTTCTCGATATAATTCTCTTTCTCGCCTTCGGCAAAGAATTTCGCAATGCCTCCGGCGAACTCGCCGCCATCGAACTTGCATTGCGCAAGGCCCTTTGCGCCAAATTTTCCCGCCAACTCGGTCAATCCGTCGATATCCTTGCGCGATAGACTCGCGCCGCCTTCGACACATATCCCGCGCACCGCGCCGCCATTTTGGACGGTGTCTGCAAACACCTTAAAACCGCTTGATTTCGCGATTTCAGAGATGTCCATTATTTCCAGACCGAAACGGAGATCGGGTTTATCGCTGCCATAGCGAAGCATCGCCTCGTCGAAATCCATTCGCTTGACCGGAAGCTGAATATTCACGCCTTTAAGCTCGCTCAGAAGCCCGGCCATAAGACCTTCCGCCACCTGCAGAACATCCTCTTTATGGACGAAACTCATTTCGACATCTATCTGCGAAAATTCCAACTGGCGGTCGGCGCGCAAATCCTCATCGCGGTAGCATCGTGCGAGTTGGTAGTATTTGTCGAATCCCGCTATCATGAGAAGCTGTTTGTATATTTGAGGCGACTGCGGAAGCGCGTAGAATTTGCCGTTATGTTTTCTGCTGGGCACCAGAAAGTCCCGCGCGCCTTCGGGGGTGGAGCGTACGAGCGTCGCTGTCTCGATTTCCGCGAAACCGAGATTCTCAAAATATTTACGGGCTACGCTGTCCGCGCGGCTGCGAAGAAGGAGCGCCTCGAGCATTTCAGGGCGTCGAAGGTCCAGATAGCGGTATTTGAGGCGCGTGTCCTCCATAGCGTTAACATCGTCCTCGATCACGAACGGCGGCGTTTTGGCCTTTGAAAGAACAACCAGTTCCTCCGCGATAACCTCTATCTCGCCGGTCGCCATGTCTTTGTTGCAGGCTTCGGGCGGGCGCACGGTGACAGTGCCCGCCACCTGGATTACGTCCTCGTGGCCGAGTTTTTCCGCCTGCTCGAAAAGCGCCTTCTGCTCGGGCTTGAATGTGATCTGCGTGCGGCCGTAGCGGTCGCGAAGATCGACGAAAAGCACGCCGCCGTGGTGCCGTGAATGGTGCATCCATCCGGCAAGTGTAACGCGCTCTCCGGCGGTCTTTGCCGTAAGTTCTCCGCAAGTATTCGTTCTATACATGTTCCTCCAGTCTCGTTCAAACAACGCACAATACTACAGTTTAAGGCGCGTTAAGTCAAGGGGATAATAGATACGGGCTGGCACGCCTCGCGCTACGTGCGATTTGGAAAAAGGCTACACGATTTCGCACGCACGAGTCGCGCCAGCCCTGCGATATTTCCTCTCGCGCCGCTTGACCTTCCCCCGATATTTACCTATATTATATGCGAATGCAAATGCTGCGAGGGGACGACCATGAAGCATAAAATATGCATATTAGCGATTGTGATAGCCCTAAGCTCGGCCTCCCTTTTCGCTCAGGGGCTAATCTGGTCGGAGCCGGTGCTTATGCTGGAGGATACTCTGGATTTTCGGTTCGGCGGATACGATGCAGTAATAACTGGCAGAGACAGCTTGCTTGTTACTTGGTTGGGCGGCAGAGACTTAGGACAGGGTGTGCGGATCCGAATGTGGGGGCCGGACGGTTTATCGACGACGGACGAATTGTTTACAGATAGAAGTGCCCCTTTCACAAATTGCTCGTGGATCGTGAAAGGCTCTTCTGGTGATATATTTGTGTTTGGAAGGCGAACCTCGGTGTTTTACTGTGGTTACGGAGAAATAGGGGATTGGACAGATAGAGATTTGCCCGAATTCCCCTATACTATATTTTGGGGGCCGTGTCGCAGAGATTACATGGGCCGTCCATGGGTTTTTGGAGAAAGAGGATCGGTTTATACAAGACCAACGGTAGCTATTTTCGAGGACACGACATGGAGCGAGTTAGAATTTCTTTGCGAATACTTACCGGGCTTCTTTATCGACAGTTGGAATATTGGGGATTCTACGATAGTCGGTATTCGATTCAAGATGGATAAGACATTCGCTGTTTTAGTTTTCACAGATAGCGTAATGTTTCCTTTGGATACTATTGCAAAAGTTGATATATTCGAAAGGACAGTTAATTATTTTTGGACAGGGGATAGTATTTGGTATTTCGGTTTACGGCCTCGTTATGGGACGACTGCTGATGATACTGCCTATATGATACTGGGTTATGGAATCGGAGAAGATTATTACTGGGATACTTTAGATGTCAATCTATATAACACGGGAATAAATTGGTATCCGAAGTTCTGTTTGGATTGTGAGGGCGGCGTGTGGGCGTATTGGAATGCCTATGGACCTATGACACCCGATTCCACAAGAAGGATTATTTTTAATAGAATAGCTCGCTTTACCGGAGATTCATGGGTATTAGTCGATTCTTTCTATCCTACTGTAGATGATTTGCCTGAATATAATATTCCTTTATTGCTTTTCAACGATACCGAACCATATCCGAAATATCTCGTGTATGAAGGCGGGTGGCCAGAAAAACTCTGGGCGGTTAAATGCCTTGGATTTGCAAATATTGAAGAGGAAACACAGCAAGAACCGAGTAGCTTCACCATTTCCGCTTACCCCACCCCCTTCAATTCGTCGGTTACAATCTCTTTATCTTTCATTCCGGGCTCGACCCGGAATCCAGAAATCGAAATATACGACATCAATGGGCGGTTGGTCGCGGAATTATCCCCCCGGAATTGCATTCGCAATTCCGACCCCCTTATTAAGGGGATTTATGCAACCGAGAATGCCCCCCTTAATAAGGGGGGATGTCCCGAAGGGACAGGGGGGATTCTTACGTGGCAACCCGCGCCATCCCTCCCATCCGGCGTTTATCTCATCCGCGCGCGGTTCGACAAGCTCACCGACCGGGGCGATGAAATCGCATCTGCGAAGGTCATCTTCCTGAAATGAATCGCGAAAACAGGCAGATATAGCCATAGGCTTGCCCCTGCGACCGGCAAAAGTGATTTGTCATCATAATTCATAGATAAGTAATCATCGATATTATGTTATATTTCAATTATCAGAGCTTTTATTATAGCTATCATAATAAGAACAATAATATTTCTAAAGATTCCTATTTTATAATTAGCATTTATAATAGCAGTATTATTATTAAAATTAATAAAAATAGCTTGTATTTCAATCGAATTATGGCTATATTATCAAAGACAAAATATAAATAGCTTATCCTATAAGCTTAATTTAATAAAAGGATATATATTAAAATGAAAAATAATGCTGTTACTCTCGATAATAGTGCTCAATTCGATAATAGAATACACACTTTCGTAAATGGAATATCTTCACATGGTATAGAAATCGGTTATTCAGAAGAGGAAATCGTCGGAATGCTCGATTATGTCGCCCGTTACGACGAGTTGGAAGGCAAACAGAAAGTTGAACGCGCCGATCTGAAGGCCGTTTACGCTGTAATAAAGGAGCGGGAAGGGAAAACGCGCGAACATGTTTATCGTTGCCGCCATTTGGTTCGAGGCGAATCGGTTATGGTAGATGATGAATCGAAAAAATATCTCGCCGAGCGGTTTTTACTCGATAAAAAAGTCCTGAAACGGCGCGCGGAACTGATCGCGATGGCGGAGAATATGGTCGAAGCATACGATGGCCTTTCAGCCGAAAAGCCGGATATCCTGCTGCCGTCGGTGCCGTTCGAGTCCCTGCGCACCGCGATTGAATCGCTGAAAACCGCGCTGATACCGGCCTCACGCGAGCGGGCGGAGAAAAAGGCGATTATCGTGGCAAGACGGGCGCTTCGTGCGGAGGGCAACCGGATATTGCGGAGTGTGTATCTTCGCGCCGTGTCGTTCTGGGGGATCGACGACTCGCGTCTTCTGAAACTTGGGATGTTGCCAAAATCTATGGTCTGGACGTCTAAGAAAAAGAAAGTGGAAGAGGAATAGAAATTGTTTTTGCGGGGCCGAGTCGTGTAGGATCGAACAAGTCGGCTGTAGTAGTCGCTGGCGCGACTCTCGTGTGCGAAATCGTGTAGCCCTTTCCAAATCGCACGTAGCGAGAGGCGTGCCAGCGGATTACGTAGGAGATGTCGTAATTAAGCGAATGACTCCGACTAAAATTGCTGTTTGCGCGGCATTATTCCGGGGCTGTCCGCGTCGGAATGTTTGACTACGAAGAAATAAATAATGCTCCCAATCGGCACGAGGATTATCACCAAAATCCAGACGACCTGCTCGGAACTGCCCGGGGCGTATTTCCTCCGCGCGACATCGATAATCATCATAATCTTGAAAATAAGAAAAAACAAGCTCAGGGCGATGGCCGAAATCCAAATAAACACATACATAAGCCCGAAAAGGCCACAACAACCGGCACCGAAAACCTCGCCAAAAGCATCGGAACTGCAGTTTTGTGCTAATATCGGTATCATCTCAGAATCACCAGCTTTCTCGCGTGGAACGCGTCGGGTGTGCATTTGATATAATATACGCCGTCAGGTAGAACATCGCCGCAATCGGATTTGCCATCCCAAACAACGATGCCGTTATCGGAGAAAACGCGTGCGACCGACCGACCGGCAAGGTCGTATATCACGGCATCTCGCGCGCCATCGGGTAAAATTATCGTGCATGCGGAATTAAATGGATTTGGCCGGATTTTTATAGAATTCCGGGTCGGTTTAGCTACAGTTGCCTCTCGCACGGCGGAAACCGGCGCGCCGACCGCGATTATACGGCCGCCAATCAGGTTCACGTTAATCGAATCGGCGAAGCGCATGTCGGTCCACTCGAGAACAACGAAAGCGGGCAGCGAATCCGTTTTATAAGGCCCGATTGCAAACGATCCCGAATCAGGCAGGTTCGCGGAATCCCATTCGACCGCGAAACCGAATCCACCCGCGACCATGAAATCCCATGCGATAGTGTCTTGCGTGGGTTGCCGTAAATCCGTGCCCAACATCGTGTAAGACGGAAACAAAGAATCATCAAGCGGAAAATAACCATACGCACCCGGCATAGGGAAAAAAGGAATATCCACCAAGGGATCGTAACCGACAGTGGCAACCGAATCCACACCAAAGAACATAGTGCTACCGCTTCCGCTTGCGGAAACATCCACTGGCACCTGCCAGCCGAAGAATCCGAAAATTGCGGTTGCTATTAGAAGTAAAACACCTGTGAATATAGCTTTCATAGATAATAATTTATGTCTTAAAGCCGTGCCGTCAAGGAGAATGTGCGTTCAGGCCGGGTTATCGCATGCACCTTACCTAAAGCGTAGCAGCAAGAGTGACAGACTGGATTCCCGGTAAAGGTTATCCCGAGACGACTTTTCACAATTAATCGCGGTGTGCGCTTTTCTATTGAAACCGACGAATTGTTTATTATATTAATGTTATGAGGGAAGGTTCAAATATGAGATTGTTAATACTGATTCCGCTTGTGGTAATATGTTTGACCTGCTTTGGTCAAAACCTTGCGGAGGATTTCGATAGCGTCTCGGCGCGTAAAGCCGCAGAAGAGGTCGCGACGGACACCCTCGCAGATGAGCTTTTCGAGGTCTATGCCGACGCAATGGGTAACTGGAGTGAACTCGCGGATTTTGTTGCAGGCTACGAGGGCGAAAAGCGCGACGATGCAATCTGGCTGGTTCAGACAATGCCACACCTCGATAGACTTCTGGCATCTAGCGACATCCTCAGAGAACATCTCGATTATTCACTTAAAGCAAAAGAACAAGCGCCATGGCCAATTCCCGATGATATGTTTCGACCATATATCCTCTCGTATAGAATTTCCTACGAACCTGTTACTCCCTGGCGAAAGCTATTCTGGGATGAGTTCGCACAAAAGGCTTTCGCAGCAGGTTCTGTAGAGGATGCGGCCCTAACGATCAACAAATGGGTGGCGGAAAATATCGATACGGCTTCATACAGCTTTTTCGGCGGGATGCGCGCCCCGGACCAGACCTATCGGGGCAGGCGAGGCACATCGAGAGAAATCAGCGCATTAACCACGGCAATCCTCATGTCTCTCGGTATTCCCGGACGAAACGCATCGATAAGAACCGTTCGCGGAGATGGCAACTCGATGAGCTGGGTGGAAATTTTCGATGCAGACTCCGAGAAGTGGATTCCACTTTATCCCGACGAACCCGGAGAGTTTGGCGATTACGATTATCCTATCAATAAATACCCCGGCGGGATGACAACAGTGAACGTTAGCGGAGGGTTCGAATACGACCTTATCACTTCGAGTTACGCTCCTACGGGATTTCTCGCGGCTGATTTTACACGGGGAAATAAACCTGCAATCGAATGGGAGCATTTTTCGATAACGGTTTTTAGCGGTGGGGCATACTGGCCACTCGACGAGATCGGCGCCGAGGCCGACTCTAACGGTCGGTTCGAAATCGAATTGGCCGCCGGGGAATATGTCCTTCAAAACGGGATGCGCGATCAGTCAGGCAGCGTTTGGGTGCAAACATTACCATTCACAATAACCGAGAGCGAGACTACGGCTCTTGAGGTAGCGGTCGATGCGCCGGAATATATTGGCGCCGAACCGGAAAGCGGAATATTCCCTGAATTTACCCTGTCCGACACCAAGGGAAACCCGTTCAGCCACAAGGCGATAACCGGAAAAAAACCTATCGTCCTGTTCTTTTTCGACCCGGACGGCGAACCATCAGTCCGGGCGTTTCCCGAGATGGAAAATCTGACAGAGAGCTTTTCCGACTCGGTGCGGTTCATTTATGTTTACGTTAAAACAGGCGATTCCGAACCGCCCGAGACCGATAGACGCATACTGATAGACGAGAACGGACTATTAGCTTCGATTATTACCGGTGCAGAAACCATCGCCGGGCTATCCGACGAATTTCTTCCGCTCGTCCTTTTCAATACGGGAAAAAGCATATCATACGAAACAGTTTCAGAGGGCTACAATACTAATCTGAAAAACGTGCTAACACAGAGAATCGAAAAATGCTTAGAAAAACGACAGCAATAGCGATTATTATGGCGATAACGGTATCGGCGGGAATACTCGGCGATCCGGAGATGCGTGCCGATATACAGAATATTATCGACATGCGTTTCGATCACCGATACGAGGAAGCGGAATCGTTTATTAACAGGCTACGTGACGAGTATCCGATGGATCCGGCTCCGCTATTTCTTCACGGATCGAACTTGCAGGATTGGATGCTTCATCTGGAGGACTACCGCCGCATGGACGAGATGAACGCATATCTCGATTCAGCAATCAATCTCGCAAAAATCGACGAATTCGATCCCTGGAATCTATGGGTGATAGCATCGTCCTACGGATACCGCGCTATCGCACAAGCAGAACAGGGGAAATATCTACAGGCGTTCCGAACATCTTCGGAGGCAATGAGTTATTATGATCGAGCTTACGAATCACCCCCAACCCGCGCTGAATCTTCCCTCGGAATAGGCGGTTATAACTATTGGAAAAGCAGCAAGCTCGGTTTTCTGAAATATTTGCCTTTCGTGCCAGATCGTCGCGGCGAGGGAATAGAGTATCTTACCGAAGCCCGCAACGATTCATGGTATTCCCGCGACGCCGCTATCCACGCGCTCGTCTATGTATTTTGCGAGGAGGGCCAACTTGATTCTGCCCGGGCGCTACGAGATTCTATCGCACAGGAATACCCCGGCAGTCTTCTGCCTCTGTGGTATGATCTCGCAATCGCGGAAGCCGATGGCAATCTGGAAAACTATTTTGGTGTTGTGGACGAACTTTCCTGTGCTCTGGACACACTCGGCGACGAACAGGCGGTAAATCGCATAATAATCCACCTTTATGCGGCATCTGCAGCCGCACAACTCGAAGACTGGGCCTTCGTATGTCTGCATTGCACCGCTATTTTAGAGGATCGTATCCCAGCTTGGGCGGTGGAGATAAGCAAGGGAGAGATAGATAATTTACGCGGTCTTGCTGTCCGCGCGGCAGAAGAGGGGGCAGCGTGCCCGAAATTCTGAATCCTGCGGTGATTGGCGCCGGAGCCTGGGGCACGGCATTTGCGTTGCACCTTTGGTCTCTTGGATTGAAACCTAAAATGTGGGCATTCGAACGAGAGACAGCCGAGAGTATAAACGCAAACGAAAATCCCGTTTACCTCCCGGATATTCCGATTCCCTGGGGTGTCGAGGCTACTACAGATATCGACGAAGCACTTTGCAGCGCGGATATTGCATTTCTCGCCGTTCCAACCCAGCATATCGCATCGGTTATCGATAAAATCGATACCGCAGCGATTAGGGATGGCGTTATATTCGTCAATCTTGCAAAAGGGATTGAACGTGGAAGCGGCAGGTTGCCGTCTCGAATTATCAAGGATAAATTGCCGAATGCCGAAGTAACAACCCTTTCCGGACCATCTTTCGCGGTTGAAGTGGCGATCGGTAAACCCACAGTGATGGTAGCTGCTGGGAAACTCGAAATTGCCGAACGGATCCAAAAATACGTCGCCGGTCCGCATTTACGGGTTTATCGAAGTTCCGATCTTATCGGTGTCGAACTCGGCGGAGCGCTAAAGAATGTATATGCACTCGCTGCAGGATTGGTCGATGGTCTCGATCTCGGAGAAAACACACGCGCAGCTTTGATTGTCCGAGGATCTGCGGAGAGCAGGCGACTTTCCCACGCTTTAGGCGCGGATAACAACACGATCTTTGGAATTGCCGGTCTCGGCGACCTCGTCCTGACCTGCACGAGCGGCCAATCGAGGAACCACGAGATGGGCGTAATGCTCGCCGCAGGCCGTAAGCCGGCCGATGTATTAATGTCGGTGCCGTGGATTGCGGAGGGTGTTTACACAACACACGCCGCACTGGAGTTGGCCGAGCGGCACGGAATAGACATGCCGATAATACGAGTTGTTGATCAGGTTCTGGAGGGCAAAATCACGCCGGAAGAAGCGGTTTCGGAACTAATGACACGTCCTTTAAAAGCGGAATTTGACGAATAAAAGAAAGCGGATTATCCCGCTTTCTTTATTATCCCATTATACTATATTCACATCAAAATCCCACGAATTTAGCACGCGATTTCATTCTAAAATTTCAGCGCGGTCGGCGAGGGCGGCGTCGTGCGCATCACAATAACTCCGTCGAGACGGAGTTATTGTGATGTGCTGCGCACGGTTCGGCTATAGGTTTCTTCTACGCAGTTAGATTTCCGCCCGAACCGCGCGCGCTTCCACCCCGGTTTTGGTGGCTGAAAATTGTTATTATTCCCGGATAATTCTGTAAAATTGGATAGAGTAAATACATTACCGGGGTGGAAGCCGACGCCGCCCGGAAGCCCTGGATAAAATAGGTTCTGCGATAGCATGCTCTTTAAATACTCAAGGGGAGGATTGGATATTTAAATGACAAATTATAATGTAAAACGTCACTACTTGATAATATTACATTTAACCTATTATGAGGTATCGTAATCGGCGGTTCGCCCTGTTATTTCTTACTCTGCGATATTCAATTTACTTAGCGCATGAGTTAAATTATATTTTCGTTCTTATTATATGCTTATCTCAAATAAACTGCTTTAAATGCTTTCTCCGATCCACGGATTCTCGCCATATAAACTCCGGTTGGAAGATCGCCGGGTTTCCAGCTATACCGATTTTCCCCCGATTTCACGGATATTTCGCCGACCAAATCGCCGTTTAAATTATAGATATCGACTTCCGAATCGGTTGCAGTCTTTACGACGAAAGTCAATCCTGAATTGAACGGATTCGGGAACGCTGTAAGCCATGGCGCATCAGGTTTGTCCGGTTCCTCGTCGATACCGGCGTTGATTGCGACAAAGCTTGCCGATGTGTCCGAGGTAAAATTGTAGGTCGAATCGGTGACGGTCACGCGGATAAGACACTCCGTTCCTGAAGAGGGCGGAATGCTAAATATTACCGATAGAACTGTGTCGAGCGCCGGGTTCGGAATTTCATTCAGGCCAAGCCAACTGGTTCCGGCGTCGCTGGAGTATTCGAAAACCACGTGTTTGACGCATCGGTTATCGTACGCTTCGAACTCGAGATTATATAAAGAGTCAACGTAGAGCGTATCGCTCGAGAAATCCGTGACTATATCGACCAGCGGCATTATCGCAAAATCGAGCATGCGCACGAGAAGCTCTTCTTTGGAATTTCGCGGCCCGCGCGGGATATTTCCAAACTGGAACGGAAGCGTAATCACGGCTCCCGGCGAATAGCTTCGCCTCTGAAGACCTCTCGCAGGTGAACGACGGGACGCATTAAAAAGGTATTTCAGATGGTGGGAATCCCACATGGCGTCGTTTTTCACTATGTCATCCATGCTGGTGCATGGCCCGCCGGTGGTTATGCGATAATCGAACGCCATATCCTCGGCAAGCGAGCTGTCCTCGCCGAATAGAGTGGAGACAGGGCCAGCGTTGTCGAGAAGCAGGATGGCGCCGGTGTAATCCGCAAATGAGTCCGCATATAGACCGGTCGCGGTATCGCAATACAGTTTTGCGAAATCGTTGCCCTCGATGAAAAGCGCGGTTTGTTTGCCCGGATCGCGCGATGTGCTGTCCAATAGCGCGATCAACTGGCGTTGCTCGTCACTGTCCAGAATGGCCGCGCCGGTGCTCTGCCATCCGAGGGAGAGTATGACGATGTCTGCGTTCAGCATAGCCGGCAACTCGACATCTACGGTATAAATAAGGTTGTCGCGCATCACGAAATAATCTGGAACCGAGTTGATCGAATCGAGCGCCTCCACCCAGCCCTCATAGGGGCGGATAGTATCGCCCGGATGATCCGGATGCTCGAACCTCGCGCCCGATCCACCCGCGCCGTCGAAAATGAATATATTTCTGTTTAGCCCGAAAAGCCCCGTGGCGAGGGCTATAAGCAGAAAAACTGAAATTAACGCTTTTATTCTCATAGGTTGTCCCTTCAACTGAGTATTATTCGCCACCTTCAATTTACCGAAAACTAATGGGTATGTCAAATTATTATTTGGTGTAACGCGTCGATAAAATCGAAATTAGGCCCTCTCGAAATAGGCGGCTGGCCGGGAAATACCCATTCTTAAACGTTAATACGAACGGTCAAAAGGTGTTACGAAGGGTCGATGTGTGTTCCCCCTGAAAATTGCCCTTGCCCATAGGCCAAATGTAGTTTAGTTATAATTGATGCATTAGCGAAAGAATATTACAACAAATGGAACCATTATGAAAAACTCGATATCCCTCGCAATCCTCATTGCCGGAATGTCTTTGACCGCCCACGCCCAGCCGCTCGATATTTCCGCATGGGCCTATCAGCTTCAGGAAATCGACCTCGCCGAAATCGCCGCTGCTTCGGATTTCGACCTGATAATCATCGACTATTCCTCCGATGGCACGGCCTCCGGTGAATGGTCGCCCGCGCAAATAGCTACGGTGCAAGCGTCCGGCAAGACCGTCGTCTCGTATATGTCCATCGGCGAGGCCGAGGATTATCGCTGGTATTGGAACCCGGCATGGGTTTCGACTCCGCCCGCGTGGCTCGGCCCGGAAAACCCTGAGTGGGCAGGCAATTACAAGGTTCGATTCTGGCAACCGGGCTGGCAGGAAATTGTTTTCGACTATCTCGACCGCATAATCGCGCAGGGCTTCGACGGCGTCTATCTCGACATCGTAGATGCCTATTATTACTGGCTTGTCGAGAATCCGGAGCAGCCTTTCGCGGACACGCTCATGATTAACTTCATCGAGAAAATCGACCTCCACGCCGATTCCGCGACCGGCGGCAATTTCTACGTATTCCCGCAGAACGCCGAGTCTATTATCGACGAGGACAATGTCACGCCGGCCCAATGCGACCGCTATTTCGCCGCGATAGACGGTATCGGCGTGGAGGATGTCTTTTTCATCGGCCCGGCCGACGAGAACAACCCGCTCGATCCCGACTATTACCGCCTCGACCTTCTCGACACCTTCGCCCCGCGCGACAAACTCGTGCTTTCGATAGAATATCTCACCGTGCCGGGATTAATCTCGACCTATCTGGACAGCGCATTCGTCCGCAGCTATTATCCCTACGCGACCCGGCGCGATCTCGACACATTATATAGCGCCTTTCCGGCGGGAGTTGCGCAGGCAACGCCTCGCCCTGACGAATTCCGTATTTCCGCCTACCCGAATCCGTTTAATTCGGCGGTGCGGATTGCGGTGGACGCGCCTTCCGTAGGGGCGGGTCTTGTTGAGCGAAGCGAAATCCCACGGACGCCCGCCTTCGTGGAAATTTTCGACATTGCTGGGCGTATGGTCGCGGAAATCCCCGCGAATGGAAGCGAGTCGGCGAAGCCGTCGAGCACAAACGCCTCCGGTGCATACCGGTGGCAACCGGGCGATAATCTCGGTTCCGGCATCTATCTCGTTCGCGCGCGCTTCGGCGACGAATCGACATCGAAACGGGTCGTCTATTTGAAATGAGTATCTTAATTCACGGACGCGAATCGTGCCGAAGGCGCGTTGAGCACAATTATCTGCGGCATTGCCACCGCAACCGCGAAGGTAATTTATCTAAAATAGCCCAGCGGGGATAGTAAAAGTTGCGACATCACATTTTTCCCTGATTGATTCGATTTTTTCCTATCATGTTGTAAAGATTCTCCTCGTTACATCATTAATCTACTATGTTGCGTGAATATAACCACTAGCTGCATAAAAAAAAACCCATATTGCAGAATTTGTATCCCATATTGCATGAGAAAATACATACGTTGCATAAACTATAACCTATATTGTATAAGTCGTATCCTAAATAGGATAGAAATCATGTAATTAAGGTAATAGCCTATGCAATAAGGGTTATTATTCAAGCAGAAAAGGATATAAATGACGTAATAGAGGAAATATATCATGTAAGAAAGAAAATAGAAATTGTCCGCTGGATTATAACTCATGTAAATAGGGAAGAAAGCCATATAATTAAGTAATGATATCATGCAATTAGGGAAAAGACTCATGTGGTCAATTTTGATAAATAAATAATAAAGGAATGGACATTCGCAAAGCTAAACATTATATTCTAAACGAAACGACAGAAATTGCCACGCCCGGCGCGTTCGCTCTAAGGCTCCCGGAGCATCGCAACAACGGAAAAGAGGAAATAAATCATGAAAGAAAAGAGATTAAAAGACCTCAAATTCTCCGATTTCAGGATGAAACTCACAGGTATGGTTAATCGTATCGAGAAAAACCTCGGCGAAACGTATAACCCCGACGAAATGTTAGTCGAAGGACAGGAATTGGTCGTGCAGTTAGAGGAGTCGAGAAACGCTGCAAGTACTGCATATTATGCCGCATCGCCAAAAGACCATAAAGAGGACCATATTTTCGAGGATTTGGTTGCCGCGATGTCGAAGGCGAAAAAATTCGTCGATATTTTCGCCGGGCGGGAGTGGTGGCCGGCGCTGGATTTCCCGTCGCGGATGCCGCGTTCGCGCCAAAAGGTGCGCGAGACCGCGCGGGCGATACTCTCGGCGTGGGACGACAACTCCGCCGACCCCGAACTCGCGAGGGTGATTCCCATGATGGACGAGCTTCGCGCCGCGTTCGACAGTTTCGTTGTGTCGTGGGACGCCCAGCAGGACGCTATCCGTGTCCGCAAGGACAAATACCGCACGGCGCGGAAAGTCCGCGAGAAATGCAATAAATATGTCGCCCGCGTGAAGAAATACCTCTCGATCTATCTCGACCCCTACGACAGCAAATGGGGCTCATACGGCTTCAAGTCGAGGGAGAAGAAGGGGGCGGAATGAGATATGCGATGATTTTGGTTTTGGCGGTTTTGCTTGCGGGGAGTTGTTTTGCCGAGTTCCGCATAGCGAAAGACCGCACCCCCGGCGGGCTTTACGTGGTGGGCCCGGATATTAGCCCGGACTCGTCCGAAGGCCAGTTTTTATATTATTCGCCCGATTCCGGAATGACACTGGTTGTGAAGGACTCTTCTGGTTATTCTGGAATTGGTGCGGATTATGTCCTTGGGAACATCTATAAGGAAGTATTTGAAACTATTTACCATAGCGATGATTATGGTGCGTCATGGTCCTCATGTATGCATGGCGCTGGTTTATTTACAGGAGCACAATCAGGAGAGTTTTACGCTTTTAACGGGTATTGCTTCGGACGAGCATTAGAATTCGGCGACAGTTTTTATTGCGTGACAACTTGGGATGGTTTTAATACGGGTTGCTTAGGATGGCAACCAGGAGAATTGTTCTTGCTTGATCAAATCTGGGGCTTCTTATATTATAGCTCTGATACAATGCTCTCAACATCTGAGGTTTATAGCTTTGGCTATCATGGATGCGACTTAATCACAAGCGGTCGAAGCGGCGAAATATATGGCCTTTCATCAGATTCGATTTACTATTCTGCCGACTATGGTTCCACCTTTGTTGGGACAAACACGTTTTCTTTAGAGCCTGAGGAATCTTCATTAATGGAAATTGTAGGAGGAGGATTCTCTGGCGAGCTTTACGGAGTTTATGTAGATTATCACGTTGATGAGTATTACGAACAGCACGGCGGCAACATTCGGATTTGTTATTCGAGGAATTATGGGGCGACATTTACCTGCCTGTCTCACACGGCGGAAGGTATCACCTTCGACACGCTTACCGGAATCGACGAGTCGCAGACCTCGCGCCCGTCGCGTCTCGCCCTCTACGCCTACCCGAACCCGTTCAATTCGGCGGTTACAATTTCGGCACCGGCGGGCGCGGAGGTGGAGGTGTTTGATGTGAAGGGGCGGCGGGTGGCGGAATTGGCAAGTGGCGATCAGTTTTGGAAACCGGAACCGTCGGTCGGCTCCGGCGTGTATCTCGTTCGCGCGAAAATCGGCGATGGACAAACCGCGACAAAGCGCGTGGTGTATCTAAAATAGAAACATCGATAGCCGAAGCGAATCCCGTAGGATTGAGCAAATCGGTTGTCGGCCCTGCCGACCGAAAAGAATTGTGTATTTGAAATTAGTCGTTATATTTGTTCTGAGTTTGCGCGATTCGTGTCTTATGGGAAGCGCGAATCGAGGCAGCGAAAACGCGAACGATAGGCAAAGCAGGATCTTATGGCAAAGATGCGAGTCTCGGCAAACCGAATGGAAAATCTCAAGCTCAAGAAGCGTCTCGGGCTTGCGAAACGCGGACATAAGCTTCTAAAAGACAAGCAGGACGAGCTTATGCGCAATTTCCTCGAGCTTATCAATATTATCAAGGGGCTTCGCGGGCGCACCGAGAACGCCACTATCGCGGCGCTGCAACGTTTCACGATGGCGACATGCGAGTTGTCGCCCGATCTCCAGAAAAACCTGTTCGCGCACCCCGGTGCGCAGTTCCAGCTTGAGGTCGAGACGCAGCGGTTAATGAATCTTCGCGTGCCGGTTTTCAAATCGAGCCTCGAAGGCAATCCGCTCGCGTATTCGCTTCGCGAAACCGATCCGGAGGTCGATTTCGCTCTCCGCGAGATAGCGCAAGCGCTCGAACTTCTACTCAAACTCGCCGAGGCCGAGAAAAAAATGGCCCTCCTTGCCGATGAACTCGACCGCACACGCCGTCGAGTAAACGCTCTCGAATACACGCTAATACCCGATTTGCAGGATACGATTAAATATATCAAACAAAAACTCGAAGAACTCGAACGCGGGAATCTCACACGACTTATGAAAGTCAAGGAAATGATTGAGAATAAAAAATAAACCGACAGGGAAGGAAATATGAAACACAAAGTTGACAAGATTCTGATGCCCACCGATTTTTCGGAACATTCGAAAGTCGCGGTGCCGTGGGCGGTCGATATGGCGAAAAAATACAACGCGGAGCTGCATATCATCCACGTTTTCGACGAAGCTGCACTGGATGCATATTTCTTCAACTATTCTACGACACCGGGGGAATATTTTGAGAAGATACGCAACGGTTTCAATGGCGAAGTCGATGCATATTTTAAGGGCGCGGAAACCGGTGATATAATGATCGTGCCGGTTCTCGCTAACGGCAATCCTTTCGTGGAAATTGTTAAATACGCCAAAGAAAACGGCGTGGATATTATCGTAATGGGCACGCATGGCAAAACCGGCATGGCGCATATGCTACTCGGTAGCATTACGGAAAAAGTCATTCACAAAGCCCATTGCCCGGTGCTTACGGTCCGGAATCCGGAATTCGAGTATGTTCCGGTGTTTTAAGCGATCGTAGCCGCTTTCGCCTTTGCATTATAGCCCAAGACTACCGGTTTCGAATCGGTATGCGTTTGTCTTTTTTTACAGGGGGACGAACAAGTTGGAGGGGAAATGCATAATCGAAGTGCAATAAGCGACGGTCCTTTCTCGATACTCTGCCTCTTTGTTACTATCGGGTGCATCGCCCAACCGACTATCGAGTGGGAAAAATCCTTAGGCGGAACTTACGATGATCGGGCTTATTCGATCAAACAGACCGGTGTCGGGGGGTATATAGTCGCGGGATATGCCCATTCCGGTGACGGCGATGTTACCGGACACCACGGAACAACGACCTACCCCGATTACTGGATCGTAAACCTCACATGCGACGGCGATATATCATGGCAAAACTCGCTTGGCGGAACCTCAGACGACAAGGCGATGTCCGTCGGACGCTCGAACGCGGGCGGATATATCGTAGCCGGATATTCATATTCCAACGACGGCGACATTTCAGGAAACTACGGAGCCTATGACTACTGGGTTCTGGAACTCGATCCGTTCGGTAGTTTAGTCTGGCAAAAGGCTCTGGGCGGATATTCTACGGATAACGCTTACTGTATCCAACCAACAATCGATAGAGGCTATATCGTTGTAGGATATTCTCATTCAAATAGCGGCGATGTCACCGGCCATCACGGCTCCGGTCTATATTCCGACTACTGGATTGCGAAAACCGATTCCCTCGGCGCTATCCAATGGCAAAAATCGCTGGGGGGAGATAATGGCGACAACGCATACTCGATCTGCCAGACAAGCACTAACGGATATATCGTTGCCGGATTTTCAAATTCTACCGACGGCGATATAACAGGGCATCGCGGACAAGACGATTTTTGGGTCGTAAAACTAAACCCGTCGGGTATTATAGAATGGCAGAAGTCTCTCGGCGGAAGCGCTTGCGACAGGGCTTACGCCGTGCAGGAGACGAAAGATTACGGTTTCATTATCGCCGGTTGTTCGGCATCCAACGACAGCGATGTGACCGGAAACCACGGAGGTTACGACTACTGGCTGGCAAAGCTCGATTTTTACGGCGAGTTGCAGTGGCAGAAATCACTTGGCGGCAGTCAGGACGATTTTGCCCGATCAATATTCCAGACGAGCGACAGCGGATATGTCGTCGCGGGTTATTCCCGCTCCAGCGATGGCGATGTCTCGGTGCATTACGGCATCCCGTCATACACCGATTACTGGATCGTGAAAATCGATTCCATCGGCAATATCGAGTGGGAAAAAACGCTTGGCGGAAATTATAATGATATGGCATACTCTATCCGCCAGACAAACGACGGGGGGTACATCGTCGCGGGTTGTTCGAATTCTATCGACTGCGACGTAACGGGGAACCGCGGCAATTACGATTATTGGGTCGTCAAACTCACGCCATATCCGGTCGGTGTTTCCGAACGAAGCGAGCCGGCGGCATTCGCCATTTCCACCTACCCCAATCCGTTCAATTCGGCGGTGCGAATCGGAGTTGAGAGTGGAGAGTTGAGAGTGGAGAGTGTGGAGATTTACGATGTGAACGGGCGACGGGTCGCGGAAATCCCCCCCCGGACGGACTCAAGCGCCGGCCCCCCTTTGACAAGGGGGGAGAAAGAGGATACCCCCTTGTCAAAGGGGGTCGATTCGCATTGCGAATCGGGGGGATTTGTATGGCGCCCCGCCCCATCCCTCGGTTCCGGCGTCTATCTCATCCGGGCTACGTTTCAGCAACAGGCGGCTTTAGCCGTCTGCACGAAACGGATTGTGTATCTAAAATGAGAATCTTTCCTCGCAAATACGAGTTTTATCTGTATCTTTAAACTGATAGATTTCTAATGGAGGGTAGGATGTTGTGAAATCCGTTTTAAAAATAGTTAGCTTCCTTATTCTTCTCTCTGTCTCCCTCTCTGCCTGCACTATCGTTTTTGACGACACGAGAGGGTGGCCTGGAGATATAGAGTCAACGGATTATGATAGCCTTAAATTATATCTTGGAGATTTGGGAAAGACCTGCATTACCCTTACAGATTCTTTCTTTATTCCCCCTCAATGCAATATTCTCGTGATTAGATGTGGGGAACCCGATTCCATCTTTAGCGACAGCGAAATATCCGCAATTCAGAACTTCGTCTATAAAGGTGGGATACTTGTCGCCATCGCCGAGCACGGACTATGGAGTATTGGCCGCTATTCTAACGAAGTAAATCGTATTTTATCAGATTCGGTTGGCTGGCATACCGGTCTCAGATTCCGGAAGGATGCTGTATTTGATACTGAATATTATTATCTCTATACGAGTGCTCCTAAAATATTCGCTTTTGAGTATCACCCATACACATCAGATTTAGATACTGTAATGTTGGGGCTTTCTCCCAGTATTTCCATCGAATACCCCGCGAGACCGCTTACGTGGGGGAGTTCTTCTTCTTTTACTATTGACTCTTCGTATGCTGATACATGCTATAGTTGCCGCGATTTTTTTGCAATTTCTCATTTTGGCCTTGGGGTCATATTAGCGGTTCCTGATTATTCTGTTTGGCTATATAGGAGTTCGATATCTTGGTTAGACTATTATGACAACAAGCTATTCGCTGAGAATGCCTTCAGTTGTTCTAGTGTGCCCCGTTTTACCTTCAATCCTCCCGCCAATGGCGTAGTGAGTTGTTTTGAACGCGATACGCTTTGGTGGGAGGTCTCAGTAGCTAATTATGGTGCAATAGACACTTCCATCCTCGTCGTTTCGATAAACGGCATGAGAATAACCCCTGGCCCCTCGTTCGAGATTCTCGACGATACCTCGTTTGCGGTTCGGGTCACGGATTACATTACGCTTACACACGGCGAATCGGTTTGGGTATGCATCGACAGCATCGCCGATGTGGACAGCTTCTTCCCTTTCGATTCGTTTTGCTATCCAATTTTAATCGATCATATGCCGCCTGCGATTACAGCGTTTTATCCCTCCCCGGATACCTCTCTCGATTGGTTCGATTCAATTTCTGTATCGGTTATAGACTCGATTGCCGGTTTGGACACTTCCAGCCTGATTTTTATGGTCAATAGCGACACCTTCTATTTAGACGACCCTTTAATTTCCTTCGACAACGGAAAATTGACTTTGCACCTCGATGCCGCCGATTCGCTTTTCGCTGGAGACACCTTGATTTCTCTATCCTTATTTTGTTGCGATATGCCCGATGTCTGCGAACCGAATTGCTTCGAATATAACTGGGGCTTCGTATCGGATTACGTGGGAATAGCCGAGGCCATACTTCCCAAAGAGATCGTCATTTCCGCCTATCCGAACCCGTTCAATTCGTCGGTGCGAATCGGAGTTGAGAGTGGAGAGTTGAGAGTGGAGAGTGTGGAGATTTACGATGTGAACGGGCGACGGGTCGACGTCATTGCGAGGAGTCCGCAGGACGACGCGGCAATCTCCTCGAATAAAACAGATTGCTTCGTCGCTAACGCTTCTCGCAATGACGGTATGGGCGAATTCGTCTGGCACCCCGACCCATCCCTCGGTTCCGGTGTCTATCTTGTTCTAGCTAAAAATGGGGATTGCGTATTATCGAAAAGAATAGTATATTTAAAATAAGCGCGTTCCGTGAAACGCGTCGCAATCGGTTACGGAACGGTAGCGGTTGGCGCGACCGCGAAGCGGCGGTAGCTTGCGCGTGCGAAATACTATAAGTATTACCAAATCGCACGTAGCGCAAGGCGTGCCAACTGCGTAACACGGTTTAACGGTATTCGAAACGGCCCCTGCAAATAACCCGGAACGGATTCGGGCCGAGGAGCGAAAATATGGTAATCTGGATTCTGATAATGCTAGTTTTGGTAATATTCAATATACTCGCGGTAAACCTATTAATGCCGGATAAGTGCGTCGATTATTCCCGAACCATATTGCTAATAGCCGCGCTCGGATTCCTTTACAAATGTTACAAAGATATCAAATCACGTTTCGGTTGAAATAATGAAAAGGAGAGATAAATGATAATCTGGATACTTATACTAATCGGGATGCTCGTATTCCAACATATTGCGCTTAGCTTTTCGTTTCCGATGGTTTACATTTATATTTCGACCATAGGTATGCTTCTTTCGATACTCGGCATGGCATATCAGGTTTACGCAAGGCAACAAGCAGTCTTACGCGAGGAAGCCGAAAGGAAAAGACATCGCGAATTACTCGGCCAAATATTGACGCAATCGGGATTTTGTTCCCCAAAGGATATTCTCGAAGGTCTTAACCGACAAACTAATGGCGATGCCCGATTAATCGGTGAAATACTCATCGAAATGAAAGTTATCGACAGGGCCCAACTCGAAACGGCATTGGAAAAACAAAAGGAGCATAGAAAACTCGAAATGGCAGCCGCCTAGTTTTAATTATCGTGGTTGTTTTGTGAGATATTCCTGGAAACGGTTTTTAGAAGCGGCTGAGAAAGCCGCTTTTTTATCAAGTGTGTAGTATCGCAAGCGAAAAGCGCTAATGATAATAAAAAGGAATATCTGCTCTTTCCCGCGAAGTTATCCTTCATTTAAGAAATCCGAAATAAATGTTTTGCTTTTTCCCGATAACATATATACATTTACGCGACATAGTGCCAGCATAGCTCAGTTGGTAGAGCAGCTCACTCGTAATGAGATTCAAAGCAATTCTAATAACCTCTAAACATACATCAGATTAGCTGAAGATGTTGATATAATAAGCTTTCTGGCCATTCTATCTATTATCTCTATTTAGGTCTGTTTTGCCCAATTTAGACCTAAATATGGCACAAATTTTAAATCCTCAAATTAGCTTCCTACCTGAGTGAAAGCGACATTCAACCAAAACAAGATGAGAACTGAGACTTACCTCGGGCAAGCAAGTTGATCCTGGATTAATCTCAATTTTCCAGCAGTTCTCTTCTCAGAAATATAACTATCAGCTACTAAATGCGGTTCCGCACTTGCAATCAACGCCCGCATACCGGACATTGCCCTTGCCCAAGCGGAGAATCGAAATTATCTCACAGGTGAGACCATTAACTAGAAGCGAATATGCCCAAACCTAAGACATTCGACGCAAAAAAATAATTTGAAAGCATTATCGGGAAATTAAGCCCCGAGATGCTTGGGCTGGAATTCGAGAAGATGATGGAGCCGATCGTGATGGATATCCTCTGTAATTACGAGGATTTTAAGAAAGTCGAAGCAAGCCCTAATTTTAGAGGAACACCTTTCGACTTCTTCGGATTCAAAGATGGCTTGCCGTTTATAATTGAGTATAAAGGTTCGCTAAAGAATTTCAGCTATCCCGGGAAGACGCAAAAGAGGAGATTGCAAGAGCTACTGAAGTAATTTTACAATTACTACACATCGCATTCCTGCAAGTCAAGTTAGAAAAGAGACAATACCGGATTTTTTACGACGTTGAACTGGACATTCTGTTCAGAGGGAATAGAGTTTCTAACGCTCCGATTGAAGAATGGCTGAGAGAGAGGATCTGACCGGCAAATAGTTTATTTCATCCCGTGCTTTACCCGGAATCCCATTCGTTGATCCAGATCAAATCCTCCTTAATCGTTCGAATCACCCTTTCCGTATCGGCGTTGCTCTTAGGATTTGAATAGCTGGTGAATATCTGCTTGATTCCCAAAGTGTTACAGGCTTTCATGAAAGCCAAAGATGTCGGTTGACACCCGTTATCGCTAACGAGTTTCAAGCCTTTGTGCTTTCGAACGCCATCAGGGAATTGAGCGTTAAGGGCGCTATTCAAAGCCTCCAGCCAATCCTCGGTTTTGCTTCGATAGCCGATTCTGTAGCCCACATTTTTTTCGCGCTCCAATCCAGGACAACCTGTAGATACATCCAACCTGCACCCCTAAGATTTATCTTAGTCATGTCTATACCCCAAATATCATTAGGGTGTTCGGTGCGAGGTTTAGAGGGCATCGGCGTTCTGCAGGCCTTGATTATCCGGTCTTTTTTCACTAAAAGGTCGTGTTTACTCATGAGTCGATAAATGCGCTTTTTGTTCACCGGAATCTCTTCTCTGTAGCGAAGGTAAGCCCAGACTCGCCGGTAGCCCCAGAATGGGTGCTCCGCCTTGATTTCGCAGATACGGCTTAGAATGCCTTTATTGTAATCGTTCATAGTTCGGTTCCATTTTAGAAGTCGCTTTTTTTAGCTCGACAGTCAAGTCTCCGATGATGCCTTTGAGCTTTTTGACTTCGGCGCGAAGCCGTTCCTGTTCTTTGTCCGGCCCACCTTTGGCGAAAAGTTTATCGCCCTCTGACAATAACCTGTCACGCCATTGATAATACTGACTTTGCGTGATTTGATGACGGTTGCAAACTTCCGCAATCGTCGTGTCCTCGCGCATTTCTTCCAGGATGATCATCAGCTTCTCTTTGCCACTCCAGATTCTCTTTTTCATCCGACTACTCTTCCTTTTTTATCCTAAATATAAGACATCTTCTTAAACAGGAGCAGTATAGCAGATGAAATACATGTAATCCCTTTTTAAAAAATATCGAAATTAAAAAAAAACTTGCTTTGTGCCTAATTTCGTATATTTTGAATCTGTAATCTATCGATAGAAAACAAATATATTGGAGGTTTAAAATTAACAATTTAATGATGAAAATGGGCTTTAGTGAAACCGAAGCCGACCTATACAAAGCTCTTCTTAAAATAGGCGAGGGAACTATCGCCGAATGCATCCAGCTATCTAAAGTCAAACGTGCAGCGGCATATAATATAATGGATAGGCTGGTCGAAAGCGGATTGGTCGTGGAGATACAGGGAAATCCCAAACGTTTTTGCCCGGCGCCGCCGAGATTCGCTTTTGAAGAATTGCAAAATCGCAGGTTGAAGGAACTCAACGAAGAACGTAAGGAGATTCCTCAAACTGTCGAGGAACTCGTAGAGATAAGCGAAGAGATTTTTAAGGAACATCCAATAATGGTCGATGACCGCCGCGAATTCATGTTGTTACGTGGCACGAAGATGATGGATGATATAATGAAGCCGCTGGCCGGTAGAGCGAAAAAATGCCAGAGGATTTTCTCGAGATTTCCTCTCGCTTTTCCAGAGGATAGTGACGATTTGGAAAAACGTGCCCGACTTAAACATGTAACCTATGATCACAGGGTTCTATTTGAATCCCACATGATCGACGACCCAAAGTTTCTGGGGTTGCTGAGTTGCGATTTTAATGACGAGTATATGGAATTTCGACATATGGAATCGCTTCCAATAAAATTGGTGATATTCGACGATTTTGCCGGTGTCGTCACAACTCCAAATAATTCAGACAGGGATAAGTTCGAGTCGGTATTGACCTATAACCGAAACCTTATCGAATTTTACATCACCTCTTTCGATAGTTACTGGGAAAGGGCGAAGATATTGAAAGCCGCAGATATCGAAGAGAGATTGAAGAAAAGGTAGAATTATGAATAATCCAGTGAGATTTGTTTTCATTTTCCTATCATTATCGATAGCCGTCTTGTATTCGGACGTCCCGAGGATAATTAATTATCAGGGCAAGCTTGTCGATGACTCCGGCGCTCCAGAGGAGGATCCGGTCGATTTAACGTTCAACATCTGGGACGCGGCTTCGGGCGGAAATAAATTATGGGAGCAGATTTCGGCGGGAGTCGATCCGATTCACGGGATTTTCACTGTGGAACTCGATTTTACCGCCGGATGGGAAACAGGTTACGATCTCGACGATCTCGATGGCGGCGATGTTTATATTCAGATTACCGTCGAAGCGGACGTCCTTTCTCCGAGGGAACGTTTGACGAGTTCTTTTTTCGCAATTACCGTCGTCGATACCGCTATAACCGACGGTAAAATCAGGTGGGCGAATGAAGGGATGGTTCCGGTACCGGGGCAGGTTTCTGCGGCGGATATTCCTATAGAGGATGCCGGAGGACATTTCACGACCGATAATGTCGAAACCGCATTGCAGGAAATCGGTTCGGGCGGTGGCGGTGGGGGAGGCGAAGATCTCACTCAAACCCTCGAAATAGACAGTGTTGCGGGAGGACATATTATAGATATGGAGAATAGGCCTATTCTCAATGTCGCTACGCCTACAACCGGCGATTCGGCTATAGGGCAAGCAGCGAGCACCGAATTTCTTCTCGGTGAAGCCTATGCCACTTCTATGAATTGGAAGATGTATTCATATAGAGGTGCTGGGGGAAGTGCGGCCACAGGTTCCGGCGACGATTGGGGTTCGCAAGTCGTACAAACTGCCATTAGATTATTCGGTAACGGAACCTCGGGTAACGAACTCGATATCGCTCAACAGGGCGCAACATCCGGCCAGGTTTTAAAATGGGATGGTTCTAACTGGACACCCGCAGACGACGCAACGGGTTCCGGCGGCGACGACTGGGGAAGTCAGGTTATAGTCTCCAATTCGCCGATTTCCGGCGACGGCACTTCGAGCAGTCATCTCCTTATTTCACAGGCGAACGGTTCTACCGACGGTTATCTCACCAGCGCGGACTGGACTGCATTTAATGACGACGATTATCTTTCTGGAGAGGCCGCAGGTGGGGACCTTTACGGGACATACCCCGATCCGACGGTTTCTGGAATTCAAACGCGTGATGTGGCATCGACAGTGCCGAGTGACGGACAAGCGCTCGTTTGGGATGATGGCGAATCACATTGGGAACCTCGAACGGTTTCCGCGGGAGGTGACGATTGGGGAAGTCAGGTTATAGTCTCCAATTCGCCGCTTTCCGGCGACGGGACTTCGAGCAGTCATCTTCTTATTTCACAGGCGAATGGCTCTACCGACGGTTACCTCTCCAGCGCAGATTGGAATACCTTTAACGACGACGATTATCTTTCCGGCGAAGCGGCCGGTGGCGATCTTTCCGGGACTTATCCCGATCCGACCGTCGATGGTCTTCAAACAAGAGCGGTAGCATCTACGGCGCCGAGCGATGGACAGGTTTTAACATGGAACAATGGAGCGACTCAGTGGGAACCACAATCACCTTCCGGCGGCACAGATAGCGACTGGCAGGTTTCCGGGAGTGATATGTATTCAATCCCATCGGGGAATGTCGGTATAGGGACAACCAGCCCGTCTAATAGGCTGGTTCTCCGGAGACAGAATGCAACCACGGTATTGAGGATTACTACCGATGACGGAAGTGGTGCGGGAGGAGTTGGCGATGTCTATACGAAATACTCCCTCGCCAATGGCGGCATGGCGCCGGGCGCTTATATTTGGACTACAGGCATCGATAATAGCGACGGACAGAAATATAAGATATCCGGTGCTGCGGATAATGCCTACCCTGGATTTAATGACCATTTAACCGTAACAGGTTCGGGAAGAGTAGGTATCGAGACTACCGCTCCTAATGAAGTATTAACAGTTGAAGGAAGGTTTAGTTTGAATGAGACCACCGCTCCATCCGCTACTGTTGATTATGGCAAAATTTATGTAAAAAGCTCTGACTCCAAACTATATTTCTTGGATGATGGCGGTTCGGAATTTGATCTGACTGCAGGGGCGGATAATCTGGGAAATCACATCGCAACTGAAAACCTACAGGTGTCGGGCTACTGGTTGTCCAATGATGGCGGAGATGAAGGAGTATGGGTAGCAACAGATGGTGATGTCGGTATCGGAACTTCAAGCCCTGTAAACAGGCTTGATGTCTATGATGACAGCCCCGCAGTTAATCGCGCGGCAAGGATTAGGAACACTGTCGATGCTGCATCCGAACACGGTCTCTTAGTGAGTACTGCAAGAAATGCCAGCGATGCCTATGTCTTCCAGGCCGCATCTAACGGTGGCGCAACAAGTCGGCTATATGTCCGAGCCGATGGCAATGTCGGGGTTGGAACTACCACCCCGTCTGAAAACCTCGATGTAAATGGCGGTGTTAAGATTGCTTCGACAACCAGCTCGAACGACGGCACGATCCGCTGGAATGGAACCCATTTTCAGGGATACAAATCGGGTTGGGTGAATCTCGACGAAGCCGGCTGGCATGGTTCATCGACCAGAATAAAGATACTCCCCAGCGATTTCGTTGTAAACGACGATAAAGACAGCAGAATTATGGCCTATTACGACGATCCATCGCCGTCGAATAACGGTATCAGATCGACTGACGATACCAGTGAACTCTACGCTTTCGTAGCCATTCCGACGGGATATACCGCTACTCATGCGCGAGTTTACGGGAACAGCGACGATCTGGTTTACGTCTACGAGAGTAATTTCGACGACGGTGTCTGGGGCGCAAGCTTGGGTAGCGCGGCATTGGGAACCGAAATAGATATCACAGACGTCGCCAGCGACGATACGAACTTCCTCGTTATTAAAATAGATAGCGATAGTAAAAACGACATTATTTACGGCGGTTACGTAACGATAGTAGTTACGCCATAATCTAAAACGACGAGGTTCAAAATAATTCGCGGAGCCTTAATGAAGACTTTAATGAGATTAACTATACTTTTCCTTATATTAGGCGTGTTGTCCACATACGCCGACATCCCGCGAATGTTGAATTATCAAGGGAAACTAACGGATCCCGACGGCGTCGCGGTCTCCGGTTCGACTGTAGTTATTTTTCGATTCTACGATGCCGAGACCGATGGTAATCTAAAATGGGAGGAAGATTGGATAGGATCGGGCGATCATCGAAGAGTATTCGTGGTTAACGGTCTTTTCAGCGTTGCTCTGGGTTCAAACGGCTTTCCAATAGACACGATAAGTTTCAGCCAGCCTTATTGGATGGAAATCGAGGTTGAGGGTGAAATTCTATCTCCCCGCACGTCGATACAATCTGTTGGTTACTCATACAGGTCGCTCTATTCCGATAGCGCCGGGTCGGTCTATGGTTCCGCCGGAGGCGATTTATCCGGGGATTACCCGGCTCCTACGGTCGATGGATTACAGGGAAGGGGTATCTCATCGACCGCGCCTACCGACGGACAAATTCTTACATGGAATAGCGGATTAGGCCAATGGGAACCGCAAGACGATGGCGGGGAAGGCGAAGTCGATTATACTCAAAAATGGGAATTAATAGCGACTCCGACGCTTGGCTCTTGGTCGACCACTAACCTCGGGGGATTTACAGTTCCCGCGAACACCGTTTGCGAAATCAATATCAGTCCTTCCGTCTCTGGAAATTATGGTGTAAGAGAGGTAGGTTCATCTCAAAACAGAGTCGTTACGGATGACGGTTCGATAACGATGAACGTAAAAACGGATGCGAGTTCTGATATAGAATATTATAAAGGCAACACCGGCGATTTTTATCTTGCCGGATTTTGGAATACTCCCTCTTGCATAAGTCCTACCGCCTCTGCCGGCACCGATGGTTCGACTTGCGGCACCACGCCCTATGCTCTCGATGGCACTGCTACAGACGAGGAATCGATTTTATGGACTACATCAGGCACCGGTAGTTTCGACGACGAATCACTCGAAGATCCGACTTACACGCCTTCCGGGGCGGATGTTACCGCAGGAAGCGTAACGTTAACTTTGACCGCTAACGCTACCCCGCCTTGCACCGACGACGATGACAATATGACTCTCACGATAGTCGCAGATTTATCGGATGTCGCGATCGCTCCAACAGGAGCGCAAAATATATGTGAATCCACTACCGGATCGGTCTTAACCTGCACACCTACCGGTGGGGGAACTCCGTCATACCAATGGGGTAAACGTGCTACGCCTGGCGGTGCAATTACCGATATAACAGGCGAAACGAGTTCAACTTATACTCCTGATGGGAGCGACTTAGGTGTTGGCACCTGGTTCATCGTATGCACCGTAACTCCCGAATGCGGCTCGGCGATGACATCGAACGAAGTTACTGTCGATGTTACAGCGGATTTATCCGATGTTGCAATTGCCCCGACTGGTGCGCAGGATATATGTGAATCCACTACCGGATCGGTCTTAACCTGCACACCTACCGATGGTGGAACTCCGTCATACCAATGGGGTAGACGTGCTACGCCTGGCGGTGCAATTACCGATATAACAGGCGAAACGAGTTCAACTTATACTCCTGATGGGAGCGACTTAGGTGTTGGCACCTGGTTCATCGTATGCACCATTACGCCTGAATGCGGTTCACCGATAACATCTAATGAAGTAACAGTAGATGTTACAGCGGATTTATCCGACGTCGCAATCGCCCCAACAGCCGAACAGAACATAACAACGAGCGAAACAGGGGATATGCTTACCTGCACTCCAACCGATGGAGGAACGCCATCTTACCAATGGGGCAAACGTTCCACATCGGGAGGCGCAATAACAGGATTATCAGGCGAGACGTCATCGACTTACACGCCCGATGGCTCTGTTCTGGGAGTCGGAACGTGGTATATCGTGTGCACCGTTACCCCCGAATGCGGTTCGCCGATAACATCGAACGAGGTTACCGTTAATGTATCGGTAGGTGCAACCGGAAGAATTGTGTTTGCAACAAGCACAACTCATAATGCAAATTTGGGAGGCTATTCCGGAGGTTGCGCTATTTGCGCTGCAAGGGCATCGGCGGCGGGTTTGAGTGGAACATTTAAAGCGATTCTCTCCGATGCTAACGGCGACGCTGTGGACCGCTTGAATCTATTTAATGAAGCATATTACAATACACATGGGGATCAGATTTCTATAAATGGCGCTGGTTTCTGGGATGGTAGTCTCGATAATCCAATTACTTACGATGAAAATGGTGTAGCATGCACCGGCACAGTTAGAGCTTGGACCGGCTCTTATTCCGATGGAACATGGAGGGGGTCTGGTATGTTGAATTATGCTTGTTCGAATTGGTACACCTCCAGTCCGACATATATGATGGGAGGTTGTGGAGGCACTGTAACAGTCTCCACATCCGCCTGGCTCCAGGGTTTTTCAGGAATAAGTTGTAATGTAACCTACCGTATCTACTGTATTGAAGTAAATGAATAATAATTATGAGAGCTATATTATGAATAATAAACTTACAGATAATATGGGGCAAGGGGAAAAAATGAAGAGTAGGGTATCCCAGTTCATCATAATATTTCTATTGGTATCGTCGATCGTCTTCGCACAGGTTCCTCGGATGTTAAATTACCAGGGAAAATTAACGGACGCCGACGGCGTCGCGGTTTCGGGTTCGACAGTAGTGGTATTCAGAATATACGATGCATCCACCGGGGGTAACCTGAAATGGGAGGAAGGCTGGATCGGTTCAGGCGCTCAACGAAGAGTTTTTGTGGTCAACGGTCTTTTCAGAGTCGCTCTGGGATCGAACGGTTCCCCTATAGATACGCTCAGCTTCAGTCAACCTTATTGGCTGGAAATAGAAGTCGAGGGCGAAGCCCTTACGCCGCGTGAGGAATTATTACCTGTTAGTTTTTCTTATAGATCGATTTATTCAGATTCGGCTTCTACGGTTGACGGAGTTGCCGGAGGCGATTTATCCGGGAATTATCCCGATCCAACCGTCGATGGATTGCAGGGGCGATCTCTTTCATCTACAGCTCCGACCGACGGACAGGTTTTGACATGGAATAACAGCCTATCTCAGTGGGAAGCGCAGGATGGTTCCGGTGGAAGCGTCGGGGATTATACGCAAATCTGGGATATAATTGCGACTCCAAGCTCTGGTTCATGGGCGACCGCTAATCTCGGCGGTTTGACCGTCCCGGCGAATACCGTTTGTGAGGTCAACATAAGACCTTCGGTTTCGGGTAATTATGGAGTTCGTGAGGTTGGCTCATCAGAGAATAGAATAGTTTCGGACGATGGTTCTATAACGTTAAACGTTAAAACCGACGGAAGTTCGGAAATAGAATATTACAGAGGAAATACCGCCGATTTTTATCTCGCGGGATATTGGAACACACCCGCTTGCACAAATCCGGTTGCTGACGCCAGCATAGACGGTTCGACCTGCGGCACCACACCTTATGCTCTCGACGGCACTGCAACAGATGAAGAATCGATTCTCTGGACTACCTCAGGCACGGGCAGTTTCGACGACGCGTCTCTCGAAGATCCGACCTACACGCCATCAGGGGCGGATGTTACCGCGGGAAGCGTTACATTGACAATGACAGCAAACGCTACTCCGCCCTGCACCGACGACGACGACAATATGACTCTTACGATAGTTGCGAATTTATCTGATGTCGCGATAGCACCAACAGCCGCGCAGAACATAACCACGAGCGAAACCGGTGATATGCTTACATGCACTCCAACAGACGGAGGAACACCGTCTTACCAATGGGGTAAGCGTTCGACGCCCGGCGGAGCAATAACAGATTTATCCGGCGAAACGGCATCGACATATACACCCGACGGCTCGCAACTCGGGGTCGGCACGTGGTATATAGTATGCACGGTTACGCCCGAATGCGGCTCGGCGATGACATCGAACGAAGTTACGGTTAATGTCACACTTCCGGGCGGATCGCGGATTATATTCGTCAGTAGTGGAACATACCAGGGATGCGATTTCGGTGGGCATGGAAGCGGATGGAGTGGCGCTTGTGCGGAATGCGCGGCTCTCGCTGCAGCAGCCGGTCTTAGCGGGACTTACAAAGCTATACTTTCCGATGGCGACGGAGACGCGGTCGATAGACTTGGGATATTCGATGTAGGATACTATAACACAAACGGCGATCTAATATCGTCGGATAGCGCCGGTTTTTGGGACGGCGCAATCGATAACGCCGTTATTTACGATGAAAACGGAATAAGCAGATCCAGCGAATATGTCTGGACTGGATCGAGTTCCGATGGAACGTGGGGAGGAGACGGTTCCGTCAACGAAGCCTGCGGCAATTGGACATCGTGCTTTGATCCATATACTGGTGGGGGGATAGGCGGATATTCTTCCTCGTCGAATGGAGATTGGCTGGATTATGGTAATCCGGGTTGTGGTCATTATTGTCGGCTATACTGCATCGAGACCTGTCAAAGTGCAATCGCCGATGCTGGCACAGACGGCTCGACGTGCGGAACAACGCCATATGCCCTCGACGGCACAGCTACCGATGAGACATCGATTTTATGGACAACATCCGGCACGGGTGGTTTTGACGACGCTTCGCTCGAAGACCCGACATATACGCCATCAGCGGCGGATGTTACCGCCGGAAGCGTTACTCTTACTATGACAGCTTATTCGACACCGCCTTGCCCGGACGGCACGGACAATATGACACTTACGGTAGTCGCCAACCTCTCCGACGTTGCGATTGCCCCGACTGGTGCACAGGATATATGCGAATCCACTTCCGGAGCGGTTTTAACCTGCACACCGACAGATGGCGGAACACCGTTTTACCAATGGGGCAAACGAGCTACTCCCGGCGGTGCTATTACAGATATAACCGGAGAAACGAATTCGACTTATGCTCCCGATGGTGACGACTTAGGCGTCGGTACCTGGTATGTCGTATGCACCGTAACTCCCGAATGCGGTTCCGCGATGACATCGAATGAGGTAACTGTAGATGTTACCGCCGATTTGTCCGGTGTCGCAATCGCCCCGACCGCAGAACAGAACATCACAGATTCCGAAACTGGAACCATGCTTACCTGCACCCCGACCGACGGCGGAACGCCATCTTATCAATGGGGCAAACGAGCTGTTTCGGGCGGCGCTATCACTAATCTAAGCGGTGAAACGTCATCGACTTACACGCCGGATGGTTCGGTCTTAGGGGTTGGAACCTGGTATATCGTATGCACGGTGAATCCCGAATGCGGACCGACAACCGTTTCAAACGAGGTTACTGTCAATGTATCTTCGAGTGGTGGCGGGAATAAAATCGTCTTTGTAACGAGTTCTACATATAACGGCAATTTAGGAGGTTGGTCGGGAGCTTGTGCAAAATGTGCCGCACGAGCCGCCGCTGGTGGCTTAACAGGCACTTTCGAACCTATACTTTCGGACGGTAGCAATAACGCAAAGGACAGAATTACGCTTTACAACGAAGCATACTATAATACTTACGGAGAAAAAGTAGCCGACAATATTGCCGATTTATGGGACGGTTCGTTGGACGCCGCTATCCGCTACGATGAAAACGGAACTGCCAGAACGAATAAAGTTTGGACGGGAAGCGATAGATTTGGAGTTAAGCTAACAACTTGTGGTTGCGGATTTGGAAGTCCGGGAACTTGTAACTGTATTAATTGGAGTAACAGTGATGCGTGTCCCGATCCACAATCATGCAATTGCGGGAATGTTGGACACTCGAATTATAGTGATTATAGGTGGTTGGAATTTCCGGCTGGAGATACCGGAAAATACTGCGCCGATTCATATCATATATATTGCATTCAGGTTCAACCGTAATTGACTTAGATTAGGATGAAAGTTATTTCATATATAAAACAAGCCTTCAGCAATTCCGTAGAACATCTGGAATATCCGTATGTTCCATTCTCGTATCATATATTGACCTTTATCTCTATTCTTCTTATCAGGAATCTATTAGAAGCGGTGTCTAATACAAGTTTTCACAACTTTGATATTATAGGTTACAATTTCTGGGTATTTGCTTACCACAATTATTTATTCTTCGTAACCGTATTTCTATCAGTTGTTCTGTTATTTTACTTACTGACTCGTGAAAAACTCAATAAAATCTGCCGAGTTGTTCTACCCTCCTTTGCATTTATATTGATTGCGCCAATTATCGATATCATTGTTTCGGGTGGAGAAGGTATCTGGAATTCTTACGTAAGATTTGAGAACGATATCTTGATTCGATATTTAACCTTTTTCGGATCGTTTGAAAATCTGGATATAACTCCCGGTATTAGAATCGAAATAGCTGTTATTCTTATTATGGCTTATTTTTATTTTAGATATAAGAAGAAATCAATTATAGGAAGTGCTCTCTCTACAATTGCCCTTTATTCATTGATATTTGTTTTCAGCATAATGATGGATTTATCGAGATATTTTTTAGTTGTCATTGCCCCCAATAGCAATGCTTTCAGTGTTCATTTTCTATTAGAGATATATGAAATTCTTATTCTCGTTTTAGTATTGGTCCTACTCTACATCTCTAATGGCGATAAAATGAACTTACTTCTTTCAAATTTAAGGCCCTTCAGAACGTTCCATTTCTGTTTCATGTTCATTATCGGAATTATGTTTGCCATCGTTTTAGGAGTGAAACAACCTTTTTACAAATTTGTTTTAAAGAGTATTTTCGCATGTTTCTCAATAGTATTTGCAATTATTTTTTCTATAATAACAAATGATATTTCAGATATTAGTATAGATATAATAAGCAATAAAAACCGTCCGCTTATCGAAAAGAAAATTCGCCCAAAGGAGTATCGCAATCTAAGTTATTTTGTTTTATTCTTTGCACTCGTTACCGCGGCTTTCATCGATTTTTTTTCGGTTTTCTTTATAGCGTGTTTTATCGCATTATATTACGTATATTCGATGCCGCCCCTCCGCTTCAAACGAGTTCCGGTGCTCTCGAAAATCGTGGTTTCGATGAATTCCTTGATCCTTGTTATATGGGGTTATTATTGTGCGGGAATGCCACTGTATGAATTCCCGCCTAATATCATCCTCTATTTCCTTGTGCCTATTACACTTGCAGTTAATTTCATCGATATAAAGGATTACGAGGGCGATAAAGAAGTCGGGATTAAAACACTTCCAACTCTTCTCGGACTTAAAGGGGCAAAAGTCGTGATTGGATTATTTTTCATTATTGCATATGTTCTCGCTTACCCGCTTTTTAACATTCCAATTATGATAATACCCTTGCTAAGTTTCGGGATTTTGGAAGCGTATTTGATTATGAAGAAGGATTATCACGAAAAGGACGTTTTTTTGGTTTATCTACTTAGTTTACTCAATTTATCGCTTTTATATCTAATGATTTCAAAATTCAAATAGAAAGACGAGAGGATCGAAATATGAGAATCAATAAACATGTATTAATCGCATTCGCTATAATTTTAGTGTCTGCTATCTCCTTGGCGCAGGTTCCATCGACGATGAATTTTCAGGGGAAACTGACCGATATCGACGGCATCGGAATCAACGATACAATCGAGATGACATTCCGAATCCTGAAAAACGATGCCCCAGGCACCGATTCCCCCGGCGATACGCTTTGGGTCGATACATATTCTGACGTCGAGATTTACAAAGGTCTGTTCGATATTATCCTCGGTTCTACCGCTCCGCTGGAAATCACCTTCGATGAACAGTATTGGGTTGAATTGATGATCGAGGGGGAGACTCTCCTGCCGAGAATCGAATTGTCATCGGCGGCTTACGCTTTTCGAGCGAAATACGCGGACACCACAAGCGCGATAAACTGGGATACTCTCGGCGCTTTCGTCGATTCGACACATACGCATGATCTCACTTTGAATGGAGATGTTGTCGCGACGGGAGTAGTGTCCGGCACTTTAACTGTAGCAATTCAAGCCGGTGCAATTGTCTGGAATGATCTTTCCTCCGCGGTGCAGGATTCGATTCATGCAGGAGGGGGAGGCGGCGGTGCCGGCTGGGTGGACGACGGCAGTATTGTTAGATTGGAAACGGCATCGGATGACGTCGGTGTCGGAACCGCCGCACCCGGCGCGAAACTCGCTGTTTACGAAAGCGGCGGCGCGACAACGATTCTGAAAATCCGTTCCGACGGAACTATTCCCGGCGACGCATATATAAGATATGACTTAAACGGCGGAGGAATGGGGCCTGGTGCTTATGTCTGGACTACCGGCATAGATTTCAGCGACGGACAGAAGTTTAAAATCTCCGGGGCTTCGGATAACGCCTATCCAGGTTTCAATGATCATCTGACGGTTACGACAGGTGGAGTCGGTATCGAAACGACTACTCCGAACGAAATCCTCACTCTGAATGGTAGATTAAGTTTATTCGAAACGACCTCGCCATCCGCTACCGCGAGTTACGGCAAACTCTACGTAAAAAGCGCCGATAGCAAACTCTATTTTATGGACGACGGCGGCACGGAATACGATCTTCTCGCCGCCGGTGGCGACGATTGGGGAAGCCAGGTTGTTCAAACTACCTTGCGTATCTCCGGAGACGGCACTACCGGCAACGAACTCGATATCGCCCAGCAAAGCGCAGATACCGGACAGGTTCTGACCTGGGACGGCGCATCATGGTCACCCACTGATATAGTCGATCCATATCTGACGGTCGGCAAAGGGGATGTTACTTCAACTGCGGTTTTTTACACCGGTAACGATCTTAAATTCCGATGGAACTCCTCCTTAAACACGATAGAAGCCTCCACGGATAACTCCTCCGCAGTGGGTACCTGGTCTAATGAATACCAGACCCATAATTCAACTTCGTCGTTGACTATGAACGGCGGCGACGTCTCGATTTCAATCGGTTCCTGGACGACTGTCTCGGCTACCGGACTATCTAATGATTGGGCAGCCACGAGTGTATGGATTTCTATGAAGAACACGGGGTTTGTCGAGTCGTATAAAATCGAACTTCAAAGACATGGAGATAAATATTCCTGGATGGTCTGGAAAATCCCGTCCGATCCGGGGCCGTTGGTCTTTGTCAGCAGCAGCACTTATATGGCCGGGTATTGCGTGGGAGGTCTCTACGGTTATTCGGGTGCATGCGATTCCTGTATGGCCCTCGCCGCAGCTGCGGGATTAGGCGGGACATTTAAGGCGATTATATCCGATGGAACCGGAGACGCAATTAATAGGCTGAACCTTTTCAATGCCACATATTACAACATGAATGGCGATATTATATCTTGTGACAGTGCCGGTTTCTGGGACGGAGAGATTGACAACGCTATTATCTACGACGAAAACGGTGTTAGCAGGTCGGGCTGGGTTTGGACCGGTTCTGATAGATACGGTGTTTGGGGCGGTGACGGCTCCGTCAACGAAGCCTGCGGCAACTGGACCGCTTGTGATGATACATATATGGGTGGAGGCATCGCCGGAAACGCTATTTCTTACAATAGATATTGGTTAGATTATAACAATCCCGGATGTGAAGCTTATTGCCGTATTTACTGCATTCAAGTGAAATAGAAATATTAAAATGAGAAAATCGAAAGGAGAACGACAATGCCAATCAAAACCATCAACCTCACTATCGGAATTATTCTGCTCTTTGTGTTTATTCTCTGGGCTGATTACGAAGTGATAATTGGGGAAGGAACTAGCTTAACCCAGTCCAATCCTTATGATCCCATAAGGACGAATAGCGGTTCGGCTAATATGATATTGAGAAGCGAACTACCCGCCGGAGCAGGAGGTCAAATTCTCGCTATATACTTCTATATGGATCCTTCGAGTTTAAATCCCTCTGGATACACGAAGGATATCGATATGTTCATGTGTCAGACAACGGAAACCCAGATTACGACATCGACTCCGCTCACGGGTGGGACGCTTGTTTATAGTAGTCCAGCCTCTTATGATAATATAGGCTGGATAACATATAACCTCTCTACTCCTTTTCACTGGGATTCGGACAATCTAATCATTACGATGAATAGCGAACTGACCTATATACCGCCCGGTTTTCCGCCGGATAATTACTTTAGATACACTACGGCTCCGGGAAATCTCGCCGGATGGGTAAATCGTAACGATTGGGTTCAACCGTCGACTTTAACCGATGGTTCATCGCATGCGATAAATAGTCAGCGCCCGAATATAAAACTAAAGTTCAGTGGAGCGATTGGAATCGATGAGACCAGATTTTTCGAAAACATCTCCATTAATGCGTTCCCTTCACCTTTTAATTCCGCCGTTTCTATTGTTGCTCCTGATGAATCCCAAATCGATATCTACGATGTTGATGGTCGCCTGGTTTCCGAGTTAGGATACCAGCAAAACGCTCGAACGATAATTTGGCGTCCAGATGCCTTAATGGAATCGGGGATATATTTCGTCAAAGCAACAACTGGAAGCAAATCGGATATGAAAAAAGTCATATACCTTAAGTAATCCATATTCTATCCGAGGAAGAGAAACCGATGAAATTCAATATTACTATAGCTATAATCGCGTTGTCCGCTGTTTTACTTATGGCAGACGGTATCACGAATAATATCCCTCCCGGCGAGCTGAAAGTCGCCCCGGTTAAAATCGAGTCGGTGCCGCTTATCGAAAACCCCGTTTATGCGAAATCGAATATAAAAACCGACGCAATGGCACTCCTTGATTCGATTATTATTGATATCACACTCTATCCTGGCGATTATATCGCTGTATTCGTCGATGTTTCGGCGGGAAGCATCGGGTATGATCCCCCCGAATCGCCACTGGACAGCACGATGCAATATTGGGTAGATAACGCACCTACTGAGTTGCGAAGGCAGCTTAAAATAAACCTTTCCGCCCTCGATCCGGTTTATTACTCGGTATATAACGATATACTTGATACGACCGATGTCCTCTGGCGGGACGAACTCCTTTACTGCATAGCTCATCTCGCGCACGAGATCCTAGAACTGCCTGAGATGCCATATCTTCTTCTCGAAAATGTTCAGAAAATCTACGCCTTCGATTCGCTTCTTTCCTATGTCGAAATTGTCGATGTCGGAACTCCCGGCTCAGCCGATCATAGAACCGAGGCGCATTATGTCACCACGGACACAGGAATGGCCGTGTTCGATACCGTTGTCCTGGAATCCGAGATGTATTATAAATATGTGATGTTCCCGAAGATTACCGACGAGATTCCCGGTTATATCGAACCTCTGTCCGGCGACAGAATCGACCCGTGGTATGGCTGTTTCTGGCGAACCTGGTTCTGGGATATCGAGGAAACTATCGACACGATGGAATACTGGCCGCTGGGCGATTCGTTGCAGATGGTCTCGGCCTTGTGGAACGGCTTCTTCAACGACGCGACCGATAACGGCGCGGTGGGTGTAGTCGCTGCATGGGTTCGCCATAGTCTCGAATTCACTTCAGACTCCGAAAGGCCGCATCAGCCGGTGAGAATCTACGCCAAGCACATGGGTCGATGCGGCGAACACGAGGACATCACCGTCGCCGCATGTAGGACCGCATTGTTGCCCGCGCGCGGAATCGAATCGATAAGCACCGATCACGTGTGGAACGAGTTCTGGACTGGATGGCGATGGGCGAGCCTCGAACCCTTCCATCCCTATGTCGATAACCAGTGGGTTTACGTCGGCCCCGGTTGGAGCAAACAATTCGCCACCGTTTACGAACACACCGGCAAAGGCCGAATGGTGCCCGTTACGGAACGATACTCCCACGAGATCGCCGAAATAAACATAACCGCGACCGACGCTTCCGGAAGACCACTCGACGGTGCGGAATTACTCATCGCCGCGGAAAACGGAGCTTCCATCTATTACGATTGCATTCTCTTCACCGATAGCAGAGGCAAAGCGCAAGCGGTTGTCGGTGACGAAAAGCACATGTATTACCGTGTCGATTCCGAAATCGGATGCAACCCCGAACCGGGATACGTCGATAATCTCGTTACATCGACCACCGACGGAGCCGTTTACACTCGCCTGACAAGCGTTCCGGGCAATTTGCCGCATCTGGTTTATTCGATGGATACGACTCCCGATTCGGTTACAGCCTATCTCGGCGCGAGAATTCGTCCGGTGGGGGAGTTCATCGAATACTCAGCCCCCTTCGACGACATGGAAACGAATTATTTCCATTGGAACGAAGATGCCTACGGTTTCTCGATATTCGCCGTGGACGAGGAGCAATTCGCACGCTTCAACGCGGGAAGCAGTTTCGTCGCGCTGGCGATGCAGGAAAATTGCGACACGGGCGCTATCGAAATTCCCGTTACCGACGAGTCATATTGGTTGGTTCTGTCGAACATCGAGAACCAGAAAAATATACTGGTAGGCGATCTGGCGGTCATGCTTCACGATTCCGCGACGTCGGTGGAGGAGGCCGATCTTCCGGTCGATTTCGCTATTTTCGCATATCCGAATCCCTTCAACGGGAATTGTATATTGATGATTGATGATTGCGGATTGGGGATAGAGGCGATCGAGATATTCAACGTAAATGGGCGACGAGTAGACGTCATTGCGAGGAGGGCTGCGCCCGACGCGGCATTCTCGCCACCAACAGAGAAGGATTACCGCCCCCTTTGGACTTTCAATAGTAGCGCGTGTTTCGTTTGGCAACCGGACGAATCCATCGGCAGCGGCGTCTATCTGGTCAGGGCGCGGTTCGACAAGCTCACCGACCGGGGCGGTAAGGATATTGCGAAGAGGGTGGTGTATTTAAAATGACGGCATGGTGACATTGGCAAGGTGAAAAGGACACAAACCAAGCTACCATGCTCATTGGGTGGTCTGTGACAGAGGGATATGATCGTGTCGCGACGTTTTATAACGCCGCTAACCGCCGCAAAGTAGGAATTAACGAGCATTGCAATTAACGATTGGTCTGCAACTCTTGCTGTAAACCACGACTCTACCTGTCAAATTGGTTGAGATGCGTATTCATCCGGTCGTTTTTCTAATCTCCTTGCCAATTCACCCAAACGAACCATTTTGCACCCCGGACGGAGTATTTTGCAGGCCTGCGAAATGGTCGCGTGGAGTTGCAAAACGGTAGCGCGAGCCTGCAAAAAGGTCGGTTCGCCCTGGAAAACGCTCGCGCGAGTCTGCAAAACGGTCGGTATGGCTTACGAAACGCTTGCGCGAACCTGCAAAATGGTTATGCGAAGGTTCAAAACGCTTGCGCGAACCTGCAAAACGGTCGGTTTTCCCTGCAAACCGGTTGCGCGAGCCTGCAAAGCAGGCTGTTCGACCTCGTAATTCTATGAATTACAACAAGTTAACGATTAGAAAGAACATTTCGGCGATTTCGCCGATTTCCCTCACTCTCCCATCTCCACCCTCAACTCTCAACCCTTTTCTCCTTGCACACTTCGCAAAACAATATTAACTTACCACGTAATTTTAATAAGGAGTGGAAATGGCGAAAGAACTCGAACCGGCTGAAGATTATGTTCTGAAAGAAGGGAACAAGGCAGCTACTGAGTGGCTTGAACGCGATTCGTTACCTGCTGTTGCAAAAGACATACCGGTAGCTTCGATTATGTCCGCGGCGGCGATGGTGGCGGCGGTGCGAAGATTCGACAGAAGCTCCGGGCGGCAGATGAGGGCGGCGATTTGGATTTCGATTATTGCCCTTCTCGTATCGATAGGTTCGCTGATTATCGCCTTGAAAGCGGGGTTATGAAATGCGAAACATTTTTCTAATAGACTTGCCGAACCTTTACAACCAGATTTGCCGGGTCAAGGAAATCGAAAACCCAAAGGATTACTTTCTGAATTGGCTCAAGCTGGATAACCTCGCATATGCCGTAGTGGGAGAGGAAAATAGGCCGGAGGGATTGGAGTGAATCTGGGTTTTCCATTCTGAAAATCAATTAGGCCCAAGCGGCGCTAATCGGATTCAGGGAGATGAACGGAACGAATTCGTGAAAGCCCTTTACCGGCTCGAAGGCGTAACGACAGAATCGCCTAGTGTGAAAAGCTCTGGAGACGAAAAGGGCGTCGATACGCTTCTCATTACTCACCTATTCGATACTATTGAATTCTGGGATTGCGCCTATTTGTTCTCCGGCGACGGCGACTACTGCCCAGCGGTCAAGGCCCTCCGGCGAAGAGGTAAGAAAGTAATCGTCGTCGGTGTCGAAGAACAGATGAAGGAAGAACTTATCAGGGAAGCCCATAGCGTTATAGATGTTCGATATTTATTAGTTGAAGATCATAGAGTATTCGATTTTTTTAAAAATCGAGTTGATAGTTATTATTCCTCAATAGATGAACTGCTATCAGGATCAGAAAAATACTTGAGCGTATATTCTAATTGGATAAGTGCAGTTATCTCAATCAAGGAAGAAATTTATGTAAGCACAAGGAAGAAAATTATCACGAAAATGAACACCTTTCTTCCTTTCGATGTGCCCGATGATATTGAAAAATCATATCCGATACTAAGGACAATTTGTCACATCACACCACTTACTTATGGGAATATCAAGGATTATAGCGATTTTGATCCAATGATAAAGGTATTTTAAGGAGATAATATGCCCGAACTAATTTGGAAAGGGAAATACGACGAAAATAACCGAAAGGTCTCGCCTCTGCGGGTAGCTCTGCCGTTTCAGAATGTCGAGACGCTGAACGAGAGCACCAAAGACCGAATGCGCATGAAAAGCCTGTTCGAGCAGGGGAAGGCGACCGAATGGCGCAACCGTCTTATATGGGGCGACAAGAAATACGTGCTCCCCTCGCTACTGCCCGAATTCGCGGGCAAGGTGAACCTCATATACATAGACCCGCCCTTTGCCACCGGCGCGGATTTCTCCTTTAAGGCGAGAATACCGGACAACCCGAAAACCGACGAGGACGAGAGCGCCGAGTTCACCAAACAGGCCTCGATGATTGAGCAGAAGGCCTACCGCGACACATGGGGCGGCGGACTGGACAGCTACTTGAAATGGTTTTACGAAACCGCCGTTTACCTGCACGAACTCCTCGCAGAGGACGGAAGCATATATGTGCACTGCGACTGGCACGCCGGGCATTATATTAAGGCTGTATTGGACGAGGTGTTTGGGTATGAAAACTGCCTAAATGAAATTATATGGTATTATCGAAGGTGGAATATAGCTAGCTCTGTTTTTGCTAGAAGCCATGATAATTTATATGTATTCGCAAAATCCTATGGGGAACATATCTTTAACAATTTATTTATCCCGAAATCATCAAAGTCGAGTGCACAAGGCAAAGCATGGAAAAGCGTTATTGGCGATGATGGGAAAAGACATTCTATATTAACTGGAGAAAAGACTAAAGGGGTTCCCATGCCTGACGCGTGGGAAATTTCAATGATAAACCCAGTTGGAAATGAACGAATTGGTTACCCAACTCAAAAGCCCGAAGCCCTGCTCGAACGCATAATAAAAGCCTCGTCCAACGAGGGCGACCTCGTTCTCGACTGCTTCTGCGGCAGTGGCACTACCGCCGCCGTCGCGGAAAAGCTCGGTCGCCGCTGGATAACCGCCGATCTCGGCAGGTTTGCAATACACACCGCCCGCAAGCGCCTTCTGGAAATCGAGGGGGTTAATCCCTTCGTAATCCAAAACCTCGGCAAATACGAGCGCCAGCTATGGCAGGGCGCGCAGTTCGGCGAGAGCAACAACGACCGCCAGCGCGCATACCGCAAATTCATCCTGGAGCTATACCGCGCCGAACCGCTGGAGGGCGGCGTATGGATTCACGGCCTCCACAAACGCAGAGCGGTGCATGTCGGCTCGGTCGATTCGCCGGTCACGGAGGCGGACGTTACCAGCATAGCGGCGGAGTTCCGCGCGTCCATAGGCAAGGGCAAAACCGCCCCGCAAACCAACGGCATAGACATCCTCGGCTGGGATTTCGCCTTCGAGATTAACGAGATAGTCCGCGACCGCGCTATAGCCGCCGGCCTCGACTTGAGTTTCAAGAAGATACCGATAGATGTAATGGACTCCCGTGCCGTGAATCAAGGGGATATCAAGTTCTATGAGTTGGCCGCGCTGGAGGTCAAACAATCCGTCAAGGGCAAAACTCTAACGATCGAACTAACGGACTTCATCATTCCGCAGGAGGACATCCCGGAGGAGGTTCGCGGCAAGATAACCCACTGGTCGCAATGGATAGACTACTGGGCGGTCGATTGGGACTACAAAGACGATACCTTCCACAACCAGTGGCAGGCATATCGCACAAAGAAGGAACCGGATATCGAGCTAAAGACTACGCACACATACGATAGCAAGGGCAAGTTCGCCGTTCTAATAAAGGTAGTCGATATCCTCGGCAACGACACGACTAAGCTAATCGAGGCGGAGGTGGGATAGCTAAGTCAGGTAAATCAAACGAATATTGTCATTCCCGTGAAAACGGGAATCCAGAGGGGCGACGAAAAGACTGGATTCCCAATCAAGTTGGGAATGACAAAATAACATGAAACAATATTACGTTTACATATTAGCCAGCAAACGCAACGGCACGCTTTATATCGGCGTAACAAATGATTTAATACGGCGCGTCTATGAGCACAAGAACGAACTTATCGAAGGATTCACAGAGAAATACGGTGTCCATCGCTTGGTCTATTTTGAAGAGACTTCCGATATTGAGTCGGCGATACTGAGGGAAAAGCGTTTAAAGAAATGGAACAGGAAATGGAAGCTCGAATTGATTGAAAAAGGAAATCCGAACTGGGAGGATTTGTATGATGGGCTTTCGTAATACTGGATTCCCGATCGGGGTCGGGAATGACATTGCATCGGTCGGGAATAACGGTAACCAAAATTGTCATTCCCGCGAAAGCGGGAATCCAGAAAAAATAAATAACGCTTATGGTGGTATAGCTAAGTCAGGTTCATCTGACTTAGAACGTTGAATTCTATTCTAAGTCAGGGATGCTTGGCTTAAAAGCGTTTTACATCTTTTAAGTCAGAATAAACTGACTTAAAGCAAAAATAATACTTGTAAGTCAGATATATCTGACTTATATTGAAAATAAAAAAGGTTATTATGAACGATAGAGCCGGATATTTAGTCGAGCAGAGCGGGAAATACAGGGTATTTATTCCAAAACCCTTGCCGCCCGAACCGCCGCTTACGATGGACGACGAGCTTATCGACCTACTTTCGCGTGCCAACCTTTCGATAGCGCGTTTCGACGGCCTGACCGCGAATCTTCCGAACAGGGATTTGTTCGTTGCGATGTTCGTTAAGAAGGAAGCTCTCATGAGTTCGCAGATTGAGGGAACGCAGGCCTCGCTCGAAGGCGTTCTCGAATTCGAGGCGGACATGACACCACGCGACAACATCGATGACATCGTCGAGGTTGTGAACTACGTGAAGGCGATGAATTACGGAATCGAACGGTTGAAAGAGTTCCCGATGTCGCTAAGGCTAATTCGAGAAATCCACGAAATTCTTCTGCAGGGCGCGAGGGGGAGGGATAAGAATCCCGGCGAGTTTCGGACCTCGCAGAATTGGATTGGCCCGCGAGGAGCGACTCTAAGGGACGCTTTTTATATCCCGCCGCCACACATCGAAGCGAAAGAGGCCATGGGCGAATTAGAGAAATTCATTCACAAAGAAGACAGCACACCCGATTTAATTAAAGCCGCGTTGATTCACTCCCAGTTCGAGACGATACACCCCTTCCTCGATGGCAATGGCCGTGTCGGAAGGCTTTTAATAATATTCTACCTCGTATGGAGAGGCGTTATATCACAACCTCTTCTTTATTTGAGTTATTTCCTGAAGATGAACCAGGGTGAATATTACGAGAAACTCACTAAAATTAGAACGAATGGCGATTTCGAGGGATGGATTAAATTCGTTTTAAAAGGGATAATTGAAACCTCGACGGAGCAGGTAAAAACGGCAAACGAGATTATTGCCCTGAGAGAAGATCTGCTAAAAAAGCTTTATCGTGAAGCGAATGGCAGTATTTACAGCGTCAGGCTCGTCGATTTGTTATTCGTCAAACCGATAATTAGCACAAATGACATCGTGGAGGAATTCAGTATAACAAAGGAAACGGCAAATCAACTTATACGAAAATTCGAGGCCGACGGGATAATAAAAGAAATAACCGGAAAGAAGCGATATATGATATTTGTATTTTCAAAATACGTGGAGATAATCGGAAAAGGAACGCAAATATCTGAAGGCGGTTTCTGATGGCGAGAAAAAAGAAAGAAACCTCAATGGGGCAGACAGAGCTTTTTGAAGCTAATGTTAAAACAGCCCCCTGTGTTCCGAGGATAAAAGCGGAAGTCCGCAAATGGGCGGAAGGCGAGAATAGATATACCGGTGTTACGGATACGACTCGCACTTTGCTTGAACACTGGTTCCATACCGACCACGAGATAGGCGGTAAACCCTTCAATTTCTATACCTGTCAAAGAGAAGCTATAGAAACCCTCGTTTATCTATTCGAGGTCAAAGGCGCGCCGCTACATCGTGAACTTCTCGAAACCTACGCTTCAGATTACGGTCAAGAGATTAGACTACTCCAGCACGACGATTTCGCGCGTTACTGCCTCAAGATGGCAACCGGTAGCGGCAAGACTATGGTTATGGCGCTTGCTATCGCATGGCAATTCCTAAACGCAATGAACGAAGGCGATGATAGATACGCAAAAACGTTTCTAATCTTAGCGCCGAACGTAATCGTCTTAGAACGTCTTAAGTCCGATTTCGCTGGTGGAGTAATTTTCAAGAAATTCCAGATTATCCCCAAAGAACTAAAGCTTTTCTGGCCCGGCTTCGACTTCTACATGCGCGGAGATTCAGAAAGAACGCGCTCAGAGGGTGCTTTATATTTAACAAATATCCAGCAGTTCTACGAGAGACCGACATCAACCGAAAACGAACCAGAACCCATAACTGGGGTCTTGGGAGATAAACCCCCCGCGGAACTGTTTCAGATATCCGATTTCGATAAACGAATAGTCCGCAGGGGCGACAAATGCATGGTTTTGAACGACGAGGCGCATCATACCCACGACGAAGATTTGTGTTGGAACGAGTTCATTCGACGATTGAATGAAGAACTTCCGGAACAATTAGCGGCGCAATTAGATTTTACGGCGACACCTCGCTACCAAAAGAAGGGGAAAATATTTACTTGGACAATATACGATTACCCACTGAAGCAAGCGATGATAGATAGGATAGTGAAAACACCTATTAAAGGCATAGCGAGTGGATTCAAGGAAGCAAAATCGGATATTGCTTCGAAAAGATATGAGCATTATCTCGTTGCGGCGGTAGAGCGTTGGATAGAATACAAGGACCAGCTTTCAAAGTTCGGCAAGAAACCTATCCTCTTTATAATGATGAAACTTACTAAAGATGCGGACGACGTTGGATGTTGGTTAGGGGATAGATACCCCGAACATTTCGAGGGCGATAAGACGCTCGTCATTCACACGAATCGAAAAGGCGAAGTATCTAAGAAAGACGAAGAGAACGCGAGAAAAATCGCCCGCCAGGTTGACGAAGAAAAATGCCCGGTTAACGCTATCGTAAGTGTGCTTATGCTACGCGAAGGTTGGGACGTTCAAAACGTAACGGTTATTCTCGGGCTCAGGCCTTATTCTTCCGAAGCTCGTATTTTGCCTGAACAGACAATAGGTCGTGGATTACGCCTTATGTTTCGCGGACACGAAGGATCATATCGTGAAAGAGTCGATATTCTCGGCCACGACGAGTTCCTTAAGTTCATCGATGACTTGGAGAAGAATGAGGATATTGCACTCGATTCATTTGAAATAGGGAAAGACAAACTAAACATAGTTGATATCACGCCTGTTGAAGAGAAATTCGATATGGATATCGAATTGCCTATTCTATCTCCTCTTCTTGCACGAAGAACCTCTATTTACGACGAGATTGCCGCAATAGATGTTTCCGATCTCGCTTTATCAATGCCGTTTCCTTTGATACACGATAAAAGTAAAATCGAAGAGTTTAAATATGAAGGCTTCGATATTCTTACAATGGAAAAACTCGTCGATAGAGTATATCAAATAAAAGACCCTCAAACCCCGCAAGAGGTTGTTTCATATTACGCCAAGAGAATAGCCCACGAGATAAAACTGCCTTCTTCTTTCTCCGTGATTTCAATTAAGGTGAAAGAATTTATGGAACAGATTCTCTTTGGAAAAGCCGTTGATTTGAATGAACCGGAATATCTGAGAGCAATAAGTTCGAATACCGCGCAACATATCACTGTCGATAAATTCGTGAAAATACTACGTCCAATCGTAATAGAGGAAGTTGAGCCTCTGTTGGAAAGCTTCTCATTGAAACTCTCCGAAATGGAATCTTTCCCTTATTCATGGAAAACCATGGAATCGAAGAAGTGCGTTTTTAACCTTGTCCCATGTCAAAACGATTTCGAACTTGCAGTCGCAAAGTTTTTCGATAAAGCAGATGATGTAGAGCGTTTCGCTTCGCTACCGAGACAAGTAGGCTTTACTATTCGTTATACCGATTCGGTTAATAATCTTAGGCGTTACAATCCAGATTTCGTTCTTGTTACTACGACAGGGGTAAATTATTTGATTGAGACAAAAGGGCGCGAAGATATCGACGTCCGTTTCAAAGACGAAGCCGCAGAGCGTTGGTGTATCGCCACTACCAATTTAACGGCCAACGAATGGCGTTTCTTGAAAATTCCTCAAAAAACATTCGAAGCCGTTCAGGTAAATGATTTCGCACATTTAGAATTTGTTTGTAGAGAAACGGGATAGCGACAACTAAAGCAATCTGAGTTAGCAGTCGGGGAGGAATATGAAAAGCGCTATGGACGAAAAAAGGGCTTCTGAAGCCGGCGCAAGCACTTCTGAAGACCGCGCGACCGGTTCCGAGGGTAACGGAACCGTTCTTAAGGGTCACACGACCATTTCTGAGTTTCGCGCAAGTATTTCTGAAGGTTGCGGGACCATTTCTGAGAGTCACGCGAGTATTTTTAAAGAACTCACGACTATTTTTGAAACCCACGCGAGTATTTCTGAACCTCGCACGACTATTTCTGAGACCTTAAAAATGGTTGGGGGGAGTTCCAAAACGGTTCGTCCGTCCTCGGAAATGGTGGTGAAGGACGATTTTTTACTCCTTCGACTGGTTTAAGATGCGGAAAGCTGAGATTCTAAACTTACGCTGGAAGAATGCCGATCTAGAGCATAGGATGATAATCCTTAAAGAAACAAAGAACAATGAAGTCCGAATCCTCCCCATTAATGAAACCTTATATGGCGTGCTTAAGGCTTTGCCGAGTAGAAATAATAATGAGTGGATCTTCCCCGGAAAGCACGGCAAACCTATTGGTAGCGTTAAAATCGCTTTTAAAACTGCTTTAAGAAAATCTGAAATAAAGAACTTGCGGTTTCATGATCTCAGACATACATTTGCTTCATATTTAGTTATGGCTGGAGTGAATCTAAGAACCGTCCAGCAGTTATTAGGATATAAGGATATCAAGATGACGATGAGATATTCTCATCTTTCAAAAGAACACGTGAAGGAAGCAGTAGAAAGGCTATCTAGTATCATACTTCAAGTTGGCACAAATATGGCACATATGAATAATGAGTCACTTGAAAAACAAGGATAGTATCTTATATATCAATAAGTTGCCAGCATAGCTCAGTTGGTAGAGCAGCTCACTCGTAATGAGCAGGTCAACGGTTCGAATCCGTTTGCTGGCTAAAGTTAAGGCGGCCAATCGGCCGCCTTTTTTATCGTTGAGTGCCTAAAGCACAAGCTCCTCGCCGGGTTTCATTATCCTAACTTCGACGCCCTCCGTATCGACCTTTTTTGCGAAATCCTCTGGAGAAGTGTCGATTAGCGGCCATGTGCCGTAGTGCATCGGCACGACGATTTTTGGCTCGATAAGCCCGACCGCAATTGCGGCGTCTCGCGGTCCCATCGTAAAATTATCCCCGATAGGCAACAACGCCAGATCGACGCTCTCGTAGTCGCGCAGGATATGCATCTCCGCGTGCAGCGCAGTATCGCCGGCGTGGTAGATAGTCACACCTCCGGTTTTTATTAAAAACCCGCAGGGCATTCCGGTATAGACGATAGTCCCGTCATCCTCCACAATGCAACTGCCGTGGAATGCCGTGGTTAGTTTCACCCGACCGAATGGAAAATCGTATCCTCCGCCGATATGCATCGGGTGAGTTTTCAATCCCTTTTGACCGGCATAAACCGCCAGTTCGTTTGGTGCGATAATGGTCGCATCGTAACGTTTGGCGATAGCGAAACTATCCCCGAGATGATCGCCGTGACCATGTGTGATAAGGATGTAATCCGCGCAAATGTCGTCTGCCTTAGCGATTGCCTTCGTATTACCGGTGAAAAAAGGATCGACTAAAACCGTGTAGTTACCGCTTTCGATTTGAAAAGCCGAGTGACCGTGCCATTTTACCTTGACCAATGCAACCTCCGTGTTTTAATTGTCTATATGGTTAGAACAAGAAAAAATATAAAAAGCACCGGCATAAAAATCAAGGAACTAATTTTTGGCGAGGATCCGGGTGACCAGAAATTCATGTTGGCCATCTATATTGTGGCGAGCGTTATATATTTTGTTATCGCCGTTCCATTGATGTTAGGCGCTGCGATGGTTGCCCGTGTCAACAATGTTCCGCAATCTTCAAATGTTCTCAAGGCCGTTTTTTTCTACTTTTTCTTCATGGCGATGTGTCGCCTTATACTCGCCGCAGTTAAAAGCGCACGGGCTTTCTATATAGGAACAAACACTGAGGAGCGCCAAGGCGACGATTTTTCGGATATCGAGGCCCTTGTTCTAAGAGGTGAATTCGACAAGGCGATTGGCGAGCTTCGCCGCGAATATCGAGAACGCCAGGGCAAAGATGATCGCCCGCTTTTACGAATAGCCGAGATTTACCGGCTCGAAATGAAAGATTATTCAGCCGCAATTAATGAATATGCACGCATTGTTCGAACTATCGAGACGGAAGGCACGAAAATGCAAGCCTATGCTTATATGCTCGAAATCTATCGCGATAGGCTTCCCGACGCCCCGGAATACGACGGACTATGTAAAAAGGTGGCGAAGGAATACCCGAATAGTATTGCCGGAAGATTGGCGATAGACCACCTTCTGACGAAAGGTATTTTCAAGAAACCGGTTAAAAACGATTAAATGGGAACTGTAGAATAGCTACTTTCTCTCTTTTGGGTATCACGGGGCTTGGTATTATTGCCAGTTTATACCTCGCCAAACACCCACGGAAGGCTAAGAACAACGCTTCGATAAAAGCGGATGGATTATCCGGCAGACTATCGAGATTAAACCGAAACGGACGGTTTCCTCGATAACCCGAGAGAAAAATACGCTCTATGGTTACTTTTTACATGGATTGCAGCTATCTTTTCCTGTTTCCTAACCGGTCTTGTGGAAGAATCCGGTAGACTGCCCGATACTTTCTCTATCACGATGAACTTGTTTACCATGGGCGTTTTGTTCGTAGGCGCAGCGATAATTACGTTCTCGACAATCAAACTATTGCGGAATCTCTTCAATAAATGGGCTTTAGCTGTTGGAATTATCTCCTTGATTATCCAGATAATTGCCCTTTTCGTGATCGGCGTTTTTATTATGGTTGCCGGATATGTCGCTGGTGGCGGTGGGCTGGGACATTAGTGACCTTGCCATTCATTTAAAAATGGTTCGCGATTTGAAAAACTATCGAATATTCTACCTATTTCGGTGAATAGCTATTCAGAGTAAACGACTCAAAACGGAGGAACGAAAATGGAAGCAACAAACGAACTTTTAGCGACTGGGATCGGAACGGGAATAGTTATCCTTATAGTCATTATCGGGCTTTTGGATGGAGTCCTAAAGATAATCGGGATGTGGAAATCTGCCCGTCGTTCACAGATGACGTGGTTTGTCGTCCTGGCAATATTCAATACCGCCGGAATACTGCCGATAATATATCTTCTGACCGGCGCGAAGAAACCGGAGACTTTAGAAAAAGTTAGCATATAGCCAGGCGCAACGCTTCGACTTGCCCAACCGATGGCACGCCACGCGCTACGTGCGATTTGGAGAAGGCAATATTATTTCGCACGCACGTGTCGCGCCATCGGAAATTGTCGCGCAAATCGGGTGTAACTTTTGCGAACCATTTATGGGCGGCATATATGCCGCCCATCGGCTACGTGAGGTTAAAAAAACCTCAATCCTCAATTCTATCTTACCTTTTATTGTTTTCTGTTCTCTTAGAGAATAACTCTTTACTATTAACATTTGTCCATGTCACCTTACCCGACAATAATCTTATAAATAGAACTTGCCGAATGCCTATTTTATGTTGTATCTTAATAAAGATGAGTTATTATCGGCGAACAATATTTATTGTTGTCATAACAACACTACTGGTGAGTTTGGGCAGCGGTTCCATTCTCGATATTTTCAGTGGGGCTAAAAAGGTCACTACGGAAAAAATCCGCGAGTGGGGCCTTTCCGATAAGGTCGCAATGTGGTGGAAACCTCTCGCCGGTGGCGGTGTGCAATGCCAGCTTTGCCCGTTTAATTGCGCTATAATGGAGGGTGAACGCGGTATTTGCGGCGTCCGCGCCGTAGTAAATGACACGCTTAGGGCATTGACCTATTCGCGCCCGGCCTCTATTAATGTCGATCCGATAGAAAAGAAACCGCTATTCCATTTTATGCCGGGAGCTAAGGCGCAATCCATTGCGACGGTGGGGTGTAATCTCTCGTGCAGTTTCTGCCAGAATTGGACTTTATCCCAAACCAAGCCGGAAGATACGAAAGTCTCCCCGGCCTCACCGATGGAGATTGTTACTGCAGCTATTGAAAACGGCGCAACAACTATCGCATATACTTATTCCGAACCGACGGTTTTCTACGAATATATGTTCGAAACGGCGAAACTTGCCCATGACGCGGGAATCGCAAATTTATGGATAACCTGCGGCTACATTAACGAAGCCCCTTTGCGCGAATTAGCGCAATACCTCGACGCCGCAAATGTCGATTTGAAAGCATGGAACGACGAGTTCTACCGGGATTACCTTCGCGCTACGCGAGAACCTGTTTTGAGGACTTTGAGGATCCTTCGGGAAGAAGGTGTTTGGATAGAGATTACAAATTTGGTAATTCCCGAAGCAAACGACGATCCCGAGGAAATCCGGGCGATGTGCCGATGGATCGCCGATTCGCTTGGAACCGATGTTCCACTACACTTCTCTCGATTTCATCCGAATTACAAGCTTACCGATAGACCGGCAACCCCGGGTCAGACACTCGAAACAGCCTATAATATAGCGAGGGAAGAGGGTTTGAAATACGTATATATCGGTAATGTGCGCGGAACCCCTGAGGAGGATACTTTTTGTCCGCATTGCGGCGAAACGGTGATAGACCGAAACGGCTATTGGATTATAGAAAATAACATAGAAAACGGTCGCTGCGCCTTTTGCGGCGGCAAAATCGACGGAGTATTCGAAGGGGAAGAATGAAAAAAACAGTCCTGTTCTGTATGATCTGTGTGTTGCTTCTCATAGTAATGGGATGCAAGGAAGAAATATGTGGCGAGAGGGATTTGGCGGTAGAGAACGCCGAGAACGTAATCCACTACCATAACATACTCGGAGTGCGGGATATCGCGATGCGTCTCGAGCTGGTGAAAGACTGGAACAACAGCGACGCGATAAATAAGGCCTACGAAGGCACAACATACGAAATGGTCGTCCTCGACCCGGAACCGTGTGGCAAACCCGCGATTCATAACGTCCCGGTGGGTTGGGACAAAATACCGTGCGAGGCCAAGTATTACTCGGAACTCAGAGGAGACGAGTTGATTGGCAACCTCCAAAAGCTCGTTGAACGGTCTGACAGCGAGAAACCTTGGGGCAAAGTCGAGGTTATTGCCGGTTATCCAATAGAAGACAAGACGGACCTCAGCGGTTGCTGGATAGTCCCTTTCATATTTGCCCACGACCATATGGTAGCACCATTGGCTGGCAGTGGCGCTATATTCCGTATCGACGTGATATTGGATTGCGAGTATAACCTGATTTCAGTAATCACTACGGGCGGTCAGACCTGGATTTCCTGATTCCTTGGGATTGTAAAATCGCTACCTTTGAATCAAGGCACGCGGATTAATACACCCTCGTGAGGAGACAAATGAAATATGCAACCATCGCTCTAATTATCGCTTGTTCCTTAGTTGCGAGCGATTTGGACGCATTAGTCGCCGATGACTCCCTACGGGCAAAACTCGAGCGCAATCTTGAAAATACTGGCGAAAACCGCAGCGCTCTCGAACAAGCAATCGCGAGAACCGACGGACAGGTTCGCGAGGGATTGGTCTTTCTATTAGCCAACTCTTCCGAAGTCAACCTTGTAGATCTCGATCCGGACAGTATTATCGAAGAAGTCCGCCTCGCACATCTCGCGCGGGATAAATACCCGTGGGGGAAGGAAATCACCGATGAGCAGTTCTTGCATTATGTCCTGCCAAATCAGGTTTCGCAGGAACAACATACTTTTTATCGCGCGTATTTCCTCGAACAATTCGATAGTTTACTGGATACAATCCAAACAGGTTCCGAAGCGGCTATAGCAATCAATTATTGGTGCGGGCAAAGAGTGCGTTTCCAACAGACCCAGCGGCAGGACCAGGGAGTTTTTCATACACTCAGTTCCGGATATGGCCGTTGCGAGGAGATGATGATAGTTTATGTCTCCGCATTGCGAGCGGCGGGAATCCCTGCGCGGGAAGCATGGACTCCCTACTGGGCGCATTGCGACAATAATCACGCATGGACAGAGCTTTGGGCCGACGGCAGTTGGCATTTTGCGGGAAGCTGCGAACCTCAACCTTCTCTGGATAACGCCTGGTTCAATAAATCCGCGCGCCGGGCTGCCGTGACTATGTCCTCCGCGTTCGGAGTCCCGGAAACCGACGAGATACTTTATCGAGACCGCGATAGTTACTCGATAATCAACTCCACGCCATATTATATCGATAATCCGGCAAAGCTCGTTGTTGAAACCAATGCCGAGAGCACCGATGTGTTTCTTGCGGTTTTCAATTTCGGCGCTCTAAGACCGATAATGCGCCAGAATACAGGGGATTCCACCGATGTAACATTCATCATAGGCCACGGGTCATTCCAGGTTTACGCCGGAAACGATAGTAGTTTCGCGAGCGCAATAGTCGAGACGGAATTCGGCGAAACGACCGAGCTTACATTAATTCCCGAGAAAGGTGCGGCCTTGGGAGAAAATAAATTCTGGCTCAGACTCCCGGCGGAGTGACGCCATTTATAATTTAAGATTGATGATTGAAGATTTTGGAAGTCCTCGTCCATCAGCAAAGTAACATTATAAATTTGCCATATTTCAAACAAGAAGCACATAATACAGGCATCGTATAGAATTTCACGAATTGTTAGAGAAAGCCGTATTCCGCCACATAATGCAGGTTATGGCTTTTTTTGTAGGATGATTGTAGGTTAATGGTCGGCTGGCGCGGCTTTTGCCGGTTGACTATCATATTCAAATTTTCCAAAAACCGGTGCAAAAGGCGTGCCAGCCGAATGGCGCAGATAGGCCGCCGGTCGTTCTACCGGCCCATCCCCATATACTTCAGCCCCGCGTTTTTTATTTCCGCAGGGATAAACAGGTTGCGAAAATCGGCAACGAGATCACCCGCAAGCCACTCGCGAAACTCCGCTGGTTGGATTTCGCCGAACTCATTCCATTCAGTTGCGATAACGGCGGCATCTGAGCCGCTTAAGGCTTCTTTCGCGGAGCCAACATATGTTATCGTATCTCCGAGCACTCGTTTAGCGAGTTGCGAAGCCTCTGGATCGAATGCTATTACTATTGCCCCGCGGTTAACGAATTCATTCGCGAGAGTGATTGCCGGCGAGTAGCGGACATCGTCGGTGTTGCCTTTAAAAGCCAGACCGAGTTGACCGATTTTCTTACCATCGAGGCCGTCGAGAGCCTTTTCCAATCGATCCGAAAGCCTCGACGCGATCCCATCGTTGACATCGATCGCGGTCTCTACCAGCCGCAAACTCCCGCCGAATGCCTTCGCTATATGTAAAAGCCCGTTAGTATCCTTGGGAAGGCAACTGCCGCCGAAACCGGGGCCGGGCTTGAGGTATTTTTGCCCTATCCGCTTGTCCATGCCGACACCTCTGGCTACATCGAGAACATCGAGACCTATTCTATCTGCCACAAGCGCGATCTCATTAATGAAAGTCAGTTTAACTGCGAGAAAGGCATTCGAGGCATATTTGATAAGCTCTGCTGCCTCGGGAGAGGTTATAAGGAAATCGCGGCCCTCATCGACCATCGGATGATACACATGTTTTAGTTTCTCTACGGCATCTTTGCTATCCGTGCCGATAACAATGCGGTCCGGTTCGAGGAAATCCTTCACCGCAGTGCCCTCGCGAAGAAATTCCGGATTACTGACTACCACCACCGATTCCGGCGCGCCGTTTTCCACGAGAGTGCGTTCGACCATACGCGCCGTGCCGACCGGCACTGTGCTTTTATCCACCACAATTGCATTTGCCGAAAGATACGGAGCTATATCCCTCGCCGCAGCCTCGACATATTTAAGATCGACAGTGCCATCCGCAGGATTCATCGGCGTACCGACAGAGATATAAACTACCTCCGCGTCCGAGACCGCCACGCGCAGGTTCACTGTGAAATTAAAACGCCCCCGGTCGATATTCTTCCGCATAAGCTCGCTGAGACCCGGTTCGTAAAAAGGAACCTCGCCGCGCTTTAGCGATTCGATACGTTCCTCGTCGATGTCCAGACAGCAAACATTATGGCCGAAATCCGCAACACAAACCGCAGTGACCAAACCAACATAACCGGCACCGATAACACAAATCTCCATAATCAGACCTTTCTCCGTTAACCTAATCGGACATCCTAACATAGCAACAAAAATGCCACCCCTATCGAAGTGGCACGAAGATAGTTGCGAAGACTCGATAAATCAGGTTATTTTTTTCAGGTTCCAGAGTTTAAGTCCGGTGGCCTTATCCGGTTCGCGGCGGATATCGATAACCGGGCGGACATGGATTTCGCCGGTTACAGAGATTCTCCCTGAGATAAGATGGCCGCCGATGCATCCCATATCCACGTCGCCGAGCACGACATGCGCGTGGACAATGAAATCCCCGTCGCTATCCAGAGCGATATTGCCTTTGAGGGATAGCATTTCCCGCTGGTCGGGGATTTGCGCTCGGATATAATCGCGCTTTTCGATATCAAAATAACCTATTTCGCCTTCGTTCACCGCGCCGATACCCTCGAAAACAGCGCCGTGGATACCCTCGTGCCGTGCAAATTCCGTTAGGCACTCGATTATCTCGTCCCCGATTTCGAGACACACAAGGTAGCTTCCGTCATATTCTTCTCGATAAATCATCATTTCAATTGGCTAAGGTTTCTCTATAACGAATCCGAACTAAAACGCGTTTAATTGTTTACTCTATATGTTCTCTCGCCTGAAGAAAAATCCTGATCGTAAATGTATCGATTGCGAAGGTCGGCGGCGAGTCGAAGCGGAACCAGAGGTTCTCCGTGCTGTCCGCGTGCGGGTAGATGTCGAACCCGCCCGGGCCGAAGGTGTCCGCGTCGGCGTAACGGAACATGTGCGAGAAGAAGTCCTCCGCGTCGAAATCCTCCGCGAGCGGCGCGGTCGGGGAGTCGTCGAAAATGCTCCACAGGCCGAAACGTGCGTAGGCAAGTGTGTCGTCGAGTATGAAATAGGGCACCGAGTCGCAGGCCATCGCGATATCGAGGGCGACGTTGCCGGTGTTTGTCAGGACGATTTTCTGCTCGTCCCTTGAAACGATTGTGTCCGGCGGGTCGATGGAAGTAGGGCTCCAGGTCGTGCAGTCAATTGCGAAACTCAAGATATTCGAAGGCGTGGTCGAAATCACGACGTCGTCGATAAACCAGCCGCACTCGGTATTATTATTGCTCGAACCGAAATCCCACGAAATCGTGATTTCCTCGCCCTCCCATGGGGATAAGTCGATACTAACCTCGTGCCAGTAGTCGCCGATATCGTTGTCTGCGTATGATGTTTCATAGGGTATCAAGTAGTTCCATTCGCTTTGGTTGCCGTCGTATGGCCTGTCCGGCACCACGATGGTCGTATCGGACGAGAATACTTTGATATTCCCGCCGTCGTGAAAACCGCCCCCGCTATTATTTTGGAAACTATACCATTGCCACCATGTCAGGATAGGGCCGGAGTCTGCGGGGATGTTAATCGGGCCGAGGGTCAAACGGCTCATACTGCGATTGCTGTAATCCCCGGTTAAATCGGTAGCCCAGCATTTCGAGCCGCTATGTGAACTTCCCGGGCCGTCGGTGGGCGTTCCCCAGCGCCAATCGTTGGGATTTGTCCCGAATCGGACAGTGTCCAGTCCGCCGTTGTCGGCCTCGAAATCGGATTCGTAGAGGTTCAGTGTTGGGTTCAGCGTGAAATTAATCTCGACCTCTCCGCCGGAGGACATATCGATTGTGACTGCCGAGTCGGAATAGCCGGCTATCGATGCGCGGACTTGAATTCCCGGGACTTCCATCACGCATGCGATAGAGTAGTCGCCGAGAATATCTGTGACATCGCTCCATAGGCTGTCGCCGACTGTGGCCTCGACCGAGACGCCGGAGTCGTCGCCGGTGTCCGACAAATCGACGTTGCCGAAAATCCGGTTGCCCTGTGTGTAGAATGTCCAGCAATGCTCGATTTGATTATATGCGCAATAGTCGGCCTTGTCGCGGGCTTTCGCGCAGACGTCGAAGGTGTCGAACGGGTCGAAGGTTAGGCCTTCCTCGGCCGGGTCGAAGGACATCTCGAAGCCGTCCCATGAGACTGCGGTCGAGACGCCGTAGAAATACCACGTTCCCATGATTTGGAAGCCCATGCTGTCCGTGGACATCCCGCATCCGGCGTCGGCGACCTCTATCGAGATTGGAATCGCGCCGCCACCGACAAGTTCTTCGTCGTCGGGTGAGCTTGCGCCCCAGACAGGGTCGGTTTGGTCGAACATGAAGCTCCAACATATCGGGTTCAGAATGTCGAGACCGGTCGAGTCCTCGGCGTGGTTGAGGCACATATCGAGCCAGACGTCTTCGGGCCAGTCGCTCGACGGGGTGAAACGCAGTGTGTCGTTCGCGTAAGTCAGGCGGGAATCGCCAATTCCCACAGTAGTGCCGTTTGCATCGAATTCGATTGTCAACTGGTCTATACCGTCCGAATCGTCGAGGAACATAACCGCTTCCTGGCGCGGGCAACTTGTCGCGCCCAAATCCGGCGGACGAATAACAGTTGCTGTCGGGCCGTTCCAAGGTGTCTGGCCAAAACGATTTGTATAAATATCCCAGGTAGTTGTGCTTCGGTAATCCTGCCAGAAAACATCGTAAAAGGCGCCATTCCAACATATTGCCGGATAATTCTCGTTATTCGATCCGGTAGAAAGTTGCGTATCGATCTCGACAGTAGTCCCAATAATTCGAGCGCCGTAAACATCGGTAAACAGAGAAATCTGTGTCGCCTGCCAGCAGGATAGGAATCCGGCACCGTCGAAAGCAATATCCGGTCGTGTTTCGTTCGACGACGTTATTGTGATGTCGAACACGGAACCCGTCGCCACGCCCGATGAGTTGACATATCGACCGTAAACATTATAATCGCTGGTGTAATGATTCCAAATGACGAGCCACTGGCTTCCATCCCATGCAACTGCGGGATCCTGCGGATAATATGGATAGGCGTAGTTTGCAAGAACCGTAGTGTCGCCAACAAGCGTGCCTGAGGAGCTAACCATTTGCGCGATAACATTACCGCCTGCCGTCTCGTCGGCATCTGTCCATACTACAAGGTAATTCGAGCTTCCCCCCGCGATGTCCGCGAAGAAGGCGTCATAAGTTGCCGCAGAAATATTAAAAACGCTACCGGTTGCGGAATACTGGGTTCCCGACCATGACAAACAGCGTCCTCGGATTTGCTTTTTTGCACCCGTTTCCTGCCAGACGAACATCATGTCGTTTCCAATATTCGATGCGGCGGTATAGTCTTTGGAATTCGTGGTTGCGGTTAATGCGAAATCGGAGAACGGCAATGTTCCGTCATTCTCTACTTGAAGTGCGTAAACTTCCGGATCGCCGGAGCGCTCGTCAATCCACCCGAGAACGAATTTCGCGCCGGCCGCCGCAGCGACGTCGTATTGATTACCTGTAGCATAACATAAAGGAATATCCGCGCCGATAAGCGTGCCGTCGGTATCGACGATATTGCCGAAAATATTCAAATTTGTGGTGCCTGAACGGGAATCTGTCCATGCGACAATCGAGCGATTTGAAAGCCCGGCAGTAGCTGGTTCGGTCTGGTTCTGCGCGGCATTAGATACTAACATATCGGCGTAAACCGCGCCTGTAAATATTGCAAGCAAAAGTATAATTATCGATAATTTCATATATCCTCCAATATGCCCATCTCGCTATTCTGGTTCGATCCGTAGGAAGCGCCGTTTGCCGACTTTCAATATCGCCGGTTTCTTGACAACAAATTCGAGTTTTTCATCATCGACTCTATTTCCATCGATAGAGACCGCGCCCTGCACGAGCATTCTCCGGGCGTCACCGCCGGATTTGACGAGACCGTTTTCGCGCATTAAATCGACAATCCAGATTTGCGTCCCTGCGGGATAAGTCGCGATTTCGATATCCTCCGGTGTTTTGCCCTTGCTGAAAACGCTTTCGAATTCGGCCTGCGCGGCGATAGCGTCCTTTTCGGAATGGTAAATTTCGATAACCATCCGCGCCATTTTCTTTTTTACATCCATCGGATTGATTTTTTCCGCTTCCAACTTCTCTTTTGCCTCGTCGAGAACACCCGGCGGCGCGAATGCCGCTAACTTGAGGTATTTCAGTATCATTTCGTCGGGAATACTCATTAACTTGCCGAATTTTTCGGCAGGTGGATCGGTAAAAGCGACATAGTTATCGAGCGATTTGCTCATTTTTTGAATGCCGTCAGTGCCCTCCAGAAGGGGCATTGTCATAATGACCTGCGGTTCCTGATCGTAGGCTCTCTGAACCTCGCGTCCGACGAGCAAATTGAATTTCTGGTCGGTTCCGCCAAGTTCGATATCTGCACTTAGCGCGACGGAATCCATCGCTTGCGCAAGAGGATATAGAAATTCGTGAACACTGATTGTTTCCTCTGCCGCGAATCTTTTTTTAAAATCGTCGCGCTCGAGCATACGAGCTACCGTGTAAGTGCTTGCAAGTTTGACTACCTCCGAGAAAGTCATCGCGTCCAGCCATTCGGAATTATAAACGATTTTCGTTTTTGCCGGATCGAGAATTGCCGAGGCCTGCTCGAAATATGTTTGACCGTTTTTCCTTGTTTCCTCGGATGTCAACTGCGGGCGAGTTTTGTTTTTCCCGGACGGGTCGCCGATCATCCCCGTGAAATCGCCGATAACGAGGATCGCCTGATGGCCGAGGTCCTGGAAATCGCGCAATTTCCGAAGCACGACCGCATGCCCGATATGAAGATCGGGACGGCTCGGATCGCAGCCGAGCTTAATTTTGAGCGGCACGCCTGTCGCGATGGATTTCTCAAGTTTCGTAGTGAACTCGTCCTCGGGTATCGTCTCGACGGCGCGGTTTTTTAGTATTTCCAACTGTTTTTTCAAATTCATACTGAACAACCTAAATATCTGAAAAGGCAACTTCCATAGTTTAACTAATATAGGTATATAGAGACCTTAATTCAAGAACGAAAGATTAGAGGTTTAAAAACGAGAAGACTTTACCACGAAGACGAAGTCAGTGCTTAGAAAACAGTAACTTTCACTTTGAAATACTTCATCGGATTCTCTCTGATGTCCATTAATAAGGAATCTAGAGAGCCGACCGATTTATTGAGTTGATTATAAAGCTCGTCATTGGAGATGAACTGCCCTGCGGTGCCCTGTCCGTATTCGATTCTTGCAACCAGAGTGTCGATATTGCCAAGTGTATTTGAGATATGATCGTATATCGCCGGGTCCTTTATCAGGCGGCCCATTGTTCCGCTTCCACTTTCGACCGTATCCAGAAGCGCTTGCGTTCTATTCATTACTAAAACCATTTCATCGTAAAGCTGTGTATCGCTGAAAAGGCGACCGATTGTGCCTTCGTTTCGCTCGATTCGCCCGGCGATTTCTTCGGAATAGTGCGCTAACTTGACAATATCGATATATAACTCGTCCTGATTGATAAGTTTTCCCAGAGTTCCCTGCCCGCTGTCGAGTTTCGCCGCGATCGATTTCAGGGACTTCCCACCTTCAGATAAATCCTCGAAAGTCTCTACGCCCTTGCTGATAAGCTCTTCCACGTCGAGTGGATTATTCGTATCGACGAAATTGCCATCTTGAAGGATTTTCGCGTTCGAGGTCCCAAGCGATAGCCCGACCAGTTTGTCCCCCAATAGGCCGAGAGTGGAAATTCGCGCCTCGGAATCGTCGCGAATCAGCTCCTGAACAGACTTATCAATTTTTAGTGTAACATCGATAAAGACGGAATCGCCATCGCCCTTTACGAATTTGATTGCAGAAACATACCCGACCTTTTGCCCCGCAAGCCATACCGGAGCGCCAGTTTGAAGTCCGCTAATCCGCTCGAATCTTGCGATTAACTCATAGCGTTCCGAGAAAAGCCCGGCATTGCCGCCCAGGATGATAATACTAACCATCAATATCAACAGCGCGACTACTATTAAACCACCGACAGAGGCTTTTTGTGAGGGTGTCGTTCTCAATACCGGTCTTGCCATGATGCGTCCTTGAGGAATTCCCGCAATGCGGGGTTATCTGTCTCACGAAGGTCAGTTCTGTTACCGTAAAAAGATATCCGACCTTCGTTTAAAAATGCGAATTTAGTGCCAACGGAAAGCGCGCTTACAATATCGTGCGTCACAACCACCGAAGTGACGCCATACTCTTCTCGTGTGCGAACGATAAGCTTGTTTATCATACCCGCCGTAACGGGATCGAGTCCGGTCGTAGGTTCATCGAAGAAAACATAATCGGGAGTCATTATTAACGCTCGAGCGAGAGCGACGCGCTTCTGCATCCCGCCGGAAAGCTCGCTTGGAAATTTTCCCTGACTACCATTCATATCGACGAATTGAAGGAGATCCCTTATTAACTCGTCGATTTCATGCACGGGGATGTCGGTATGCTCCAGCATTGCGAAAGCCAGATTCTGCCAAACGGTCATCGAATCGAAAAGCGCGCCACCCTGGAATAGCATCCCTATCTTTTTCCGAACCTCCATCATTTCGCGTTCCGAAATATCGAAAATGCTCTCGTCATCGATGATTATTTCACCTTCGTCCGGGTAAAGCAATCTTAGCATAAGCTTGAGAGTCACCGACTTACCGCACCCCGATTTACCCATAATCACCAACGTGTCGCCGTCGTGAATATCGAGGTCCATCCCCGTAAGCACGGGTGTTTCGTCGAAGCGCTTCGATATTTCGCGAAGCTTAATCATCGGAAGGCCTTTCAGTAAAACTCGCTTTATTTTCGACCGGAAGTCTAATCAAAGATAAGTCGGGACCGAGTTGCTCCACATCCCGAAGCGTTCTCCTGCGAAGATCCCATTCCATATTCGTGCCGATACCTTTTGTCAAAAACACTACCTCACCGCCATCTCGAATACTCTCTATAGCCCGGACACGGTCCTTATAAATTTCCTGTGCTGCACTCATTCTGCCAAAAAAGCACTGGTCCAAAATATAGTAATCGATCTTCATTGTGTGTAAATCATCTATTTCATAAGGTTGCTCAATTGAAAGAGGTGTGAAAGCATATTCAAAGCGTTTTCCCGGAGCTTTCTCGGCAATAATTCTCGAAAACTTATAGTAGAAGCCTGTTACAGGTTCTCTGTCAAGCGCTTGTTCCTTTGTGCCGTAAAGCCCCCTGATAAAATCGTAGGCGGCTATATGCGCGTTCATCGGGACATTGGCATAAATATATTCTCTTAAAAGCGCGGTAGTCGGGGGTTTCCCTGCGAGATAGTTCCATCTAACTGAGCTGTATGCCGTTGGGACGACGATAGTAATGCAAAGAATAATCGCTATCACCACAGAAATCGATTTGATCTTCGTCAAATTTGCAATGGAAAAAACAGCGATTGCGGCAAGTGCTAAAACAAAAGGCGCAAGTGGCACCAAATATCTGAGAAAAAGCACGCCGCTTCCACCCATCGTTAAAAAATAAAGCACAGGGAAAGCAAGGAATATGGCGGTTTCCACTCGCGGCTTTTTTATTAATACAAATATCAAGCCGACTATCGAGGCTATTAAAACAGGCAATCCCATTGCGATAGGCATATTTGTCGTCAAATGATAGATATAACTATTGCCGGCGTTTTCATAGCCGAGATGCCCACGTTGCATGTGAAGAACTTCATAACCAAAACCCTTAATAAAAGTTACGGATTCGAGGAAAATACCGGGGGTTGTTAGCGCGAATGCGATTATGGCTGTTCGAACTGTCCATCGTGCAGGTTTGTGCTTCCATATATTCTTCATGGAAGCGTCATCGTTGCGCATCCTCATGATGTGCGCGAGAACCGGCGCAAGCAGCACGATTCCGCCGTTATATTTCATCGATGCGGCGAGACCGGAGAAAATCCCGGCGAGAATATAATCCTTTGTGGATCCGTCTCTGTATATTCTAATTGCAAAGAGAACCGCAAGGCAAACCATCGCCGCCATCGGTGTATCGGTCATCGCCCGGTGCGAAGATTTCACGAGAATAAACGTCACCGCACTTAAAAGTGCCGCACATAGCGCTGCAATACGTCCGCGAAATAATTCGGTAATCTTTGCGGTAAGAAGAACTATTGCGATTCCCATAGAGGCGGTAAGCGATCTCATGATTAGAACCACCGTTGTCGGGTGGATTATTGCGCTTTCCCAGAAATCAATCCAACCCGGGAAATCGGCGAAGATTCTCCCGAAAAGCCAAACTATCGCGCCCACAGCGACCGAAAGATACATATAAAGCGATGGATAATTATAGAAATGCGGAACACCGCCGATAGCGATATTCACCGTAGCTCCCATTACAGTCATTTCATCTAAATGAACGTCGAGAGGGAGAAAAAAATCTATATTCCAGAATCGTAAAGCTGCGGCAATAAACAGTATTCCAACAAGAAGCGGATAGTAAATCCTAACGCTAACGTCCTTATGGTCGCTATTAATTGACATTATCAGAACGCCAATCCCGGAAGCATTTTAAGAAGGACTACTGTTACAAAATAGTCGCTAATAAGAATTGTCACTATCGAAAGAACTACCGCTTTCGTTGTTGCGCGACCGACGCCCGTTGTTCCGCCTTCCACGTAAAGACCGGAATAACAACTCAGAGTCATAATTAAAACCGCGAAAAACAAACCCTTTACCACAGACATGATAATGTCTTCGATTACGAGGATTTCAATGATTGTCTTCTGATAGAAAGTTGGAGCTAATCCGAATGTAGAACTGGCAATAAATCCCCCGCCTAATATTCCCATAAGGTCGGCGATTAGAACGAGAAGCGGGATCATTATTAGTCCGGCGACAAGGCGCGTCGTTACCAGTTTCTTGATAGGATCGGTGCCCATAGCTCTCATCGCGGAAATTTGTTCTGTTACAACCATACTGCCCAGCTCCGCCGCCGAACCCGCGCCAACTCTCCCTGTGACAACAACCGCAGCCAAAACCGGCCCGAGTTCGCGGACCAATGACAAACTGACCAGAGTGCCGATATACATCTTCGCGCCGAAAATAGCCATCGCAAATCCCGACTGATACGCGAGGATCATCCCGACGAAAAAGGTAGTCAAAAGCACTATCGGCAGCGATTGCACGCCGATATATTCCATTTGTAGCAGGATGTCCGAAAAATAAAAGGGCGGGTAAAAGATGCCGGCAAACGCCCGGAAGACCATTGTGAAATAGTCGTGAACCTTGACCAATTGCTTTTGAATAACTTTCAGCAATACTCTCCAATCCAATATTTTAACAAATATAATATGAAAAGAGGAACGGTTCAAGTAATATCGTTAGATCGATTGCCTTGACAATTGCGGAATAGCAACTAATATTGTCCGCATGACGATTGCAAAGAAAAATCTATTGATGAGAGTCCTGATTGCCGCAGTGTTTATCCCGGCGATGTTGTTCTGCTTCTATTCGGGGGGATTATTTCTCCTTCTGGCGTTATGGGTAGTGATTTTCGGGCTTTCCGCAGAATTCGGGATCCTGCCAGCTATAGGTCTGAATTTCTGGCAGGGGGCGCTACTCGTTGCCGGCGCGATGGCGATTCCCGCGATTCGCTATTTCGAAATGCCGATTTGTATCGGCGAATTCGTTCTAATTTTCTCTGCGGCATGGTTTTTGCTCGAACTCGTTCGTCCGGTAGAGGGCAGCCTAATACGGTCGATGGCCGCGCCGTTCGTTTTAGTTCTATTCGGGTGGATTCCCTTGCTGGCGTTCGATTTGTATGGAATAAGCGGATACCACGCGGTTTTGCCGTTGGTTCTGGTTTGGGTATCCGATACTTCGGCGTATTTCGCGGGGCATGCGTTCGGGAAAAGGAAGATGAGTCCGCGTCTCTCGCCGAATAAGACCTGGGCCGGTTTTATCGGCGGCGTTTTGGGAGCGGTCATTGTTGGAGTCGCGTTTTGGTTGCTCAGACCAAGCGCTTTCGGATGGCATATCGTGTTTTTCGCGCTTCCGGCGGGTGTGATAGCGATTTTAGGAGACCTTTTTGAAAGTAAAATGAAAAGAAGCATGTCTATCAAAGATTCCAGCGACGCAATTCCCGGCCATGGCGGTTTTTGGGACAGGTTCGACAGCTGGCTCTTCGTCCAGCTCTGGGCGTGGATTTATTTCGGGATGTAGAATGTCGTATCTTTCTGCAATGGATATAAACCTCCCAAAACGAGTTCTTCTGCTTTTTTTACTTCTCTCACTTGTTTTCTCGGTTTTTTTCGCAGTTCATATAACCCCTCTTGCTCTTGCACTTATTCCCCTAGCGATAGTAGTAATAGTGGCTTTTTTTGTGAAACCGGAACTGGGAATTGGTTTGTTTATCGGCGGACAGAATTTTTTCGGGATTCTCTTATTTTTAGCGGGTGTCGATAGGCCGATTATCGTCTATCCGCTTATGGGTTTATCGATTTCAATTACCGTTGTTTATCTTCTAATACAAGGCAAGGGCGGCATACCGAGAAAATTCAATGCTGTTATGTTTGCTGTTCTCTTTTTTACCATCGTGCTCTTTGCTAATTTCCATAGAACGATTTTCCCGCACCACACGATGATTAAAGGATTCACTTTCGTCGTAGCATGTCTTATTCCTTTTGTCGCGTTAAATTTTCTTCCCGGAGAAACGAAGTTTCTAAAAAGCAGTTTCATCGCCGCTCTCTTTTTTGCTGCTATACCGGTGGCATATGGGGTTGTTGGACTCGTCCAATCGGGGATAGGTGGCGCGAGCCAACGTTTCGATGCCCTGGAATTGGTTAATATCAACCAATACGCCCGAAACATTGGATTTGCGTCGATAATTCTTGTATGGTATTTTTTTAAAGCCAAATCCCTCAAATTGAGAATTGGGCTTTTCTGCTTTCTGGGATTAAGTCTTCTTGTAATGGTCGCCACTGGAAGTAGGACTTCTTTTATTGCTACAGCAGGCGCGATTTTATTCTATTTAATAGCCTTTTCCGAAATGAATTTTACAGGAAAGGCTGTCTCCGTAATATTAGCCGGTTCGATAGCTGCAATACCGGTTATCTTAGGTTTCGGCTCGATGACATCCCGGTTCTCAAATCTCCAATACATGGACCTTTCGGTTGCCGGAAGGATTGGAATGTGGTTGGCCGCATGGCAGCATAAGTTCGACAATGTCCTTTTTGGGGTGGGCACAGGGAATTTTGCGTCGATACTCCCGGCCTGGGCAGTCGGAGTTCGGCTTCAATTCCCTCATAATCTGTTTATCGAGTTTTATATGGAATGGGGTATTTTCGGGATTATTTCCTATATATTACTTTTTACTACGCCCGTTTTCCTATGGCTAAAAATAAGGCGTTCTAAAGACTATGATCTCGAAACGAAAAAACTATCTAACCTGATATTAACTTTCGTAGCTTTTACTTTCGTTCTCGGGATGGCTGATCTTAGCGCGCCCTTCCCATATATGTATTTTGCGCTCGGGATAATGAGTGCAATCTATTCAAGGAAATTAACTTAACATGCATATTGTCCAAATAACAACTACACACCCCCCTCATGATGTCCGGGTTTTCTATAAAATAGCGAGGACATTATCAGAAGCGGGCAATAAAGTTACTCTACTGCAGCTATACAACGGCGTCGCCGATCCGCAGCCCGGAATCGATTTTAGAATCCTACCTCGGCCACACAACCGCTTCAAAAGGGTTAGTGTCGGGCGCAAACTTGGCCCGGAGGCAATCAAACTCGATGGCGACTTATACATTATTCACGACACCGAGGTTCTGACGCTCGCGAAATACCTATCAAAGCGGGGCAAAAAGGTCATTCACGACGCAATGGAACCTTACCCCGATTTTCTTGCGGAAAAACCATGGGTGCCGAAAATTCTCCGCCCCCTCGTGCGGAAACTTGCCGCCCGTGCCGAGATGCGCGACTCTAAAAACTGTGATGGCCTTTTAGTCGCAATGAAAGAAAACGTCGAACGCCTCGAACCCTCAGGGAAACCCATTCTAACTCTTCATAACTTCCCGATGTCGGCGGATATACTCGATAAACCGCCGCAGAAGGAGAATTCTGTCATTTACGTCGGCGGAATTATGCGCCAGCGGCGGGGCAAAGAGATAGCCTCAATGGCGAGTGCATTCGCGCCGGGAGGGCTTCTCGAAGGGTGGCAGTTGGATATAATCGGGCCTATTCACTTCTCGGATTATGGTCGCGAATGCCGTGGGATAGCCGCGCCGCACATCGACAAGGGCTATCTGAAATTCCCCGGCGTAATGGAGCCATATTCAGAAGTCCTAAAGATGATAGAAAGCGCACGTTTCGGTTTATCTCTCGTCGAGCCGACAAGGAATTACTCGCAAATCGTCTCCACCAAAATATTCGATTATATGGCCAAGGGAACGATTCCTATCGCGACCTGGTTGCCGTCTTACGAGAATTTAATTACCGACGCCGACGGCCCGATATTTATCGCGCCCGGCGACGAGGCGAAAGTCCCACAAATCATCGCCGACCTCGCGAAAGACGAAACCGCAATGCGCCAGCGCGCCGAGACCTGTCTGAAATCCGTCCGCGAAAAATTCAACTGGGAACAAGATGCCCAGCACCTGCCAGAATTCATCGAACGTATAGTCGCCGGTTAATGTCCCGACACCCAATCCTAAGCACGGACTTTTTCGCTTGATTAATCCTATCCGAATCGTTATTTAGGTGGTGTTCTGCATTACGAACGAGGAGATAAGATGACATTGCGATTTAAAAATACAATGGGCAACCGAGTCGAGGAGTTCCAGCCGCTGAAACCCGGCGAGGTGCGAATATATACTTGCGGCCCAACTGTTTATGGTTTCGCGCATATCGGGAATTATCGCACATATATGTTCGAGGATTTGCTGCGGCGTTGGCTTAAATATCGCGGCTATACTGTCACGCAGGTCATGAATCTGACCGACGTCGATGATAAAACTATCCGCGAGAGCCGCAAAGAGGGAATCCCGCTCGACGACTACACCGCGCGCTACAAAAAAGCATTCTTCGAGGATCTCGACACGCTCGGAATCGAACGCGCGGAGGTCTATCCCGCCGCGACGGAGCACATCCCCGAGATGGTCACGCTCGTTCAAAAGCTTATGGATAAAGGCCTCGCCTATCGCGGCTCAGACGGATGCATCTATTATAGCATCGAGAAGTTCCCCGATTACGGCAAACTCTCCGGCAAGCGCATCGACAAGAATATCGCCGGCGCGCGAATCGCCCACGACGAATACGAAAAGGACGAGGCCGCCGATTTCGCCCTCTGGAAAGCCTGGGACGAGGGCGACGGCGACGTTTTCTGGGAGACCGAACTCGGCAAAGGCCGCCCCGGTTGGCATATCGAGTGCTCCGCGATGAGCACCAAATACCTCGGCGAGACCTTCGACATCCACACCGGCGGCGAGGACAACATCTTCCCGCACCACGAGAACGAAATCGCGCAGTCGGAAGCCGCGAACGGCGTGCAATTCGTCCGCTATTGGCTTCACAGCGCGCATTTGATTGTCGAGGGCAAGAAAATGTCGAAATCGCTCGGCAATTTCTACACGCTGCGGCAGCTGCTCGACAAGGGCTACAACCCGCTCACAATCAGATACGAGCTTATCTCGACGCACTATCGGCAGCAGCTAAATTTCACCTTCGAGGGCCTCGATGCCGCGCGAAACTCGATAAATAGGCTTCGCGAATTTAGAGCAATGCTGGATTCGATTGCCGACGAGGGCGATGGTTCGAGTGCTAAAATTTTAGTCACGAAGGCGCGTACCGATTTCGAGGCCGCGTTGGACGACGATCTCAATATTTCCGGCGCACTCGGCGCGGTTTTCGAGTTGGTTCGCGAGGCGAACAAACTCCGCGACGAAGGCCGTTTGACCGCATCCGGGGCGAAAGTAATCCTCGCTTTCCTCGACAGCTTCCACACAGTCACCGGGCTTCTACCGGAGGAGATCGCCGAGACTGTGCCCGTCCTTATCGACGGCAAATCGATCACGATAGAGGAGGCAATCGCGCTCCGAGCCGAGGCGCGCGCGGCGAAGGACTGGCCCCGCGCAGACGCCGTCCGCGACGCAATCGCAGATGCCGGATACATAATCAAAGACACCCCCGACGGCACGATTTGGCGGCGGAATATTGTTAGCAACTAAACGTTTGCGAAAAATAATCCCTTATCTTTCCGCGACCTTCCCACGATTACATTCTCCTGTGGATATGTAGCATGTTGCGTCTCTACAAAACGCGACGGCGCTCCCAAATTCCCAATTATCTCATCATTTACCCTTGTTTACACGCCGATATCGGTTTCAGATTGGATGGTATTCATAATAAATTACCAGATGTTCATTTTAGATCGAATGATATTGAAAAAAACACTTTATTTTGGGCCGTTCATTTTCCGCTTAATCGTAGGATAAGGGGTCACTATGTGCATTTACCGGATAGTTTTTTTACACGAGGGTTGAATTCGAGCGATCTATTGTATATATTGTATAAGTTGAAGAAATCGAATTACGGAGGTCTATAGCCCCTGACGATATAGTTTAGCGCTTTGATTAAGTATAATCCTTTGTTGGAAGGGGTAAATATGCGTTTGCATTCGTTGTCTATCGCTATCCTGCTTTTTCTTGCCCTTGCGAGTTCAATCCTATCATTAGTTCCACTCGAAGGCCAGAGCCTTGTCGAAATCTGCAATTACCGGCCTAAGCCCGCTATGGCATTGCCGCTCGACGCGGCCACAATCGCGGATTATAGCCTGCCAACCGGCGAATATTTTGCCAGAACCGATCCTGTCACCGGATATATTCAACTAATAGTCGGTAAGGGAATTACTGTGCGAGGATTTTCGCAGGTCGATGAGACCAACGCAGCCGCTGCCGCTATGGTTTTCGTAGAACAAAACCGCGATTTGTTCGGCGTTAATGTCGGGGATTTGAGAGTCGAGTCGGTCAATTGGCTCAAGAACCGCGCATATGTTCATATCCGCCAGCATGTTAACTCGATCCCCGTCTGGGGTGGCGATCTGAACCTTGTTATTTTTCCAAACGGCAAAGTCGGTTTCATCCGAAACGACTTAATCCCCGAAATCGTATCTTCGAACCGCCCGGCTCTCTCCGAAGAGGCCGCTCTCGAACTCGCCCTCGGTTATATCGAGCCAACCTCGCAACCCCGCCGAATCGACCATCTGGGATTATATGTGTATCCGATTTGGGAAGGAAATTCCGTAAGTGCATGCAATGCATGGGTTTTCCAGATTATGTCACACGAGCCACTCGGCCTCTGGCAGGTCGCGATAGATGCGGCTTCGGGGGAAATTCTCACAATAACCAATGAACTAAAGACTGTCGAGGTCTCGGGCAGTTTGACCGGCCAGTATCACGAACAATTCATGGACGATCCTCTCGAAATAGCGCCATGGGCTAATGCGCAGGTGGGGATCGGCACTTTCGATTTCTACACGGACGTTGAAGGCTATTGGGTTGGTGATGTCACGTCCGGCTCACCGTGGGATTTTGCGACCGGTCATTACGGTCGCTATTGCAATGTCAACAACGGTGCCGGTTCCGACGTTAGCTATTCCACTACTTTCCCCACAATCCCTTTCGCTTTTGGATGGACGCTTGCGACCTCTACCGAAGACGAGATGAATATCTATTATCACGTTAACAAGATCCATGCATACGTGAACGATACTCTCGGTTTTTCGGGAATGAACTACTGTATGCCTTGCCTGGTCAACGATCCATCGACAGCCGACAACGCCTACTGGGACGGCACGGGAATAAATTTTGGCGCAGGGGCATCGGTATTCAACGACCTATCCCTTTTCTGCGACATCGTCTATCATGAATATACGCATGGAGTCACGCACCATATTTATCCATATGGGGCTTTGCCATACACGGGCCAATCCGGTGCGATGGACGAGGGTTTCAGCGATTATTTCCCATGTAGCATGACCGATGATCCTCTCATAGGCGATGGCGGACTTTATATAAGTGGCACACCTTATATGCGCCGCTGTAATACTTCGAGACGCTATCCGGAAGACTGGGTCGGCGAAGTCCATGCGGACGCGCAAATAATCGACGCGGCATGGTGGGAAATCCGCGAAATGATCGGCCGTGGTCAAACGGATTCATTAATACACCTGACTCGCTTCACATTTGCCGAGGATTTCGAGGAATTTTTCTGGGCAACACTCACAACCGACGACGACGACGGCGACATCTCAAACGGCACACCGAACGCCCGGCTTATTTATGAGAGTTACGGCGCGCATGGTATCGGTCCCGGTTTCAACCTGAAAGTTGATCACGAGCCGCTTTGTAACACGGAAGTGACGATTGGCAATTATAGCGTTCAAGCTATTTTCACGGCTACATTGGGGATTCAGGAAGATTCCGCGCGCGTGACATATCGCCTCGACGGTGGTTCGTGGACTTCCATCGGCCTTTCATTCGCGTTTGGGGTATATCGCGCGAACATTCCCGCACAACCCTATGGCACGACGATCGATTACTATATTTATTGTTTAGACAACGGCTCTAATATCTTGAGTTCACCCCCCGGCACGCCGACGGTTTACCATACTTTCAATGTCGAAATGGATTCGACAGCGCCGACCGTTTTTGCAACTCCCGTCGGCCAATGGTTCGAGTTGGCATGGCCACCAAAGCTGACCGCCACCGTAACCGACGATCACGGATTGGCTGGCGTGGAGATTCACGGCCAAATCGGATCGACAGTTCTTACTCCAACACTAATGATAGAAAGCGATACCGCCGGTATTTGGCACGGCGTATTGCCCGGTCTTCCCGCAGGTAATGACACGGTAAATTACTGGATAGAAGCCACCGATGTCGCGTTATCTCCACACACGACGAGGTTTCCGGCGGCCAGCGATTTCGTTACAGTCGTCGCGCCCGGCTACAACGAGGACATGGAGATTGTCGGTCGCGGGCTTGAAACATATAATGTCAGAAGCGGCTATGTGAACGAGTGGACAATCACGCCCGAAAACAGCCCTTACTCGACCGGTGGTTATTCTTATGCATTCACAGGTGCGGGTGGAGAATACTCCGATCAGGCGAGCGGCGCGCTTTGCACTCCCGAGCTGAGGATTGGCGATCCGGCAACGTTAACTTTCTGGCACCGGATGAACGCCGAGGATGACAGTGAACACTTCGGTTACGCCTGGGATGGCGGCATTGTCGAAGTTTCCACCGATGGCGGCTTATCATGGGATCAGGTCTTTCCAACTCCGGGATATAATTTGAGAATCAGAGACAACGACGCAAGCCCGTTCGCGATGAATACCGAATGCTATTCCGGCGAGATAAACTGGCGGGAAGAGACAATCGATATGGCGCCGTTTTACCCGAAAGCGATGGTTCGTTTCCAGTTTGGTTCCGACGCGCATGTCACCAACGAGGGCTGGTTTATCGACGATGTCCAGTTGATTACGACCTTTCCAAACGTTGGGGAAAATCCATCCAAACCGACCGATGTCTCGATTCAGGGCGTTCATCCGAATCCATTCAACGCAGTGGTTGTTATCGAATACTCTTTGCTGAAAGGCGAAGCCGCCGATTTATGTATTTTCGATATTTCCGGTAGAATGGTCAGGACGATTTCGCTCGAATCCGCGAACACGAGCGTTCTTTGGGATGGCGTCGATAACTCGAACCACAGCATGCCCAGCGGAATATACTTTGCGAAAATCTCTATCGACGATTCTAACGCATCGACCAAGCTGGTTCTGCTGAAATAGAATTGTGGACATATCCACTTAAAGAGCGCGGTTATGCCGCGCTCTTTTCTTAATCGTCGATTCGAGGCAATTTCGTGCTACTTGCCGGTCTCTTTTAACTTGCCAATCGCACCTTGTAAACTATATTACGCGCGATGAAGCTAACGAGAGGAACATGGGCATTTATCGCGGGCGCGGTTTCGCTGGGGATTTATATTTTCACCCTCGCGCCGACCGTTACTATGATAGACTCCGGCGAATTGGCGCTGGCCTGCGCCGAGCCGGGGATCGCGCATCCAACCGGCTATCCGCTTTACACGGTCTTAGGTCGGGTGGTCAATTTACTCTCGAACCTCGAACCGGTTCTCGCGTCGAATCTCTTTTCCGCAATCGCAGCGTCGGTAGCGGTTGCCGCGCTTTTTCTCATATGCACAATCCTAATCAACACTTCATATCAAAAACCCAACCGCACAGCAACGAACATAGTCGCGCTCGCGACTGCTCTCACCTTTGGTTTCACCGCCACGATGTGGTCATCCGCAGTGGAGACCGAGGTTTACGCTCTCGAGATAGCGGCTGACCTTATCGCCCTGTATTTTCTTTTAAGATGGTGGTTTGGCGGCACTTCTCGCTGGTTGTTCGGATCAGCATATATTTTCGGCCTCGCGTTCGGCGTGCATATGCTAACATTGCTTTTCGCGCCCGCTGCTTTGTTCATTTTAATCGACTCGCGAAAAAGACTCGATATTAAAAAGATGCTTTGCACAGCCGGGCTGTTCGCACTCGGACTGAGCGTGTATTTCTATCTGCCGATTCGAGCTTCGCAGTCGCCGCTCGCTAATTTCGGCGATCCGTCATCGTGGGACAGCTTCTTGCGGCACATCTCCGGTTGGCAATACCGCGTTTGGATGTTCAGAAGGCCATGGTCGGAAATTTCCGACGCACTCTCAAACCTACTTCACCAATTTGTAAAAGATTTCAGCATTGCCGGCGGAGTATTGATTTGCGCGGGTTTAATCATTTCCATAATAAATAAAAGTAAAATCGTGATTGTCTTAGCGCTGATAATCGTCGCGGATGTCCTTTATTCGCTAAATTACTCGATTCCGGACATCGGACCATATTATCTTCCTGGAATTATGGCGTTGACCATTTTTATCGCTCTTGGTTTCGGAAAAATAATCTCCGCCAAAGCTTGGTGCGCACCTATTGTGCTAATATTTCCCGTTGCTCTGGCGGCGTTCTCCTTTAGCAGTATCGATAAATCGGATTATTACCTCGTCGAAGAGACCGCGACGAATGTCCTCGTCTCCGCACCGAAAAATTCCGTCGTGTTTCTGAATAACTGGGACTGGTTCGCACCGGCGGTTTATCTACAAAGGGCGCGCGGTTACCGGCCCGATCTCGCGCTACTGGATTACGAGCTTATGCGCCGATCATGGTATGTCGATCAAGCCGCAGAGAGACTTCCGCAGCTTGCCAATGCCAAAATTGCAATCGCAGATTTTCGCTCCTCGGTGCTACTATTTGAGGCTGGTGATGCTATCGACGCGGCGGTCCTCGAACGCAAGTGGCGGGCAATGCACTCGGCAATAATCTCGACCAACCTCCGGTCCGGCAATGCGGTTTGCGGGACGCCGTATTCGGGCGAGATGGCCGGGATGTGGGCATCGCTGCCATTGAGACAGGTCGGCATTTTAGTGGAAATCGCGGACTCCACCGCGCCGATTAGGATAGCTCCGCCCGACCTTTTCGAGCTTACAGAATTCGGGAAACGACTCCCTGAGCAAATATCGCGGGAAGCAACGATGACCGGCTTTTACAAACTCTCATGGAGTAATTACACGGCTTTCTATTATAAAAATGGCGATCTCGATGGAGCAGCGGAATATCTCGGCTTCCTGATTCGTTTTTATCCCGATGATTTTCGATTCCAGCAAAATCTCGCGGTAATTCGAATCGAACAAGAGCGCTATGAAGACGCGCTAACGATTTTTAAAAATATCGAATCTTCTTTACCTCCCGGGTCACAACCGGAGCTGATCTACATCGATCTCGAACGGCGTATTGCGGCCCGTGATTCGATCCAAAACGTGGAGAATGGTTATGATTGAATTTGTTAAAATGTCCGGTAGTGGAAACGATTTCGTGATTATAGACAATCGTGGTGGAAAACTGCTGGCGGAATGCGATAAACCGGATTTTGTGCGCGTGGTTTGCGCACGCAGAACCGGAATTGGCGCGGATGGTGTTCTTTTTGTCGAAAATTCCGAACAAACGGATTTTCTAATGCGCTATTTCAACGCGGACGGCGGCGAAGTCGAGTTTTGCGGAAACGGCGCGCGTTGTATCGCATTCTTCGCGCACGATTATCTCGGTATGCCCTCGCAGCTCGAATTTACCTCCCGGTCGGGAATAGTAACAGCTCTTGTGGAGGACGGCGCGGTCTCCCTGCGTATGCCGCCTGCGACCGAACCTATCGGTCCGAAAATACTTAAAATCGATGGAGAAGAAATAGAATACTGTTTCGTCAACACTGGTGTTCCTCATGTCGTCATCTTTCACAACAACCTCGACAACGCCCCGGTAGTCGCGCTTGGCCATATAATACGAAATCACGAGCTTTTCGCGTCGGGGGGAACAAACGTGGACTTCATCCGCGTGTCGAACCGGGATGACGCCGATCTTGAAATCCGAACATACGAACGCGGCGTCGAAGACGAAACTCTCGCCTGTGGAACCGGTGTCGTAGCGGCGGCGTTGGTAGCCGTATATATTGGATTGGCAAAATTCCCGGTGAGAATCCGCGTCGCTTTGCCGGATATTCTTTCAGTCGATAATGACGGCGACAGGTGTGTCCTTTCAGGCAAGGTTAGTCACGTTTTCACGGGCATTTACCATTACGAAAAGTGAAAAACCTAATCGCAGGACGCTATATAGATAGGGATTCGACGATTCACCGGCTGGATCCGAGGGCGAAATCCGTGCTGCTTTGCGCGTTTCTCGTCTATCTCATTATCTGGCCGAATATAGTCGGTCATCTACTTGGATTGCTTCTGCTCGTTGCAGCAAACAGCTTCGCTAAAATCGGATTGAAGACTGCCGGCAGGTTTCTTTTGGGAGTAAGATTCTTCTTCTATATGACTTTTCTGGTGCATCTTCTTTTCACGCCCGGCTACGGCGGTTTTGGTTGGTGGATTTTCTACATTTCCGCTGACGGCGCAGCGAACGGCTTACTTTTCGGATTGCGTCTCGTATGCCTTGTCTGGGCGGCGGCCCTATTCGGCTGGACTACCTCGCCGGTAAGTCTCGCGGATGGCATACGCAAACTCCTCTCGCCCTTAAAAAAACTCGGATTACGGGTGGAAGATATTACAACGATGTTGCTTTTATCCATGCGGTTTTTGCCGACTCTTATCCGGGATACACAGGAATTGAGACTCGCACAGGAATCCCGAGGCGCAAAATTCTTCCATGGCAGTTTTAAGAATAGAATCGAGTCGATAATACCACTTCTGATTCCGTTGTTCGTGGGGGCTTTTCGACGAGCGGAGGCAACCGCAACCGCTTTGATAGTAAGGGGATACGAGTTGGATTGCGAGCGCACAAGTCTCTATCCACTCGAGTTTGAATGGCGCGACAGGGTGAGTCTTGCCGGCGCGATAATTGTAGTCGCAATCGGCATCGGCGGACGGATGACTTTAGGTTCGTAAGTAAATGTTGATTATCGAACTATTTCACCTTAACTTAACAGGTAATTATGAGCAAGAGACAAAAACGGGAATTCAAGTTGCGCTCTTTTGATGAGAGTCCGCATGAAAACTCCGGGGAAACGGAGGAAGAAAAGCACGTTCGGATTCTTCCGCCGAACAGATCGAATTATCCCCGTCTGTTCGATAATTGGATGATTATTTTAGTTTTCAGCTTGCTCATTTTATTTCTTATATTTATTCTCAAATGGCTTACTAACGTGTTTTAAAAAGAATAATTATGAAAGATCTCAACGCAATTGTTATAACTGTCGCGCTCGTTCTAACCGCGAATTTGGTTTCCGCGCAAGTTGGAGGTAGTATTTCATCGACAATAAGCGATACGCTCGGTTACCCAAAACCTGATTCGTCGGGATTTCAGGATTATAGTTTAATGGAGAGAGTGAATTTATACGAACTGTCGAGCTTCGACTGCGCAGATTTGCCGGAAATCATTAATGCTACAACTTCGGCGTTCATCGCTCCCCGGATAGTCGGCCAACCGGCGAACATCTTCCTGCAAGGTCTCGGTGGTTGTCAGACAGTCGTTCTTTTCGATGGCATCCCGCTTTTTTCACCCGGACTTGGCTATTATGACCTCTCCTGGTTCCCAATGGATATAGTATATTCTGTGGATGTCATTTCCGGAGGACGCTCTTTCCTTGCCGGTCTCGGCGCGGTGGGAGGCGCAATCGACCTCAAAATTCCGTATGCTGTCGGGAAAAACGACTACACGCGCCTTTCCGGAGACTGGGGCGATTATTCACGGCGAAGGCTTTCGGGTAAATTCCTCAAGCGTTTCTCAGATAATTATGGCCTTGGAGTCACGGCATCGGAGCTTGTTGGCGATTATAGTAAAACGGATGGCGACGCAAAATCGAGGGATTTCTCTGGAATCGGATGGGCCGGATACGGTGATTTTGAATTGCGGTTTTTCGGTTCCCGGCATGAAGGTTCTTTCGATTTCCTTCCCGCCCTCGACGACACGATTGGATCGGGCTATTTCGAGGACGACCACAGGATTATCGATGGCAAAATCACATATGGAAAAGATTTGAATGAGGTTGCCATTCGTTTTAATCATCAAGATTACGATAGGGAGCAGTTCGGGGAATCCGGGGAAGAGTTTATTTCGGATTTAAAGGACAATATCGACTGTCTCGCGCTTTCAATGCGCACAAAGGCTTTGTGGCAAAGCACAATCTCACTCGAAGGAGACTATCGGACATACACGATTAAAAGCGATAGCGTCGGCGATGATCGTTTTGCGATGACCGGCGGGAGAATATCATGGGAGAGGCTTTTCCAAAGCGGAACATCGGCTCTTTTAGGTCTGCGCCTCGACCGCACGAACGACGGCGAGATGCTCTATTCCCCGGGGGCGGCGATAAATATTCCGATGCCAAACTCAATCGTTCTGTTCGCAACTGCGGGAGCCAACAGTTGCCCGCCTTTAAAGATATTAAATGCCCCTTTTGCGGATTGGGAAAACAAATATGAATTGTTTTACAGCGGCAAGGCCGGACTCGAATATCGCCAGAACGATATGTTTCATTTCGTCGTGACGGGTTATTACAGTCGCCCGGAAAATGATAGCGCGGATATCGAAGCGGTATTGCCCAATTCGTCTATCACATATAATTTAGGGGAAACTTACGGAATCAAGGCGCGCGCGGAGTTAACGCCGGACGAGTTGTTCCGCCTTGGAGTGGGATATTATTGGAACACCGGCGAATATGCAACTCCCGGACTTCCCGGGCACGAAATACAAGCATATGCCGAGGAAACCCGATTTTACTATGATAACGAACTTTCGGCAACCCTTCGGCTTGAGGCGGACGGTTATTTTGGTTTAAGAACCGCAGGGGGCACCGATGCGCCTTCGATTGGTTTGCTTCGAGGAAGATTGGAGCTAAAATATCTCGGTGTAGGCGTTTTCGGCTTATACGAATACGCGCTTACTGATTCGGATGGGTGGAACCACTCGGATTATTCGATTATTCCCGGCTATGAGATGCCCAAAACGCAGTGGCGCGCCGGAGCGGAATGGGAACTACTGGATTAGGGATGACGGTCCCTTTATCTGGATTCTTCGAGGTGTTTAAGGATCTCAATTAATACATCGAGGTCGGTGCGAGGTAAACTCGCAATCCTCGACAGGATGTTAAAGCGCTTAACCAGGTCTTTTTCCTTCGCCGATACCGAAAGACCTTCTCCCGATTCTTCCAGAACCTCATTGCGAAGTTTTTCTATCAGGTCTTCGGTAGGTTCGATCGTCGTCTCCTCGCCAAAAATCAGGTAATCGGCGGATGTGCCTAACACTTTCGCCATACGGCCAGCGATCTGATAGTTCGGTTTATTGCGATTCCGTTCAATAAACGAAATCAAGCCAGGGCTTGTGCCGACCATCTTTGCGAATTTTCGCTGAGAAATATCTAACTGAACCCGCAATCTTTTTACTCTGTCTCCTAAAAGGTCCATAGCGCCTCCATAAGGTTTATTTTTACTTATCCGTAAATATAGAGGTCCGTATAAAATAGTCAAGAAATATTTAATATATTTAACAAAAAAGCGCATCCGGGATGATTTCGGCGCAGTAAATTCCAGAGTAAACACTGATGAATAGCGAGTTTACAGCCATTTGTTTTAGATACTAAGCGAAAGCTTATAAACCGCCGGAACGGCGTCCGGGTTTCCGTGTTCCGCCAAGATCTGGACGCGAATCGTCATCATCTCTGGGATTCTGACCGCCGAGGCCCGGTCGTTGCGATGTAGAGTGGAATCCGGGTGGGCAATAGTCCGTAGGCTGTGTCCCCGCCACGAAAACTTCGTGGACTACATCCTTGCATTGATTAGTAGCCAGTTTGCGGCTCTCCTTGCAAACATCCACAAAAATAATCTTTCCTGCGGGATACTTAAAATCTTCGACCTTTGTTCCGTCGAGGGAATACATCATATATTGAGTCCAAATCGGCAGGGCGGCGCGTGCGCCAGTCATATTGTCTCCGATTGGCGTGGAGTAGTCGTCATAGCCCACTTGCACGCCGCAGCAGAGGTCGGGCGTAAATCCGACAAACCAAGCGTCGGAATATTCATTAGTTGTGCCGGTTTTCCCACCGGCCGGCCGGTCGAATCCGAACAACCGCGCCGGGTAACCCGTTCCATGATCCACAACGGTCTGGAGCATACTGGTCATTACATATGCGGTAGCGGGCGAAAGCACTTCTTCTTTCGTTGTTTTATTCTCCTCGATGATTTTGCCGTCCCTGTCCATGATTTTCAGGACAGCTATCGGTTCCACACGAACACCGAGATTCGGAAAAACGCAGTAGGCCTTTACCATATCGATTAGTTTAACGTCGCTTGTGCCCATGGAAATAGAAAGATAAGGTTCGAGCTTTGTGGAAATCCCCATATGCTCGGCATACCACACGACCCTCTTTGGCCCGACCGCATCGCAGAGCTTTACAGTTGCTACGTTTCGGCTGGCTCTTAGCGCCTCGCGAATAGTTATCGCGCCACGATATTCATGGTCGTAATTTTGCGGTCGCCATAATTCGCCGGCTTCCATCGGATAGACCTCCGGTGTATCGAGCAGCGAGTCTATCGGCGTCCATCCGTTGTCTATTGCCGCCGTATAAACGAACGGCTTGAATGCGCTGCCCGGTTGTCGTCCTCCCTGCACAGCGCGATTATATTGACTCTCGTTGAAATCGCGCCCGCCTATCATTGCACGGATTTCGCCCGAAGCCGGAACCATCGAGAAAAGGGCGCCTTGCAGCTCTTTCCATTGGCGCACGGAATCCCCTGAGACCGAATCGAAAACCATTTCCGTGTAAATAGGGTCGTCATCCTTGTGGATTTTTCGCTGCCATTTTTCGAGCGCGTCGATTTTTTTAACGAAGAAACTATCCGCGTGCTGCTGATGCTCCCAATTCAATGTGGTATATATACTTATCCCGCGTTCGTATAAGTAGCTGTCGCCGTATTTTCGCTCGATATAACGTCGAATGTATTCCACGAAATACGGCGCTTTCCAGGAGGTTCCCTCCTCTTCCACATTGATCGTTAGGGGTTCTTTGGCGAGGCTGTCGAGTTGTTCCTGAGTGATATAACCTGCGCTTTGCATCATTCCGAGCACAACATTGCGCCGCCCCAATAGCTTTTCCGAGCTATTGACATATCGACTTGGAGCCTGCAGAAGCCCCGCAATTGTCGCTGCTTCTATCACATCGACGGAATCCGCATTCTTGTTAAAAAAGAAGCGCGATGCTGCCTCGACCCCGTAACAACCTTTACCGAGATACTGCTGGTTCAGGAAAAGTTCGAGGATTTCATCCTTGGAATAACCTCTTTCGAGTTTCAGCGCTGTCAAACCCTCACGGATTTTGCGTTTGAACAGCTTCTCTCTCGTCAGGAAAAGGGAACGCGAGAGCTGCTGCGTTATCGTAGAAGCTCCCTGGGCTTTCCGCCCGGAGCTTATATTCACGACGATAGCTCTCAGAATTCCCCAGCTATCGACACCCCAATGCCCGTTGAAGCGTTGGTCTTCCGTTGCGAGAACCGCATTGATGATATTAGGTGAAATCCGGTCGATAGTCACCCAGATTCGTTTTTCTCCCGCAAATTCGGCCAGAAGTTCTCCGTCCACGGAATATACTTTCGTAACCAATGCTGGTGTGTAGTCCTCCAGGACTCGCGGATCGGGGAGTTGCGGGGAATAGAGAACATAAACGACAAAAAGTAATAGCGCCGGCCCAATAATACCCAGCAGAAGCCCCCCGGCAAGGACTATCAGTATCTTGGGTAAGGTGATACCTTTCTCGGAGTGCTCCTTTAATCTGTAAACCTGTCTTCGAATCGCTCGTTCCATAATTCTATAATATATACGTTTTCCAGATTCGACGCAAGTATCAAGTATCGAACGCAAAGGCCGTGCCACGTTCATTGTTCGGTGGCCTAAAAACGGGTTGCTATATTGCCCTTATTTATTTATCTTGTTTTAATTGTGATTCTATGTTTCGAAAACTACTCCGATTAAGAAAGGGTATCAGATATGAGCGAATTCAGGCACGATCCGGTCCAGAAAAGATGGGTGATTGTCGCCGTCGAGCGGAGCCGGCGGCCTTCGGATTTTAAGATTGCGAAAAAGCCCAAAGGCGCTGCCTCTTTCTGCCCATTCTGTTATGGAAACGAGGATAAAACACCGCCTGAAATAATGGCTATTCGTGGCTCAGACACAAAAAAAGATAGCCCGGGCTGGGAGATAAGGGTCATTCCGAATAAATTCCCCGCTCTCGCTATCGAGGGAGATATCGGCAGACGGGGTCTTGGCATTTTCGACGTAATGAACGGTGTTGGCGCACACGAGGTTATCGTGGAAACCCCCGACCATAATATGCATATGGGCGATATGGAGTTGCATCATCTAACAAATATTGTTCGGATGTATCGCGAGAGAATAACCGACCTTTATAGGGATGGAAGACTACGCTATGTTTTGATTTTCAAGAACCACGGCGAGGTGGCGGGAGCGAGTCTCGCGCATCCCCATACGCAGCTTATCGCTACGCCGATTACCCCGAGAACTATCGCAACGGAACTTGACAGCTCGCGTGAGCATTTTCTATCAAAAGAGAGATGCCTTTTCTGCGATATTATTAATCAAGAGATCGCGCTGAAAGATAGGATTGTAGAGGCTACGGAGGATTTCATCGTCCTCGCGCCTTTCGCCAGCCGCTTTCCATTCGAAATGTGGATTTTACCGAGGTCGCATCAGCACGATTTTACACTCGCGTCTGATGAACTTCTGGAGTCTTTCGCAAAAGTCCTTAGGAATACTCTTTTCAAGCTGAAAATCTCGTTGGACGACCCACCATTCAATTTCATCCTGCATACGGCTCCAAATGCATTACACCGGCCGGGCAAACCGAACTATTGGTCAACATTGGAACACGATTATCATTGGCATCTGGAAATCATCCCGCGTTTGACAAAGGTGGCCGGTTTCGAATGGGGCACCGGGTTTTATATCAATCCTACACCGCCGGAGGTCGCCGCAGAATATATGCGCGACGTTCCGCTGGAAGTAAAAGAGGTTTAAATGGCTGGCAAACTGCATTTTATTCTCCATTCGCATCTTCCCTATGTGCTGGGCCACGGCACATGGCCGCACGGCACGGATTGGCTATTCGAGGCCGCCGCAGAAACATACATACCTATCCTACGCGAATTCGGGAAACTGGACGACGAGGGCATTCCATTTAAAATGAGTATCGGCTTGACGCCCATTCTCTGCGAGCAGTTGTCGCACCGGCAATTCACCGGCGGTTTCGAGAGTTACCTGGAACAGAAAATCGCCGATGCCCGGCAGAACCGCGAGGCTTTTACCGCTGTTGGGGACACCGAGCTTGCGAATCTAGCGGAAATGTGGGAATCCGAGTATTCCGGTATTAAGCTCTTTTTCGAAGACGAATTGCATCGCGATATTATCGGCGGTTTTAAAAAGCTGCAGGATGCAGGCAAAGTGGAGATCATTACCTGTGCGGCAACCCATGGTTATCTGCCCCTACTCGGCACCGACGAGGCAGTAAAGGCACAGGTTCTGGCCGGAGTTGCGAGTTACAAAAGACATTTTGGCACGCAACCTCGCGGCATATGGATGCCGGAGTGCGCATATCGACCGGCTTACAAATGGAAAGCGCCTATCGGCGATTATAAGCCGATAGACAGGCTCGGTGTCGAGGAGATACTCCACGACGCCGGTATCGATTGGACGGTTGCGGACTCTCATTTACTTATCGGAGGAGAAGCAAAAGGCGTTTATATCGACAGGTATAAATCTCTGAAAGCGCTATGGGCAAGGTTCGCCGACTCTTATACTCCCACTATGGAGGACATCGAAAAAACAACACTATCGCCCTATCTGGTTAGTTCGACCGGCGCTACGAAAGGAACTGCGGTGTTCTTCCGTGATCCGGACACAAGCCTTCAGGTGTGGTCCGGCGAGTGGGGTTATCCCGGAAATCCCGCATATCTCGATTTTCATAAAAAGCATTTCCCGGGTGGGCACCGCTATTGGCGCGTTACGGACAGTCAAGCCGATCTCGCCGATAAGAAAATCTACAATCCGGAGTGGATCGAGAAAACGGTTAGAGAGCAAGCGACGCACTTCGTCGGAGTTGTCAGGGAACAACTCGCCGATGGCGGTGTGCTTTCCGCGCCTTTCGACGCCGAGCTTTTCGGTCATTGGTGGTTTGAAGGCCCGCGCTGGCTTGCCGCGGTTGCGAGAGAGATCGCCGCAACGGATGATGTCGAGTTAACAACCGGTTCCGAGGCCCTCATCGATTTTCCTCCGAAGGAGGTTTTAAGGCTTCCCGAGGGCTCGTGGGGGCAGGGAGGATTCCATTATATCTGGATCAATGAGTGGAACGAATGGACATGGAAACATATATATGAAGCCGAATATCGAATGACTGAACTCGTCGAGAAATGGATTTCCCATGGGCGGGATGAGAGGATTGGAGAGATTCTAACTCAGGCCGGACGTGAGCTGCTATTACTCGAATCCAGCGACTGGCCGTTTCTCATAAGCACATGGGCGGCAAGAGATTACGCGGAAATCCGTATCGCATTCCATTTCGAGGCTTTCCGAAATCTGGCGGACTACGTCGAGCGGTTGCTCGATCGGACTGAACTTACACGCGAAGAGCGCACCCGCTTCCTCCTTCTTGCCGAGCAGGACAACCCATTCCCCGATCTGAATATCGAGAATTGGCGGAAAATCACTAAGAGCGAGGAATCGAGATGACGCAGGCCAATAAACCGTATCTTTCGAGCGCCCTGTGGCCGGGGATAGTGCTCGGTCTCCTTTCGGTAATTCCCATTGTAAACTACGGCAACCTGCTTTGTTGCCTGTGGATTGTAGGCGGCGGCGTATTAGCGGCTATCGTCTATCGCAGCGAGACAAAGGCTATCACCCCTCGCGAAGGCGCATGGGTTGGATTTCTCGCGGGCATGGTCGGCGCGGCGGTCGTCGCGGTCGGCAATGGCGTCCTATGGTTTTTCTTCCACGAAACCTATCTGGCCGATATAAACGAAATAATTACGATGGGCGATCTCGATCCACAGATGATCGATATGATGGCGGAGTTCGCTAATAATCCGCTTCTGATAATCCTGATTTCACTGATAAGTTTCCTGTTTTTAAATGCGGTTTTTTCCACACTCGGCGGTTTCATAACAGCCACAATAATAAACAGAAGGAAAGGCGAGTTTAAGGACGAATTCCCGCCGGAGAAAAAGGAAAACTAATTGACAATCCGAGCAAGGATAATAGCTGTTTTCATTTTTCTAATAGCAAATGCTATTTTCGCCGGACTCGGTTTCAGACTGGGTCTCGGTCAGTTTGTCCCGCAGGATAGTATGATTCACGATGCTTACGCCAACGCCTACATGGCGGATATCCGCTATTCCCTGCAGGAACCGTTTTTTGTGACCGGGGGAGCGTTGCTATACAACGTCCATAACACGAGTTTGCCCGTCTCAATCTCCGGTTCGACAGACCTCACTATCGGCGCTTATAAAATCCGCCTCGATGCGCTTGGAGTTTATGGCGGAGTCGGAGTAGGCAAGCTATTGGGCAAAGCCGGAACGGGCGTTTTTCCTTACGCATGTGCGGCGGCGGGATTCATCTCGCCTGTTGTAAGCCAACGAGTCGAGTATTATAACGATGGTGATACAACTACGACCTTTTACGACACACAAGAAGGGCGCAAATGGGCTTTTCTGGCGACTCCCTACGCCGGTGTCGAGGTTCGGTTTGCAGGAATAGGCTTTTTTGTGCAGGGTAACTATATCTGGGGCAACACCGTATCTTACGACGCCCACGAAATCAACGGAATAGAGGTTATGCCGGCAGGCGAGATTACTCCATCCGGATGGATTCTCTACATCGGCGTCGTAATCGACTGACAGTCGTTCCCCCCCCGTCATTTGTTCAAACAGCCGCTGAGTAAACACTTGCGATTTCGGAAAATGGGCCTTATATGCCGAATATCGGGAGGAAAAGATGTCCGAAAGAAAAAGACTATACTTGATGGACGGAACGCAGTTCGCCTATCGGGCGTTTTTTGCTTTCATAAAAAAACCATTGCGGAACTCTAGCGGGATGAACACCTCCGCGCCCTACGGAATGCTGTTAAGCATTCTCAGAATCCTCGACAAAGAGAACCCCGACGCTTTCGCGATTGCGTTCGATATCGGCAAGGCGAAAGAGCGAACCGCGCTCTATCCCGAGTATAAATCCACACGCGAGAAAATGCCGGATGAGCTTCGCGAATCCTTGCCCTATATCAACAAGCTCGTCGAAGCGATGAACATTCCGACTATCGTTAAAGACGGTGTTGAAGCCGACGACCTTATGGGCACGATCGCCAAACGCGCGGAAAATGACGACTGGGACGTCGTCCTCGTAACCGGCGACAAGGACCTCCTCCAGCTTGTGGACGAGCATATCAGTATCCTCGCGCCGAGTAAGGGCGCGTTGCCAACGGAATGGTTCACAATCGAAAACGCACATGAGCGTTTTGATATTCCACCGAAAAAAATAATCGATTTCCTCGCGCTTATGGGCGATAGCTCGGATAACGTCCCCGGCGTAAAGGGAATCGGCAAAAAAACCGCCGCCGCGTTACTCGCTAAATACGAAAACCTCGACGATATTTACGCCCATCTGGATGAGATTGGCGGTAGCGCTGCAAAAAAACTCATGACCGATAAAGAAATGGCTTATCTTTCGAAAAAGCTCGTAACCCTCGACACCGATATCGATTTCGAGTTCGATTGGGAGAATATCCCGGTTTCGGAACCCGATTATCCAAACCTAATCTCACTTCTCGAAGAAATGGAATTCACGACATTACTTGACCGCTTTCACGTTGCAAAGGGCAATAACGAGCCTCTGGAAAACTCGGAAAGTAATCTCGACTACGCGCTGGTTTCGACATGGGAGGATTTTAAGGAACTGGCCCGCAAATTGGAGACCGCGACGCGGTTCGCTATCGACACGGAAACATCGAGCAAAGACCCGATGACCGCAGAGCTTGTAGGCATAAGCTTCTCCATCGAGGAAGGTGCGGCGTATTATATCCCTATCGCCCACAAAAGACCGGGCGATATGTTCGCGGATAATAACCTCAATCTTCCGAAATCGGACGTCCTAAAGAGACTAAAGCCAATTCTCGAAACCGGGGAAATCGGCAAAATCGGCCAAAATCTGAAATATGACTATATAATCCTGAAAAACGAGGGTATCGAACTCTGCGGAATCGAAGGCGACACTATGCTCGCGGATTATCTCCTTGCCCCCGGCGCGTATGAGCACAACCTCGATGTCCTCTCCCTAAAGCATCTCGGCCACCGAATGCAGAGCTATAAGGAACTTGTAACCGAGGGCAAAGTGGAGCTTCCAATTGCGGAAATCGAACCGAACCGTGTTGCGCGATACTCCGGTGAGGACGCCGAAATTTCTTTGCGCCTAACCGATAAACTCGAACCGAAACTGAAAAAACTCGAACTTTATAATTTGTATCGTTCGCTCGAAGTGCCGCTTGTGCATGTTCTCGCAGAAATGCAATTCGCCGGAGTTCGGATAGATAAGGACTTCCTGCGGAATTTATCGGTCCAACTGAAAACCGAGCTTGGACTCATCGAAACGCAAATTTACGAACTTGCAGGCGAAAAAATAAATATCAATTCGCCAAAACAGCTATCCGTTATTCTCTTCGATAAACTCGGACTCCCAGTCCAAAAGCGCACCAAAACCGGTCATTCCACGGACGCCGAGGTCCTCGCGGTTCTTTCGCAAATGCATCCCCTGCCCGCGAAAATAGTTAAATTCCGCGAACTCGCTAAGCTGATAGGAACGTATATCGACGCTCTCCCCACTATGGTTAATCCGATTACGGATCGAATCCACCCCACTTTTCGACAGGCGGTAACCAGCACGGGACGGCTTTCGTGCAGCGACCCGAATCTGCAGAATATACCGGTTCGCGGTGAGACGGGCCGTGAGATACGAAAAGCCTTCATTCCGGCGGACGGCAATCTGCTCGTGTCTGCGGACTATTCGCAAATCGAGCTTCGTATGATGGCGCATATCTCCGGCGACGAGAATCTGAAACGGGCATTTATCGAGGGTCGCGATATCCATGCAGACACCGCCGCGCGCATTTTTAGAATCGACCGCGACTCTGTAACGCCCGAACAGCGGCGGATGGCAAAAGTGATAAATTTCGGCGTGATTTATGGTATGACCGCATGGGGCGTCAGTGGGCGTCTCGATATGGACTTCGCCGAGGCGAGAGAATTCGTGGATGCCTATTTTGAACGCTATCCGGGGGTGGCGCAATATATGGAGGAAGCCCCAAAACTCGCCGAGAAGAGAGGTTACGTCGAGACTATCCTCGGCAGACGTCGCTATTTAGAGGACGTGAAAGCGTCCTCGACATCGAACGCCTTCGTAAAACGCGCGGCAATTAATACACCAATTCAAGGCTCCGCTGCAGACCTGATTAAAAGAGCGATGCTCCTTATTTTCGAACATCTTCAGAAAAGCGAACTGCAGGCAAAAATGATACTCACCGTCCACGACGAGCTTGTTTTCGACACCCCGAAATCGGAGGTGGAAGAGCTTTCAGCCATGGTTCGCGGAACAATGGAAAACGCGATAGAGCTAAGTATCCCGCTTATAGTGGATATTGGGGGCGGCGCGGATTGGCTGGATGCGCATGAATAGATAAGCAGCCCTGAACGGACTGCCTATCTATGGTCGCAACATCCTTGGAGGAGGAATAGTTGCATATAAATTATAAGCAATATTCTATGTAATGCAATAAGTATTTAATATTTCTACCGCCTCTCTCGATCCACCGGTCAATAACTAAACAGCCCATTTCCGCTTGTCGAAAAGTAAGGTGGATTGACGCACACCCCACGTCGATTACGAATACTATTTGCGAAATGGAGACATATCCTATCACATTGATAGTCCTTCAGCTATAGATTCTGTTGGGCGGAAATTGCCGGAACCGGGAGAGCAAGCTCGACAAAACAGCGATTAAATAACCTTGCATTTTGAATTTTTATGTTATATTATATATTGTTATGTCCTATTTATAAAAAGGGGCCTAAATGAAGCATAGCTATGGATTATTAATATTAGCGATTTTATCACTTCTCATATCCGGGCTAATCCTCGCTCAGGGTGTCAGGATTGAGAATGTCCATGTGGAGGGTCGCGGCGGTCGGGAAATCACTTTCTATCGCCCATCCGCTCCAATGGACGATTGGTGGTATAACACCGACGTCGAGTGTATCCACGACGTCGGTTGCGTGGACATCGTTTTCTGCATGGACACGTCCGGCAGTATGTCCGGAGCAATCGGCTCGCTTCAAGATGAAATCGACCGTTTCGCTTATGACATAGCCTCGGTGGGTTTCGGTTATGCGTTCGGGCTGGTGACTTATTCCGAAACGGTCAATTTTCCCCACGGCCCGACTCTAGAGACCGATCTCGGCGCTTTTTCCGCAATCCTCGACGAGGCGAGAACCGGCGACGGCGGTTACGAGCATCATTCCGATGCTATTTACCAGTCTATTTTAAATTTCGACTGGCGGCCGGGTTGCGAACATGTCGTCGTTCTAATTACCGATGAGTGCGACGATGCAAGCTCCGTCGCCCCGGCAACGGTGATTTCACAAATCACTTCCTGGGGCGGGATGGTCTATGTTCTTAGCGACGACTGTGGCGATGTTGACGATTTCCGCGATTACTGCACCGTTAGCGGCGGAATGTGGTTCGACTATTCGTCCTCAAGTCTGACCGATGTTTTCGATCAAATCGTGGACGATATCGCCGATGTTGTCGAGATAGATATCACCGTAACTAATACCTCCGGCGGGGCTATCGATCCGATGACCGCCACACTCGTTCCGGATTTTTGTATCACTGTCGGCGATTCGCCTAATCCGCAGCCTTACGGCCCCGTCGCCAACGGCGCAAACCATACCTTCGTCTGGGATATCACGGAAATTCCCGGGTGTGCCGGCTGGGGCGATTGTTTCATAATTCGCGTGGAAGGCGGCGGTTATATCGATTCTATAGTCGGCTGCCTTTGGGTCGAGGATTGCGGATGCCCGGGACCGGAAGTCGAAATTATCTGCCCGGAATATTCGGGACGCTGGTCGGCATGCGATTATCAGCAAATAGAATTACGATATACCGGATACATGGGCGTCGATCCGAACTCGCTGTGCATTCAAGTCGAGGGAACTACGCATTGCTATCCCGCATCGTCGAATCTAACCTGGACACCGAGCGGCGACGGCGGTGTGTTAACGTTTACACCTTCCCCGCCCGGCTGGACACACCTCTCGGAGATAAATGTCATTGCTACGGCCGGTGAAGACCTAACTAACTGCCCGATGCGATTTTTCCCGGAGAGTGACTTTAATGTCGATCTAGAACCGCCACACGTCGGGTGGTGGGAACACCACGATGCCACGATATGGCCACCCTCCCCGCCGTGGCGCGAGTGGCACGACGGTTCAGTCGCCTGGTCGCCTTCATGCGGCGACACGCTTAGCGATACGGATCATATCACGATTTCCGCACTCGTTTACGACGATGGTGTCGGACTGACGCCGATGGACCTGTGGCTTAGCGAGCTTTCCTCTATTCCCGTAATCGACTTGGGGACATTGTGGTCTTCGCTAACTTCGCTTAATATAACGGTGAACGGCATACCGTTCATACCCGGCGCTCCAATTCCGGGTAGTCTAAATCGCAATGTAGATTTCGATTTAACCTATATCCTTTCCGGCGACCAATTCGGCGGATGGCTTATCGACGCTTCTATTCGCGCGGACAGCGCGTTTATTCTCGGATTATTCAATCCCGAGATGGAGATATGTCTCGAAGCCCACGACCTCGTCGCAGCCGAGGGTTGTATGCCATGCGAGAACGACACCGAATGGTGCTGCACGTTCTGGCTTCTGGCGGATATTCCGCTCGTTGCCAACGCCGGGCCGGATCAATATATTTGTCTTGGCGACGGAGTCACGATTGGCGGAACTCCCGCCGCAGCCGGCGGAACGACGCCATATAGCTATTCTTGGAGCCCCGCTACTGGCCTTTCTGACCCGAATATTGCGAATCCGGTGGCTTCGCCGACAACGACAACAACATATACACTTACAGTCACCGATGCTGTTCCGGACATTGCCACGGACGCGATGACCGTTTATGTCTCGAATCCGGTGGCCGACGCCGGCCCGGACGATACTGTCTGCGCGGGATCGTATGTGCCACTCGGCGGTTCACCAACAGGTTCCGGCGGATTCCCACCATTAAGCTATAGCTGGGAACCGGCGTCTTTAGTAATGCCATCGACAGCGGCTAATCCGAATATAATGACCGATTTTGCCTGGCCGGATACTTCGATAATGTGCATTGTCACCGTGACCGACACACTCGGCTGCTTCGACATCGATACGGTAATAATTACTATCGACAATATCGAACCGGACGCAGGCCCCGACCTATATATCTGCCTCGGCGATCCCGTTACTATCGGCGGCAGCCCGACTGCTTCCGGCGGAGTTGGGCCATACACTTATTCATGGTATGAATATCCGGGAGCAGTTTATGTTAGTGCCGATGCAAATCCTGTCGTAACACCCACCGATACAACGACTTATGTCGTTCAGATTAGCGGCGGGGATCCATATTGCAATGCAACCGATTCTTGTATTGTATATACTATTGCAGTAACGGCGGATGCCGGTCTCGACGACAATGTCTGCGTTGGCGGCAGCGCCATCCTCGGCGGCTCACCGACTGCATCGGGCAGCGGCGGGTATTTTTATTCATGGACTTCAGTTCCTCCCGGTTTCGCTTCGAGCGAGGCTAATCCGACAGTCAATCCCACGGCTAACGCTATCTATATAGTCACGGTAACCGATTCTTTTGGGTGCAGCGACGCCGATACAGTTAATATCGATGTCTTCCCGGCGCCTTTCGGCTGGCTTGCAGTTCCGGAATTCTGTAATGGAGTCACGTCCTGCGAATATCAATCCGCAATGTGGACAATCCTGGATACGACGAGTATGATCGACCTAACAACGATCCGGGTGAATGTCGAAGGTTCGGTTTACTTGAACTCCGATCCGGAAGTCACAACCACGATTCACCTTGGCGACTCGATTTCCATCATGTTCTCGCCGACCGATCCGTGGGAGCACGGCGACACGATAGTTTTCGAGCTGGAGAATGTGGCGAGTTATGCCGGTTGCAGCACTTCGGTTCCGCCTTGCAGTTTTATCGTCGATATCGAGCCGCCGCTTGCGGATCCGCTTTTACCGGTGGATGGCAGCACGGTTTTCGCTTCGCCGGATTCCATTGGCGCATTCATATCCGATTTCCCGGCAGGCGTTAATCCGTTGTCTTTCAACTATATAACCGTAACGGTCGACGGCATTCCCGTAAGCGGTTGGACTTATAGCTGGGCTGGTGGGTATCTTGCGATAAACGGCCTTTCGCTCGACGACGGCGACAGCGTGGTTATATGTCTCGACAGTCTTTTTGACTCACCGGATTACGATTATTGCGCTCCGAACGACACGAGCCTGTGCTGGTGGTTTAAAATATTACCCTGCGATGTCGAGGTAACGGCTTCGCCGGATACTATAATCTGCGGTTTTGCGGATATAACTCTGGACGCCGCAGTGACCGGCGGCAGCGGTTTCGTCACTTATAGTTGGATTCCTACCGACGGTCTCGACGATCCGACATCGCCTAATCCACTGGCAACAATAGAATCGACAATCGTTTATGTGATAGAGGTTTACGACGATTCGTTAATGTGCAGCGCGTTCGATACAGCGACAATACTCGTTTCGAATCCCGTTGCGAATGCCGGCCCGGACGGCGTGATATGCCCGTATAGCTCGGTTCCGCTCGGTTGCAATCCTGCTGCAAGTGGTGGAATTCCGCCATATACATTCGAATGGTTCGACTCGACCGGCACATTGTTGTATTCCGCAGAAAATCCGGGCCATTTATTCTATGAAGGCGACGAATGGTTCGTCCTGCATGTGACCGATTCGCTTGGTTGCGAGGATTGGGATACGGTTTATTTCGATGTCGATTATGAGGAGATAATTTCGCTCGACCTTCTAACGCCGCTTCCAGACGAGACCCTCGCCGTGGGCGGGGTCTATTTCGAGTGGGAAGTCGATCCAACCTCCAGCAGCTACCTCTACGATTTTATCCTCGACGGCGCGATTATTTTCAACCATATCGATTCGAGTCATGTTACGCTCGATTTCCCATGCGGCGTAAGCCACGCCTGGACAATCGTTGTCTGGCGAGAGTGCTGGCACGAATATTTCGCGTGCGGAGAAACTACAGTTACTTCGTTTACCGATACCTTCTCTTATATTGGCGATCCGCCGTTCCACATGGAAGAATGCGGCGAGCCATATGCGGTCGAAGTCCACGTCCCGGACGGCGATTGGACGGCCTGCGACCCGGATTCTATAGTTGCGTTTATTATCGATTCGGTCGGAATTGTTGAATCGTCGATTGTGATGACGGTCAACGGCACGGCTTATCGGACAACCGATTCGGAGCTAACCTGGGATGGCGACTCTACTCTCGTTTTCCGACCGACAGCTATGTGGGCGGACGGCGAAATAGTCTCCGTATGCGTCGATAGCGCGATGAATCTCGACTCGATGGTTCTTATAGCGCCGGTTTACTGGGAGTTCTATATCGACCTCTCGCCGCCGGAGATAATCAGCATTACGCCGACGCCTTTCTCCGAAATATCGGCTACGGTTGATTCTATCGAGGTCTGCATCCGCGACGATTTATCCGGGTTGGATTCACTGGTTATCGATGTCGATGGTGTTCTATACGAGCTCGGCCCGTTCGGTTGCGTGGATACGACGGTTTGCCTGAGTTTCCCGATAGGCCCGCTTTCGCCGGGCGACGTCGTAGATGTCGATCTCGTCCGCGCGACCGACTGCCCCGACTGGTGCGGCCCGAACATCCTCGACAGCGCGTGGAGCTACGATGTAACCGATTGCGACGTCGAGATAACCTTCGACCTTGGTATTGCGGAGACGTTGATTTGCCATCCGGATTCGCTTCCGGTGGTTTTCCCCGCGAACGCGACGGTCACGGGCGGAACACCGCCTTTCACATATTGGAACTCTATGGCGGGAATCGTAGGCCCGGTGCATGTCGAAGATCCACTTTATAACCTAGATCATTCTACATTGATTAGTATCATCGTTCAGGACGCTGTTGGATGTGTCGATACGGCATGGATGACGGTTTATATCAGCGATCCGGTCGCGTATGCCGGCCCGGATTTTTCAATCTGCGACGGGGATACTACAACGATAGGTTGCCCTGATTGGTGGTGGTGCGGAATACATATGGGAACAATCGAAGCATGGTGGACTTACGAGGACGGCTCTTTCCTTTCGGACGAGGTAAATCCACTCGTCTGGCCTGATGTCACAACGTCTTATGTTCTGCATGTCCGGGACTCGTTAGGCTGCGAGGATACGGATACGATGACTTTGTATCAAGATCACGAACCACCGGGCGAATATACGGGAATATTCCCTCCGCATGATGTCACGCTTCCTCCGGGGGATATAACGATAATCTGGAGCGATGCAGGCGGTGTTCCTCCCGCTCGCTACGACTTGATAATTGACGGAACAGACGTCGTTGCAAGTGGAATATTTGACACTTTCTTCACGGTTAATTATCCTTGCGGCGAGACTCATTCCTGGGAAGTAGTTGCATACAATATCTGCGCATCGGAATATATAGCATTCTGTGATTCGTGCGGTTATGGTTATGATAGCATTGGAACACATCCACCGGATACTTTCGGCGGAGTGGATACGAGCTACTACGACCCGGTTTTCCATACGAGTCCTTGCGACGCGCCGATTGGAATCTATGTCCACATTCCGAGCGGCGACTGGACGGCCTGCGACCCGGATAGCATCGTTTGGGTAATTACCGATTCGGTCGGAATTGTCGAAAGCACGATAGAGGTCGAGGTCGAAGGAGTCGTCTATACGACTTCCGCCTCGGAACTCACATGGGACGGCGTTTCGCGCCTCGTCTTCGTTCCCTCGCCGATGTGGCCGAGCGGAACGACAGTGAATGCTTGCCTCAACACGGTTATGAACCTCGATTCGGTCTGGCTACCGGACTCTGTTTGCGGGGAGTTCTATGTCGATTTCGATCCACCGGAGGTATGGGCGATAGATCCGCCACCGTTGGCTGTTATTGCAGCGCCTGCTTTCGATTATATGAGTTTTAACCTCTACGACTATCTCTCCGGCCTCGACGACGGCACAGTTACAATCGATGTGGGCGTTTACAGCTTCGGTTTCACCGATCCGGTCGTTACCTGGGATGACGACTCGATACTTTCGATTGACCTTTCAGGCTACGACTTCGACTGCGATGATACGATCGAGATTTGCCTTCACGCGGAGGACTCCCCCGACTGGTGCGACCCGAACGAGCTGGATACGTGCTGGTTTATATTGACCTCACCATGCGGCCTTAACGCGATAATTATCGAACCGTTGCCGTATTCGATTACCGCATGCGAGGATCAACAGATAATTTTAGAAATTCTCGCTTCCGATTCCCTTTGCCCTGTCGATTCTTTGTCGATCGGGTTGTTTGTCGAGGGCTTGGATTATATCGTTACCGATCCGGAACTGATCTGGATTGAACCTATCTTAACGTGGACTCCGCCAACAAACTGGCCCCACGACGCTATGGTGAACGTCTGCCTTACCGAAGCGGAGGACACATGCGGCGGCGAAGTCGATAGCCTGCCGCTTTGCTGGGGATTCTATGTCGATCTGGAACCGCCGATAGTCACAAACTGGTTACCAGCTTGTAGCAGCGCGGTCAATCCGGATATGGGCGTAACTTTCGATATCGAGTTGGAGGACGGCCCGGCGGATATCGGCTCGGTGTGGGTTAGTATCGACGGCACCGAATACTCGCTCGGTAGCGCGCTAACGATTTCCGGCACGGATGCCGATTTCATCTGGAATCCTGTAATCGATGCGGGAGTGATTCTAACACCGGGAAGCAGCTTCGAGTTCTGTGTTCATACATACGACACCGGCATAATATACTGTGATCCACACGAAACACTTTATTGCTGCGAGTATTTCGTTACTTCGGACACTGGAGTAGTCACTGCGAGTATTATCGAGCCGTTACCTAACACAATAACCACCTGCGATGATCAGGCGATTGTGATGGAGATAATGGGGAGCGAAACTGTAACATTGACGAGAAACGTGTTATGGATTACGGACAACGGACACCCATCCGGGAAGCTTACTGATGATGGTTCAATAGGGTATTCCCACGCTGCGGAGTCGCTTTCCGCGTGGGGATGGGATGTCGATGAGATATATCAGACGGATGTTTTAACACCCGCAATACTCGGGCCTTACAATGTCGTTGTCATCGGTAATATTAAATCGAACGGACCGAGAACATACACCCCTTCGGAAAGAACCGCTTTGTCAGATTTTGTCGCAAACGGCGGCAATATTCTCGCTATCTCCGGTTGGGTCGTGGAGGATTACGATATTACGACTGAAAATTACTTATTAAGCGATATCGGGATATATTTCGAACCTTATGAAGACTGGACGAGTTTCGTTTCGCCGGTAGCTGGAAGCCCGATAGAACCGGGAGTGACGCAGGTTCCCGGTAACGGTTGTAAGTGGATTGTCGGTTTAGATGAATGCTGGGCATATCGTGGTTCGGATTGCGCATGCGGAGTAAAACACTACGGTGCCGGTGAAGTTGTCGCTTATTTCGACGAGCATTGGCTTTTCAACGGCCCCTGGCATAGCATGGATTTCACAACCCATCAGAATCCGGCTTTATTCAGAAATATTTTCGCATATCTCGAACCTTCGCTCGACTCCTTCCCCTGCCCCATCGACCCAGCGTCGATAATTCTTCGCGTGGAGGGCGTCGATTACACGATTGCGGACGACGAACTCGATTGGACACCGGATTTATTAACTTTCACGCCGATTTCGCCTTTGTGGACGCACGGACAGGTGGTCGATGTCTGCCTCATGGCGGCCGGAGATAGCTGCGGCGCTGTTCTACCCGATTCGATATGCTGGCAATTCACTGTCGATCTCGAGCCGCCGGAATTATTCGACCTCGATCCGCCCTGTGGAACCCCGATTATCCCCGATCTCAACGACGAGTGGCAAATTACGCTCGTCGATATTCCGGCGGGCGTTTATCCGGATTCGACATCGGTGATTTTCGAGGGCGAAACGCTCCGCGTTTCAGGCGGCGGCGACACGCTGAGTTTCGTGTTCTATCCCGAAAGCCTCGGAATTACGCTAATCCCCGGCGATACGGTAACTCTCTGTATCGAAACGATGGACGGTCCGGTCGATTATTGCGAGCCGAACGATACGATATATTGTTGCGATTACCCGGTGGTCTCGAATGAAGGACCAATTGCGACAATTATCAGAGTTCCGGAGGATTCTATTTCCGCCTGCGAACCGGAAAGCGTAATTATCCAGATAATCTCGGCGTTTGAAGTCGTCGAGAGCACAATCGTGCTCAGCGTCGATGGCGTAGCATATAGCACGGTCGATCCGCAGCTTTCGTGGCTCGATCCGTTCCTGACCTATCTGCCCGATCCAGACTGGAATGACCACGACACCGTGCACGTCTCGCTGCTATCGGCACTCGATATTTTCGATAATCAATATCAAAATTTCCCGCTCAACTGGACATTCTATATCGACCGCGTAGAGCCTTCGAGCGAGATGATCGAGCCGCCGGAATTTACACGCGATATTCAGAATCAGATAATCATCGTGCTTGCCGACGAACTTGCCGGCGTAAATCCCGATAACCTCGTGCTGACAGTGAACGACGTGGATTATTATTACCCCGGCGATTTTACCTGGGATCCGCAGGGACTCGGCGGGAATATCATCTGGAATCCATCCGAGCACGGAACGGAATACCGGGCGGGAGATACCGTCGATGTGGCAGTTTATGCGGAAGACGCCCCGGATCTTTGCGGCCCGAATATCCATATCGCGGAATACAACTTCGTCGTGGAGCCTTTTACTCCGTGTATGCTGAATCCGAATCCATTTAGCCCGAACGGCGACGATATCAACGAGTTCACCGCTTTCGACTGGCCGAATATGACCACCGAGGGCGCGGTTATCTTCATTTTCGACGTCCGCAACACGTTGATACGGAAACTCGATATCGAACCTCAACGCCGTTATCAGGATTATTCGCTTCGGGCGTGGGACGGCAAAGACAACGACGGTGTGAAAATGGCGCAGGGGTTATACCTATATGTAATAGAGTCGGACAACAGGATAATCTGCAACGGGACGATTATTCTGGTTCGATGAACGGATTGCTGAATCGTGCGATTTATGTAATTCATTGTTCTTTAACAAGTTATATCGAATGACCGGGCGGAAAAAGGGCGTTACCGGTGGGTAGAATGTTAGTTCCCTCGGGTAAGACCTCACGCCCCGTGGGTAGAATCTTAGCTCCCACGAGTAAGACCCCGCGCCCCGTGGGTAGAATGTTAGTTCCCTCGGGTAAGACCCCACGCCCCGTGAGTAGAATGTTAGCTCCTTCGGGTAAGACCTCGCGCCCCGCGGGTAGAATGTTAGTTCCCTCGGGTAAAATCCCACGCCCCGAGGGTAAAATCCGACGGATTTAAGGAACCTATTCGACCAATAGAAATTGCGAATATGGCGACATCGAATAGAACGGCACCGTCATTGCTCCTTTGTTCTTGACATTGCATAAACGCAAAGTTAGCTTGAAAAATCATTACGGCGGCGCGCCACCGCTATCAAATAATCGGATCGGGACAGGCGCAACCCGGTCTAAGACCAGATGAACATAGTAACACTCGACATCGGTAACTACAGGACCAAATTGGCCCTTATCTCCGGCGACAACGAGATTATTCGCCACGATTATTTCCTTACCACGGAAATCCCCCGGCAAATAGACCGTCTACAAAAGGTTATTACCGAATACAACACCGAGGCACTTTCTATCGGTTGCGTGGTTCCGGAAATCGAGGTTTTACTCTCGAAAGCCCTATCTAAACACGATCCGCTGTTCGTCCACGGCGACACCAAAACAGAGCTTGTCGTCGAATACAGTCCGCCTGAATCGCTTGGTGCGGATAGGCTCTCGGCAGCTGTGGGCGCCTATCGGGAATACGGTCGAATGCTGGGGCGAGATATTATGATCGTCGATGCGGGAACTACGGTTACTGCGGATATTGTTAGTTCGGGCGGAGTTTTCATCGGGGGCGCAATCCTCCCCGGGGATCAAATCGCATTACGAGCACTCGCGGAAAGCGCCAAGAAGCTCCCTCCCATATCCTTCGAGACGCGGGAAATTGTTATAGGCTCATCGACGCGGGAATGTATGCTTATAGGCGTTCAAGCCACTATAATAGGCGCAGTCGAGCACCTTTATCACCGTTACGGTGGGATACATGGAGAGAATCCTTTCATAATTCTAACCGGCGCGTCCGCTTCCTGGCTCGCTCCGGGGCTAAATATCCCGAATATGATCGATCCCGACCTCGTGCTTTTCGGCCTTGCTGCTATCTGGTCATACAATAGAGAATAGTTATGTCTAAACCGCCTAAGTTGTTCGAATATGTCGGCGCAGTTCATATACACACTACGGATTCCGACGGAAGCAAAACCCATCGGGAAATAATCCAGATTGCCGACAGACTGCATCTCGATTTCCTTTTTTTTACGGATCACATGACTCTCGAACACAAAGAGTTAGAGGGGTGGCACGAACGCGTATTAACCTTAATCGGGTATGAAATCCACGATTCGGCCAATAAGAACCACTACCTCGCTTTTGGCCTCGACGAGGTTCTACCCGGCAATCTGGCCGCGCCTGAGTATGTCCGGGAAGTTACTAAACGTGATGGGATAGGGATAATCGCTCACCCCGACGAGGTTAGGGAGAAAAAAGGCGTTCCCCCCGCTTTTCCGTGGACAGCGTGGCAGGTTAGAGGTTACGAGGGAATCGAAGTCTGGAACCATATGTCAGATTGGCTCGAGGGCATCGATAAACGGAATAAATTGAATTATTTTTTCCATCCGCGCAGTATCCTGAACACTCCTGCGGAAGCTACTCTCGAACATTGGGATCGCGAAGCGGAACATCGCCGGGTTGTTGGCGTCGGCTCTCTCGACGCTCACGCGGCGGAGTATTATTGGGGACCGATACGGCTGACTATTTTTCCTTATAAAGTGCAACTGCAGACAATACGAACGCATATTCTTGTCGAGGAACCGCTGCCCTACGACGATTTTCAGAAAGCGCGTCAAATTCTTCTCGGCGCATTCACACGGGCGCAGGTTTTTATCGGTAATAATCGATGGGGAAATTGCCGTGGATTCCGGTTCTGGGCGGAATCGAAAAAACAATTTGCGCTTATCGGTAGCGCAATGCGAGAACATCCAAGCATTATTTTCAAGGTGACGTGCCCGAGCGAGGGCACAATTCGCCTTATTAGGTCGGGCAAGGTCGTTGCCACGGCGGAAGGAACCGAGGCGGAATTTCCAGTGAGAGGCCCCGGCCCCTATCGTATCGAAGTCCTAAAAGCCGAGAAAGGCTGGATTTACTCGAATCACATCAAGATACTTCCATCGAGGTATCCGCAGAAAAGAAGATCCGGCTCATCCGGCGATAATAGAAATAAACCGGACAGAAAACGCGAGGACCGGAGGGGGAAAGACGGCAATCAAGCACAATCTAAGGGCAATCGCGACAGGAGGCAGAAGACAGAAGGCAGAAGACAGAAGGCAGAATGAAGGAAGCTCGATCTGAAGTTCGGGACTTCTGATTCCTGACTCCTAAATTCTTCTAACGTATAAATAAATCTCGTAGAACTTATTAACAACACAATTGTATCTTCATAAACTCACAATATTTGGCTTTAAGAGCTTCGCTAAAAAAACCGAGTTGTCTTTCGGTAAAGGGATTTCTGCGATTGTAGGGCCTAACGGTTGCGGGAAAACCAATATCCTCGACGCAATTCGCTGGGTAATTGGAGAACAGAAGGTTAAAGCGCTGCGTTCCGCGTCGATGCAGGACGTCATTTTCAAGGGCAGCCGGGAGAGGAATCCGCTAAATCTGGCCGAAGTTCAGCTAACGCTTAAGGAATGCAAAGGCTTATTGCCATACGATCCTCACGCGGAGACTGTGATAATAGGCCGGCGACTTTATCGTTCAGGTGATTCCGAATACTTGATAAATGAGCAACCCGTTCGACTTAAAGATATTCATTCGGTGCTAATGGGGACAGGAATCGGAAGCTCGATATACGCCCTTATCGAACAGTCCATGATCCAGAGGATTCTCGCCGGCGGTAAAGAAGACCGCCGTTCCCTTCTGGAAGAAGCGGCCGGAATCATGAAATACAAGATCGACCGCAAGGCATCCGAGAGCAAGCTTGTGTCCACTGAGACCGATCTCGATCGGTTGGAGGACATACTCGTCGAAGTTAAGAAGAACGTGAACTCCTTGAAACGACAAATGCGCCGTTCGCGCGACCTTCAGAAACTCAAAAGTCAAGCACAAGAAATCGCGATAAAAATTGCCGTCACGCGTTTCGAGCGAATAAATATAAAACGAGACGCCTTCTCCCGCGAACTTGCGGCGTTGGAGGAGAAATCTGCTCTCGCCCGGGCAAAGCGAAGCGAGCTTGAGGCGCGTCGTCAGGCTATTTCCGTGGAACGCGACGAGAGCGAATCCGCAGTTTCCAAAGCCGGTGAGAATCTTCGAAAAGTGGAATCACACATCGCCGAAAAGGAAAAAGAACTTGCGGTTCTGACTGAACGAATCGCCCATGCGGAGGAAGGAATTCGCGATTCGCAAACCGAAATAGAATCCGCGCAACGGAAGATAAGCGAACTGAATCATGAAACGGCGGAAAACGAGTCTAAGAGCGAGGATGCGCGAATCGTTGCTAACAAACTAAAGCTCGCTTCTGACGAGCTTATCGATTCGCAAACCGAAGCTGAAACTGTATATTTGAGCATCCGGCGACGCAATTCGGAACTCAGGGAAGAACTAACGGAAACTCGAACGATACTGACGAAAACCCGCACTTCCATCGGCTCGCTACAGGGACGACTGGATTCTATCGGGAAACAGCGGGAAGAAGCCGAAAACTCCCGCGCGGACTTGAAGTCGAAAATCGAGATAATCATCAAACGTGTTGAAACCTACCAAAACGACGTAGAAACCGAAACTAAAGCCCACGCGGAGATAATAGAACAACTGGATGGAATCCGGGCGGAGATATCCGACCTTTCCAAACGAGAGAGCGAACTGAACGAGGAAATCTCGCGCCTCGAAAGCGAAAAGAGTGGCGCGGATGGACGGCTTCAGGCACTATTGGACTCATCGTTGAAACACGACGATCCCGCTTTACTCAAGAAGATATTCGATGGGCGGGAAGGTTTCGTTGGGCGAGTTTCCGACCTGGTTCGACCGGGAACGCTCTCCGCTGCGGCATTGGACAGGATTCTCGGCGAAATCGCAGGCGCGTGGGTTATCGAGACTGCGGCGGAGGCGGAAAAAATTGCATTAGATTTGTCAAGCGCAGGTGCACGGGCGGCGCTGATAGTTTTGGAGGAATTGCCCCCGGCAGAAACGGAAAACGCTATTGCGGAAGAAAGAGTAATCGGCTTGCTTTCCTTCGTAGCCGATTATAAGAGCGGGGAAAACGACGCCGAGTATTTCGTTGCGAAAGACGGCGCTTACCTCCGGAAACCGGGGATTCGGCTGGTTGGCCCGCCGGAAAAAGGCGCGATAAGTTTTGCGGGTGAAATCGCCGAGCTATCGAAAAAGCTGGAAAACCTCGATACCCGCCTGTTAGCGCTACAAACCGAGCATTCTGCGTTGGTAGAGCATAAGTCGGGGGTATCCGGCAAATCGTCGGATATCGAAAAGCGGGAACGCGAACTCGGTCTTCGGCTTCTAAACGCAGGAAACCGCCTGCGAGAGGCGCAATTCGAGTTGAAATCCTCCGAGGACCGCGTCGCTGAAATATCGCTCGGTCTATCCCGACTCGGCGAGGCGGAACTCGAACACGATAGCGAACTCGAGTCTATACGAAAAAAAACGGCAGACCTCGATATTAAAGCAAACAAATTGGAATCTAAACTGAAGACGCGCTCTAAAGAGGAGGCCGAAGCAGAAGAATCCACTCGATTGGCAACCAAAAAAGCCTCCGAAAGCCAGATGCAATATATCACTGCAAAGGGCGAATTGGAGCGTTTCGAAAGAGAATCTAACCGGCTCGATCTGCAACGCCGGGAAGCGGAAAGCTCGGCTCAGCTTGCACGGAAACGTGCTATCGAACTAAAGAACGAACTCGAAAAATCCCGGGAAAGCAGTCATGGACTCTCCGGGACTATCGAGCAGTTTGTTCGCGAAAAAGATATGGTCGAGGGCGATTTTGACAAAGCCACTGAAACAGCTCAAAAAGTCAACGAGCGCTTACGTGAAATCGATTTAGAATTACGCGACGCCGCAGCGAAAGTCTCCGAAATGGAGAAGCACGTCCACGAGCGAAGCATGGAGAAGCACGAACAGGAAATGCAAGCGGGATTTATCCGCGAAAATCTGGAATCCGATTATGGAATAAATATCGACGAGATCGAAGTCGATGAGATTCTATCCGACGAGGAGGACCGAAAAGCGCAGGTGAAACTGGAACGCCTTAAAGGTCGAATCGCGGATTTCGGCGGGGTAAATCCGGAGGCCGAGGTCGAATATGAAAGCGAGAAGCAACGCCTGGACTTCCTGACCACGCAACAAGCCGACCTTGTGGAGGCCAAAGACAATCTCAGGAAAATAATCCGCAAGCTCAATAACACCGCCCGCCATCAGTTTTTGGAGACCTTTGAGGAAACAAGGCGGAATTTCCGCAGTATTTTCGCGGATCTATTCGAGGGCGGCGAAGCCGACCTGAAATTACAGGAAGGCGAGGATGTGCTGGAAGCGGATATCGAAATCTCCGCAAGACCGCCGGGAAAGCGGTTTCTATTGATAAATCAGCTTTCTCAGGGTGAAAAAGCCCTGTGCGCGGTCTCGCTGCTTTTCGGGCTTTATAAGGTCAAACCCAGCCCTTTTTGTATGCTGGATGAAGTCGATGCCCCTCTCGACGAGGTCAATGTCGGCAGGTTCCTGCGTTTGATTCGGAAATTTACGATGGACACGCAGTTTATATTAATTACGCATAATAAACGGACTATGGAAGCCACCGATTTTCTCTATGGCGTTACGATGCAAGAAGATGGAGTCTCTAAAGCGATTTCATTAAAGATAAGCGACCTCGTCTTAGATTTTGAAGGTAAATAAAATGTATTATTTATATATTCAAATATATAGCAATATTTATCCTTGACATCGCTATTTTCGTGAATATATTGTTTTCCTTAATGATGAAACATTAAACTAAGAGGAGATACAAATGGCTAATGCAATTACAGACAGCGACTTCATAGAGAAAGTCGAGAAAACGACCGGCCTTGTGATGGTCGATTTCTGGGCTCCCTGGTGCAGCCCCTGCTTGATTTTGGGCCCATCCGTGGAAAGAATATCGGAAGAAATGCAGGGCAAGGTCTCGGTTTATAAACTAAATGTCGATGAAAACCGTGAAACTGCTGGTAAATTCCGGGTGATGAGCATTCCGACTGTGATGTGGTTCAAGGATGGCAAGGTAGTCGATTCGGTTCTTGGCGCGGTTCCATACGATGTTTTGCACAATAAGTGTAAAGAACTAATCGCCGAATGAAAGTCCGATCATGACAAAGAGAACTCTTATCTCCGCCCTTTTCATAGCTGTTACAATTATAGCTCTAATCGCTATTTCCGGTTGCACTAAACAGGTGGAACAGCAAAAACCGGATGACAATGTTGTTGTCCCGGAAACGTCTGCAAAGCAGGCTTCGCAACCATCTGAAACGCCTGTCGAAACCACCGAATCAGTTGAAGAAACGGAAAACCTTGTTGTGCAAGAAAAACCCAAGCCTCCGGTCACCTGCTCCGATCCGGCCCCGGATTTCTCATTGAAAAACATTAATGGCGAGATTATAACATTATCGGAATTTCGGGGGAAGGTTGTCCTCATCGATTTTTGGACGACATGGTGCAAACCTTGCCGAATGGGCATTCCAGATTTAATTGCTATGCAGAATGAATATGGCAAAGACGATTTCATCGTTATTGGGGTCTCGCTCGACCGCCAACCGGCAAGTGTTCCGCGCTTCACAAAGCAGATGGGTATAAACTATCAAATAGTTTATGGCTTTGGAAACAGTATAGTCCAGGATTACGGTAACATCACTTCTATCCCGGCCACTTTTATTGTAAATAGGGATGGTTGTATTACAAAGAAACTCGTAGGGCTACATCCGAAGGCCGAATTGCAAAGAATTATCCAACCTCTAATCGACGAGAGTGCATAGCAAGATGGCTGGAAACGAACTAAAACTGAGTTGTCGTTTCGCAGGGGACATGACACTGGTGGCGCGGTCGGATAGCGGACACTGGACAATCATGGATGTTGCGGAATCGGTTGGTGGTAATGGCGGTGCGATGGCTCCATTCGAGCACCTTTTCGCCGCGCTGGCCGGATGCACCGGATCGGATGTTCTTTATGTAATGCGCAAGAAGCGGATTGTGATCGATGATCTTCGAATCGAGATCGTAGCCCATAGAGTAGATACTCATCCCAAAATCGCGGATAAAATACATATCCATTTTATCTTCGTGGGTGTAGATATCCCTGCGGTGGCGGCCGAGAAAGCTATCGAACTTTCTCAAACCAAATATTGCTCCGTTACCGCAATGATTAAGGCTACTTGTGAGATAACCACAAGCTTTGAAATACTCACACCAAGCGAAGCACGGGCGCAATTTGCCAGTAAGAAGTAACATTAATTAGTTGTCGATTCCTGCGCGGGGCCGAATGGCCCCGTTTTTACTCGCTAAATTTAACTTTTCAGGTTGCGTTTATAAGCTAAATATAATAAATTACATAATTATACTCTAAGCCGGAAGATCGACGGTCCGTTTCCGGAGGTTTTATGCGTTTTATAACATTAATATTTGCTTTAACAATTATCGCGACGGTCATAGCTGAGAGTGCCCCGCCCACCCGCGAGGAAGCCTTATCCGAAGCGCTAACAGCCATTAAGATGCGCGAGCGCGACCTTTCCGTGATGTCGTTAAATACGGATGATTTTCGAATCTCTTTGGTTGATTCGACGATGGATGCTCCGCTTTCGATGCCTGCAATACTCGACACATTCGGCTTTTTCTATACGGCTTCTGAACTTGCACCGGTAACCATGCTAACTGAAGCGGCGAAATCGATGGATATATTTCCGGAAGCTCCCGTTGTCAAATCCACGGATGTCGAATACCCATGGAAAGGACAAAAGAACGTTCCGGTGCGAATTCGTGAGGCATTAGACATTATTTTCGCGGGTTTCGAGCGCGCGAGTGTCGATTTCGAGACAGCATTTGCCACGGTGGATAGTTTCCAGATGGACACTATTAAAACATGGGGAGTTGATTATCTCGTGCGTGATGATGGTGACGACATCGATTCGGAAAACTATCAAGCGACTCTGGAAGAAATCGACGAGGCCGAGTTGGAAACCGAGAAACGTAGCGAAAGACTTTTTCAGATAACATCGAAAATAGACAGAATCCGGCTGGCAAACGCGGCTCTAAATATCCTTAAGAGCGCCGTAATAGCGGATGAAAAAGTGATGGGCCTGACCGCGCAGAACAATGAGCGCCCCGAAATCCCGGACAGTCTGGCCGGCGGCGATATTATCTATTGGTGCGAGACCGACCGCGGCCCTGTAATTATAGGCGGACCGGGGAAATCTATGTATTATCAGCGATTTGCCGTCATTATTGATCTCGGCGGAGACGATATTTACGCTTATGCCGCCGGCGGCGCGGATTCATCCGTGCAGTTCGCAATCTGTATCGACCTAACGGGCAACGACCTGTATAGCTCGTCGGCGGATTTTGCTTTCGGTAGCGGCGGACTTGGCGTGGGTGTTCTTATCGACCACGAGGGCGACGACATATACGAGAGCGACGATCTTTCTATCGGCTGCGGTAGCTACGGAACCGGCATTCTCCTCGATCTCGAGGGAGACGACTTTTACAGCGGCGATGTCGCGTGTCAGGGCGCGGGTTTTATGGGATTCGGAATTCTTCGGGACGAATCCGGCCACGACAGATATTCGGCAAGGCTTTATTCTCAGGGATTTGGTTTTGTGAGCGGATTCGGCGCGATAGCCGACCTTTTAGGGAACGATAGCTATACGGCTCAGGGCGCCTATGTTGACCGGTTACGCTACGCCGATCATCATCTTTCGCTATCGCAGGGATTCGGTTATGGTAACCGACCGGATTGCTCCGGTGGAATCGGATTGCTTCTGGATGCGGAGGGCAACGACCATTATGTCTGCGACATTTTCGGCCAGGGTTCCAGCTATTGGTTCGCATTCGGCGGGTTGTGGGACGCCGACGGCAACGATGTATATATCGGTTATCAATATTCGCAGGGAGCCGCGACACACCTTTGTTCTGCGATGTTAACCGACAGAAACGGACAGGATATATACGTTTCTCACGGGGTTTCGCAGGGCTGCGGACACGACCTCGCCGCCGGCTATCTTCTCGATATGGGCATCGCAGACGATAACTACACAATCTGGGACCTTTCGCAGGGCGCCGGTAACGCCAACGGTGTCGGTATTTTTATCGACGAGGGCGGCGACGACGGATATATAAATAAGAAGGAATACAACGTTCAGGGATACGGTAATTGGCGGCGAGATTTCGGTTCAAAAGGCATTATGCTCGACCTTTCCGGAAAGGACCGCTATAATGGCAAGGGCGAAGATTCGTCATGGTGGACTTCCGGACGATATGGAATCGGAATCGACTTCCCGGCGGCAATACCCAAGGAGGAATGATGGTCGAGGCTGCAGGAGCTTTTGCGGGACAACATATATTAATTACCGGCGCAACCGGCGGGGTAGGTTCGATTATCGCGTCCCGTCTTGCAAGGGAGAAATGCCGAATTAGCGCCGTGGGGCGCCGGGAGGACCGACTCGAAGACCTGACAGAGTGGGTCGAAGACCTCGGGGGATCATGCAATCCAATCAACAAGGATATGCACGATCTCGATGCCACGGAATTTATTGTGCAAAAGGCTACGGAGCGTTTCGGGCCGCTGGATACGGCTATCCTCGGCGCCACAAAATTTGCGCTTGGGCAGTTCGCTGAATTTGATGAAACGGCAATCGAAGAAATAATCCGCGTGAATTTGCTCTCTCCAATCGCCATTACACGGGCAATTATCCCGGATATGTTGAGGCGGGGATTCGGGAAAATCGCTTTTATATCGAGTGTCGCTGGAATCCTGCCACTGCCATATATGGCCGTTTACGACGCTTCAAAATCCGCTATAATTACCTTCACGAAAGCACTCGCCCAGGAAATCGAGGGGAGCGGCGTGACTGTTTCGTGCATCTCTCCACGCGCCATTGATACAGTAATAATGAACCAGATGAAGCCACTCACCGTGGGTCTCGGTTGGATTATCGACACACCCGAAGCGGTAGCCGAGCAAATTTTACGTGCGACCGCTCTCGGGAAAACGCATGTCTCCATTGGTTCGATGGAAAAGCTCGTGCCGTTCTTGCAGTCGGTTTTCCCGAATCTTGTCAAACGGATTCTCAATATCACCCGTTACGAAATGGACCACTTTTTCGAGACCGGAGAAAATGTCGGCAAATAAGCACATATATACTGTTCTGCTACTAATCGTCGCTTTTTCAACTCAAGCTTATGCAAAGCTCGACCGGGCGGAAATACGCCATCAGTTTCTAATACTGTCTGCTGGGGATATTCGGTATTATGAGTTCCACGAGAAGGCCAAGAAAAAACTGTATCGTAGCGGCAGTGACGCCATAGCAGTTTCGCTTGAATACATGGGCAGGAAATCGCCACGCAAAGCAAATGCTATCAAGCAAATAGCGGAGGGCGTAGGCGAGGATGCGGTCGAACCTCTAACCTATATCCTAACACGTCCGGATGAAGACAACGCAGCTTTTGCGGCATATCTTCTCGGTAAAATCGGATCGAAAAGCGGCGCTGTTCCACTTATGCTTGCCGCAAAATCTTCCAGCGAGGACGTGCGAAGCGCCGCTGTGGGAGCGCTTGGATCATGCAAGGATACATCCGCCGTGCCAATTCTAATCGAAGCACTTTCCGACTCACTTTCGTCGGTGCGACGCAAAGCAGCCTATAGTCTCGGCCAATTGGAGGATGAACGCGGCATATATCCCCTTATAGAATTACTCTCCGATTCCTGCGCGGATGTTCGCTATGCGGCATCGAACGCAATCGCAGCGGTTGGAGGAAAAGACGCGACCATAAAGCTTCTCGAAAAGCTCGAAGATAATTCTCTCGATGAATTTGAACGCTATCACATTATCCAAACCCTCGGTCTTTTAGGCTCAAACGACGCTCTTCCCATTCTTTTCGAACTCCTCGAAGATACTCATTATCTTAACAGAGGATTTTCGTGTCAGGCTCTCGGCTATTTCCGTGGCGATTTTGAAGTTGCCAACGCCCTTAAACGCAGCCTACACGACGCGTCCGGTTTCGTGCAAATGATGGCACGGGAGGCGCTTGACTCCATGCGCAACGAGCAATGAACCGCACAATCGCGATTTTCACGTTATTAGCCGCGCTTCTTGCGATGCAATTAGTTGCGGAAGATGCCCTCCCAACCGTTTCCCTCGATAGTTTCGATGTCCGAGAAATCGAGCTTAAACTAGAACAGCCACCGCACGGACGGGTCACTCCGCGGATTGCCGATCTGAATGACAAGATCGCGCTCGTTCTTTCCGGCGGAGGTGCGCGCGGCCTTTCGCAGATCGGTGTAATCGACGAACTCGAGAAGGCCGGAATCCGGCCCAATCTTGTTGTGGGAACAAGCATGGGCGCGATTATTGGCGGTCTTTACGCGGCGGGATACTCGCCAGAGGAGCTTCGGGGCGCGGCGATGAGTATTGAATGGGAAGGTCTTCTTTTGGATTCCCCGGATCGCACTAACCTCTTTATCACGCAACGTCTCGCTACGGAAAAATTCTTCCTGCACCTTCGATTCGACGGCCTGAAACCATATTTACCGGAAGGTTTAAGCGCCGCTCAAGAGCTGCATAACAGCCTCGGAAGGCTATGCGCAACCGCGGATTATACATCGGAGGGCGATTTCGACAAGCTCGATATTCCTTTCCGGGCGGTTACGACAGACTTGCGAACCGGACGCCCTTACATCTGGGATCAAGGTAACCTATCGACCGCGCTCCGGGCAAGTGCGGCTATCCCGCTGGTTATTTCGCCCGTCGAATATGGGATTGCCCTTCTCGCCGACGGGGGTCTAATTTACCCGATCCCGGTGGAAATTGCTATTGCGGAAAGCATGGCAACGATTATCGGCGTGGATGCTACAGCGGAGGTAATCTACCCGCAAGAATTGGATAACGCCCTGCTAATTCTCGACCAGATGACGAATATCATGTCTGAGGACAGAAAAATCCTCGAGCGGCGCGCCGCAGACGTGATAATTACTCCCGATCTCGAGGGCCACGGCAGTTTTGATTTTGCCAGACCGAATTGGCTTATTGGGCGCGGTCGAAGTGAGACACAACGCGTTATCCCGCGATTGAAAGCAATAATCTCCTATAAGAGGAACATTGCCAACAACGAAGATTCTAGCTTTATTTGTGCGGGCATTTCCGGCAGCGGCGCAGAGCTTCTCGAATTTGGAATCGGCGATTCGGTTTCCGAAACTAATCTACGCGCGGAATTGTTGCGTCTCTTCGAGACCGGCCTCTATCAACCGCCGGAGTGTATTCTACGAACGCACTCCGATACCGCTTTTATCTTTATCGATATCGATCCAAATCCCGCTTTCGCCGGAGTCGAAATCTCCGGCGCTTCCCTGCTAACTCAGGATTCTATCGGTGCTTTTTTCACGCAGGAAATAGGACAGCCAATCAACACGACTCTTCTCGATTCCGGCTTGACTCGAATCGAGAGATTCTACCGTAATGAGGGTAATAATCTCGCTCACATAAAGGCCACCGCGCTTGTCAGAGGGACATTGCAGGTGGATATCGACGAGGGAATAATCGAGGACATCCGTGTCGAGGGCAACGAGGTCACACGGGATTGGGTTTTGCTCAGCTTCGTTCCATTGCGCCGTGGCGAAATCTACAGAGATTATCTCCTCGACCACGCTTTGACAGATATCCACGCAACCGGGCTTTTCAAATCGGTAAGACCCGTTATAACCAAAGGCGATTCCGGCGCAGTGATTGTTTTCAAGGTGACCGAAAAGCCATACTGGGGACTTCGCATCGGCACACGCTACGATCTCGTGACCGATGTCGAGGGTATTTTAGAGGTTAGCGACGATAATTTTTTCGGATCGGCCTGGCGAATGAATCTTGGAATTTACGGCGGCGAGCGACGCTGGGAGGTCTATACAAGCATCGAAGGCGACCGTATCTGGAAAACCTATTTCACAAGCAAAGGTGCGTTGTTCGCCAAAGGCAACGAACACGATATCTGGGACGACGATGAAATAATCCAGACTATCGTAGTCAACAGATATGGGCTAAAATTCTCTATCGGCCAGCAAATCAAGCGGTTCGGCACCGTGTTCGCGGAGGTCGCCACGGAACGAGTTGCGTTTGGGCCGCAGGGCGAGAAGCTTCGCGAATATCCACTCCATCGAGTAACCCTGAAATCTATCGTGGACACCTTCGATAAACGGCAATTTCCACGCACGGGGAAATATCATCTCACATATGTGACCTTCAGTCAGGATATTCTCGGTGGCGAATATTCATTCACGAAATCCTATATGGGATTCCAGAGCTATTGGTCGTTAGGCGAACCGATCACGTTCAGACCCTATATTATGGCCGGTTACATAGCCGGCGGGCCGCCTTTTTTCGAGCTGTTCGAGCTTGGTTCGGGCGTCGATTTCTGGGGATTCCGCCCGGATCAGCGCCGGGGAAATTCATTTGCAAATACGGGTTTCGAGTTGCGCTTAAATCCACTCGATCCCCTGTTTATGAAAATGGGCCTCTGCTGGGGCAGAACCTGGGAGAAGGACGCGAAACTCGCGGTGGAGGATATGATTTGGGGCTGGGGTGTCGGCTGGGGACTAAAAACCCCGATCGGCCCGGTAAAATTAAGTTGGGGCCGCAACACGGAGAAACTCGAGGAAATCCGCTTCTCAATTGGCTACGATTATTGATACTATTTTAATTTAGGATTTAGGATTGATGATTTTACATTGAATCTTCATTTCGAACCGCCCCCCTCTGTCATTTCGAACCGAAGGGAGAAATCTCCTACCATCCACACAAGATTTCTCGTCGCTCCGCTTCCCTCGAAATGACAGCATAAAAAAGGGCGACCCATGCCGCCCCTTTTATTTTTTAGCGAACCGGCAATCTCAATATATTAATAAATGTTATGTCATTTGGGCTTTGAGTTTCATTTGTCATTTGGATTTTGAGCTTTGGATTTTCCCCCTTGCATCCTCGCCCATGAATCCCGCAACGAAACTGTGCGGTTGAAAACAAGGCGTTCCGATGTCGAGTCTGGATCCACGCAAAAATAACCCATGCGCATAAACTGGAAAGTCTCTCCGGGCGAGGCTTTCGCGAGGCCCGGTTCCACGAGGCAATCGGACAGAATTTCCAGCGAATTCGTGTCGATATTGTCTTTCCAGTCCGCGCCATCGGGGACGTCGTTTGGGTTGTCGGCGGCGAAAAGGTGGTCGAAAAGGCGAACCTCCGCGCGAACCGCGTGTTCTTCGGTCACGTAATGCAACGTGCCCTTGACTCTGCGGCCATCGGGGGAATCGCCGCCGCGCGTTTCCGGGTCGTAGGAGCATCGAAGCTCGACAACCTCGCCCGAAGCGTCTTTAATGACATCGGTGCAGGTGATGTAATACGCATGTTTCAGGCGCACCTCGTTGCCCGGATAAAGCCGGAAATATTTCCTCGGCGGGTCTTCCATGAAATCGGCGCGTTCGATAAATATTTCGCGGGCAAAGGGGATTTTGCGGCTTCCGGCGGATTCATCCTCCGGGTTATTGACAGCGTCGAGCCACTCGATTTTGCCTTCCGGGTAGTTTTCGATAACGACCTTGAGCGGATCGAGAACCGCCATAACACGAGAAGCGCGGCGATTCAGATCGTCGCGAATAAAATACTCGAGCAGCGCGATATCGACTATGCTTCCGGATTTCGACACGCCGATATGACTGCAGAACGCGCGAATCGCCTCCGCCGGATAACCTCGCCGCCGCATTGCGGAAATTGTCGGCATACGCGGATCGTCCCACCCGGAGACGGTGCCCGAGCGAACCAGCTCGAGAAGTTTGCGCTTGCTCATGACCGTGTAGGTCAGGTTCAGTCGCGCGAACTCTATTTGTTGCGGATGATACACGCCAAGCCTCTCAAGGAACCAGTCGTAAAGTGGCCTGTGGTCTTCGAATTCGAGCGTGCATATCGAGTGCGTGATTCCCTCGATCGAGTCCTCGAGACCGTGCGCCCAGTCGTAGCTCGGATAAATACACCAGTCATCGCCGGTGCGGTGGTGGCTCGCGTGCACGATTCGATAAACCACCGGATCGCGCATATTTATATTCGGCGATGCCATATCGATTTTGGCGCGGAGCGTTCTCGCGCCGTCGGGGAATTCGCCCGCGCGCATTCTGCGGAACAGGTCGAGATTCTCACCGACCGGGCGGTCGCGATATGGGCTGTTTTTCCCCGGCTCGGTCAACGTCCCGCGAAATTCGCGCATCTCATCGGCGGAAAGGTCGCAGACGAAGGCTACGCCACTCTCGATTAAATCCTCGGCATAGAGATACATTTGCTCGAAATAATCGCTCGCGAACAAAAGGCGGTCTTCCCAGTCCGCGCCCAACCAGCGGATGTCCTCGATTATCGAATCGACGTATTCCTGCTCCTCTTTCGCGGGATTCGTGTCGTCGAACCGGAGGTTAAATTTACCTCCAAACTCCTGCGCGATACCGTAATTAAGCAGTATCGACTTGGCATGACCGATATGCAGATAGCCGTTCGGCTCCGGCGGGAATCGGGTATGCACACGATTGTCGAACTTGCCGCTGACATTGTCCTCGTCGATAATGCGGCGAATAAAATCTCTCGATTCGCTCTCGTGCTCTACATTTGCGTCGTTGGCGATGTTGCTAATTGATCTCGTCATTATAACTCCATTTTTGCGATAAAACAAAACCGCCCTTCGCGGACGGCCCACGCTTTGGGGTCTGTGGGATTATAATAAACTTCGAGAGATTATGCAAGCCACTTTCTTGCAACCGGCGGGCGACAATGCCGCAGATGTTCGTGCTCAACCGACTACGTCGGATTCGCTCCTGTGGTCGAAAGTTTTCGTCGCATCACCCCTACATTTATCTGTCATTCCGGCCCCCGAGCCGGAATACAGCAGGCGGCCTCCTTAGCCGTCCTAATATAATAGGTCGAGCGTCTCGCTCGACCGCGTGGGGTGCGAGCACACGCGGCGGGACGTCGCGTCTATTATTATGTCATTCCGGGCTTGCCCCGGAATCCATCTTCCATTTTGCATTGCCAATTGCTAATTTTCCATTCTACATTCTTGTTCTCTTCAACTCTTCATTCTTCAACTCTTAACTCTTCCCAGCCGCCCTCTTCCATTTTCCATTGCTCATTGCTAATTGCTAATTTTACATTACCTCCTCGCCGCCCTTTTCCCCTGTCATTTCGAACCGAAGGGAGAAATCTCCTGCAATTATAGGAGATTGCCGCGTTGCTGTCACTCCTCACAATGACGCGAGAATTAAAAGATTTCTCGTCGCTCTGCTTCCCTCTAATGACATCATTTAAAAAGGGCGAATATTTATTCGTTGAGCAAGATGAACTCGACCCTGCGGTTGAGGGCTCTTCCTTCTTGCTGGCCGTTGTCGGCAATCGGAACGGATTCGCCAAAACCTTTGGTGGAAAGTTTTTTGGAGCTAACCCTATGATTGCTAACAAGATAGGATTTGACCGAATTAGCACGACGGAGCGAGAGCTGCCTGTTATAAGAGTCGGTTCCTAAAGAATCCGTATGCCCACGAATCTCGATTTGCCAATCATTATGGTTTTCGAGAATTTTGCCCAAGTAGCCGAGGAGAGTATATGATTCCTGAAGAATATCGGCGCTATCGAATGAGAAGTAAATTTGATTGGTTACGAATGTGCGTTTATCACGCAATTCTTTTTCGATTTTCTCATAGCTTGGCACTTCGGTGGGTTTAAGCGGACATCCGCGTTCGTCCACACGGATTCCCGGCAATGTTCCCGGGCAGAAATCGTATTTGTCCGTGACGCCATCGCCATCGGCATCCGATTTCCGTGGGATGGATATCGGGACGGATAGATTCAACCCAAAATGAGTCATGCCGCGCCAGTTATTGAAGTCTTCCTTATCCTGATCATCGTAGATAACAAGGAAACCCTCTATGCCACTATCCTCCGCAAGTCTCTCGTCGAGATATCCGGTAAACTTGAAATAAGGTGTTATGGCTATATATTTCCATACTTTGAAATCGCAACCCACGATAATCGGGATCTTTTTAGCCGCCCCTGCGACATCTAAATCGACCGACACACCCTCGACGGAATTAGTTGCGGTAAAGTTATAAGATACGAAACCGATACCGGTTTGAATATATGGGTTTATTTTGCCGTAAGGAATAAACTCCCATCCAACGAGAATATCGTAGCTTAAATTATGAAAATTATCGAGTTTATCGTAAGTATGTCCCAGTTCATCGCGATAGTAAAGCTCGGCATCATCCTTCATAATCTTTCCGGTTTGGAAGCAGAAGCCCAGCACGAGGTTTTCCATAGGCGGAAAATTGTAACGCGCCCCTAAACGGAGGTCCATATGGCCATCTTCTCCGATGCCATATTCGAAACCGATTTCGGGGGTAACAAGTTTCATGGTTGGATTCCAAACCTCTGAAAACACAGGAATAGCTAAAAGCATGAGCAACGCAAGAACACAGATTTTTTTCATTTTCTTTCCTTGAGGGATTTTCCCCTCGTTCCGGCGGTTTACGTCGGGTAGGTTGCGGGGTTTTGGATTTGTGGCGTTATATCCGAAATAAACTGCGTAAGGGCATTTTTGTCATGGACAAAACGGCAGCCGCATGAAATCCTCCCATCGCCATATCGCGGAATGTCGATAAACGATTGCAAAATCGCTCGCAATTATTATACTTCAATTAGCAAACGATTTTAAGGAGAGATTATATGAGGTTCACGATTTTTGCATTGCTTGCGGTGGCTATGATTGCCGCGCAGCCGTTGCCTTTCCTCGATTATTTCAGCGACGGCGACTACGACGGCTGGACTGTTTACGATATCGCGCCATACTCCAGCGGGCCGTCGAACTGGGCGGTGGCGGGCGGATGTCTCACGCAAACGACCAATATCTACACCACCGAGGACGAATATGACGTTTACACCGGCACGCAGGTGATGACCGGCGACACGACGTGGACAGACTACACGTTCAATGTCGAGTGGAAATCGACCGACGACGACGGTATCGGCCTTATTTTCCGCGCGCGGGACGAGGCGAATTATTATCGCTATCTCTGCGTCGAGGACGCCGCGAACGGCGGGCCTTTCCGCCGTATCGACAAGTGCGTTGCCGGCACATTCACGATACTCGCGCTCAATATCGACGATTTCACATGGCCGGATTATTTTGTCAATGTTTCGGTTTGCTGTATCGGCGAGTCACTCAAGGTGTTCGATTCCGGGACGTTGATTGTCGCGGCATCCGACCCGACCTACTCGCACGGCAAAATCGGGCTGACCTGTTACGCCGACGACGACGCGAATTTCGACAATGTAAGCGTCCTGCCGGGCGCGGCAATCGACACGACCGGCAATCTCCGCGCTGGGCCGTGGCTCCAGATGCCCGAATCCGACGGCATGACTATCATGTGGGAAACCACCACCGAGAGCGTCGGAAAAGTCTATTGGGGCGCGACGATGTCTTTCACCGACTCGGTCGATTCGCCGGCGTCGTTTATCCATGAAGTCACTATCGACGGGCTTCTACCGGATACGCGCTACTATTATGGCGTCGGATTAGGCGATTCGGTCGTCGCGGGAGCGGATTATTATTTCGACACGAAACCGCCGGACGACGCGCCGGTTCGGTATGTGATATGGGGCGATAACCGAACGGATTACGTCTCGCACGAGCATGTCGTCGATGCAATGATTACACGCGACGCCGATCTTGCTATCAACGTCGGCGATGTCGTAACTAACGGCGGCGTTTATAGCCAGTGGGTCATCGAATACCTGTATCCCGCGCGAAACCTGCTAAAAAACACGCCATCGTATATATCTATCGGCAACCACGAGTCCGATGCAAGCTGGTTCGATGACTATTTCGCCCAGCCGGACAACGAGCATTGGTTCGCAACCCGCTACGGCCCGGCATATCTCATTTTCATCGACACGAACCGACTTTACTTGCCGTTGACCGAACAATATATGTGGCTCTACGACGAACTCGGCTCGACGGAGGCCCAGGCCGCGCCGTGGTTGTTCGTAATTCACCATCATCCGCCCTATTCCGAGGGCTGGGACTCCCCCGGCTACGACGGCGAGCCGAACGTGCGCGACTTCCTCGTTCCGCTCTACGAGCTTTTCGATGTGGATATCGTGTTCGCGGGTCACACGCACGATTACGAGCGCGGCGAAAAGGACGGCGTCGCGCACGTAATTACCGGCGGTGGCGGCGCCGCGCTCGATCACTGGCTGCAGGACTGGTCGTATATGTTCGTCTATTACGCCGTCTATCACTATATTTTGCTCGACATGACCGAGGATTACATTATCTACCGCGCCTACGACTGGGACAACGCCCTCATCGATTCTACGCTTTTCGGCACGATTGTCGATGTCGATGAGCCGAAAGCGGGTCTTCCTGCGGATGTGCGGATTACATCGACCTCGCCGAATCCGTTCAACGCCGCGGTGCGGATCGATTATGAGGTCACGTCGTTCGATCCGGTAACGGTTACAATCCACGACATAACCGGGCGGCAGGTTGCGAAGATCGCGGAGTCCTCGCCGGGGCCGGGAAAACATCAGGCTTTTTGGAACGTGGAACGATATGCATACCGTGGCGAGCCGGTGCCGTCGGGGGTTTACATGGCCACCGTAAAATGCGGCGACAAATCCGACACGCGGAAGATAGAGCTGGTGAAATAAAAACTCCCATGATAATATTGTTTCTCGGAGCGAATATGTTGTTTGCACAAACAATCGGATGGGTTCGCACCGGCGGTTTTTATATGAACGATTCGGCTGCAGAAAGAATCTACGACGCCTTCTTAATCGACGATTTTAACGGAGACGGTTATCCGGAGGCGGTAGTTATAGGATCACACATGTATTTCGATTTTCATTCGAACGATTTCCTGAGGTTTTTCTGGGGCGGCACCGGAATATTAGATACTATCCCGGATTTCGAAATCACGATATGGGATACTATTCCCGACCCTCCCTATCTTGGGATAATTGAGAATGCCGAGATAATAGGCGATATAAACGGCGACGGATACAACGACCTTGCTATCGGAATGCCACGATATACCGACGAATGTATGACCTATAATTGCGGCAAGGTTTTCGTATATTTCGGAGGTCCGGACATGGACACGATATGCGACTGGTCATTTTCGTCATCCGAACATTACTATCATTATCTTGGAAGTTATGTAAACGGCCTGGGAGATTGGAACTCGGACGGATATGACGATTTCATGGTAAATGGTTCATGGGATGACGTTTCTGCTTTAGGTAGGATTTACATATTTTTTGGAGGATCTCCTTTATCTCTGACACCGGCCAAAGTGATTTGCGGACCATCCGAAGGTTATTCCCTGGGAGGATGTGTAGTGGGAGATATTGATGGTGATTCGTTATCAGACATCATTACCGGCGGTTGGACTGAAGAAGGTATTGAATACAGTGTTATTAAGGGGCATACTAATGTTGACAGCGTTTTCCTTGAAACATTTTTTTCTGCACCCGAAGGTCACTGGTTTACTCCTGTAGGCGATATTAACGGCGATGGCAAAAATGATGTTTTCTTTGAATTATATGAACTCGAATTCAGCATTCTGACCGATATTTCACCTTTAACCATGACTCCTTTCGATTATTCTCATTGGTATGCGGGATTATGTCTAATTAAGGACATTGGAGATGTCAATTCCGACGGCATAGATGATATTTATGTTTTTGACCGAATGGGTGACTACAGCGATTTCGTAAGCTATACAAGTATTTTGGCCGGCGATACTGCATTAGATTTTACAGAGATTTACTCCAGTGAATCTCTATGGGGCGCTATCGATATAGGTAAGGATTTGAACGGCGATGGTTATCCCGAGGCAATTGTAATGGATTATATACAGATTCGGCCGGATTCGGCATATTATTGGTATGACCTTATCACGCTTAACGTGTATTATGCTAATATCGATAATAAACCGATCTTTAAACCTGACGAAATAAGAATCTCCGCATACCCCAACCCATTCAATTCGGCGGTGATGATTGCGTTGGATTGGCCGGGCGTAGAGACGCAAGATATTGCGTCTCTACAAATCGAGGTGTTCGATATAAACGGGCGAATGGTTGAAAAAATCCCCCTAAATCCCCCTTTAACAAGGGGGACTTCTGACTCCCCCCTTGTGAAAGGTGGGCAGGGGGGGATTATAACATGGCAACCCGCCCCCGCCCTCGGTTCCGGCGTCTATCTCGTGCGAGCGACCATGTCCGGCAGCAAGGGGCTTAAGCCCCTTGTTCAAACAACGCGCGTGGTGTATTTGAAATGAGATTCCCGCGCCTTCGGCCTCGCCGCCGTTGGCGCGATATTTTCGTCCGACATAATGTGACAATTATTCAAAATCGGACGTAGAAAATAGCGTGCCAACGGAAATTGCGCGATGAAGCCCGAGAATTACCGCCGGATACTGGCAGCAATAATTTTCGAATAAAACTTCTGCCCGTGCGCGAGTCCGTAAATCTCGATCTTGTCGATTTTTCCGTCTGCGGGAAAAGTAAGTCCGTCCTTCTTAAAATCAGAAAGACTAACCCAATTCCCCATACTCTTCGCGTTTATTTCACCAAAACGGGTTGTGTAGCCCTCCGACCACGGTTTCCCGTTCAAATCCACGATTACTTCCGAGAGAATGAAAATGCGCGAATTATCGATCAGCAATCCCCTCTCGCCCTCCACTGTTGCATCTCCGGCTGTAAGCCTCAGCTTCTCCGGCATAAATCCCACTTTTGGTATCCACGTGCCCGTGAAAATTAGCGTGGCAACCAGAAGCGCGGCCACAAGAATATATGACAGGGCTTTTTTTATCGTTTCGGCTGACATTGTTTCCCCTGTTTAGATTTGGGAGTTTCGCACACGAAGCGTGTGAAAATCTCTTCTATCTATAAATAATCCCGTGCGTGTGGGATGTCAAGCGCAATACGAATTTGCGCGTTGCCTACCACGAAAAGAAGGTTCATTCGTTCGCTTCAGAATCTGCTTAATCCGCTCGAAATGAATTGGAAAACCTCCCGCAGCGGGGCATCTCTCGTTTGGCCTAAGAAAATCTTAACCTTATATTAATATTTTTAAAGATTGAATTTTGCTCGTTCTTTACTATACTTTTATATGGAGGAGTGCGTTATGCGATTATGAGATACGTTTATAAACAAAATTCGGGTTTTTCTCTCATCGAAATCTCGGTTATCGTCGTGATTGTGGGGATTATCACTACGCTTGCGATAGCCGGATTTACCAAAACGATCGCGCATCAGAAACTCAATGGCGAAATTGGTAGGGCGATTTCGACTATGCGATATATCACGGATGAAGCCAGAGTATCTAAGCAAATAGTAACTGTCTTCGTCGATTTCGATAACGAACTTATTTTTGCATGGGTGGATAAGAACGAGAACGGCACGTATGATACTGGCGAGGATAAAATAGACGATATTACGTTCGATACGGGAATCGATCTTGTCGCAGGGAAACTCGGGGGAACTACACATTCCGATCAAATGCAATTCCTTGTTTACGGTGACGGCTCGCCGGATTTGGACGTGCGAATCGCTATTTTTTCACCGAAAACCGAAGAATATAGAGGTCTTATTGTTAAAGAGCTAAGCGGCTGGGTTGAAGAATACGAATTCACTTATTCCGAACTCGGCTATTTAAAAGGGATCACGGGTGTTCCGGCAAGCTAAAAATACGGGTAATCTCGGATTTACTATGCTCGAAGTGCTGATATCCATTATCATCGCTTCCATAGTGACCAGTTTCCTCGTTCTCGGCATACTCGGCGCGCAGAGAATAAACTCACAAAGCGAGGATATGCGGAACGCATCCACCGGCGCCGAGGAGAAGATCGAGGAACTCAGGCGACTCAGCTATGGCGCTATTGTCGATGGAGCCGATTCTACCGGCAAATTTCAGCGGGTGTGGACCGTTACCGAAGTTTCCGCTAAACCCCGTATTAAGGATGTCGAACTTGTAGTAACCTGGGAGGATTCTAAGGGAATATCCCATCAAGTAACTTACAACACAACATATTATCGAAATGCTTACCCATACAAATAATAAATCGGGTTTTTCCCTGATAGAACTCGTGGTCGCTATGTTCCTCGGGGTTATGGTTGTCGGTCTGTTCATCTACCTTTCCAACAACCAGCGAAAGAGTTTCACAACTCAAAAGGCCAAGGAGGAATCCCAGGAATCTGTTTCACGAATCCACGGCGAGCTTTTGGACAAGATTCGAATGGCCGGTTATCAAATCCCGGATACTTTCGATGCGATATTGCCTTTTTACAATCCCGGTGGATCTGATTCTATTAGGGTTATGGCAAATTACGACAATTTCATGCGCACCAATAAAATAACGATTCATGACAGCTCAACATGGGTAATTACCGAGTTCGACGAACGTTTCAGATATCGTCCGGGAATGAAACTCATGGTTCGAGCCGCCGGCAACGACCCCATTATCGAAGGCTGGGCCGAAGTCGATACATTCCAAGTGTTTTCGTGGGGAGGAGTAAAACACATTATATTCTACCTGGACGATCCGATTTCAGGGAGTTATGCGACTGGCAGTCGAGTTACGCTATTCAACTCTTATACTTTTAAAGTCGTATCCGATTCGTCCGGTAATTCTAAATGCTTATTTACTATCAACGGTATCGATAAAGAATATGTCCTCGTCGAGGGTGTAGAAAAATTGCGGCTTACTTATGAACTTAAAAATGACACGACCGACCACAATACATTTCCCGCTGAATCGCTGGGAAATATCTATGCGGTCAACCTGGAAGTCGAATCCAAAGCAAAAACAGCGGATTACGAATACACACATCCCGATTACGGCGATAATTATCGACGAAATATCCTGAACTCGCAGGTCGTAGTATTGAATTTAGCGATTGAAAAGAGGTAACGGCAAGTGGACGACAAAAAGACAATGGTTCTCAGTATAATATTACTCGCTGTTTTGGCGATAATAATCGTAGCAATCCTCACTTCCGGCCGCAAAGATGAAGTAGAGGATAAAGAAATTACGATAGGCTATATGGATTATCTCGATGGAGAGCAAATCGACCCGGAAACACTCTTAGCAAAAGGCGAAACCTTGCATGTATCTTCACCGGGAACCGGGATACCCAATGTCGATTTCCACTCCGAGAGTCTCGAACCTCTAGAAGCTCCGAAAAAACTTGCTAATTATCATGCGGAAGCAGTCAAACAAAAGCGAGATGAAGCTATTGCGGCTGCACGTGGCGAATATACTACTTCAGATCCTCAAAAATTGGCCGCAATAGATAGTATTCGCGCTTTTCGGGAAAAAAAAGAGAGTGAGAAAAACAGATGATAAAGATATTTGAGTTCATCGATTCTGTTCGGAGAAATCGCGATAACGTCTGCGGAAGCGTGATGTTTATCGTGATAATGATACTGATAATCACCTCCATGGTCGGCATGTTGATGCTTGTCCTAAGCCACTACAACAACAAACTCGCCGGTAACGAGATGCGCCGCAAACGCTCGTTCTATATCGCCGAACGTGGCGCGATGGAAGCTATCGAACTTCTAAATGCTAATGCGGACACAAGCGGTGTTGTCTTCGACGATTATTCAACGGCCGGAGGTTCTTATTCAGTCGAGATTTTCGACTCGACGGATTTCTCATGGCTTCCGCAGGAGGACCGGCTGGTCCGCTCGATAGGCAAATCGAACAACGCCGTCAGAAGATTAGAATACAGGCTTACGCCATCGAGACTCGGCTATAACGACTTGCCCGGCCCACTATATATCGAGGCTCCTAGTCCTGCATTCCCGGGTAATTCGTTTACAGTTCAAGGGCCTGACCATCATTATGGGGTTCCAGATTATTATATCCCCGACCCTCCCGGCGATCCTAAACCAGCGGTTACGACAATCCACGATTCGACGAGTATAACAAATGCAATTGGGTCGCGCGCCGACCAAGTCTTTACTGTAGAAAACGATACGGATATCGTAGAGTGTTCTATTGACTTTGATCATGATACTCTTGATCTCGACGCTCTTGCGGATATTTATGCGGGCGAGAACGGGGAGTATGCAGATACAACGGATTTTTGTTATGGAAGCTATCCAAATAATTATAAAGTATGTTATTACCCCGGCGATTGCCATGTTTCGGGTGGCGGCCCCTCACCGCATGGTGGAGGTGCTTTGCCTTGTCCAAACTGCGGCGGCACAGGAGTAATAACCTGCTGGGGTTGTGACGGCACCGGCTACGAATACGTCGAACCGGGAGTTCCATGCGATAGTTGCGATGGAGACGGTGTTCTCGGTTGCCACACCTGCGATAGTATCGGTTATTTCACTTGCTCGGATTGCGGCGGCACGGGAGGTACATCGGTAGTTTGCGATAGTTGCTTGGGCACCGGTATTTATGGTTGTGCCGAATGTTACGGAACTGGAGTATGCCCGGTATGCGGCGGCACCGGTATTACTTATAAAGGTAGTAAGGCATATTCATGCGAGCGTTGTGGAACAGGTGGAAAAGGCGACCCGCCCGGAACAGGGGATTGTCCAGTTTGCGGCGGCACCGGTGGAATAGATCCATGCCCGTTCTGTAGTGGCACCGGAATCGACCCGACCTCGGGTGTTTGCGCGACATGCGGTGGAACCGGTTCGATTAGCTGCCCCGATTGTGGTGGCGATGGCTATGATGTGTGTCCCGTATGTAGTGGCCTTGGCTCTACGGGCGGTGTTTATAGAGTTTGTGCTGTTTGTGATAGTGCTGGAACAATGACGTGTCCTTGTTGTGCGGGAATGGGAACCGTTCCTGAATCCGGCGGAGGGCAAGGACCGTCGGGAACATATGGCGCAGGAGTCCTTGTTATCGAAGGTGATCTGGTAATTTCCGGTCAATTCGAATGGACAGGCCTTATTATCTGTCTTGGAACGGTCGAAGTTAGTATGGTTGGTGGCGGTCAGGGCATTCATATTTATGGTGCGCTGTTATCCCGTTCCGTGGACTTCAAAATAAATGGTAACGCGGACATATGTTGGTGCTCGGACGCCTTAAAGAGACTGGAACCAAAGCAGGCCGGTTTTCAGGTTGCATCGGTTATAGAGTATTAAAACTTCTCCGATACGGGTTATTGGCTGTTATGGAGAGCATCTCCCTTCCCCGAAATCCTATTATTAAGCCTATTGATGGCGCTACACTATCTCAGTTTTTACTCGCACGATTTCAGGTAGACGATACTTGTTATCGTCATTTATCAATACTAAGCATTTCCCTATTGAGCATCATGTTTTACTAATCCGATCCGATTTGTCGTTACCGGATTAATGACCTCTTGACTTCGTAGAGTGAATTAAGTATCATCGTATAAAGATACTATATACTCAGAGGAGGGCGTATGAAAAATGTGAGTATAATCTCGGAAGCCGCCTCGTTGGGGCTTCACGCAATGGCGTATATAGCCGAGAGTCCCGATCACTATGTCTCCACAAACGAAATAGCCAACGAGATCAAAGGTTCCAAACACCACCTTGCAAAAGTTATCCACAAACTTGTTCTGGCCGGATATCTGAAGTCGAAGTGTGGCCCGAAGGGCGGAGTAAAATTAGCGAAGCCACCCGAGGAAATCACCTATCTGGATATTTTCAACGCGATCGAAGGGCCGATTTCCGATACCGATTGTATCCTCGCACATGAAACCTGTCATCGTAATGAGTGTATTTTCTCCGATCTTCGCGATGAACTATACGACTGTTTCAGCACTTATTTTAAATCAAAGAACTTGAGAAAATATCTCCAATCGCGAAATGGTAAGGAGAGCAACGATGATTAAAACGACAACTGTCGATAACGCGTCAGCGAAAGAAACACCGCACGATGCGCTTGTGCGAATGCTTCATAACACCGAGCATGTCCAGGTGGTTCATATCTCAATCGAACCGGGGAAAGCGCTTCGAAAGCATATCACGCCGGTAGATGCCGCGTTCTTCATCCTCGAGGGCATCGCTACGGTGGAAATCGGCGACGAGTCGGCGGATATCGAGACGAACTCTCTCGTGGATAGCCCGGCAAACATTCCGCATCGGGTGTCAAATAACGGGAAAGAGCGCTTGTCCTTTATCGTGATAAAAACACCACGCCCGACAGGGAAAACGGTAATCCTATAACTGCAGGGCAATTTCTTCGAGGACGATTCGAGATCTTATTAATAAAATCAGATGAACTAATGAAAAAGCCGCCCCGGGTAGTTTGGGCGGCTTTTTTCGGATAAATTGTCCTCCTGGACCTTTTTCACATTGAAATCTTACAAACGGCACGCGAATCCCTCGATGCATAATGAGTTTCGAAATCCGCAATCTACAATCTGAAATCGAAAAGCCTTAAAAAGCGCGGGACGAGCTTGTTTTGCAGTCGAACGAGCTTTAAATCGAGAAAAACGAGCTTTAGCAGTTGACAAACGAGCTTTAGCATGAGGAAAACGAGCTTTAGCGGGGTTGATACGAGCTTTAGCAGTTGTCATACGAGCTTTAGCGGGGTTGATACGAGCTTTAGCAGTTGTCATACGAGCTTTAGCATGGGACAATAGAGCTTTAGGACGGGTGGAACGAGCTTTAGGAGATGGCAAACGAGCTTTAGCCGATCTGATGCGAGCTTTTGGAAAAGTTTATCACGCTTTTGAAAGTCCATCGTGAACGTTATGCGCGCGCAGAAGAAACGGGCGTGAAAGGTCTTTATCAAGTTCTGGATAGAGTTGTTCTTTTACACGAGGCCTTTGGTGAGGAATAGCATTATCGCCTTCTGGATATGCAACCGGTTCTCGGCCTGATCGAAAACGACGCTCTGGGGGCCGTCCATAACCTCATCAGTGATTTCCTTGCCGCGCTCTGCGGGAAGGCAGTGCAGAACTACTGCGTTTGGTTTTGCGTGTTTTAAAAGTTCGCTATTTATCTGGAATCGCTTGAGTTTCTCGGCTTTCTCCGCAGCTTGGTCTTTCTCGCCCATGCTCGCCCAGACATCGGTGTAAATTGCATCCGCGCCGGAGACCGCTTCGATTGGATTTTCGGTGAACGTGATCTTACTCACGCCGGCGGCTATAGCGCTATTCATTATTTCACGGTCAGGTTTACAATCGCTGGCCGTGCCGATTCTAAGGTCTATGGATATTTTTTTAGAGAGGTTCAACCAGCTATTTACGATATTGTTTCCGTCGCCTACATAGGCGATTGCGGCGTCGTCGATTGCGCCATTATGCTCCATTATTGTAAGCGCGTCGCCCATTATCTGGCATGGGTGCGTTAGATTTGTGAGCGCGTTGATTACGGGGACGGTAGCGTGTTCTGCAAGTTCCTCGACCTCGGATTGCTCGAATGTTCGAATGACAATCATGGAGACGTAACGCGACAACACCTTCGCTATATCGTGGATACTCTCACGTTTGCCGATTCCGATCTCTGCATCGGAAATATATATTGGATGCCCGCCGAGTTCGAATATTCCAACCTCAAAACTAACTCGTGTTCTTAGACTCTGCTTTCGGAATATCGTGGCAACCGCTTTCCCCGCGAGAGCTTTTGCTTTATCGGACAACGCAGAATGGTGTTTGAGGACTTTCGCGGCTGCCAGAATATCTTTCACTTCATGGGGATCGAGGTTGTCTATCGAAAGGAAATCGCGTTTCATTATGCTCCTTGAACTTGTAGGTTTAAGTGGTGAATCTCAGAATAATATTTGCCGGAGGCCGGACTTGAACCGGCACATCCCGAAGGACGAGGGATTTTAAGTCCCTTGCGTCTACCAATTCCGCCACTCCGGCAAACTTTCTATAATAAGCAATTCAGTGCTTTCTCGTGCAAGCACTTTTTTCGCCTTGCGCAATATTCTTTTCAGTCGGCAACATCGGGCATTCGCACGCTACCCCGATGTTCGCCTATCAAGTCCCGAACAGCCGGTCGCCGGCGTCGCCGAGACCCGGACGGATATAGCCGTTTTCGTCGAGATGCTCGTCGAGAGCGCCGAGAAAAATCGGCATATCGGGGAACCTGTCATCGAGCAGTTTCACGCCCGCAGGTGCGCCGATAATCCCGCAAAAAACTATGCTCGTCGGGTTACGCTTCGTCACAAGCTTAGCCGCCGCTGCCGCGCTTCCGCCGGTAGCGAGCATCGGGTCGAGAAGGAAAATCGTGCGTCCGGTCAGATCATTGGGAAGCGAGTCGTAGTAATAATCCGGCTCAAGCGTTTCCTCGTCGCGTTTAAGGCCGATATGATAGACCGAAGCGTTTGGCAGTAGTCGCTGAAAAGGTTTAACCATGCCCAAACCCGCACGTAGTATCGGAATCCCAACAATATCGCTCTCGATTATTCGTCGAACAGTTGCCGGTTCGAGGGGAGTTTGGATTGTGAGGTTCTTATATGGCGCGTGTTCGAGCGCTTCGGCTATAACCATCGAGCCGAGGACTTCTACTCGCATCGAGAAATTCGGATAAACGGTCTCGCGGTCACGTATCAGCGAGAAAAGGTGAGCAATCGAGGCTTTATCGTGCAGGACAACTGGTTTCATCTCGCTCCTTTCGGTTTTGGTGGAAGATAAACCGGAATGTTTCTCTTGTCAATATTTGAAGACAATTTGTAAATTAGCTTTGTTTTGAAAAAATAGGGGCACAACGCTGAATACTCGCCATACAACATTCCCACCTCTGGAAAAAAAGCTAAACACAGCGTTTTATATTTCTCTTCCATAAAAAACCCCGGGATGAACCCGGGGTTTCAAACAAAGAACGCCGCATTGAGATTAACCCGCTATTTCCATTACCCTATCGTATAGTTCCTCCGGCGTAACAATTTCGACATCTGCGAAGGAATCGTCGACGAGCTTGAGAGCCGTTATTTTATCGCTCTCTGGAGCAATAAGCAGAACCGGAATCCGGTACGCGTTACACGTATAAAGGATATCCTTAGCGGTAATTTCAACGCCCATAACCGGCAATACCTTGTGCAAGTATCCTATGACGCACGAGATGTTATCCTCTTTTGTCAGGTGATTGGCGTTTTTACCGTGGTTATCCATACCGTTGCCAACCGGAAGCGTATTAACGCCCTTTATGGCCAACTTTGTTAGGATGATGGGATCGGTTCCCTCAAAGTATGCTACTGTGCCCATATCTCTCCTCTTCTATGTTAATTTAACAAATATTGTCCTACACCACACCCTGGTCGAGCATCGAGTCGGCAACCTTGATGAAACCGGCGAGATTCGCGCCCTTGACGTAATTGACGATATTGCCATCGTTACCATGTGTCACACACTGTTCGTGAATGGCCTGCATGATACCGAGGAGTTTTGCATCGACCTCTTGAGCGCTCCAGCCGTAGTGCATAGCATTCTGTGTCATTTCCAGACCGCTAACCGAAACACCGCCTGCGTTTGCAGCTTTACCCGGAGCATACAGGATTTTGTTGCTAAGGAAAAGCTCGATCGCTTCTGGCGTGCAAGGCATATTAGCGCCCTCGGCCACACATATCGCACCATTTTTAAGTATAGTCTCGGCATCCTTTTTGTCAAGCTCGTTTTGAGTCGCACAGGGAAGACAAACATCCGCCTTAACCTCCCAAGGTCGTTTACCGGCAAAGAATTTTACACCGAACTTATCGGCATAATCCTTAACCTTGTCTCTTCGGCTGCTGCGCATCTCGAGCATATACTCGATTTTTTCGCCTGCTATGCCGTCCGGATCGTAAATATAGCCGTCCGGGCCGGAAAGTGTAACTACTTTTGCGCCCAAAGCGTTAGCCTTTAGGGCCGCTCCCCATGCAACATTCCCGAAACCGGAAATCGCAACTACTTTGCCTTCTATAGATTTGCCCTTGAATTTGAGCATTTCCTCGGCAAAATACACGACACCGAATCCCGTGGCTTCGGGACGCATTATACTTCCACCCCAATTGAAACCTTTGCCGGTCAGAACGCCAGTAAACTCGGTTTTAATTCTCTTATACTGGCCGAAAAGATAGCCTATTTCGCGACCGCCGACACCGATATCCCCTGCCGGGATGTCGGTATTCGGACCGATATATTTGTAAAGCTCGGTGATGAAGGATTGGCAAAAACGCATTACTTCACCATTGGATTTTCCACGCGGATCGAAGTCCGAACCGCCCTTACCGCCCCCCATGGGGAGGGTTGTCAGTGCATTCTTGAAGACCTGTTCGAAAGCAAGGAATTTTAGGATGCTCAGGTTAACACTCTTGTGGAAACGCAAACCACCTTTATAAGGACCGATGGCGCTATTCATCTGGATACGAAAACCTCGATTGATCTGGACCTCTCCATTGTCGTCAACCCATGGGACACGGAACATAATAACGCGCTCCGGTTCCGCTATTCGTTCGAGTATCTTGGCTTCCTTATATTTAGGATTAGCCTCGATGAAAGGCATGACCGTCTCGGTCACCTCATATACTGCCTGATGGAATTCAGTTTCTCCCTGGTTTTTAGCTACGATTTTTTCCATGAAGGCATCGATTGCACTGGACATCACATCCTCCTCGGATAATGTTATTTAGTAATAAGTATTAAAAACGTGTTCCATCGTTTTCCATTAGTATGCCGATGAAACTAAGAAGCTTAGATTAAGCAACTACCTTTGTCAACTAATATTTCTAAATAAGTGAAATATTTATTTTATGAAAAGTTCTTCGCCTGGGTCTTCAGGAAAATATAGAGGAATATAGCCTATATTAAACGGGGTGTTTTTACTCGCTTTGTTCGACAGGTAAGGCTGGTGTAATTCCGGTTGTAGGATTATAGACCGGAGCGAAAGTCCTGGAGAAATCCGCCGCTGTTTTTCCTTCAGACGAAAAACCGTTTTCATAAGCCTTTTGAGCGAAATCGAGCAGATACTTGTGCGCTGCGTCCGGCCCTTCCTTTGCATTAAGAAGAAGCGCGTAGTTGCAGCGATAGCTCGCCAGCCACGGGCGCTCTCGGACAGCTTTATCTACGATAATAAGTCCCTTGTCGATATCTTCTAACATGGCGCAAACCAGCCCCATATTCGAGAATATCGAACCCCGGTCGCCACCGAGATTGTAAGATTTCCTCAGGGCGTTGTTTGCTTCCATCGGACGTTTGTCGATGAGAAGTATTGCGCCGTAAATTAGCTCCAGATTCCCGCTGCAGGGATAAAGTTTCTTGCCCGCAATATATACCGCATCCACGACATCGAAATGTCCGGCAACTCCCATCTGATTCATATACAGGCAAATCCGAAGAATCTCCTCCATAGATCGTTCCCTGTCCGGCGCGGGCATTTCGTCGGAGAATGCGAGTCGCTTTATCTCCGCTATCTCGTCAGCTTCGAGGGAGAACGGGCCACCATCGGAAAGCATGGCTTCGAGTTCATCTAATGTCGGTATTTCTCGCACGAGGCTTTTCTCGAAAAATCGCATGAGCTTCGGGATCATATCCTTGCCAACCTTGCCGGAGTGAATCGCTTTAAGAGCATAATACGCCGCCCAGTCGTCACGACCGGACCATTGGTTAAAGCTCATCATGTAGAGATACGGGCGAATGTGTTGAGGTTCATACATTATCAGGTTCTCACCCCAATAATACACCTTAAACGGATCCCAGAATCGTTCCGGTTGATAAATATTTATCATCACAATACGGTCGATCGGGGATCGATTATAGAGAAAATAGGGCGTTTTCTGGCGTAGAACGATGTTCTCCGCACGGGATTCGCCGCGTTCATTTTCGATATTAAGCCAAGCCTCGGTGCAACAGAACAATATTGCCGCTCCGAGAAGAAAAGCGCGCAGTTTCGGTTTCGCGATGCATACGCGATATGCGGAATATAGAATCAAAGGCAGCAGTAATAGAGAGGCAATATCCCAATCGAGCGCACCGAGTTCGAAGAATAAGGGTAATATAACCAAAATCGAGGTAATCCCAAGCGCCGACAAATATGCGTTCCACCCGGAAGACAGCTTTCCGACCTTCGAGAAAACCGCGAAAACCGCCGGTGTCAGGAAAAGGACGAAATTGATAATCAGAAGTAAATGTTCGGTAGAAAAACAGTATTGGGGGAACGAGTTCGGCAAGAAAAAGCGCATGGCCTCGAATTCCGCCCCGCGACCGGCGAAGAAGATAATCACAAACGCGGCGATTGTCAGCGCGATAGCTATTAATCGTTTATCGAATTCTTTTATTAAGAAAAGCGGAATAAGCACGGCAAAATAAGCGTAAAGAGGGTAAAACAGAATCGCCACGGCAAGCGGAAACACAAATATGAAACGCGAGAAACCGCGTTTCTCATAATTCTTTATCAGTAGCGTAATTCCCCACAGCGCGAAAACGACGCCGGGGGCGTATAATTCGATATGCGTGAATAGGAGAAACAAACTAGACGCGACCACAGCGAGAAAAGCGGCGAATTTCTGACGGGAATCTTCCCCGACCGCATCGGCGAATAAAGCCGCAATCAACAGAAAAAAACCTCCGAAAAGTGCGTGGAGAAGCATAAGGACGTCGTAAACATCTCCGCCGAGAGGCGAGAAGACTTTGACTGTAAGCCAGTATAGAAATTCCACAAAATAACGCCGGATAATAAATATGTTACCGGGCGCAAACTCCTCGACATATCGAACGATAACGTGCGAATCCCCCCAAAGGAAGTGGCGCGCACGAAAAATATAGATTAATACGGCCCCGATGGCAAACAGCAAAGCCGCTCTCGGTAAGCCGCCAAGCCTTTTGAAAAGCAAATCCCCTAAAAAGCGAAAAGCCCGGTCGAGAACCGAGAGGACCTCATCGAAAAGAAGAAGGCAGAACGCCGCCCAGAAGACTATCTGCCACAATAACGGCGCGAAACTAATCCCGGAAGTCGCCCACAGCTTTCCCTGATAGAAATAGCCCAGAATGTTTAGCGCGGCGATAATTATCGCCAGAATGTAACGCAGATTTATTTTTCCAATAGAGAATTTCATTATATTAACGATAAAATAGCCGGTCGGATGGTTTTTTCCAAACGGTATTTCGTTCTTTAAACAAAGGAGCATGTTCTTTATTCGGATGAAAATGATGCAAAAGCCCGTGATAAAGCCATAAAAGCTGCATTTGATGATTGAAAAAGCGGCTCAAAGGACTATTTTTTAGGGATTAGAGATGTGAAAAAGCCGATTCGAGTTGTTTGTGGTTCATTGAAAGTAGGTTTCGGATTGCGAATAGTCCGTCGAAAGTGCGAAAAAGTTGGTCGGTAGCTATTTTGAGTTTGTCAAATGCGAAAATGAGTTTGTAAAATGCGCAAATGGGTTGGTATTTTTAAAAGAACAACCGCTATATTACGCGCTTGTAAAGCGTTATTTGTCACACTACCGTGTAAAGAAATGAAAAATGGGTATCAAGACAAGAAATCCGCCGAAACATAGGCGACGCACCCAGATACCGGGTTGTCAGGATTCGCTTAAGTCGTATTTCTCGATTTTACGGTAAAGTGTGCTGGCATCGATACCTAAAATCTCTGCGGCTTTCGACTTTTTCCATCCAGTAGTTCTTAAGACCCAATAAATATAGGCCTTCTCGATTGTCTCGATAGCCGGCAGGAATTCGCCTCCCGATATTGCCATCGAGTGTTTATCCAGTTTTGCGACTACGCTTCGAACCTGATCGGGGAGTATTTTCACCGTAATCTCATCGCTATCGGCAAGCAATAAAGCCCTTTCAAGAATATTCTCAAGCTCGCGGACATTCCCCTTCCACTGCGCGTTACGTAGAACTTCCGCCGCTTCGGGCATTATCTTTTTTACTTTTTCCCCGGTTCGCGCCGCGAGTTTTTGAAGGATGTGTTCGGTTATCGGAAGAATGTCGTCTTTGCGCTCCCGTAGCGGCGGGATATGGATATTAAACACGTTCAAGCGATAGAAAAGGTCCTCGCGAAAGGACTTATCGGACACCATTACCCTTAGATCGGAATTTGTGGCCGCCAACAAACGGACGTCAACCTTGATAGCTTTTGTGCTTCCTACAGGCGTTATTTCTTTCTGTTCGAGGGCGCGCAGCAGCTTAACCTGAATGCCCTGCGACGCCGTGGAAATCTCATCTAAAAATAAAGTCCCGTCAACCGCCGCCGAGAAAAGACCCTCTTTATCCCGAATTGCGCCGGTGAATGAACCTTTGACGTGACCAAAAAGCTCGCTCTCCAGAAGCTGCTCGGGCAATGCGCCGCAATTGACGGCAATGAAAGGGCCGTCCGAACGCTTGGAAAGCTTGTGGATAGCCCGCGCGATAACGTCCTTCCCTGTTCCCGATTCCCCTGTAATAAGGACCGAGCTGTCTGTCTGCGCTACTTTGCACACAAATTCTTTAATATCTTTTACAATTTTAGTATTTCCGATAAATTCGTCGATATCCCCGCCGCCGGTGCGGACCTGCTCGCGTAGAATTTTGTTTTCATCGCGAAGGCGCTTATTCTGCAACGCCCTTTTGATAGAGAATTTTACCTGATTTATCTCGAATGGTTTCGTGATGTAGTCGAAAGCCCCCTCGCGCAAAGCGGCTACTGCGCTCTCGAGGCTGGCATAGGCGGTAATCATTATCACTGCGGTATCGGGATCTATCGAATGAACCTCTTTTAGAAGATCGATCCCCGAGATTTCCGGCATTTTAATATCGGAAATGACGACATCGAAACTCTCGCCGGTGAGAATTTCCGTTGCGCAATCGTAATTCTCCGCCGTGCTGACAGTATAGCCTTCTTTAGTCAGCATAATATCGAGGAATTCGCGCATCGATTCTTCGTCGTCAACAACAAGAATCTTCGCCGTTGCTTTTTTATCGACCATTATCCCTATCCTCCGTGTTTATTCCAAATTTTGCAGAGCCATGCGCGTAACTGCGAATCGCATCGACCCAACTCTCCGCGCCGACAACCGTGAATGCGGTTTCGAGTAACTCGCCGTCCGCTATCCGAAACACGATATGCAGCATCGGGATTCGGGTTCGGCGCCCCGCGAATTTTTTTACAATGTTCACATGCTCGATTCTGCCGAGCGCAATTTTCAATATTTTCTTTGGCGCCCACATCTGAAAATGCAAATCCGTTTCCGTCAAAATAAGAAGGCCATTGCCGCGTAAGGTGATTTTCTCGCCGGGAAATGCCGCGCAATTGGAGCCGTTTGCGTAAAGCGCAATCGTTTCGCCCGGATTCATCTCCAGCCATTCTTTGGCGGTTCGGCGCGCGGCCCGGGAGATAAGACTCCATAAAAGGACCATAATCCCCCCGCCAAAAACTACCGCAATTATCGCGATTAGCCAACCTGACATTTTTCTTACTCGGATTTTATATTAACATTACAACGCTTGTGAACAAGGGGTAGCTACCCTTTGTTCAACAACAATCCACGTTTCATTATTTTTTAAGATACACATTCACCATAACTAAACGTAATAATATGTTGTGTTGTTTGGATGTTGCTACGCAACATCCGGGTATTAAAACTCCGTTCCAAGTCCGAAATGGTGCGTAGGTTTACCGGCAATATCGTTAAGATCGGTGCTCCATGCGAGATCATAATATAGCAGGAACCACCAAACCCATGCTCTTGCGCCTACCCCGACACTTAATTTCCAGTCCCGCAACCGGTTGTTTTCGAATCCTCTAAATTCGGAAATTTCCTCCTGGGCGACTCCGCCGAAATCGGCAAACAATGCGCCATTAATACCGCCTATCGTAATCGGTGGTAATCCCATATCTATACGTTTTATAAATGGATAACGCAACTCGAGATTCACGAGGCCGTAGTATTTACCCTCGAACTCGAAATAAGAATATCCGCGTAACGGCATCACGAAATTCGAGAAATAGAACCGATCGATATCGAAATAACTCCTGTTCGTGCTACTCCAATTAAGCCAATTCTCCGATCCGCCCATCCAGAATACCGGGGAGGTCGCGCCATAGACTCCGCCTGCTGCGAGTCGCGCCGCGAAGCCATAACCCTCGCCAAAATGAAAATATCGCCGCAAATCTATTCTCGCGCCAACATAGTCGAGACTGTGCTCGCCTGTTTTGGGCACATATTCGACCGCGATTTTGCTCCTCGAACCGCGAACGGGGCCGGTGGATTTCCAAAGCGTATTATCGCGAACAGCGGCGAGTTCCAGCCGAAGATTGAATGGCATAATATCGTGTAAACCGGAACTATCCGGAACCGCGAAATAATCGCGATCCACGAAAAATCCATCCACAATAAACTGCAACCTGTTGTATTGGCTGAATGGGTAGTCCGCGCGAATCGCGCCGCCGAACACCCTATCCGAAAAATAGTTATCGCTATCGACCCAAAAATAATTCTTGTAATGATAGCCGACCACGGCGAAATTCACGCGCCGCGCGTAGAAAGCGTAGCTCGCATAGACCGTCGAGTTCTCGATGTCGTCGAAAAGGTCGGTCGCGATGTAAAATTGGTGATCGCCGAGAACGTCGCTGAACATGATTTGCGTGAGGCCGCGAAAGCCGTAGTAGGTGTCGTATGCCACTGCGCCGGAGACGAGGTCTATCGAGAACTCCGGTTTGTAGCGCTTCGGTTTATAAAGCTCTCGTTCTTCCTCGTCGGATTCCTCTTTTTTGGGATGGCGCAAATCGCCGGTAATTCCGGGCGTCGCGATTTCGTCATCCTCGACATATTGTCGGCAAAGCGTGTCGCGCGAGAGGATGTATGGAGTCGGAATCAGCGAGTCGAGCGGTGTGAGGTCTTTCAGATAAAACAAATCGAAGCCGCCGTTGTAATATGCGCTGAAGACGAGCTTCTCGCCGTCGGGGTCCCATGTCGGGGCGAAAGCGCCGGATAGCAAATCAGTAAAGGGCTGATGCAACACGGTGTCTGCCAAATCGGCAATCCAGATATTGCGAACGCCGTTGCGCTCGCTTGTGTAGGCGAGCCTATCGCCGTTCGGCGACCACGCCGGGTGGTCGTTGCCCTCGCCGTCGGTTGTGAGCGGCGCCATTGTATCGGCCTCGAAATCGTAAATCCAGATATTGTAATGCCCGAACATTGCGCCTTTGCGAGAAGGTTCGGAGGTCATCTGCGCCGAGACTTCCTCGGTCGAGTCCGGAATCTCCGGTGCGACCGGCCTGTCGCTCGCAAACGCGATGTAGCGGCCGTGAGGCGAGGTTGTCGGGAAGCGGTCGTCCCAAACGTCGTCGGTGATTTTTTCGGGTTGTCGCTCGCCGAAATGGAAATAGTAAATATCTGCGCATTCGCCAACTAAGCCGCCGAAGACAATCGCGGTGTCCCCCGGTAGAAATGCAGGCGAGGAAATCTCGCGAACGCCGTCGAACGAATAGGTATGGCGGATTTTGCCCTTGGGCATCTCGCGGATCGCAAGTTCGTCGCTGCCGCCGGCTTTGCGCGAATAAGCGAGGAATTTGCCGTCGGAAGACCAGCCCGCGCGGCTTCGGAACGGATGGAAACTCTGCGCCTCGGACGAACGCTCGCCCTTCGCGACAAGTTTGAACCGCCCGGTGATTACATCGACTATCCATAAATCTATGTAATCATTGCGGTTGGAGATGAACGCCACGTGCTGGCCGTCGGGCGAGAACGAGGGCATGACGTTGAAATAGGAGCCGTCTTTTTCGTGCTCCGTGATATGCTCCGCGATGTCCTCCGGGCGCTTGCGGAAGGCGAATTCGGGATAATATTCGCGCTGTTTGTAGGTAAGCCACTCGTCGTAGATTTCGTCCTGAGTTCGGCCCAGCGCGGCCTTCGTTGCCTCGTCGGGATGGACGAACACCTGGCCCTTGCCGAGAATCTCGCCGATTTTCTGTCGACCATAACGCGTTGTAATATATTGCATTACGCTCGCGCCCTCTTTGTAGGCGAGAAAACCCCAAAGCTGCGACAACGGCACGACGTAATCGTTGAGAATAGCATCGCGGAGATACATATCGCTCTCGACATCCCAGCAAATCGACTCGAACTCGCTGATTCCCTCGGCGAACCACAGCGGAATATTGAACACCGTCGATGCCGTGAACTGCTTGCCCGGCCCGCGCCCGTAGATTTTATCGAACGTAATCGCGTGCGCCATCTCGTGGACGAGGACATGGCGAAAATCCTCGTAGTTGCCGTTGAATGGCACAACCACGCGAGTTTTCATCGACTCGGTGAAGCCGCCGGTGCCCTCGCCGATAATCGAGGAGGTGATGTTCGTCTCCTGAAAATCGGCAGGGGTCGGGTAGATTATAACCGGAATCGGCTCTAAAGGCTTCTGTCCGAGGTCGCTGCGAATCTGCGGCAGCGCGTCGTCGAGAACCTCTCCCGCGTGGCGCGCGAGATCGTCGAAACCAACCGGGTAGTAAATCTTGAAGTCCGGTGTCTCGATATAACGCCACTTGCGGGCCTCGTATTGCACCTTGTTTCGCCCGAAAGACTCGGCGAAAAGGCCCGCAGTAAGAAGCAGCAAGAGCGCGCACCCGAAAAGGGCGACTCTATTTCGATTCGATTTCACAGGTTGTTTTTAACCTTCTTTTTCTTCGAGTTCCGGGATGAAGCCATCGCTAAACAAATAGCTTTCGAGCTCGTCGCTGAAGGCCTCGTCGCGGCGGCGAAGCCATTCGAGAAGCATCGCGGCGTGCTCTTTTTCCTCGTCGCGGTTGTGCGCGAGGATCTCGCGAAGCTCGTCGTCCTGAGCGGCCTCGACACGCTGATTATACCAATCGATGGCCTCGAGTTCCTCTATCATCGACTTTATCGCGCGATGATAATCTTTGGCTTCCTGGCTGAGTTTTTCCTCGTGATATTCCATTTTTCTCTCCTTCTTTTTGTTAGTGCTCGACGGCTACGCCGACTCGCTTCGGTTAACGAAAGTTTTTTAACAAGCGGTTTCCATACCAACTTATGTAATATAACGACGATTCGGCGGCGATGTTGGTTTAATTTTCGTCAGATGTTCCCTCCCCGCCCGATTGATATCTTCCTCTCATCTTAAATCATATTCCCAATCCGGTCAATGTCCGATGAAACGTTTGTATTTTTCCAGAACGCCCTCATCGCCGGTGGTTTTTATCGAATCTATCCCGAATCCGCTGTTCGGGTTCATCTTCGCCATAGTCAAATCGAAGAACGTCGTTTTAGTGAAAAGCGTATCGGATTTCGCGTCTTTATCGCCCATCATAAATGCGATATCGATTCTCTTCGTATTCCCGTTTTCATCGTAATCGTAGGTTTTCAAATACTTGAGGCTGTCGTTCTCGATTACTTCAATAGTAACATGTTCATTGTCATCGAATTCGCGTAGGCAATATTCAGGATTTCCATTAAGATATGAGCGTCTTTCGGTTCTCAGTCTATTGGATTCATCGTATTCTCTCTCAAATCGGCTATTATCTCCAGATGGGCCGCTCCAGTAATCTGAATAGATTAGATTACCTCGATTATCCCACTTATGATGGCTGTTGCTGTAGCTATCTTCATCATGCCAATTAAGTTTTATCAAATTACCCGATTCATCGAAAAAATAGGTATATTTGAGATAAAACCTTGCCCAGATAACTTTTTTGGGATTTTTATAAATGGTAATAGACGAATATTTTTCTTCTGGATATGGTTCTACGAAATTAACCGTGTCAGGGATTATTGTAGAATCGAAGGGAAATAATGTGTCGATAAAGGCTTTGTAGTAATCGAAATCTGATAGGTTTTCGTCGAATCCTTCCTTTTTAAGTCGTTCTCTGATTTTAATTGGACCGATACCGATTACGCTATTTTCTTCCCAATGAGGTGGTTTTGGACATTCATTGAAAAACAGCGGCCAGTAACCTGTTTCCGCCGAAAACCATTTGAGATGGTTCGTTAACAGAGAATCGGCCTCGGACAACGAAGTCGGAATATCCGACGCTCGTATCAATGACGCAAACAATAGAACAATTATAAATAACGTCTTTTTCATTTTATCTCCAATTTCATTTCGATGGGCGTTTCGCCCGAAAAAATAGTCAAAATGCGCAAATGCGCTCTGCTGTAGTTGCACAGCCAAGAAGAGCGAGCGCACAGCCTCGTCGAGCGACTGCATTGTCAAAAAGAGTGCCTGCATAGCCTCGCCGAGCGAGCGCATAGCCTTGCCGAGTGACTGCACAGTCTCATCGAGCGACAACATTGTCATGTCGAGCGAGTGCACGGCCTCGTCGAGTGCCCGCATAGCCTCGCCGAGCGACTGCACAGTCTCATCGAGCCGGCTCTTTTAGGCTGTGCAACGGCTCTCCTTCACGGTGCAGGCGCTCTTTGCGCCCGTGCAATGCCTCGAAACCGCGATGCAAGAGCTCGATTTCGCAGTGCGGGTCCTCATCGAGGCCGTTCCGCCCCGCGACGTGCCGGTTCTGCCGCTAAATATCGCGGTGCGAGTTCTCATTGTCGTCGTGCATCCTCTCGATGTCGCAATACCGCTACGTCGCCCGCAAAAAACAGTTGAAAAGAACGAATATTTTATTTTAAATACACAATTCGTTTCGATGTCGTTTCGTCGCCGATTTTCGCCCGGACGAGATAAACGCCGGAGCCGAGATTATCAAGGGGCATCCAGACAATCTGCGTAGGGGCGAGGTCTCCTCGCCCGGTTGCCGACGGGACGGGAGACCCGTCCCCTACGGCCATATTTTCGACCATTCGCCCGTTTATATCGAAAATTTCAATTTCTGGATTCCGGGTCGAGCCCGGAATGACAGATAGGGAAATCGTGACCGACGAATTGAACGGGTTCGGCCAGGTTCTCATAGAGAGTTTTTCTGGTAGCGTGTTCTCAGCGATTTCGTATGTCGGGTCGAACCATTTTAATATCGCTTCGAGAAGCTCGACGCGGTCGGTGTAGGCCTCCGAGATTGCCGGATAGGGCACGCCCTCAATTCCGAAGGCGCAATAGACCATTTTGCCGCCGCTTGTCGGGTGCTGGAACCGAACTGCCGCGTAGCCGGTTCCGGTCGAATATGTGAGGAAGCCCTCTGCCGGCGCGACAGGGGCGATTCTGTCCTGATTGTGCTGGTTGCCCGCACCTGTTCCGCCGAGAAGCATTATCGAGCCGAAATCGCCGGAAATCGGGTCTCCGGGAACGCCGGCCATTAGATACGCGCCGTCGTCTGAAATCCAGTCGGCGTGGATGAGAGCCGCGAAACCCGCGTCGTCGTGCAAATCCTCCATTAAGCCTTGCCCGGTGAGAAGGACGTTGCCGCCGTTCTCGATAATATATGTTAGCGCTGCGATGTCCGTGGAGTCGAGCGTCGCGGAAGTATCGTCGCCGGTGAACCATAAGACCGTGTGGTGGCGCATCTCGCCGCTGACCGATTCCGGCACCGGACCGATTGAATCGCGGTTCCAGAAGCGATATGTCGCGCCGATAGTGTCGAAACAGGGCACATAATAATCGAGATAGTCGCCGCCCATATCGTCCTCGACAACGACCATATCCGCGCGTTCGAGGGCGAAGTTGCGCAGGTTGCAGCCTGCCGCATCGACAATCACCGAATCGAAGCTTTCGCCCCAAAAAGGGAACTCCGGCTCGATTTCGACATCGAAAGCGAAACAGGGGAGGTCGATTGTGTAACCGCCCGCCGCGCCGGATTCTGTCGAATCGTAAAGATAACTCGTGTCCTCCAGAAGCAACGTGAAATATAGTTTTGCCTCTATCGGCGTCGCAGAGGCCGTGTCGCTGATAGTGCCGGAGAGATTGCGCACGGCGGTCGCCTCGAAATGAACACCGGCAGTGTCGTTCCAAGACTCGGCGTCCGAAAGCAGAGTTTGAATCCCGACAACGTGGTCGCCCTCGAAGCCGGGGATAATAGCGAATGTGTCGATCGGAAAAGCCTCGCCCCATCCGAAATGCGCGATTGTGTCGAGGATAATTCCACGATCGAGGGTAATATTGAAATCGACTTCGCCAGCCGGGTCATCGCCGAAAGAGGCTACTTGGGCGACGATATAAACCGTGTCGTCCGCGGTCGCCCAGCCTTTGGGCATATAGACCGTCGGATTTAGCGCGCCGGCATCGAGCGCGGGGAGCGAATCGATAACCCAATCCATCGCGTAAAGCAAAATATACGCGCTTATCCAGGTCATGTCCTCGATGTCAGGCCCTGCTGCGCTGGCCGGGATTCCGCCGTCGCCGTCGCCGTCCTGAACGAGAAGGCCGTCGAGGATTGTGCGATACTTAATGTAATAGGTCGAGTCGCCGGTCGCGTTCCAAACCGCGCGGAAACCGTTGGCAAGCCAGATATTCCAGCTATTGTCCCAAATAAGTGCGTCGTAGTCGTCCGGTGGCTCGATATAGTCTGGAATCGTGGGGCCATAGTCGATAAGCCAGGCGTCGAGCGACTCCGGCATCGCAGCGAAGCGCGAGTTCATCATCCCCCAGACAATCGTTCCGCCGGACATCGCCCAGTCGATATAGCTTAGAGAGGAATCCGGCGCGCGGTCTATCCACTCCTGCACGGCATCAGCGATAACCAAAGCCGTGTCGCATAGCTCGCTTCTGCCCCTGTCGATGCCGTATTTATAAAGACAACCTGCCGCGAAACCGTTCACCAATGCGTGCAAGCCGTCGATTTCCGGCCAAGGGGTGCTCAACGGCAACCAATCCGCAACCACGACGTCCGCGCAGGAGTCGGCATAGGGGAGGTGCGAGCTGTCGCCGAGCATATCGCGCAGGCCCATCTCCATGAGGAGCCCCAGCGCGGAGTTCCAGACGCGGTAATAGTAGCTCGTGAATGTCGGGGAGAGTTCTGAAAGCTCCTCGTTGTAGGCCGGGAAGTTCGACAGATAGACCCATGCGCTGTCGATGTTCTCGAAAAAGCTCGAATCGGCGGCGTGCGCGATATAATAGGCCCAATCCCAGACAACCTCCTGCGTGTTGTCTGTCTGGATAACATCGCGAAGGTCGCCGGATTCGGCCTCGATAATTCCGCCATGCTCGGCGCTGTCGGGATCCAGAAGCTGCCATGTCCGCCAGAAATCGACCAATTCGGTCAGCTCGTGGGGATAGCTGAATCGCGGGAAGGTTTGCCACTGCGGCATCTCTGCGGGGCGAAGAGCGGAATGCGCGACCGGCGGTTTCTCCGCGAGATGGGCCTCGATATGCGCCCGCGCCTCGAAATACTCCTCACCGCTTAAAAACGGCGTGGCGAAGGTGGCGGCGCAAAGTGTTATAGTTAAAAGGATTATCGCGTATTTCATTTCTCACTCCTACCGATAAGTTAGCGATTGTATCGTAAATAAAAAATACGCGTTAATCTTGCAAAATGCAATAGGGAAGTGGAGTTTAGTAAAGGCTAAAGCGAGTGTAGTTTTCTTAAGCAACCCTATTTCACATGGAGAGTTTATATACGCAATTTTTTATTAGCCGGTTAAAACTGCCAGTCCGTATATTAACTACTTTTCTCGTCCGACCGAAGCGTCTTCACCTTCTCGAATATCTGAAAGACCGCATAGACCGCGAGGATAAGCATCGGCGGATACATAGGCATGCTGTAGCGCGCGAACGCCAGAACGGCGGCGTAAATGAGGTTGAAATAGACGAGTAAAATAATCGCCGCGTTTGCGAAAAATAGCTCCCTGTGCGTTGCCGCGAAACCTATTATAAATAGCACGATAGTCGGAAGGGAAATCGCGAGGAAAACCAGCGATTTAAAGGTCGTTTCACCGTTTATCCAAAAGGCTGGAATTTGCTTGACAATTTTGAGTGCGAAATCGAACGGACGATGCAGGATGAAATCCTTCATTATCGGGTTGAAAATTTCGTCCTTTTCGATGTCCGACGGATCTTCATTACCGTGTTCTCGCAGAATTTCGTGCTCGCGCGTGACGACTTCCCCCCAGATTTCGAGAATCGTGTTTTGCGGCAAAAATGAGTTGTTCTCGGCCATTGCGTTGCCGCGTAAAAACTCCACACTCGAGTTCGAGGAGACAAGCAACCATTTCCCCGTGACAATTCGATTGCGAATAGTCCACGGCGACAAAACTAGAATCATTATAGTAGTTGGAATCAAGAAAAGTCCTATTATCCGGCCGGTGGCGAGTTTTTCAAACGGCTTCGCTTTGATAATTCGCAGAAATAGAACGAAAAACGCCAGAAATAGCGGGAAAAGCAACACGACCGCCTTGCATAGCGCGGTTAGCCCCGTCACAACTCCAAAGACGATTAGATTTCGTGCAGTCGGCTTCTCGATAGCTTTAGAAGCACTCCAAAGCATTATAATCGCGAAACTTGCGAATAATAATTCTATCCAATAGCGCGGCACATACCATAAGATGGTCGGGAAGATGATAGTGATTAATCCCGTAACGAGTGCGATTTTACGCGATTTGAACGACTCCAGCGAGATGAGATAAACGAGGATTGCCAAAATCCCGAGAAGAATCGATTGAAAGAAAACATAGCTATTGTAGCTTGCTCCGAAGATTCTATACATCGACCCCATAAAAACCGGAAAGGCCGGCGGTAGCCTGACCGACCCGTCGAGATCGCCGTGCACCGCAAAACGAAGGCTCATCCGGTCGAAGCCGTCAACGTCGCCGGGGAGGAAAACTATCTTCGCGAAAAGCCACCCGAAAGCGTTCCCGACCGTCAATGCAATACAAAAAATAATAATAATATGTATGATTGTTTTTCTATCTATCATCGTTCAGTCCAAAAGGTGGTTATCCATTCGCATCGGAAATTTAGGCTTCGGGTAGATAATGTCAAGATAAAAGCATGTGGCTGAGATTTCGTCGATTCTATCTTCCTATACACATTCTGCTTAACCTCTCCACCCTCATGTTGTATCTTGCGTATGAATCGATTTGCGATTGACTAATTTTTTACGAGATGAACCGCGATTTGCGCCCGCGCCTCGAAATACTCCTCGCCGCTCAGAAACGGCGTGGCGACAAGGCTTCTAGTTGCGATAATGATGATAGGAATTATGACGTTACGCATATTAATTCCTCGTTGGATGCACGGCTGCGCGTTCTTTTAACTGGCCGGGAAACCCGACCGTTACGCCGATTTAAATTGCGGATTATCGCTTCCAGAGCCGGTTCGCGGAAATGATAAATCGCTTCCCTACGGAATATTATACTGCTGCATTATATCGTATGTATCGCTCTTTTGCTGTTTAACGATTCCAATGCTTTCCCGGAACCAAATATGAATATCCTCGTTGATATGATTCTCGCCGATTATCGGAACGGTATAACTCACGAACAGGTGCAATACTACATGCTTCGTATTTGTCATTGTGCCGATAGGCATAGGAATGTTCTCGATACCGATGAACTCCATCTCGCCCTCCGCGTGAATATCGATCGGGATATCCGTATAAACACTATCGCTTCCGAAAACAGTCGTATCGATCGGATTGAATGCAAGCCATGTGTATCCGGGGATGTCTGTATCTACGAAAGTATTGATTTCGATAGGAGTATCATCGATGTCATAATCGAAATCCAGCAATTCGGCGACATTGTAAATAAATAGATACACGTCGTGGATAGTGCTTCGAATATAGGTTGTCCGGTCGAATTCCTCGGTATATAAACGCGCGTATTGATAACCATTAATGGATTCCAGTGAAAGGACTTCGATATAATACAAGCCATCGTCTATAGTGTCGGCGCTATCCGTCCTGAAGTGGCGCATTTCCCACCACGAACCAATTTCCATAGGCGCATACGGAGACCGGTCCATCCAATCGGTGCTCGTATCCGGGGGTGAATCGTCCGGGATAAAATCGTATGAGCGATAGGTGTCCATTTGCCACAGAACCTCGTCGAAATCGAATGAACGTAAGCTGAAACCCATTTCCAAAAAATCGGGATCGCCAATAACGTCGAAAACGATAATCGACGAATCGACGACGCGGTTATAATCCATGTAGATATCTACCATACCGTCGCGTTGTTCCCAGGTAAATACGGTCTCATATTGGAGATTAATATTATACCATTCGCAGGAATAGCCTTTTTTCCGCTCGATAAGCGCTTCGCCGAAACCGAATTGCCAGCGATAGCTGCCGAGGCAAACCGTTCGGTCTTCATCGGTATAGAAATCGAGATTGATATTTTTAATTGTTACCGTCGAATCGAGAACGAGGGCTCCATGTTGCGTATATGACGATCCTAACGACGTTTCGATATCGAGCACTTTGCCATCCACTGTTTTAAGCATCCGTAGTCCACATGGCGGATCATAGAATCCACTGGGGGAACTCGGCCAATAGAATACGAATATAGTGTCGTTACTATCGTCGTCCGGGCCCGTGCCGTTTTCGCAAGAAAAACAGTCGCAAGATGTGAACATAGCTAAAAACACCATAAGTAAAACAAACGAAACAACTCTCCACGATGTTAATCCCTGTCTTTTCATGACTCCTCCATGATTTGCGAAATAACAAAAAACAATTTATAACGAAAAACCTTTTCAAGTCGTTTTTTTATTACCGATTCTATTTCGTCGGCGGAGTTTTCAAAATAACTACTTCTCAAATTATCCTTGCCGATTATATTTGCTGATACGATAATAATAATAAATTATCCCGCAAAAAGCAATAGTTTTTAGGGCGCAAGAAACCGAAACAACTTCCCGGTGGGCTTGACAAATTCGTGCCTAAATCTATACTTATAGTGACGGTCGAATAAAATAGCTCGTTATCGCTATAACATCATTGAAAGCTCGCAATTACGCGTCTTTAACTTCAATTTTCCGAAATCAGGTCATCATGGACAGAATAAAATTTGACGGGATGGGTTCCGAATGCGCGCATTGCGGAATAGATGCGGGTAAGGATTATACAAGGTGCCCGGTATGCGGGAAACTCTTCACCGATAAGCCCTGGCTGGTCTATAAGCACCCATCGGAGAAAATCGTTATCGGCTCGAAATTGGTCGTGGGTGAATCGCAAAAAGCGATTTTCGTTAACCTCGGAGAAATTACAGATGTTTTCGGCCCGGGGACATACGACATGACAACGAGAAATCTGCCCATTCTGAACAAGCTCGTAAATATCCCGTGGGGCGGACGGACACCGTTTCCCGCAGAAATCTATTTCGTTAATATGACATCGAAATACGACTTGAAATGGGGAACTCTGACTCCGTTTCAGACGACCGACCCTAAGTTCGATATCATTATCCGCGTCCGGGCTTATGGACAATTTGGACTTAAAGTAAATGATCCAAGCGCTTTGTTACGCAACATAATCGGCACTCTTCGAAAAAAGCAGTTCGTCGATTATCAAAAATTCGTCTCATATCTAAGGAGTATTATCGTTTCGACGGTCAAAGGCATTATTGCCTCGAATATCCTAAAAGGCTGCTCGGTCCTGGACATTACTTCCGCGCTGCCAACCATCTCAGAACTATGTAGGAAATACTCTGAGATGCAGTTTAAAGAATTCGGCCTCGACTTAACAAATCTAATCGTTGAATCGATAAACATCCCGGATGAAGATTTAGAAGGCGTTAAGAACATACTCAATAGGAAAGCTGAATTCGAGGTTCTGGGCGATAAACGATATATCACAATGCGGAGTTTCGATGTCCTCGAGAAAGGAGCCTTGAATAGCGGCGGTGCGCCATCGGCGCTGACAACCGGACTGGGACTCGGGATAGGCCTGAACAGCGGCAAAGGGCTTATCTCGCTGCTCGGAACCGGCGAGTTGGAGGAAGTCGAGCAGTTGGGATCGGGGCAACCGGATTTATCCTTGGAGTCGGGGAAGGCAAGTTTATCGCTGAATGCGGGAGATTCAGAGTATTGCGGATACTGCGGCGAGAGCGTGAAAAAAAACTCCGCATTCTGTTCACATTGCGGAAAGAATATCTCGCATATCGTGTGCGGGGATTGCGGTTGCGAAATGAGTATCGATAGCAAATTCTGCCCGAATTGCGGCCACCATTTGACATTCAAAATATGTGAAGTATGTAGCGCATCGAATCAGAGTGATTATTCGTATTGCCACAGTTGTGGCAATAAGTTCGAGCCGGAAATCGAATCGGAGTAATTAAATGAGAGAATGCCCGAGATGCGGTGCTTCCCTAATAAAAAATGGGGATGAAAAACTATGCGAATACTGCGGTTATCGCTATGCGGAAGATGAAGTTACTATACGAATAATCAGGACTTTGAAAATGATAGAGTTGACGGGCGTGCTTCGATATGCGCTTTTTCAAAAACAGCGGAAACCGCTCGTAAAAAACGATGTTGCGAAAACGCTCCACCCTAAGCGCTCAACGGTTAGCAAAGTGAAAGCAAAGCATGTCGTTCCTACAGATAAAGCGGCGCACTACAGGAGCATGGCGCAAAACGCCCGTTATGAGCTTTCGGCTGCATTCCCGGTTTTCAGCATAATCGGATTTATTGCCGTCGCGGTTTTCTGGCATAAGGAACATATTTTTTGTTTCATTCCGATATTGATGTCTATCGGTCTGCCGTTTCTTCTTCTAATTACCGGATATTCATACACTAAGCTTTATGAGAAAGGCGATTATAGACGGGCGCTTAACATTAAACAGGTATTAATCACACTTAAAGTGTTAATAATAATAGCGTTACTGTTAAGCCTTTTAATATCTACGCTTTGGATTATTTAATTCGCCCGGCGCTCCGGCGTGAGTTTATCGCTTCGGTAAGCGAAGTATATTCGCAAATAGTGTATTCCTCTCGCACAAAATAAAAGGGGGCTTTCAGCCCCCTTAATGGTGAAGATAACAATGGGGTGGAACCCCTTGGTTACAATTTAGCCGCGACCGCTTTCGCGACTTCGAGAGTTGTGCTTGTGCCACCCATATCGTAGGTGCGATAAACGCCTTCCTCGATAACCGCCGCAATCGCCTTTTCAAGGTCTTTCGCGCTTTGCTTCTCACCGATATAGTCGAGTAAAAGACTGGCCGAAAGCAACATCGCAATCGGGTTGACTTTATATTGACCGGCATATTTGGGCGCGCTCCCGTGGGTCGGCTCGAAAAGCGCGTAGCTTTCGCCCCAGCTACCCGAAGCCGCAAATCCGAGGCCCCCTACGAGTTGAGCACAGAGATCGCTTGCGATATCGCCGAACATATTGCTCGTTACTATTACATTGTAATCGAGCGGATTTTTGATAAGCCACATGCACATTGCGTCGATGTTCGTCTCCCAAAGCTCGATTCCGGGATACTCTTCGGCGACTTTGCGCGCTTCTCGAACCATAAGTCCTGAAGTTTCGCGAACGACGTTGGGTTTCTCGACGACGGTAACCGACTTATAGCCCTTTTCCCTGGCAAGTTCGAACGCCGCTTTTACTATTCTGCGACAACTATTGCGGGTGAAAACGCGACAGGATATAGCGATATCCTCCCCCGGGACAGAATCGAATTTCGCCATGTTCTTGTTGTCCTTGACCAGAGCAGCGCGAAGCTCGTCGGAAACAGGATGGTATTCGACGCCCGAATAAAGACCTTCAGTATTTTCACGGAAAGTGTGGAAATCGAGACCCTCGCGATAGATGAGCGGGTTATTCTTGTAGGCCTTGCACGGGCGATAGTTTACGTATAAGTCGAACATCTGGCGTAACCTGACTATGGGCGAGCGATAGACCATTCCCTTGCCCTGAAGTTCCGGGATTAACTCGGCTTCGCATTCTTCTTTCGGTTTTGATGTTATCGCACCGAAAAGACATGCATCGGTTCTTTTTAACAGCTCGACTGTTCGGTTGGGCAGCGGATCACCCTCCGTTTTCCAGAATTCCCATCCAATATCGCCCCACTCGTATTCGAGGTCGGGATTTAGTTTTTCTAAAACTATAAATGCAGCTTCCATGACGTCGTTGCCGACGCCGTCTCCGGGTAAAACGGCGATTCTCTTTGGCATAGTTCCTCCTGAAAATGTGTTTTTCCGAATATATAATGCTATTCAAGCTTAAAATCATCCAGAAAAGACGTATCGAGTTCTCCCGAAATAAACCGTTCATCGCGCATTACCTGCTTGTGAAACGGAATCGTCGTGGGAATGCCTTCGATAATAAATTCGTCGAGAGCGCGAGTCATGCGAGCTAAAGCTTCCTCCCTATCTCTTCCGTGACATATAAGTTTGGCTATCATAGAATCGTAATAAGGAGGGATTATATAACCCGCGTAAGCATGTGTATCGACCCGAATTCCGGGACCGCCGGGGGCATGAAAGGCTGTGATCTCGCCGGGATGCGGCGCAAAATTATTAAATGGATCCTCGGCGTTTATCCGGCACTCGATTGCATGACCGGTGAGTTTGACCTGTGTCTGTTCGAGCGGTAAACCACGTCCCGCAGCGATGCGTATCTGCTCTTTAACAAGGTCGAGATCGACGGCGATCTCGCTAACCGGATGCTCCACCTGTATTCGCGTATTCATCTCCATAAAATAGAATTCGCCATCCTTATCGAGAAGGAACTCGATTGTGCCAACGCCTTCATAATTTATCAAGGCAGCGCCCCGAGCCGCCCTCTCTCCGATCTCTTCCCTAATCTCGGGGGTAACTGCGGGGGAAGGCGATTCCTCGATAAGTTTCTGGTGGCGTCGCTGTATTGAGCAATCCCGTTCGCCGAGGTGGATGACATTACCCCTGCCATCGCCGAGAAGTTGGATTTCGATATGTCGTGGATTCTGGATGTATTTCTCGACATAAACGTCCGGGTTGCCGAAGGCGTTGCCCGCCTCGGTTCGCGCCATCTCGAAATTTTTCGCGAATTCATTTTTATTCCATGCAATCCGCATACCTTTGCCACCGCCGCCTGCGGTAGCTTTGATTATTACTGGAAATCCGATTTTACCGGCAAGTTTGACCGCTTCTTTCTGATCTTCTATTGTGCCCTCGGAGCCGGGCACAGTAGGCACACCGGCTTTTTTCATAGCCCGCTTGGCTTCTGCCTTGTCGCCCATATTACGTATCATCCCGGATGACGGCCCAATGAATTTGATATCATGGGATTCGCACATCTCCGCAAAATCTGCGTTCTCTGCGAGAAAACCATAACCCGGATGGATAGCGTCGGAGTTCGTAATAATCGCGGCAGAGAGTATCCGGCGAGGATCGAGATAACTCTCGATTGGCCTCGGTGGCCCGATACAGACTGCTTCTTCCGCGAGAAGCACGGGTAATGTGTCCCTATCCGCTGTGGAATAGACCGCTACAGACGGTATTCCAAGTTCGCGACATGCGCGAATAACCCTGAGCGCTATTTCTCCTCTGTTTGCAACTAAGACTTTATTTATCATAGTGTTCCGATAGCATAGCGTAAGATTTCCTTGGGAAGAATACAAGGAGTCAGGAGTCAGGAATCAGAATTCCTGCACCAGACGTCGTGTATTCCTTCATTCTGTCTCCTGTTTCCTATCTTCTGCCTTCACCCCCACATCAGGCGTTCGTCGCCGAGTCCTGTCTTAACGTTTCCACATCCAGCTCGCTCTGACCCTGTGCAAATTCTCGCCAGCCGCGGTCCGCGCCGCCAACGATTCCCTCGACTCGAAGCTGGAAATCGTCCGGGTTGCTGGCATTTTCTAGTGCTATATCGAGCGTAATCGCGCCATTTTGATAGAACCACATAAGCGACTGGTCGAAGGTTTGCATACCGTATTGCGTCGCGCCTTCCGATATAAGGTCCCTGATTTCCCCCGTTCTATCCGGGGAGACGATACACTCTCGAATCGCGGCGGTTCCAATGAGAACTTCTACCGCCGGTAATCGTCCGACCTTGTCGCAACGCGGGATAAGGCGCTGGGAGATCACCGCTTTGAGTGTGCTGGAGATGAGGTGACGTATCTCCTGATGCTGGTGTGGCGGGAAGAACGATAAAATACGGTAAATAGTTTGCACACTGTCCAACGTGTGCAGCGTGCTCATAACGAGGTGGCCGGTGTCTGCGGCGGAGAGGGCGATAGACATAGTCTCGGCATCGCGGATCTCGCCGACGAGAATAACATCGGGATCCTGGCGGAGCGCTTGTTTCAAACCCATTGCGTAAAAATGGCAGTCGTTACCAATCTCGCGCTGGGCAATAATGCTCCGGTTGTTACTGTGTATATACTCGATTGGATCTTCAACCGTAATGATGTGAACGCCTCGGTGTTTGTTGACGTAGTCGATCATCGAAGCCAGTGTCGTTGACTTTCCCGAGCCGGTAACACCGGTTACGAGAATAAGACCTCGGGGTTGGAGCGATACTTTTTCGAGAATTTTCGGGAGATGAAGTCCGCCGAATGTTGGAACGCTCGTGTTTATCAAACGAAAAGCTATCCCGGGATTACCGCGTTCCATATACATATTTACCCTAAAACGGCTTCCCGATGGCACCTCGTAGGCAAGGTCGAGTTCCCACTCCTGGGCAAACCGGTCCCTTTGTTCCTCTCCGAGAAGGATATCCATTATATGTTCCATCGCGGTATTGGATACGAATTGCTTTTCCGCAGGCACTAATTTACCGTTAACCCGATAAACGGGAGGCATATTTACCCGAACATGGAGGTCGGAGGCTTTCCTCTCGGGCATTACAGAAAGAAGTTTTATAATATCTATAGCCATTTTTCTCAATCGGGTTTAATAAGTAGCATTACCTGACCAAACTCAACCGGTTGCGCGTTCTCTACGAGTATCTTTTCTACAGTTCCGGAGACTTCGGACTGAATTTCGTTCATTAGCTTCATTGCTTCGACGATGCAGACGGCATGTCCAATTTCGATATGGTCACCGATTTTAACGAACGGTGCGGCATCCGGCGACGGTGCCCGGTAGAAGGTTCCCACAATTGGCGAAGTAATCTCGGACAGGCCGAAATGTGGGTCGATTTCTACATTTGTTTCCCCCGCAGAAGAATCCGGGGTAGTCGGATTCGCCGGAACCGAGGGTGCGGATTGAGTGGGCGTTCCGCCCCCACCGAAGACCTGAGCCGTCGTAATGTTTTCGACCCGTGAGCCTTTTCGCAGCTTAATAGACGTGCCGTTCCCGGATTTGACGACTATCTCGAACTCTTCGAGTTCTGATTCCTCGAGTAATTCCAGCAGTTCTCTGATTTTCTCAATATCCATAGTTTCTCCTCGTTTGGAGATTATTTTTCCGATGCGATTTTATTTCTCGTATATGGTATCAATCCGCCCGCTTCGAGGATTCCGAAGACCTCCGGAGATGGCGGTGGGAAAGAGTATTGTTTTTCGCCGACTGCTATTTTTCCATTTTCGAGGTCTATCTCGATCTTATCGCCGGGATTCACGTCCGCCTGAATTTTATCATCCGTAATCGCGAATAATCCGCTGTTCAGGCAATTACGATAGAATATCCTCGCGAAGCTTCTTGCGATAATAGCGCGACATCCGGCAGCTTTGATAGAAATCGCCGCCTGTTCGCGGCTAGAGCCGCATCCAAAATTTTTCCCCGCAACGATAACATCGCCTTCCTCTACTTTTTTAACGAAGTCGGGATCGAGGTCTTCGAGTGCATGTTCGCCCATCTGTTCGGGCGTCATCGGTTCATAGGTATATTTTCCCGGGAAAATGACATCCGTGTTGATATCGTCGCCATATACGAAAATTTTGCCTTCGATTTTCATTATATATCTCTCGGATCTGTGATGCACCCGGTGAGTGCTGTCGCCGCCGCCGTATATGGGCTCGCGAGATAAATATCGGCATCCGGGCAACCCATGCGGCCCTTGAAATTTCGATTTGCCGTGGAAACTGTAACCTCGCCGGGAGCCATAACGCCTTGATGCGCGCCGAGGCACGGCCCGCAACCGGGGTTCATAATCGTCGCGCCGGATTGGGCAAGCTCCGCAAGCGTATTGTCGAGGCTAGCCTCGATATAAATCTCTCGACTTGCCGGGAAGACCAGCAGACGAACGCCGCGCGAGATTTTGCGACCTTTTAATATTTCCAAAGCGGCATGTAAATCCTCGATTCGGCCATTCGTGCAAGTTCCGATAAGCACCTGATCGACCTGTATATCGCCGGCATTTCTGGCCAAATCGACATTATCAACGGTATGCGGACGCGCGATTACAGGTTCGATTTTCTCGAGGTCGAAGGTCAATTCGCGCTCATATTCGGCGTCGTCGTCTGGTAAGACAAGCTCTATCTCTTTAGCGGTGCGGCCCTTCAACCAATGCATGACTTTTTCGTCGGGAACGCATATCCCGGCTTTCGCGCCCATTTCTGCGGCGAGGTTTGAAAGCACCATCCGCCCGGGTATGTCCATCTGGCGGAGACCGCGACCGCAGAATTCAACCGATTTATATATCGCGCCATCCGCGCCGATATTACCGATAATCGCGAGCGCGAGGTCTTTCGGGGACGTCCATTTATCGAACTTACCTTCGAGTATAATTTTGAAGCTTTCCGGAACTCGAAGCCACATCTCGCCGGTCGCCCAGATGACGGCTGCTTCAGACCTACCGATACCCGCCGCAAACGCGCCAAATGCGCCATGCGTAGTCGTGTGACTGTCCGAGCCAAGAACTACAGTGCCCGGTAACACAAGACCCATCTCCGGTAAAACTTGATGGCAAATCCCGCAGCCGACATCGTAGAAATGAGTTATCCCCTGTTTCTCGACGAAGCGGCGGATTTTCTGATGACCCTTAGCATACGTTTCGGTTGCCGCCGGGACGATATGGTCGAGAATAATCGCGATTTTGTCGGGGGATGCGACTTTTTCGACGCCGAGTTTCTCAAAATGCCCGCTTATCGCCGACGAATTATCATGCGAAAGCACGACATCCGGCCTTGCTGTAATAATCTGGCCGGGCGAAACCTCAGCGAGATTCGCATTCTTCGCAAGTATTTTTTCAGCTAATGTTTTACCCATCTTTTTACTTCAAATCGATCCCCGAAAGGATTTTTTTAGTTTTTCGAGGACTTTTTGTCTGTCGTTTCTAATCTCATCAGGGAAAATCGGTTCCCCGATATAGACATTAACATCGCCCGTGCCAAACCATTTGGCCCCGCGCGCGAGGATTTGCCTCGTGCCCTCGATCCGAACCGGAACTAATGGAACACCCGCTTTTTCCGGTATTTTCAAAGCGCCCGGCTTAATTTCTCCGAGTTCGCCGGTTCTCGTGCGTGTGCCTTCGGGGAAAATCACGAAACTACGGCCGTTTTTAAGCCTTTTTACAATTTTGAGAACTGCCTCAAGCTCCTTGCGTGAGCCTTTTCGCTCGACAAGAACGCCATCGCCGGCGAGAACCCATAATCCGACGGGGAATAGCTTGAGTAAACTCCTTCGTGCCATATACGAGGCATTTTTAACGACGAAACCCGTTATTATGGAGATGTCCAAATAGCTCGAATGGTTTGCAAACAAAACTATTGCGCCGCCGGGCAGGTTTTCTCTGCCATAGACCGAAACGCGCGACATCGTTGCCCAAATCATAGCGCGATTCCACCACCTATACCAAAAATCCACGCAAACCAAGCGCAAACGCCTCCCGAAAACGGAGGTCAATCCCGCGACCGCTATCCCCGGAATTAAAACGATGTAAAGAACGGGAACGGTAAACAACGTCAGCAAAAATGAGAAAAATCGGCGCATTAGAAATACGGACGCAGCTTTTCGTATGTCACGCGCAGATCCTCGTTAATGACTTTGACCTCGCCGAAAACCGGCATAAAATTGGTATCTCCGGCCCATCGCGGTACGATATGCACATGCACATGGTCCACGAGTCCCGCGCCGGCCTCGCGCCCAATGTTGACCCCGATATTGAAACCATGCGCGCCAACAGCCGCTTTCAATGCGACAACAGCTGCCTGAACAAGAGTCATCACAGAGGTCAGCTCATCTGACAAAAGCTCTTCAAAGTCGCCGGTATGGCGATTGGGCACTGCCATAAGATGGCCATTGGCGTAGGGGTAGCGGTTCATTATCAGAAATGCGTTATCGTTACGCGCGAGAACCAGATTGGCCTCGTCGCCCGAAGAATTTTCCGCCGCACAAAGGAAGCATTCGCCGTCCATTTCCCCACTTTCGATATATTTCATGCGCCATGGCGCCCAGATTTTCTCCATATTTTTTTCCTCAGTTTCCAAAGTATGTAAGACCATTATGCATGTCAACTACAAAAAAGAAAGCGCCGCTTGCTTATCAATCATCGAGTGACATGAAATAACCCTCGCTTGACATACAAATTGTTATAGCTTATATTTTCACATGGAAAGGAAATGCGAATGAAAAAAGCAAAAATGGCCGAGACGATCGGTGCGCCGCCGGGAACGATTACCTATGTCGGCGAAAGCAAGACGGAATGCGTTGGAATAACTCTTATCGAATACACGGAGAGCGAATTTCAAGAGGGATCGATCGATGATAATGCAAAATTGACATCTTCCAAAAGCGAAGGTGTTAAATGGATAAATATTGACGGAATCCACGATATCGGCCTGATCGAGCGACTCGGAGAGGTTTACGGCCTTCATCCGTTGCTTCTCGAAGATATCGTGAACACGGAACAACGTCCGAAAGTGGATGATTATACCGATCGAGTTTTAATCGTGCTGAAGATGCTGCATTACAACGACGAACTGCAAGAGCTTGAGATAGAGCAAGTCAGCCTGATTCTTGGCGACGGCTGGGTGATTACTCTTCAGGAGCGCGAGGGCGACGTGTTCGATTTCGTCCGTGACAGGATTCGCAATTCCAAAGGGCGTATTCGCCGGATGGGCGCGGATTATCTCGCATACGCGCTTATCGACGCAATCGTGGATAATTATTTCATGGTGCTCGAGAAAATTGGCCTTACGCTCGAAGATTTGGAAGACAAAGTAATCGAAGATCCGAGACCGGAGACATCGGCTAAAATTCACCGGATGAAACGCGAGACTATTTCGCTTCGCCATTCAATATGGCCGCTACGCGAGGTGATAAGCGGGATCCAAAGATTGGGATCGAAGCTAATCGGCGAGGATACGACATATTTCCTGCGCGACCTATACGACCACACGATTCAGGTCATCGATACGGTAGAGACCTATCGCGACATACTTTCGGGCATGTTGGATACTTACTTGTCGTCGATAAGCAATCGAATGAACGAGGTTATGAAAGTCCTGACGATAATCGCGACGATTTTTATCCCGCTGACTTTTATCGCCGGGATTTATGGGATGAACTTCCAATATATGCCCGAACTCGGTTTTAGGTGGGGGTATTTTGCGGTTCTCGGCTTGATGGCTTTCGTCGGAGTTGTTATGCTGATCTTTTTCAAGAAAAAGAAATGGCTGTAGCGGAAACCGGATCGCCCCCTTCTCTCAATCTGTCATTCCGAACTAACCCCCGGTCATTCCGGGCTTGCCCCGAAATCCAGCAGTCGGCCTCCTCAGCCGCCCCTAATATAATAGGTCGAGCGTCTCGCTCGACACGCGGCGGGACGCCGCGTCTGTTATCTAATTGCTAATTCTCAACTCTCCACTCTCAACTCTCCACTCTCAACTCTAAACTATCTCTATGCTCACCGGCCCTTCGGGGTCGCTCTCTTCGCCGTCGCCGAACGCCGTCACCCAGCCGTAAACCGTGTTGCCCATCCCGGGCGCGAATGTCGAAACGGTCAGCGTGATAAGCTCGTCCGTGTCCGGCTCGTCCGGCCTTGGCGGCGGCGCGCTGCCCGTCGGCACGGTCGCGATATATAGCCGGAAAAACTCCGGCACATCGCCGCCGGATTTCCACTCCCACTTGAGATAAACGCCCTCGCGCACGACTTTCAACTGCTTCGGCACCAGAGGCGGCGTGCCCTCGATCTCGATACTCACGGCCTCGCCGCGCTCGCCCCACTCCTCGCCGTCGAGCGCCCAGACGCGGAAATAGTGCGGATGTCCGCCCGGCGGGTCGAACGTGAAACTCGTGTCCGGCCCTTTATAGAGCGTCGTCGAGAGGATATTCGGGTTGTTGCCCATCTGGAGAACGTATCCCGTCGCGCCCTCGACCGCGTCCCACGACACCGTCAAATTCGGCGCGACAAAGTTCAGCACAATATTCTCCACCGCAGGCAACTTGTCGCCCCCGCCGCTCTCGCCGGTGCATCCCCACGGCGTCTCCGTCCAATACTCATCCTTGCCGCTCTTGTGGAAAGCCCGGATCCATTTGAAAATATCCCGCTCGACCGCATGGCAAGCCGCACGCGTTTCAAGCATAGTGTTCTGCGCGTCGGTCATATCCAGATAAGCCGCATGGTAGGCGTCTTTGGCGTCGGAATAGGCGACGAAAATCGTCGCGACCTCGTCGAAATGCGGCT